>Ga0137796_10000465_pt1 | contig 25330 bp, 20 predicted proteins | sample OV2TP3_FD_97704 | JGI IMG/M metagenome (GOLD analysis project Ga0137796, IMG submission 97704) | reverse complement strand
CGACGATCAACGAGCTGAACGCCGTCCGCAAGCACCTGTCGAAGGTGAAGGGGGGGCAGCTCGCCCGGATCGCCTTTCCGGCGGCCACCGTCTCGCTGATCCTGTCGGACGTGATCGGGGACCCGCTGGACGTGATCGCGTCGGGGCCGACGGCCCCGGACGAGAGCACCTTCGGGCACTGCCTGGAGCTTTTGCGGAAGTACGAGCTGGAGGACCGCATCCCGAAGGGGGTGCTGGGGCGGCTGCGGGACGGGGCGGCGGGCAGGGTCCAGGAGACGCCCAAGCCGGGGGAGGGCGCCCTGAGCCGGTGCCAGAACCTGGTCGTGGGGAGCAACCGGCTGGCCGTGGCCGCGGCGCGGGAGAAGGCGGCGGCCCTGGGCTACCGGACGCTGATGCTCTCCACGCGCGTCCAGGGGGAGGCGCGGGAGGTGGCCAAGGTGTTCGCGGCCGTCGGGAAGGAGATCCGGGAGGCCGGAGAGCCGATCCCCGCCCCGGCGTGCGTGATCTGCGGGGGGGAGACGACGGTGACGCTGCGAGGGAAGGGGAAAGGGGGACGCAACCAGGAGATCGCCCTGTCCGCGGCGATGGAGGTGGAGGGGTGGCCGGGGCTGGTGATCTTCAGCGGGGGCACGGACGGGACGGATGGGCCGACGGACGCGGCCGGGGCCGTTGCGGACGGGGAGACGGCTGCGCGGGCGCGGGGGATGGGGCTGTCGGCGGTGGATTTTCTGAGGGAGAACGATTCCTACCATTTCTTTGAGCGGCTGGGGGACCTGGTGATGACGGGGCCGACGGGAACCAATGTGATGGATGTGGCGTTGATCATGGTCGGGTGAGGGGATGACTATGAGGGCTTGTGTTTTATTTCTTATCGGTTTTTTAGCTGTGTTGCCCGCAAGGGCGGCGGCTCAGGCTTCGCCGGGCATCGAGGCCTTCGCCGACCGGGCGAGGGCCTATTTTCAGAAGGGGCAGATCGACTCGGCCGTCGCCGTGTTTGAGAAGGCGGCCGCGGCCAGCCCGAATGACGCGGACGTGATGTCGCAGATGGGGTTCCTCTACGCCCAGGCCGGGCGGATCGACGATGCGATTGCGGCCTACGAAAAGGCGCGGGACCTGGACCCCAGAGACACGGAGGCGCTGAGCAACCTCGGCCTCCTCTACTCCGGGCAGGGGCGCTTTGAGGAGGCTGTGAGGTCGCTTGAGAAGGCCCTGGCCGTGGCCCCGGACGATGTCGCGCTGCACGTCAACCTGGGGGGGGTCTACTTTTCCGCACGGGACACGGCGAGGGCCGTGGCGGCCTACCGGAAGGCGATCTCCGTGGCCCCGGACGACCCCAAGCCGCACAGCGCCCTGGGGTTCGTGATGGCGGAGGCCGGGTCCTTAGACGTGGCCGTCTCGGAGTTCAGCCGGGCCGTTGCGCTGAACCCCGAGGACGTGGAGGTGCGGGGGAGCCTGGCCGACGCCTATCTGGGCAAGGGGGAGGTGGACTCGGCGCTCGTGAACTTCCGGCGGCTGCTCGCCGTGGCCCCGGACGCCGTCCAGGCGCGCCAGCGAATGGGGGCCATCTACGCCGAAAAGGGGATGCTGGACTCGGCGACGGTCGAGTACCGCCGCTGCATCGAGGCCGCCCCCCGGTGGGTCCTGCCGCAGAACAGCCTGGCGTCCGTGTACATCCGCGCCGGGATGCTCGACTCGGCGCTGGCGGCCTACCGCCGGTGTCTCGCCCTTGTCCCCGACGACGCGGGGTTCCATAACAACCTCGGCTTCGTCTACGCCCGGCAGGGGCAGATCGACTCGGCGACGGCGGCCTACGAGCGGGCCATCCGGCTGAGCAGGGACCCCAACACGCTGGAGGACGCGCAGAACAATTTGGGCATCATGCAGTCGATCAAGGCGGGCAAGATGCGGGCGCGCCACATCCTGGTCAGGACGCAGGCGGAGGCGGAGGAGGTCCTGAAGCAGCTGAAGAGCGGGGCCGACTTCGTGGACCTGGCCCGCAGGCGGTCCGTGGATCCGAGCGCGCCGGAAGGGGGGATGACGGGGTTCTTCGTGCCGGGGGACCTCGACCCGGACTTTGAGGCGGCGGTCAGACAGATGAAGGTGGGGGAGCTGAGCGGGGTGGTGAAGACGAGGCTGGGGTATCATATCATTCTCAGGCTGAACTGATCACTCTCTTCTTGCCCGTGAAACGTTTTCGCGTCCTGTTTCTCCTCCTGGGATTCGTCCTGCTGGGTGTCCTGGTCTACCAGACGGGCCCTCGCTCGATCTTCTCCTATCTCGATCGGATCGGGTGGCGGTTCCTCCTGATCGCAGGGGTGGCGCTCTTCTGGCAGGTCGGAAACACCGTCGCCTGGGGCCTGGCCTTCCAGGGGGGGGAGACGGCCCTTCGATTCCGGCACCTGTTCATCGCCAAGCTGGTGGGGGATGCGATCAACTACATCACGCCGCTCCTGGGCGTGGGCGGCGAGTTCCTGAAGCCCTACCTGATCCGCCGGCATGTCTCTCTCCCCGCGGGCTTCGCCTCCATCGTCATCACCAAGACGGTCCAGCTTCTGACGGGGGTGATCTACGCCCTTGTCGGGGTGGGCCTCGCCCTCTTTCTTTTTCGCCTTCCGCCGTCGGTGTGGATGACGATCGCAGGCGTCCTGGGGGCAGGCGGCGTCGTCCTGCTCTGGCTGTTTGTCCAGCAGCAGAGGAACCCCTTCTCATCCCTTCTGGACGCCCTGGTGCGGGCGGGGATCAGGACAGGCTCTCCGGAGGGCCGACGCCACGGCGCGGTGGAGATGGACGCCCACCTTGCGACTTATTACCGGCAGGAGCGGGCGCGGCTGTCCGCCTCTGTGGTGATCTACTGTCTGAGCTGGGTCTTCGGGGTCGTGGAGACGTGGCTGATCGTCCACCTGCTGGGCGCCTCCATCCCCTTCAAGACCGCTTTTTTTCTGACCTCGCTTTCGTCCGTGATCAACACCTTCTTCTTCTTCGTGCCGGGCGGGGTAGGGGTGCTGGAGGGGGGACAGGCGTTTCTGTTTTCGCTCCTGGGGCTTCCTATGGGCCTGGGGGTGACGGTGGGGCTGGTCAAGCGCATCCGGAAGATCTTCTACGTCCTGGCCGGGCTTCTGCTGGTCTCCGGCTGGCTCATCAGGAGAGAGGATGGGAGCCTGGAGGCAGAGGCGATCGGGATGGGGTGAGGTGTCGCACAGGGGATACAGTGTGAACCGTTCAGGGGTGGGTGTGGCGCGTGGAGACGCCCTGCTGGGGCGTCTCTACGTTTGGCAAAGATTTTGCCGCATGAGAGGGGGCATGATCTCTCAATCGTATCTCCGGGCGGCTGTCGCCGTGGCGCTGGCCCTCATCCCGGCCTGTTCGTGGGCAGAGGGGGGGAGGGTCGTGCGGATGGCGTTGCAGGCGTGCCTCGACCGGGCGCTGGAGGTGAACCCGGAGGTCCAGGGGGCCGCGCTCGACGCCCGGGCGGCGGAGGCCAAGCTGGGGGAGGTGAGGGCGTCCCGGTTTGTCCCTCAGTTCGAGATGACGCAGTTTTTCGGGCCTTCCCCGGAGGCGCGCGGGGACATCGCCACGGCGCGGTCGAACTGGAAGAGCCTGAGCATTTTCGAGCGGACAGAGTTTTCGGTCGTCCAGCCGCTTTACACGTCGGGGAAGTGGAGCGCGGCGCGGGATGCGGCGGCGGCGGGCGTGGCGGCTCAGACGGCGGGGGTGGGCCGGAGGCGGGCGGAGGTGGTTCTCCGGGTCAAGGAGCTGTACTATGGCCTCCTCCTGGCCAGGCAGCTGTATGGCGCGGCCGTGGAGAGTCAGAGCGACCTGAAGGAGGCCCGATCCAGGCTCTTAGAGAAGATCGAGGCGGAGTCGGAGGAGGTCACCTATAACGATCTGTACAAGCTGGACACGTTCGCCTTCAAGGTCGATCAGGGGCTGCACCGCGTGGAGAAGGAGATGGCCCTGGCCCGGTCGGCTTTCAAGACAATGCTCGGTCTGGCCGAGGCGGACAGCTTCGACGTGGCGGCGGAGGGGCTGGAGCAGGAGGCGGTGAAGGTGGAGCCGCTGAAGGTCTGCGTGGCGAGGGCGCTGAAGGATCGGCCCGAGGCGCGACAGCTTGCGGCGGGGATCGAGGCGCGCCGGGCTCAGGTGCGCCTGGCGCGGAGCGACTACTATCCGCAGGTGTTCCTGGCAGGGGGGGCGAAGGTCGGGTACGCCCCGAACCGGGACCGGCAGAGCGGCCCCTTCGTGCGGGATGACTTCAACGTCAGGCAGGCGGGGGCCGTGATCGGCCTGCGGCAGTCGCTCTCCTTCGGGGTGACGGGGTCCCGCGTGGCCGCCGCTCAGGCCGAATACCAGAAGGCGCTGGCGACCGAGAAGGCCGTGCGGGACGGCATCGCGCTGGAGGTGGAGCGGGCCTACCGGGACCTGGCCGAGGCCGGGGCGAACGTGGAGAGCGCGGAGCGGGCGCTGAAGGCGTCGCGGAGCTGGATGGTGGCGGCGCGGGATGCCTTCAACGCCGGGCTGGGAGGAACCGGAGAGGTGGTGGAGGCGTTCAAGGCTTACGGCGAGATGCGCGTGGAGTACTTCAGGGCGATCTTCGAGTACAACCGGGGGGCTGCGCTGCTGGACAGGGCGATGGGGAGGAATGAATAACTAATCTTGTGCAGGGAAAGATGTCGCATGGCGCACAGGCCCTCACCCCGCCTCGCTTCGCTCGGCTTCCCCTCTCCCGCGTGCGGGAGAGGGGTGGCAGGCGTAGCCTGACGGGGAGAGGGCCAGAGATGCAGCGATTTTTTAACAGGCTCTCGATAAGGTGCAAATTATAAATTACACATTGCGTAAAGCGAGCGTCCGGGCAGGAGGGTTGATGCTTTCTGCCTTCTGTCTCCTGTTTTCCGGGGGCGCGGGGAGGGCGGCGCTGGCAGGCCCGGACAGGATCGTGCTGGAGGACTTCTCGAAGGGGCGCGTCGGGGAGTTCCCGCCGGGATGGGGGTGGCGCGGAAAGGACGACGACAAGCCCAAACGCTACACCATCCAGCAGGAGGACGGACGCCGGCACCTGAACGCGAAGGATGACGGCCTGTCGGTGATGATCATCAAGAAGACGCCGTGGAGTCTCCGGGATTATCCGATCCTGACGTGGCGCTGGCGCGTCAAGGCCCTCCCCGACGGCGGGGACGAGCGGGTCGGGGAGAAGAACGACAGCGCGGCGGGCCTCTACGTGATCTTCTCGCAGAACTGGTTCAGGATTCCGAAGTCGATCAAGTATGTCTGGAGCACGACGCTGCCGGTCGGGACGGTGGCGGACCGGAAGCTGATCGGGCGGCCCCGCGTCCTGGTCCTCCGGAGCGGAAAGGCGCGCGTCGGGGAGTGGGTGACGGAGCGGGTGGACCTCTACGAGGACTATAAGCGGGTCTGGGGGGGAGAGCCCGACGAGAAGACGGTGGGCATCGCCATCCTGACGGACGCGGATGTGACGCACACCTTCGCGGAGGCGGATTATGCGGATATCGTGGTGAGCAAGGAGCAGACCTCTCCCCCTCCCCGCGTCGGGGAGGGGGATGGGAGGAGGGGTCGGTTCTGACGGCGCGCCTTCAGGGGTTAAGGAGATTTCATACCATGATGAACCGAATCTATTATGGCGCTGTGTGTCTAATGCTGATGATTTGGGCGTTGTGGGCCGATGGATTCGCTCAGACGCCAGCGGATGCGGCCACGGGCCAGAAGTTGATCGACCTGCTGAAGGGGCGGGACGACTCCGTCCGGGCCATCGCCCGCTCGACGAACGGCCCGCTGAACGCGGCGGATCGGGAGAAGCTGAAGGCCATTGTCGGCGACGCCTTCGACTACGAGGAGCTGAGCCGGCAGTCTCTGGGGAAGCACTGGGGGGAGCGCACGCCGGCGGAGCGGAAGGAGTTCTCAGGGCTTTACAGGCAGCTCATCGAGAAGAGCTACGCCGATCCCAAGCTCTACCGGAGGGTGGAGAAGATCACCTACGACGGGGCGGAGGCGGTCGGCTCGGCGGCCACGGTGAAGACGACGGTGTATTACAAGGGGGAGAAGAGCGCCGTCAAATACGCGATGCGTCTCTTGGCCGGCAGATGGCTGATCACGGACATGGTCATCGACGACGTGAGCGTGGTCCGGAACAACCGGCAGAATTTCTACAAGGAGATCGCCAGGTCGTCCTACGCCGGGCTGGTGGGCAAGATCAAGAAAAAGCTGGCGGAGGAGCCGTCAGGGGGGGAGAAGGCCAGCGCGAAGACGTTTTGAGGCAGGGGTGAGGGGTGAGGGGCGAGGAGGGGATAGCGGTGTTTTGCGGGGGCGGGTTGAAGGACTCGCCCCTTTTTATTCTCCCTTGCGGAGGCCGCAGGAATGCCTTATATTGAAGGGGTTTTAGCCATATCAGGGCACGAGTTGAGCCGGGGAGAGGGGTGTGCAGGGGCGTCGTCATCCACACTGGGGGGGAGATCGTTGCATCATGACATTCTGGCCCAAGATGCTCAAACGGGCGTTCGACCGGGAGCCGATCGCGTGTCATCTTTACGTCACCGACCAGTGCAATCTGGACTGTCACTACTGCACGGAGTATGACAACAGCGTCCCTCACCCCAGTCTAAAAGACCTCAAGCGATGGATCCGGAAGATCAAGGACCTGGGATGTATCCGGGTCGGCCTTCAGGGGGGAGAGCCTCTGCTGCACCCGGACATCGTGGAGGTGGTCCGGTACTGCAAGGACCTGCGGCTCAGGACCAGCCTCTCCACGAACGGGTTCAAACTGACCCCGGAGCTGGTCCAGGCCCTGGAGGAGGCCGGGCTGGATGCGCTCCAGGTGTCCGTGGACCGGATGACGCCCGTCCCCTCGACCCGCAAGGCCCTCAAGACCCTCATCCCCAAGCTGGAACATCTCAAGCGTTCCAAGATCCCCTACCATATCTCAGGCGTCCTGTTCAGCGAGACCCTCGCGGAGTCCCGGCAGGTGCTGGAGTACGGGTTCTCGAAGGGGATCTCCACGCACGCCCGTCTGGTTCACGCCGGGCCGGACGGGGGGATGCGGGTCGGCTCGGGCAAAAAGGCCGAGCTGGCGTCGTTCATCGACTCGATGATCGAGGCGAAGCGGCGGGGAGAGCGGGTCCACACGACCGGCCCCATCCTGGACTACCAGAAGGCGCTGCTCAACGGGGGAGGGGTGGACTGGACGTGCGTGGCCGGCTACAAATATTTCTTCGTGTCGGCGAAGGGGGAGTTCTGGCTCTGCAGCATGAACCGGAGGCCGGCCCTGGACCTCATGTCGGTCACCCCTGAGCTTCTCAGGAGCTACTTCCACAAGAAGGCGTGCCAGGAGGGGTGCGGGGTCTATTGCATCGTCGAGACCTCCATGTTCTGCAATCACCCCTTCCGGTTCTTGCTGCGCGAGGCGTGGGACCGCCTTCAGCAGCGTGTCTCACGGCTATGGGATCGCCCGTCAAAGTCCTCTTTCTGACCAGCTGCGTCCGGGGCGGAGGGCCTGGCTGGAGCCTCTTCTACCTGCTCAAGCATCTCGACCGGTTCGTTGTCGATCCGACGGTCGTGCTTCCGGCAGCCGGGGTCCTGGCCGGGCGGCTGGAGTCCATCGGGGTCCGGTACAGGATCTGCCCCCAGCTTCCGGAGCGGCTCTACACCCTCCGGTTCGCGAGGGCCGGGAGGGTCTGGTATCTCCTGTCCGCGCTGTGGAACTTCGTGGACGGGTGCCTGGCCCTCCTCGCGCTGGTCCGGCTCATCCGCGCAGAAAAATTCCATCTGATCTATTGCAACAACATGCTCGTGAAGCCCATCGGCGCTCTGGCCGGGGAGGTCACGGGCACGCCGGTGGTCCTGCACTGCCGGAACATCCACGACTCCTTCCTCAGGCGGACGCTGCTGGTCCAGGTCGCCCGGCTGCCCGTTGTCAGGCGCGTGGTGTGCATCTCCGAGGCCGCCGAGGGGCCGTACCGGTTTTCCGGGAAGACGGCGGTGGTCCCGAACGGAGTGGACCTGAGCGAGTATGACCCGGAACGGGTGGAGGGGAGGCTCCGGGCGGAGCTGGGCCTGAACGGGGAGGAGGTCATCGTCGGGTACCTGGGGCGGATCGTCCCGTGGAAGGGCCTGGATGTGCTGATCGACGCGGCCCGGATCGTGCTGCGGGAGCGCCGGGGGGTCCGGTTCTGCATCGTGGGGGAGAATCCGGTCGGGGCCACGCGGGACCTGAGGGGGGAGTATCACCGGCAGGCGGTCCGGCACGGCATCGGGGGTCAGGTCCATTTCCTCGGGTTCCGGGAGGATGTGAGGCCCTACCTGCGCGATTTCGACCTGCTGGCGCTCCCGTCCAAGGCGCCGGAGCCTTTCGGGCGCGTGAACATCGAGGCGATGGCGATGGGCGTGCCGGTGATCGCGACGGCCCACGGAGGGCCTGTTGAGATCATCGAGGACGGCGTGGACAGTTTTCTGGTCCCTCCGGGGGACGCCGAGGCGCTGGCCTGCAAGATTCTGTCGGTGATTTCGGACCCCGAAAGGCGCAGGGGGTTCGGGGAACGGGCGCGGAGGAAGGCCCGTGATCGCTTCGACGCCGCGAGGGTCGCGGGGAGGATCGAGGGGATTATACGAGAGGCGGCGAGGAGGTAGGGGCGGTTCGCGAATCGCCCCTACATGACAATGCTGTAGACCGAGTACTCGTCGTTGGAGTAGACTCTGGGGAGTTCGCTCAGGTCCCCGAGGTGCTGGCCCGCGCGGACGACGAGGTATCGCGCGCCGAAGGCCCGGGCCAGGGCGCGGGCGCGCTCGGTGTCGAGGTCGAGATACCCCCGGAGGGCCTCCTGCTTAGAGGCGGGGTTCGCCGCGCCGCTCACCGCCGCGACGCGACGGTACCACGCCTCGGCTTCCTGCACGTGGTAAGGGAATCCCTTCCAGTCCACGACAACCCCCCTTCCCGCGCCGAGCCGGAAGCGCTCCAGGTCGAGCGGCGCCACGAAGAGGGCGTCTTCGGGCGTGGCCGCGCGGACCCACCTGTAGAGGTCGGACTCGGCCTTAGACGGCATCAGGACCGCGAGGGCTTTGGGCGGGGTGAGGCTGTAGGCCCATTTGCAGGGGCCACCCTCGGCCCTGTAGGGGACGAAAAACGCCGTTGAGAGCGGCAGGCAGAAGGCGGCCAGGCCGGACAGGAAGAGGAGCGTCCCGACGAACAGGGGCCGGCGCGCGTTCAGGCCGGGGCGTCCGCCTCGCGCCCCGATCAGGCAGAGGAGGGTGAGGACGGCCAGCGCCACCCCGACGACCCGGTTCGTCTGGAAGGCCACGAACAGCCCCAGGCCCAGCAGGACGCGCTGCCTGAGCCTGCGCTCAGGGGACAGGTCCTGATCGGGGTCCACCTCCTGCGCCAGCGCGCCCGCGAAGAACAGGAGCGCCCAGTAGGAGAGCAGCGCCACGAAGTGGAACGGCTCCAGCAGGGCGACCTGGGGGACGAAGAGGATCACTGTAGAGAAGAACACGAAGATGAAAAGCCCCGACAGGGAGGCGGCGGCTGCGAGCACGATGGGCGACCGGGGCGTTCTGGGCCAGCGCGCGAGCAGGCCGATGATGCCCAGGGTCACGTGCTGGGCGAAGAGCGCAAAACCCGCCATCCCCCACGTCCTGGGCAGGTAGTGATGGGGCGCGCGGATTCGCAGCAGGGCGTCGAGGCGTCCGACGGCGCTCTCCCCGAGGTCGAAGCGGGCCAGGACTGTCCAGGCGACCGGGAGCGTCAACGCCAGGAAGGGGACGAGAAAGGCGATCTTCTCCCGCGCTGAGAATCTGCGGGGGAGCGCGATCCAGACGCCTCCGAGAAACAGGGGGGTGAGGAACAGAAAGGTCCCGTGCAGCAGGCCGCTCAGGCCGAACAGGGCCCCAGACAGGGCAACGGATAGATCATTCGATGCGCAGCGCGAGGGGGCGGCGCGGGAGAGGGCGGCGACGCCGGCCAGGAACAGGGCGGAGGCCGCGCCGGTGGGGAGGAGCCAGGGGACGAAGAAGGGGTGCGACAGGAGCTTGGTCGTGCCTATGGCCAGGTGGAGCAGGATCAGGGAGAGCAGGAACGGGAGGAGGGGGCGGTCGTAGAGGGCGCGCAGGGTGACGTAGGCGCTGAGGGCGACCAGGGCCTTGAGCAGCAGGTAGAGGGCGGCGCTGGTCCAGGGGAGCGGCCCGGTCGCCTGGAGGAGATAGACCAGGTAGGTGAAGGCCGCGTGGTGCTGGACGGTCTCCGAGGCGAACCAGTCCTTTGCGAGGAACGAGGGGTCGGCCAGCCGGAGCCCCGACAGGAGATAGACGTTCTGATCCGAGACGCCGTAATGCGCGCCGAGCGAGAGCGCGAACAGGAGGCAGAGGCCCCCCACCGCGAGGCGCTCCGCGTCGCATCGGGTCCGGGCCCATTTGAAGGTCATAGGCAGGCGTGTTGAACAGGGATATGCGGGCTTGCCCTGAGCGTAGTCGAAGGGATGAACAGGGTGGGATGTCGCCTTTCTGGAGCGCAAATTTATATGTTCTGACATCGCAGTCAAGTCCTTTCTGAGACCGGCTTCAACCTTCTTTTCAGGATCGGTGCCCATGCTGACGCGCAAGATGACGCCTATGCGGAAATTCAGGGCGGTCCTCAAATACATCAAGGTCCGCCTCCAGCGCCGGCCTGTGCTGGTGAACTTAGAGGTGACCAAGTTCTGCAACGCGGGGTGCGATTTTTGCGACTACTGGCAGACGAAGAAGTCGCCCAAGCTGGACGACTACGTGGAGGTGGTCCAGAAGATCAACCCGATGATGGTGTCGCTGACGGGCGGGGAGCCGCTGCTGCGGAAGGACCTGCCGAACGTCATCCGGAACCTGCGGGGCCATTTCGGGTTCCTCTACATCGGGATGGTGACGCACGGGCAGTTGCTGACCCTGGAGAAGGCGAAGGCGCTGTGGGACGCCGGGCTGGACCAGCTTTCGATCTCGATGAACTACCTCGGCCCGAGGCACGACGAGGAGCGGGGGCTGCCGGGGCTGTTCGACCACCTGTCGAAGCTGATCCCGAGGCTGAGGGAGGTGGGGGTGGACAACGTGGTGCTGAACACCGTGATCAAAGACGACAACCTGGATCACATCCCGAGCCTCATCCGGCAGGCGCACGCGTGGGGCGCTCGCGTGTCGTTCAGCTCCTACACGTCGCTCAAGAACGGGAACGAGACGCACATGGTCCGGGCGGAGCGGATGGAGAAGCTGCGGGCGACGATCGAGGAGGTCCGGGCGATGAAGCGGCGCTACCGGAACGTGGTGTCCTCCCATTATTACCTGAGCGTTGTTCCGAAGTACTTCGAACAGGGCTACATGGAGGGGTGCAAGGCGGGGAAGAGCTTCATCCAGGTGACGCCGGACGGCTACCTGAAGGTGTGCCCGGAGATGCCGGTGATCGGCCACTCCTCCGGGTACAGGCGGCAGAAGGAGGACGTGGCCTGCACGAAGTGCTGGTACAGCTGCCGGGGGGAGTCACAGGCCCCGATGACCCCGCGGCGGCTGTGGGAGCTGGTGACTGGATAAAGGCGGAAGGCGGAAGGCGAAGGAGGGGCGCACGGCAAGGCCGTGCGCCCCTCCTTTTTGCCTATATGCTCAACCCCCTCCCTTTGCGCAGGAAGGTGGGGTATTCGAGGTCGTTGGGGGAGAGCTTGTCGAGGTCTACCCCATCCCCCGGCCTGTCCTCCGCGGACTCTGACGGGGCGTCGCTGGCGACGCTCTGCGGGCGCATGAAGGTGGGGATGTCCATCTTATCCATCTTGGAGAGGCGGCCGTTCGCGGGGAGGGCGGCCCTGGCCTTTTCGGCGACGCCGGAGACCGTCTCCTCCCGCTTGCTGCTGAAGCCGGTGGCGATGACCGTGACGCGCATCTCGTCCTCCAGGTTGTCGTCCAGGACGGTGCCCCAGATGATCTCGGCGTCGCTGCCCACGGCCTCGGTGATGACGGAGACGGCGTCGTTGACCTCAAACAGGGTGAGGTCGCTCCCGGCGGAGATGTTGACCAGGACGCCCTTGGCGCCGAGGATGGACATGTCGTCGAGGAGGGGGCTGCGGATGGCGTTCTGCGCGGCCTGGAGGGCGCGGTTCTCGCCCCGCGCCAGGCCGGTGCCCATCAGGGCGTCGCCGCCGGTGGACATGACGGTCTTGACGTCGTTGAAGTCGAGGTTGATCAGGCCGGGCGTGGTGATCAGGTCGGAGATGCCCCGCGTGGCCTGGAGCAGGACGTCGTCGGCCAGGCGGAACGCCTCGGTGAGGGGCAGGTCCTTCGGGGCAATGGTCAGGAGGCGCTGGTTGGGGATGATGATGAGGGTGTCCACGCTCTCCTTGAGTTCTGAGATGCCCTGTTCGGCGTTGCGCGCACGGGGCTTCCCCTCAAACTTGAACGGGGTGGTGACGATGCCGACGGTGAGCGCGCCCAGCTCCTTGGCGATCTGCGCCACGACGGGCGCCGCCCCGGTGCCGGTGCCGCCCCCCATCCCGGCGGTGACGAAGACCATGTCGCTCCCGGCGATCACCTCTGCGACCGACTCCCGGTCCTCCTCGATGGCCTTGCGCCCGATCTCCGGCTTGGCCCCGGCGCCCAGCCCTTTGGTGACGCTGTTGCCGATGTGGATGCGATGGGTGGCCTTGGAGAGCTCCAGGACCTGGGCGTCCGTGTTGATGGCCACGAACTCCACGCCTTCCAGGCCGGCGTCGATCATGCGGTTGACCGCGTTGCCGCCTGCGCCGCCCACGCCGATGACCCGCATCTTGGCCTGTTTCTCCGTCTCCATGATGGAAAAAGTCACCACGGTACACCTCCTATTCGTTTTCTTTAGAAAATTCCCGTCACCAGATTCTTGAGCCAGCCCATCAGCCCGCCGGGGGTCTCCGGGATTTTGACCCGTTCGTTGCGGCTGCGGACGCGGCGCCCGTAAAGGACCAGGCCCACGCCTGTGGCGTAGCCGGGGGCGCTGATGGAGTCGATCAGCCCGCCGACCCCCTGGGGGAGGCCCGCGTTGACCGGCATGTCGAACACCTGCTCGGCGAGCTTGGAGGCGCCGTTCAGGAGCGCCCCTCCGCCGGTCAGGACGATGCCCGCCGCGAGGAGGTCTGCGTAGTCCGTCCTCCGGATCTCCTTGAACACGAGCGAGAAGATCTCCTCCATGCGAGGCTCGATGATGGCTGAGAGTTCCCGGCGGGGGATCTGGTAGGAGGCCCGTCCGTTCACGCCCGGGACGGTGATCGTCTCCTCCGCGGCCACCTCCGACTGGAGGGCGCAGCCATAGTCCTGCTTGATGCGCTCGGCCTGCTGCCAGGGCGTCCGGAGGCCGATGGCCACGTCGTTGGTGACGTTCTGCGCGCCCAGCCCGATCACGGCGGTGTGGCGCACGCTCCCCTCGTAGAAGACGGCCAGGTTGGTCGCGCCGCCGCCGATGTCCACGAGCGCGACACCCATCTCCTGCTCGTCGGGGGAGAGGACGGAGTGGCTGGCCGCGATGGGCTCCAGGACCGGCTCGGCCACCTCGAGGCCGGCGCGGGAGACGCTCTTGACGAGGTTCTGCACGGAGGTGACTGCCCCGGTCACGATGTGGACCTCCGCCTCGAGGCGCACGCCGGACATCCCGATCGGCTCCTTGATGCCGGTCTGCTCGTCGACGATGAACTCCTGCGGCAGGACGTGGATGACCTGGCGGTCGGGGGGGATGGAGACGGCCCGCGCCGCGTCGATGACGCGCGTCTGGTCGGTGGCCGTGATCTCGTGGTCGGGCCCAGATACGGCGATGACCCCCCGGCTGTTGATGCTGCGGATGTGCTCGCCGCCGATCCCCACATAGACCGATTCGACCTTGACGCCGGCCATCAACTCGGCCTCACCGACGGCCTTCTGGATGGACTGCACCGTCTTCTCGACGTTGACGACCACGCCTCTTCGGAGGCCTTCCGAGGGGCTGGCGCCCACTCCCACCACCCGGAGTTCGCCCGATTCATCGACTTCTGCGACAATGGCGCACACCTTGGTCGTGCCGATGTCGAGGCCCACAACCATGTCCTCTTTTGCCATAAGTCCCTCCGTACCGCCTTTGCTCACTGCTCACCCATCAGAGGCTTCTGCTTTTTAATCTTTTCTTTCGCCTTTTCATCCTCCGGCCTGGGCTTGGGGGGCCCGACGACCACCTGTCCGCTGAACCGCAGGTCGACGTAGCTCGGCAGGGTCGGCCATCTGGCGGCGGTCTCCAGCGCCCGGAGCTTCTCCGCCTGAGCAGGCACGTCCTCCGCCTTCATCCAGACCTCGAGGCCGTCTCCCACCAGGTTGAGGATGATCCGGTCTGGGCCGGGCCGCACCTCGGAGGTCTGATTCCAGAGGTCGGGCGCAGACCTCCGGGCGTCCTTCAGGAGCGCCAGGCAGCGGCTCAGCCCCTCCTCTGAGACGGGGTGACCGAGGGTATAGACCTTCAGGGTCACTCCTGTGATGATGGGGAGGTCCACGAAGGTCGGATGGAACGGGATCAGGACGCCCTCCTCGTCGATGCCGCAGAGGGTCTCCAGGTTGATCAGGGCGAGGGGCGTCCGCTCGACAACGACCGTGAGGATGCCGTCGGGGGGGGTGCGGACGATGCGCGCGCTCCTGACCATGGGGTGGGCCTCGATGCGGGCGGCCGCATCCTTCAGGTCCACCTCGTACAGGTTGGCGCCGGGCGCGATGCCGGAGAGGGCCAGGATCTCCTCGGTCTCCAGCAGGCGCAGGCCCTCGACCGAGATGCGGGACACCCTGAAGAAGGGCGATCCGGTGATGGAGGGGCCTGCGCCGAGAGAGAGGAGCGCGGCCAGGGCGATGGATAGATTTTTTTTACAGGGGTTCACCGATCATTCGCACTTCCGTCTCCAGCTCGACGCCCGCGTGCTGGCGGACGCGCTGGCGGACGCGCTCGATGAGGGTCAGGACATCCGCGGCCGTGGCCCCGCCCCGGTTGACCACGAAGTTGGCGTGGAGGTCTGAGACGACCGCTCCGCCCACGCCGAGCCCCTTGCAGCCCGCCCGGTCGATCAGGAGGCCGGCGGACGCCCCCGCCGGGTTCTTGAAGATGCACCCTGCGTTGCGCTCGTAGAGCGGCTGAGTGGCCTTGCGTCGGCTCAGGATCTCGTCCATGCGGGCCTCGATCTCGCCGGGAACTCCTCCGGAGAGGGCGAAGACGCCGCGCAGGAGGAGGAGGCCCGGCGGCAGGTCGCAGCGGCGGTAGCTGTGCGGGAGGTCCTCTTTCTTCAGGTGAATGACCTGACCCGTCTGCGTCTCCAGGGCCTCGACGGACAGGAGGCGGTCGAAGGTCTCGCCGCCGAAGGCCCCGGCGTTGCCGCGCAGGGCGCCGCCGACGGTGCCGGGGACGCTGCACGCCCACTCCAGGCCGGTCAGGCCCGCGCGCTGGCACTGGCGGGAGAAGACGGAGAGGCTGGCCCCGGCCTGGGCGGACCCGACTTCGCCCTGAAAGGAGATGGCGCGCAGGCCCTTCGTCAGGCAGACGACAGCGCCGCGCCACCCGGCGTCGGAGACGAGCATGTTCGTCCCGTCGCCGAGGGGGAGGATCGGGACCTCCCGGCTGGCCAGGAGCTGACAGGCGGCCCTGAGGTCGTCGAGTCCGCCCGGAAAGACGAAGACGTCCGCCGGGCCGCCCACGCCGAAGCTGGTGTGCCGCGCCATCGGCTCGTCAAAGCGGACCTCGCCCCGGCAGATTGCGCGAAGTTCCTGTTTGAGTCGGTCGTCCAACATAACGATTATAGACGTTTCAACAATTCTTCCCCCGCAGATCGGATGTCGCCGGCCCCCATGACGATCACCAGGTCACCTGGCCGGACCCGGCCTGCCAGGGCCTCCGCAACCGCACGCCGGTCCGGGACGTAGGTCACATCCTTTGCCCCGGCCCTGCGGGCGGCCTCCGCGATCAGGGCCCCGGTGACCCCCTCGATGGGGGCCTCCCGCGCGGCGTAGACATCGGTCACCACGATCAGGTCTGCGGCGGCCAGGGCCGACCCGAAGCCCGGCGCAAAGTCCCGCGTCCGGGAGTAGAGGTGGGGCTGGAAGGCGACGACGACCCGTCTCCGTCCGAGGGTCCGCGCGGCCGCGAGCGTGGCGGCCACCTTGGTCGGGTGATGCGCGTAGTCGTCCACGATCAGGACGCCGTTTTTCTCTCCAAGGGCCTCGAACCTGCGCCCCACGCCGCCGAAGCCCTCGATGGCCTCCCGGATGGGGGCGGCCTCGACGCCGAGTTCGAGGGCCACGGCCGAGGCGGCCAGGGTGTTCTGGACGTTGTGCAGGCCCGGAAGGCGGAGCCGGACCTGGCCGATGGCCGCGCCCTTCCGCGTCAGGGTAAAGGTTGAGCCGCCGGGCTTCAGGCTCACGCCGGTCGCCGATATGTCGGCGTCGGGTGCCAGGCCGCAGGTGACGACGCGCGGCGCGATGCGGGGCCGGAGGGTCCTGACGTTCGGTCCGTCGACGCAGAGGACGACGAGGCCGCCCTCCGCGACGTGGCTGACGAACTGGAGGAAGGCCTCGCGGATGTCGCTCAGGTCCCTGTAGCAGTCGAGATGCTCCTCCTCCACGGCCGTGACGACGGCGACATGAGGACGAAGCCACAGGAACGACCGGTCGAACTCGTCGGCCTCGGCCACGAAGTGCGGGCCGGCGCCGGCGCGGGCGTTGCCCCCGATCTCCGGGACGTGTCCGCCGACCATCACGGTGGGGTCGAGCCCGGCCCGGACCAGGATCAGGGCGGTCAGGGCGGTGGTGGTCGTCTTGCCGTGCGTGCCGGAGATAGCGACGCCCCTCTTTCCCTCCATCATCCGCCCCAGGGCCTCGGCCCGGCCGATGACCGGGATGCCCAGGCGACGGGCCTCGACGACCTCGGCGTTGTCGGGCCGGAGGGCGGCGGTGGCGATGACCAGGTCTGCGCCCAGGACGGCCCCGGCGCTGTGGCCTGCCCTGGCCGGGATACCCTCGGCGCTCAGGTCCCGGAGTGCCTCGGACACCTCCCGGTCGGAGCCCGAGACGATGCACCCTCGCGCGGCGAGGAGGCGGGCCATGGCGCTCATGGCCACGCCGCCGATGCCGACGAAGTGGACGCGGCGTCCGGGGGAGAAGGGGGACATAAAAAACCATTTACCTCAGCAGCCCGGCGCGCTCGATGGCGTCCACGATGCGGGCCGCGGCGTCGGGGGCGCTGAAGACGCGCATCCGGTCAGACATGGCGCGTCGCCCGGCGGGGTCGTTCAACAGGTCCAGCGCGGTCTGAGCGAGGCGGCGTCCGTCCAGGTCGCGCTGCGGGATCATCCGCGCGGCCCCGGCGCTCACGAGCGTCCGCGCGTTCTTCGTCTGATGGTCTTCGGCGGCCGTCGGGAGCGGGACGAACACCGCCGGGAGGCCGGCGCGGGCCAGTTCGGCGATGGTCGTGGCGCCGGCCCGGCAGACGGCCAGGTCCGCCGCTCCGAGGGCGGCGGCCATGTCGTCGATGAACGCCAGGGCCGTCACGAAGTCTCCAGAGGGCCGGGCCAGACTGGAGGCCGACTCGAAGTCGAGATGCCCGGTCTGCCAGAGCACCTGGAGCCTCCGGCCCTTTAGGAGCGCCGGGAGGGCCTGGCCGACGGCTGTGTTGATGGCGTGAGAACCCTGACTCCCACCGAACACCAGGAGCGTCGGGAGGTCGGGCCGGAGACCCAGGCGCAGGCGGGCCTCCGACTGGCCGACGGACCCGATCTCGACCCGCGTGGGGTTGCCGCTGACCTCCCCCCTCCCTCCGAGGTAGCGCCGCGAGGCCGAAAAGGTCACGTGGACCTGGGCGGCGATGCGGGAGAGGAGCCGGGTCGTGAGGCCCGGAAAGCTGTTCTGCTCCTGGACGACGAGGGGCACGGACAGCAGGTATGCCGCGATGCCCGCCGGGCCGCTGACGTAGCCGCCGGTGCAGACGACGACGGCGGGACGGAAACGGCGAACCGTCCGGAAGGTCCGGGCCAGGCCCGCCGCGAGGATGAACGGAAATTTCAGGAGGTCCACGCTGAGCGCCCGCCGGAGGCCGATGACGGGCACGACCTCTATGGGATAGCCCGCCCGCGGGACGGCCCGCATCTCCACGCCCCGGCGCGTCCCGATGAACCGGATCTCCGCGTCGGCCCGACGCCTGCGGATCTCGTCGGCGATGGCAATGGCCGGGAAGGCGTGTCCACCCGTCCCTCCCCCGGCCATCAGGACGCGGATGCCCATCGCCTTAGGTCCCCCGGCCCGGACGCGGGGGCCAGTCGAGCGCCCCGGTCATCGGCGTGAGCGGCGCCGGAGGGTTGACGCCCTGCCGCGCCACGTTCAGGAGGATGCCGACGCCGATGAGGGTCAGCATGAGCGAAGACCCGCCGTAGCTGATGAACGGGAGCGGCAGGCCGGTGGTCGGGAGAACGGCGGTGACGACGCCGACGTTGAGCAGGGCGTAGACCAGGACCAGGGAGGTGACGCCGACGCTGAGCAGGAAGCCGTGCAGGTCCGGGGCGCGACGGGCGATCCTGAACCCGGTCAGGCCGAACAGGAGAAACAGGACCACCACGGTGGCGGTCCCCAGGATCCCCCACTCCTCTCCGAGAATGGAGAAGACGAAGTCGGTGTGGGGGTCGGGCAGGAAGAGGAACTTCTGGTGGCTCTGCCCCAGCCCGACGCCGGTGAGCCCTCCGGAGGCCAGGCCCACCAGGGACTGCGTGATCTGATACCCCTTCCCCTGGATGTGCTCGCTCCGGCTGAGAAACGCCTCGATGCGGTCCTTTCGGTAGCCGACCCAGAAGACCAGGACGTAGAGGACCGGCAGGACGGCCAGGGCCGACCCGAACATGTAGCGCAGCCTGACGCCGGCCACGGCCATCATCAGGGCGGCCACGGCGCCCAGCCCCACGGCCATGCCGAGGTCGGGCTGCAGGACGATCAGGCCCGCGACGGCGGCGACGACGGCGGCGTGGTGGCCGAACTCCCTGATCTCGTGGAGGTGGGCCTGTCTCCGGGCGAGGGACTCCGCCAGGTAGATCACCAGGATGAGCTTGACCAGCTCGGAGGGCTGGAAGGAGACAGAGGCGACCTGAATCCAGCGGTGCGCGCCCCGGATGCCCGCGTTCCCGGACAGGAGTTTCTGGAGGACGACGGTTAGGAGCAGGCCCACGCCGAGGATGAGCAGGGGCTTGGCCAGGCGCGCCCAGACCTGGTAGTTGACCTGCATGACCAGGGTCATCAGGAGCAGCGCGAGGCCGGCGCGCAGGAGCCAGCGGTTGAGGAAGAAGCTGCTGCTCTCAAAGCGCATCTCGCCCAGGACGGAGCTGGCGCTGTAGATCATGACCGTCCCGATGGCCACGAGGGCCAGCGCGATCAGGAGGAGGGAGATGTCGAGTCGGGTGGTGGACATGGGAGAAAGAAAAGGCGAAACGGAGAAGGGGAGAAACGGAGAAACGGAGAGATTCTTTTCTCCGTTTCCCCGCATCTCCGTTTCCCCGTTTCCTGTTTTTACAATTTGAGCCCCGCGAGGACCTCCTCCATCCGCATCCCCCGAGACCCCTTGACCAGCAGGATGTCACCGGGGCGGAGGGTTTCGTTCAGCGCCCGGATGAGGTCGGCCCGGTCCGGGAAGTGGCGGGCGCGGTCGCCCAGCGCGGCAGCCCCTTTCACGATTTCGGCGGCGAGGGGGCCGGTGGCAAAGAGGAGGTCGATGCCTTTCGTCGCGAAGGCCCCGACCTCCCGGTGCAGCGCGGGGGCGTCTTCCCCCAGCTCCAGCATGTCGCCGAGGCAGGCGATGCGCCTGCCCCCCCCTCCGACGGCCATGACCCTGAGCGTCTCGAGGGCGGCCTTCATGGAGGTGGGGTTGGCGTTGTAGGCGTCGTTGAGGATGCTAACCCCGCCGCGCGTCTCGACCGCGCTGCGCATCGCAGCGGGCTGAAACGCCTGAAGGACCGGGATCGCCTCGTCGAGCGGGACGCCGAGCGCGTGCCCCACGGCCGCCGCCGCCAGGGCGTTGTAGACGTTGTGGCGGCCGGGGACGCGCAGTGATATTTTACGGCCCTGTAGAGAGAAATGACCGCAGCCAGCCTGGTCAAAGACAAGTCCCTCCCCACGGAACTGACTTATCTCCTCGATGCCAAAGCCAAGGAGTCTCCCCTTGATTTTGTTTTGCCCCTTGACCAGCCACAGGTCATCGAGATTTAAGATAGCCGTCGAAGACTCGTCTAGATACTCCAGGATTTCCCCTTTGGCTTTGGCCACCCCCTCTACAGAGCCTAAAAACTCGAGATGAGATGGACCGATGTTGGTGATCAGGCCGACGTTGGGGTCGGCCATCTGGCAGAGGCGCGTGAGTCCGCCGGGCTCGCTGATGCCGAGTTCGAGGACAGCGACCTCGTGCTGCGCCGAGAGCCGGAACAGCATGAGCGAGAGGCCCTGCCGGCTGTTCAGGTTGCGCTCGGTCTTCAGGATGCGATAGCGGGTCGCGAGCACCGCCGCCGCCATCTCCTTCGTCGTGGTCTTGCCTGCGCTGCCCGTGATGGCGACGACCCGGACCCGGAACTTCCGCCGATAGGCGCTGGCGATGTCGATCATCGCCTGCTCCGGGTCATCCGCCAGGATGAGCGTCCCGGCGGGCCGGTCCTGCTCCGGCAGCGAGGCGAACCAGCGGCCGGAGGCGACGGCTGCTGCGGCCCCCTTCTCGAAGGCCGAGGCGATGAAGAAGTGACCGTCGGTCCGGGTTCCCTTCAGGGCGAAGAAGAGTTCCCCGGGTTTGAGCGTCAGGGTGTCGATGGAGATCCCGACGGGCTCAAATCCGGGCGGATGTTTTCCTGAGACGATCTGCCCGCGAGCGGCGTCGGTGATCTCTCCGAGGGTAAAGCGTTCCATAGTTACTTCTTCAATGCCTCGCGGGCCACCTCGCGGTCGTCGAAATGCGTCCTGACCTTCTGGACCTCCTGATAGGTCTCGTCCCCCTTGCCCGCGATCAGGACCACGTCGCCGGGGCGGGCGGCCGAGACGGCCCGGTGAATGGCCTGTCGCCTGTCGGCGATCACCTCCACCCCGGACGTCCTCCCTTCCGTCGATTCACCGGATCGACCCACCCCACTACCGGATCGTCTCCCCGCCGCTCCTCCGGGGATGCCCGCGACGATCTCGGCGATGATAGCGTTCGGGTCCTCGGTGCGGGGGTTGTCGGAGGTCACGATCGCGAGGTCCGACAGGTCGGTTGCGATCTTTCCCATCATCGGTCGCTTGCCCCGGTCGCGGTCCCCGCCGCAGCCGAAGACGCAGATCAGCCGGCCTGTCGTCAGCCCCCGCGCGGCCCGGAGGACCTTTTCGAGGGCGTCGGGCTTGTGGGCGTAGTCGACCAGGACGGCGAAGGGCTGGCCGGCGTCCACGCTCTCGAACCGGCCGGGGACCTGGACGCTCAGGAGGCCCCGCCGGACGGCGTCGGGGTCGAGGCCGAGCGCGATGCCGGAGGCGACGGCGGCGAGCAGGTTGGAGACATTGAACAGCCCCCGGAGGTTCGACTGGAGGTCGATGCCCCCGATCGGGGTCGCCACCTCCATCCGCGTCCCCTGCCAGTCGGTGGTATGGCGTTTGGGCCGCACGTGGGCGGCCGGGGCCAGGCCGTAGGTGAGGACAGGGGCGCGGGTGCGCCGGGCGAGTTCGTCAGAGGCGGGGTCGTCGGCGTTGAGGACGGCCCGCGCGCCGGATTCGGGTCTCAGATTTTCAAAGAGCAGGGACTTGGCCTCAAAGTAGGCCCGTTCGGTTTCGTGAAAGTCCAGATGGTCGCGCGTCAGGTTCGTGAAGACGGCCAGTCTGAAGTCGATGCCGTAGACCCGGTCGAGGACCAGGGCGTGAGAGGTGACCTCCATGACGACGGCGCGGTCGCCCTTTTCGACCATCTCCCGGAGGAGGCGCTGGACCTCGTGGGCGAGAGGGGTTGTGTTCTGGGTCGCCTGGAACTCCCTCCCCACGATGTTCTGGCCGGACCCGATGCGTCCGGCCCGCATCCCGGCTGCGTCGAGGACAGACTTGATCAGAAAGGTCGTCGTGGTCTTGCCGCTCGTGCCGGTGACTCCGACGGTCGTGAGGTCCCGCCAGGGCTCTCCGTAGAACCGGCTGGCGAGGAGGGCCAGGGCCCGCTTTGCGTCCCGCACCCGGATCTTGACCGCCGGGGCCGTGGGGAGGTCGTCCTCCAGGACCACGGCCGAGGCCCCTCTGGCGACGGCGTCGGGGATGTATCGGTGGCCGTCGGTCTGCGTCCCCTTGAGGGCGAAGAAGATCTCTCCTCGCCCGATGGTCCGGGAGTCGTTGCCGATGCCCCGGACCTCGACCCCCCGGTCTCCCTCCACCACAGCATCGGGCAGGACCGACAGCAGGTCGTTGAGGTTCATGTTAAGAGCAGGTATCAGGTGTCAGGCGTCAGAGGTCGGGGTACCCCCGGCCCCTGACCCCCAATCCTTTTTTTTGTGTCCGAGGCCAGGCGTCAGGTCGGAAGGAGAGTCAGAACGACCTGAGCCTGGCGCCTGGCGCCGGACACCGGATGTTCGATGTACTAAATATACTCAATTTTTCGTCTGCCAGGACGCCAGAGATGCCAACGTCTGAGGCGAACGCAGGTTCCCGATCTCCTGCCCCGGCGTCCGGGCGGCGGTCAGGCGTTCCGGGGCCGGGGGTTCAGGTTTGCAGACCAGGGCGCAGGCCGATCCGCGCCTGACGAGGGCCCCCGGGGCCGGGGCCTGGGCGGCCACGAAGCCGTTCCCGGAGATGGAGGGCCGGAGGCCCTCGGCGCTCAGGCGGTTGACGGCCTGGCGGAGGGGGAGGCCGGTCAGGTCGGGCACGGCGATGCCGGAAGCGAAAGGTCTATCTGGCGCGTCACTGCGGGAGGCCGTGAGGGGCCGACATCTCGCCGTCAGGCGGACGCCAGGTCCGAGCGGCTGGCCGGGCGGGGCCGACTGTTCGATGACGATCCCCTCTCCGTCGAACGCGGCGGCCATCTGGTATCTCCTCAGGACGCCCTCGGCGGAGGCGCGGGAGAGGCCGAGGAGGTTGGGCATCGTCGGGAGGCCGACGTAGACGGCCCCGGTGTCCGGGGGGGTTGCGGCGGGCGAGAGGCGCGCCGGGCAGTCTCTCAGGGCCAGGACGCGCTCCATGATCCGCCGGAAGGTCGGGGCGGCGACGGCGCTGCCCCAGTGGACGCCGGTGGGCCGGTCGATGGCGACCAGGCAGAGGAGGCGCGGGTCGTCCGCCGGGAGGAAGCCGACGAAGGAGGAGACGTACTGTCCGGGCTCGTAGCCCCGCCCCCCCTCGGCCGCGCGCTGGGCCGTGCCGGTCTTCCCGGCGACCTCGTAGCCGGGGACGGCGGCGTTCGCGCCGGTCCCCTGCTGGACGACCCCCTTGAAGAACTCGATTAGCGTCCGGCAGGCCTTCTCCTCGATGACCCGGCGGATGGCCTCGGGGCGGGTCTCGACCGGGGCCTGGCCCGGCCGGGCGATGGACCTGATGAGGCGCGGCTTCATCAGGACGCCGTTGTTGGCGACCGCGCCGTAGGCGAAGGCGAGCTGCAGGGGGGTGACCAGGACCTCCTGTCCGATGGCGATGGTCTCCAGGGAGCGCTTCGACCAGACGGAGGGGTGATGGAGGAGGCCCCTGGCCTCGCCGGGGAATTCGATGCCTGTCCGGGCGTCGAACCCGAAGCGTCTGGCGTACTCATAGAGGCGCCTGTCGCCGAGGGTCCGGGCGACCTTGATCGTCCCGATGTTGCTGGAGTGCTCGATGACCTCCCTGAAGGAGAGCCAGCCGAGGGGGTGGGAGTCCCGGATGAACCCGCCGGGCACGGCCATCCTGCCGTTCTCGCAGAAGATCGGGTCCTCGGGGCGGCGCGTCCCCTCGTTCAGGGCGGCTGCGGCCGTGACGATCTTGAAGGTGGACCCCGGCTCGTACATGTCGGTGATCGCCCGGTTGCGCCGGTGCTCCGGGCGGTGGTCGCCGGGGCGGTTCGGGTCGTAGAGCGGGGCGCCGGCCAGGGCCAGGATCTCCCCGGTGCGGGGGTCCATCAGGACGGCCACGCCGGCCCTGGCGCGGTACTTCGAGACCGTGGCCGCCAGCTCCTCCTCGGCGATCCACTGGCAGTCGGCGTCGATGGTGAGGGTCACGTCGGCGCCGTTCTCCGGGGGGGTCAGGACCTCTCCGCGCTCTGCGAGGGACCGCCCGAGGGCGTCGACCTCCGAGACCATGACGCCGGACTGACCCCTGAGGTGGCTGTCCAGGCCCAGCTCGCCCCCCTCGATGCCCACGTTGTCGATGTCCGTGTAGCCTATGATCTGGCTTCCGACGCTCCCCATCGGGTAATAGCGCTTCATCTCCACGACGGTGTGGACCCCCTGGGGTTTCTTCAGGCGGGCGGTCTGGAGGCGCTCGGCCTCGAGCTTTCGCGCCAGCCAGGCGAACCTCCGCCGCCCGGTCAGGTTCCGGTAGAGGGCAGATTCGTTGAGTCCGGCGACCTGCGAGAGCGCCCTGGCGACGGCCTGGGGGTTTTTCACCTCGGCCTGGTTGGTGACGAAGTAGGACGTGGTCTTGAGGTTGGTGGCCACCTCCCGGCTGTGACGGTCGAAGATGCGGCCCCTCCGGGCTTCGAGGACAAAGCTCTTGGTGTGCTGGTCCTTCGCCCGTTCGACGTAGTCCTGCCTCCCCCACGCCTGGAGCTGGACGAGCCGAAGGACGAGGAACGCCCCGAAGAGGACGGCCCCCCAGAAGACCAGGCCGAGGCGACGGAGGTGGGCCGGAGACGCCGCCGAGGGGGCCTGCGGGGGTTTCGGTGAAGGGGATGGGAGGACCATAGAGGGCTCAGATCGTTCAGTGTGACGGCACGGTGAAGATGTTCTTGGGGGCGCCGGATGGGGTGACCATCGAGAGCTTTTCGGAGGCGATGGTCGCGACCCGCTTGCCCTGGGTGAGCCGGGCGATGCTCACGTTCAGGCGCTCCCGTTCGTCCAGCAGTCTCCTCTGCTCCTCTCGCAGGGCGCTCAATTCCTCTGCCAGATCCATCACCAGGACGTGCTGGTAGAGGTAGAGGAGCAGGCTCCCCACGATCAGGGTCGTCCAGATCAGATAATGGCCAAATGCCTGGTAAAACCGGCTCAGGGTTTCTGGCTTCATTTTATTAATAAAAATTAATTATTCTTTTATTTATTTTTAATTTTTATTAATTATATATTAACTTGCTGTTTTCAAATTTTTTCTGCGACTCTCAGGGTGGCGCTTCGGGCCCTCGGGTTCAGGGCGATCTCCTCAGGTCCCGGCTTAGTCC
>Ga0137796_10000463_pt1 | contig 25335 bp, 16 predicted proteins | sample OV2TP3_FD_97704 | JGI IMG/M metagenome (GOLD analysis project Ga0137796, IMG submission 97704) | reverse complement strand
AGTTTCAAGCCTCGCCGAAGACTTCGGCCAACTTATGCTTTAACAGTGACCTATCTTAATGCACAAGAATCGTGAAAAGCTATTTAGCATTATAACCGAGACGATTGAGGATGCCGCTGCGGACGATAAAGAGGATGCCGAAAAACCAGAAGCTGAATAGGACATCAAGGTTTGCAAAATACGCAAAGGAGATGGTGTACATATTGATCCGCGTCCAGATACCGGGGATAAACCGGCCCTGAGCGGAACCATCGAACCAGATCCAGGGTCCCCACCGGATGTTTGGGATGACCGGGAAACCGGGCACAAAGTATTCGATCATATTCCAGGAGAGGATTCCGAACGCGATGGCGAAACCGATCCAGAAGAGGCGGGGAAATGGAGAGATCCCGTGGCGGGTGGTCAGGTCGATGGCCGGGCGCAGGATCGGGTAGACAAGACGCTCGCTTTGCACCCACTGCTTCCGAAGGATCACGGACAGACAGGCCGAGGACACAAATAGGGCAGTCACCAGGGCCATCCAGCAGGCCAGGGGGACGTACCAAACACTCCAGGGGATGGACATTCCGGGAGCTAACCCGATGTAAAGATCGTCCAGCGTCCCGTTGACGTTCGTCGGGGCCAGCCATTCCGGGATGTGAGGGTGAAAGTAATCAGCCCACTGGTTCTCCGGGGCGGCATAGTAATACGGCGCGGCAATGGCGCCCAGAAAATAGCCCGTCAGTCCCACGGAGGGAATGGCCCCGCCCACCAGACTGCAGGCCAGAATGACTAGCAGTTCGATCGATGAGAGGGCCAGCTGTCCGGCCAGCCGCTTGCAGAGGGGGTTGAGAAGGAGGGCTAACGACAGATAGACCATCAGCGCACCCATGGGAAAGTGGCTGAGGGTCATCCGGGAGGCGTGGAGGACGTACTCGATGTAGTTCACCCAGAGGGAGATCGTCGCGGACACCGCCGCTCCCAGGAGGATCGACCGGATGGTGACCCGCTCTCGGTCAGGAGCCTGACCGAAAGCGTATTGCTGAGAACTGGCGGGGTTGGAGGTCTCAGGCATAGAACATTTTCAATGGAGAGGGTGGCATCACTGCTCATATTCATCCCTGCAGGCAGGTTCTATCCGTCGCTGCTTTTAGTCGCCGCAGATAGTGGTCCCATCCTTCATCGTGGACGTCGCGTTCGAGCGACTGGTCGGCGAAGCCGCTATGAAGAAGCTGCAAGACTGTGCCGTCCGGTGTCGCCTCTATGGTGAACAGAACGTGCGTCGATGGGAAGTCCCAGCTGGAATGGCTCCACGTAAAACCGAATCGCCCAGGGGATTCGTAGTCTGTAACTTCCCCCCGGAACACACTCGCGGTCCCGTTGCTGTTGAGGAAACAGAACTCCACAGCCCCTCCAGGATGGGGTTCGACGGCCGCCACCTGGGCGAACCAGCGGGCAATCCACTCAGGATCGGTCAACGTCCGAAAGACCCGGCCCAGAGGCGCGTGAATGTGGATCCGCTTTTCAAGCCGATTATCGAAAGCGTCAGGCATATCGTCCGGTGGCATCGAGATCCCTTGTCATCCGGTGCGAAGACGGCTCATACGGTCCCCCTCCGCCGGATGCTGCTGAGAAGGTCGATTACCGCCCCCCGAATGATGGGCTCGCTGGCCGGAACCAGGGCGCTCAGGGCAGGCTCCGAGCCCCCCTGTTCGAACGCCTCCGGGGTCGGCACATAGCCGACCTCGCGCGTCGCGCGGCTGATGAGGATCGTGTGGCGGAACGGTGACGCCTCTTTGATCGCGAGTGCTGTGTCGTGGAAGGCCTCTCCGGGAAGATGCACGATGACCGTGTCCCCGAGTGTAATGACTTTGATCGGATAGGAGATTATGGGATTTTCACGATAACGCTCGAAGAGAAACTGGTTATAGCGAGACCGGGAGTCTCTCAGGTCGGTCCGTTTCTCCTCGGACTGCTCCGCGACCTGACGCGCGGGAACCGCGACCTCCTGGTAGTGCAACCCGAGCGTTGGCGTCTCCGAGGGTTTGATCTGCTCAAAAGCGTAGAGCGCCTGAGCCCCGACTGCCCGCCCGATGCGCCGCGCCGCCAGGCCCCGCCGCTCAATGGGTACCACATCGCCCAGTCCGCCCTGGGTGAAGACCACCGGAATATCGGCCACGCTACGGAACAGGTCGGACACGTATCGCGGGTAGTCGGCGGTGATGTCGCCATACCGGTCGATGGAGCAGAGCGCGTGGCAGCCGAAGTTGACGAAGGCCCCGAGTTGCTCGCCCTCTGCGGTGTCGAAACGCAGCACACTGACCGTGTCGTCCACCCCCTGTTCCGTGTATTCCATGTCGGTCGGAGGATCGCCCACGTAAACCATCTGCACCTTGCCGTCCGGCCTGAGGAATCGGCGGTTGCGGAGGACATCCGGCGCGTGCCCCACCCCGCTTGAAACGTGAACGGGCACGAGGGAGTCGAGGGCCGCACGAACGCCATCCGCAACCTTTGAAGCGCACTCCTTTTCGAAGCTTTCGATGATCAGGTCCTGTGCGAAGATGACAATGTAGCTGCCGTAGTTCGAGATAGGCGTCATGCCGACGTGTGAAGGGCTGAGGAGCAACGACTTTTCGTTCAACCCCGTCTTCGGTAGATGGGCAAGAACCTGCTGATCGAACCCAATGCCCAGCTCGAACAGGTCGAGACCAACGATCGCCGCAGAGCAGTCGCCTTGCCGAAGAGCCAGAATGCGGGCCTTCAGCGGATCGTGGACCTTGAAGCTGCGCCTTCTGCGCCTGCCATCTACTGCGACTACCTCCTGGTCAGGGGTGATGTCCACCTCAGCAAAGCCAGCCAACAAGACTTCAGACATCGGCCACTCCTCCTTCAGTCACCGATAACAGTGCCCGTTACGACAATTCGCCTCCTGCTATCTTCCGTGATTTTATGATTCACATTCGCCGTTATCCCCGCGCGGAATTCTCCCCCGGTGATGCGATTTAACGCTAGCGTCAAGGCCGTCCCTGCGGCCTGATCAGCCACCTCGGCCAGAAGAGAGACCACGTTCGATATTCGCAAGTCACAGCCTTGACAGGCAGCCTTGAGACGATGGACGACCTCATCCGCCTCTTGTTCAATTGAAACCGCCTCGCAGTCAAATTCACTCCTCAATGGCCCAAGATACAGATGTTTTAGACCTCCCAAAACAACCCATGAACCATAGGCGCTTGAGTACCTTGTAGCGCCACGAGCTGCCAGAAATTGAACTTCGCAAACAAGTTGATCCAGGTCGGTCAGAGCAAGGGTAGAAAGCACATGGTGAGAAAGAAAATCCTTTTGGATGCGCTCTGTTAATTGATTCTGTAAAATTTGTCCTACCTGAGGTCGACTTGTAAACGTACGGACGCGTACAAGATCCGACAGGGAACTGCCGTTTTCCTTTAGCATGCGGGAGGTATAATCCAGAATCTGTCGAACCTGCTCGTCCGCATCGCCCGAATGTAGGACATTCCCATTATGGTCCCAGGAGACGACGCCTGAAACATGAACCAGGTCACCTTCGCCGACCGGCTGAACGACGATTAGAGACAACACCATGTGGCTGAGATCGTACATCCACGCCGGATTTACCGCATAGGATGCTCCTCCTCCATAGGTGATCACCTCCATCGTGAGAGCAAGACCCTGAGGGAGTTCTTTTGCCACTGGAAGCGTCGTCGTCGCGGCCCAGCGCGATGAGCCGTAAAGTTGCCGACGAATCTCCCGAATGGGCTGCGCGGTCGACCAGTCGGTGAGCAATGCCGTTATCTCAACACAGTCTCCCAGACTCCTGCTTGGAGCGTGGGAGATCAGAAACTCGTATGCCTTCTGTGGATGCTCGAAACAAACCCCTCCTATATCCCGTCGTATCCAATCCCGATGCCGCGTTTCGACGACAACGGGCGTATTTACCTGAATCAGGTGGCCACCAGAGGGAAAGACACGGACCTGTTTCACTGAACAGAACCCCACGCAATCGGTATGGCTCACTGTAATTTTTTGAACCGGACGGCCCCTTCTGTCTCTATGGACCGTCTGATGCAATCGAAGCACTCCGCCACGTTGTAGACCTCAAGACCGCTTACGGAGGGTTTTCGACCTTTCTCAATGCACTCTATAAACTCAATGAGCTCTTCATGTTGTTCATCAACTTTGTCAAACACCAGTTTATGTTGCTCTCTGGGAACGGAGAGGGTGACCGAATTGTTATCTCGATTGTCCCATGTGACCTTTCCTCGGTTTCCTATAAAGGAGATCTCATAACTGGAAAAAGACACGTAGGAGCATCCGATATAGGCCATGCGGCCGTCTTCATAATAAGCTATGACCATTCCCATATCAGGCGCATCGCCTGCGCCGTCCCGCTTGGACATGAAAGCGGCGACCTTCTCCGGAGCGCCGAAGACGTCCAGCACCAGGTCGATGAAGACAACGGCCATCTGGGTGAACGGTAAAAGCGGCGCTGTCTCTTTTGAATAGCGCCAATTATCGGGGGTTAAATCATACCCGGTCGTCCCAGAGACAGTCGCTTCCACCGAATGGACCATCCCGATCTCACCGGAAGCCAATGCCTTTTTCACGTGAACAATGGCCGGATTTTTCCTCAGGTTGTGTCCCGCCATGAAGACGACCCCGTGCTTTTCCACCAGACGGAGCATCTCCTCCGCTTCCTCGCGTTCGGCGGTCACAGGCACGTTTACGAACACATGTTTGCCTCGGCTGACACAGCTCTTGAAGTGTTCGAAATGCATCTCATTGGGAGTCGTAACGATCACGGCCTGCACGTCGGGGTCATCCACCAGTTCTTCGACGCTCTCCGCTTTTTTGGCGTCAGACCTTTTTGCCACCTCATCCACACGACTTTGAACCACATCATAGGCTGAGACAAGTCTGGCTTTTCCATTTTTTTCTATGGCCCTCTGGTGGTTTCGAGAGTAATTTCCCAACCCGATAAGTCCGAAATTCATGACGCTCCCTTCTCAACGGTAACAGCGGTCATAAGACCGGACGGCGACGTTTTTAACCGGATGCTCATATTGGCCGTCAACCCGTAGCCTGCGTGCCAGTAACGACCAAGATGTAGATCCCAGGGTCCTTCGTTTTCCGTCGCAGAAACACGATAGGATGCGTCTTTCCATCTTAAACTCAAAGTGCCTTCCGCCGTGGAATACGCGAGTTCGTCCTTCCCATCCCATAACAGCACAGGGATCGAAAAGAAGACCTGATCGCCCTCTTTTAACTCACTGAGTCGATAAGAAAGGCGAACCGATCCGTCACCGAATTCGGTTGTCATGATAAGATCCAAGCCAGCCCCCGATAATTTAAATTCGCCTCGGCTGACGACCTCTCCTTTGCCCTTCATCATCTTATACGTGCCGTCCGCTCGCTTGAGGCCGATTCCGAAATAGGGCTCCAGAAGCGGATCCATCTTGCTTTCGTCCTTCAGTTGATGGCGATAAGGATGTTTTACTCCCTCTCTCTTCGCAACCACGACCGGCCCTATCAGCTCATCCCCGATGCTTAACGAAACAGGCTGTAGCGGAAGGTGGTAGCCCCACCTGTGCTCGTCAAGGGTGAATGCTAATCTCGATCCCCTTCCGTGCAGCACGACATATCCTGCATCCCTATCGTATACGTTTTGGGCCGAAACGGACCTCACCGCATCGAACCCTTTCCAACCCTGTTGAACGAGCAAGGCCAGCAAGGTCCACGCGACCACGCCCGCCCCCACATCCGTGTTAAGGCGATTGTAGGTGTACTCAAGCCCTGCCTGGGCATAAGGGGACAGATGGTTGGGGGTGTGAGAGAGCCCCCCGGCTTCACGGCTGAAAGACTGATAAAACGTGAGAAGCGTTTTAATCCTCTCCTTCGCTGTCCCCCCTTCACCCACAAAAGCCATTTGAGCGGCCATGGGATACACATACATCTGATAGATGCTTCGGTTCGCCAGAAAGGGCAAAACAAAGTCGCCGTTTGCCTTCTTGAACCAGGAGCACATCTTTTGCAAAAGGTCTCTGACCTGTCTCTCGACGCCTCCCGGCTGATCGTTCAGCAGAGTAGCCGCAAGAAAAGACCCTGTCAGATAGGCATGAGGAATTGAGTTTCCGTTCACATCGTCGTCTTTCAAAAACCCCTCGGACGTCAACCGTTTGTTGAATAACTCAACAATCTCCTCTGCCCGTTTTTGCGCCTCTTTCTCACGGCCCGAGTTACAATACAGATCGCATAACAGTTGGGCCGCCGACACGTGGCAGTCTGACAGGGTAGCGTCTTTTGTGTATGAGCTGGCAAAAGCATTTTTCCAGGCGTTTAGCCTGTCTTCCTCCATACGCCCTGAAAGAATGGGAAAAAGCATGGCGCCGTACCCAAGCACATACTCTCTAAACCCCGACGAATTCTTATTCTCCTCCAGGATCTCAGCCGTTCGCCTGACCCAACGCTCGGTCCACTCCAGGTATCGCGGTTCATCCGTCAGGCGATACAACCCTGAGCCGATGACAGACCAGCAGGCCGGGGCAAAATTTTCAGGACGGTTGGTCTCGTATGGGTCCCTCATTACGCCGCGCTCATCCGTCCATTTGACGCCCAACTCAAACCCCTTTTTCAGGCACTCGGTTAAATCTTTCAGCATTTTAAACCTCCGGGATCTTCCGAGATTTTGACGGAGGCGGCAAGGGAACGGTGCGTCGTGCCCCTGCAATCCCGCCAAAAAATCGGATGAACCAGCCTCCTATTCTGATTGGTAAACTACCTGTATACACCTGAGCATCGCCTTCCTCACGTCTCCTTAACAGGGAAGATTGGGTCCATGTCGTCCACCTTCGGAGGACGAAACATATATAGCTCGTGAACGTCCAGAGGGACCCTGTGGTCGAACCCCAGGAGCGTGCGCTGGTCCTTCGTCAGGCGCTTGACCTCGGAGACGCTCATGCTGCGCGGGAAGTCGAACCCTTGTTTGATGTATCCCCGCTGATAATAGTTGATGATCACCGGGCGGTTGGCATCCGACGGGTTGGCCGATCCCGCGTGGATGAGATAGGGGTTGAACATCACGAGATCCCCCTTTTTTACGCTCACATACTTGGCCTCGCGGGACTTCGCCTCCTGAACGGAGATAAACTCCTTGTGAGTGCCCGGAACGTAACGCGTGGCGCCGTTCCGAACGTCTGCATCACACAGGTAGTAGATCGCATTCATGGAGAGAAAGTAGCCCGGAATTCGGTCGTGGCCGTCGTAGTGCCACCCGCCTCCCTCCGCCCCCGGCGGGATCAACGCCCCTTCGCTGCTGTGCAGGGCCATCCTCGGCCCCAGAAAGCGACGGAAGTACTCAATCAGGAACGGAAAGGCGATCAGCTCCATGAACGCCGGGTGCCGACTCTGCAGGTTGTAAATCTTATAGCCGATCTCCCCTTTACGCCGCTCGTGCATGACTCGTTCGATGTGGCAGGCCATCCGGATCTCCTCCTCGATCAATCGCGCCAATTCCTCACACCGATCACCGGGCAGCGCCCGGGCCACCACGACAATCCCCACCTCGTCGATCTCCCGATCCGCCTCGGCAAAATACGGCTCCTTCTCCTGGGTCGACAGCCCCGTCCAGGATGCGACAGGGATCTCCAGACGTTTGGGGTCCCGGAACATGGATTCAGCCTCCTATTCTTGCTGGCAGACTACCTGTATACCACCGTAACCACGCAGCCACCCGCGGCGAGATCGGCACCCGATCCGGCTCCTCATATCGGATGGCTGTCAGTGTTGGCTTTCTTCCGGTCATCTTATGTAGGTGGCAGTAACCTATGAGGATAACATCCTCCGCCTGTTTTTAACCCACAGAAACTCCAATCACACGACCTCCATCGTTTTGAATCCCCCTCCCTGGCGTGTGCCATAGGCGTTGCCGACGGCCTTACGCGACACCTCCACATCATCATACTCAACAGACCGACCAGACGCCAAACAAAGCGAGTCAAGCTGACCATCCCGCAACACCACCACACCCGCCCGTCCCTCCAACCTCAAAGAACCCCAACTCACCTCCCCAGACCCCGGATTGTGCGCCACCACGAAACGCTCACCCCCACTGTCCACCTGAAGCACAATCGCCCCCTCCCGGTCAGCAACCGAATGCCACACCGCCTCTATCCCCGGAGGGGCCTCCCCCTCATACGGAACGTGGACCGCCACAAAGACAGCCCGGGGACCAGGCCGACTCACCTGAAGGTAGCCCCGGTAAGGGATGGCTGCACCTGGTTTGAGCGTCCCTCCCCTCAGGTGCACCGCCTCGATTTCATCCTCCTCTGCAGGACACTCTAATACCGTGACCGTGGATGGACCAAGACCCGGCATCACCACCTTCAACCCCCGGGGACTCTCCCCGGGAAACGTCCAGGTGGCGACGATGTCTCTCTTCGCCTCACCCCTCCGGCCCGCCCGCAGCGGCTCAGGAACCTCCACGGGCGTCAGGCCATCCACGCCCTCCACCCAAAGCCGATTAGAGCGGGCGTGCAACAGCCAGGAATAGACATCCTGATCCCCAGAGACCCGGAATACATCCACAATCAGGGGCCTCCCCTTCCGGCGCGGAAGCAGCGCGATGAAGCGTGAGTTGGCCAGGGGAAGTCCTCCTTCGGCCAGCTTCGGCCCCGGCGTGATGCACCAGATCAGCGGCCTTCCCCCCTCCTCTTGCGCTGCCGCCTCCAGCACGGTGTTGTGCGCTGGCGCGCTCCGCTCCCACAGCCGCGCCCACTCCGGATTCCAGTTGTAACCCATCTCAGAGATCATCTCCAGGCCACACGCCCACAAACCAAAATTCAGATAGTCCCGATGCTTGTGGGCTGCCGGCTTGTAAGGCCCGTAGTCGATGAAAGACATGGTCTGGGATGACTTGTCGTTCCCGTGCCGCAGGATCATCACTCCCATGCCGGGGAGGTGGGCGCTTTCGACGGCGTAGGGTTCCCCATCCCCCCGGGTGGCGGTGTCGGGATCGCGATAGAACAGGGAGTATGCCGTCCCGCCGTTGAGGTTCTCGCCCCAGGCATCCTTCAGATGGCGCAGTGCCTTTTGGTCCCCGTAATTGACATGAGCGACTTCGGAACAAAAGGGGTTGAGCCGGGCTGCGACATGGGCATCGTTGATCGCCGGCATGCTCCCATCCGGGAAGGCGTAATCCAGGAACCAGGTGTAGCAGCGACGCAGGAGAGTGCATTTCGGGTTGGCGTAGATGTCTACTTCGAGATTACCCCGGACGATCTCGGGGATGCCGAGGGTGGCCGAAAGCAACCCGATCTGGTAACCCACCGTGCACTCGTAGAAGCTGCCGTCCTCGTGAAAGACACCTGCTTCGGGACTCAGCATGTCTTCATACAGGGTCACAATGGACTGGAGGATCTCCCGGTCATTCAGCAACGCAGCGGAGACGGCGATACACCACCATGCCTCTCCCTGATCCTGGATGCTGTAGTGCGACAGGTAAGGGGAAAGGTCGTCCCGGACCCTGTAACCTTCAAGAGAAGTGGTCGCCTGCGTTTTGTAGCCTTCCACGAAGTAGTCGCGGACGTAGGCCACGAGGTCCCGATCGATCGTGTCGCACTGCTTCGAAGACAAGACCCCGGCGTCGCGTACGAGGTCGTAGACGTGGAGCACCTTATGAACACAGCCAGCGTCCCTCCGTTTCCAGCCATCAATTTTTCCGTAGTAAGGATCGATCGTGTCGAGCCACTCGTTTTTGTTGACTTTGTTGATGCGATAGCCCTTGAAGACCTCAGCGAAGCGTTCCACCAGCACTGCCGCCTTTTCCGCATACCGTCCGTCGCCCTCGACCTGATAGACGATCCCGACGCTGTCCAGGCCGTTCAGGATGTGGTGCAAGCGATAGGACCGTAATGCTGCCTGGATATTCCAGGTCTCTGACGTGTCGTTCGGGTCCCAGTCCCAGCATGTGCCGCAGTCGTTGCACTGGAGCGTGTCCCCGTCGTTGGTCAGGGTGTAGGCGTACCACGGGCCGCAGCCGCAGTTGGGGCATTTGACCGTGACCAGCGGTGTCTGATCAGAGATGAAGCCGCGCAGGCGGTCGCGGTCCAGGCCGAGGTACTTTTCAGCCTGTGACTTGATGCCGGCGTAGACGTCCCTGGCCCAGGCGTAACGGGCGATGTTCTCCTTCGCACGGGCGATGTCCGGCGCCTTATACATCGTACAGGGATATCGGCCAGCCATTGCTGCCGGGGGTTGCATGAGTATTCCTTTTATGAGAAGTTTAGAGGTTATGAGGAGGCCCGGCCCTGATAGCCTCGGTCCCGGTCTGGCAGCTCCGTCAGCTTGCCGAGCGTCTCCGCCATCGCACGAACGTGATAGGGTAGCGAACCGCAACACGAGCCGATCAGGTTGACGCCGATGCTTTTAGCCTCGGCAGCGTACTCGGCCATGGAAAAGCGCGTCACGACCCGGGGCTCCACCTGAGTCCACAACTTACCCACGCTGAGCGGACGGTTGAAAATCTCACCGGGCTCCAGCTCATAACCCGTGGGCTGTGCGCAGACGGGCGCCGATACCGCGCCCCGGACCTGGCGCACCAGCTCCCTCATCGTCTGCCAGGGCCGCATGCAGTTTACTCCCACCACATCCGCACCGCTGTCCACCAGCCGCTTTGCGGCTTCTGCCGGCGTATATCCGTCCCGTGTGACCTCGGCATCCCGATAGGTCATTGTCACCACGGCTGGAATGCCGGCCCTCTTGATGAGTGGAATAGCCAGGCTCACCTCGGCCACGGAATAGAACGTTTCGACTATGAACAGATCGATGCCTGCCACCACCTGCTGCTCAACTCGCCGCTCGAAGAAACCCTGTGCGTCACGCCGCTCCTTCTCAGTCATTGGGGCCCATTTCGACTGGCCTCCATACACAAAGGGACTTAGCGTTCCTGCGACGAACCGGTCCAGCCCCGCCGCCTTCCGGGCCAGCTCCACGGCCACGCGGTGAAGCTCGGCCTCCCGGTCCATTGGCCGGACGCCCCATGCCATAGCCTGGAGCACCTCCGCCCCCGCCCTTGCGAACTCACGATGAAGCTCCAGAACGCCTTCAGGATAATCCAGCACAGCTTTCGGAATAGCTGTCGCGTAGCTACCCAGACAACGACGCTCGAACTCCAGGTAGTAGCCCCCGTCGCACAGCAGAGGGCCTTCGGAGAGACGTTCGAGAAACTTAGGCATTTTCTCCCTCTTTCAGTAGAGTGCATACCTCATTACGGTATTTCTATTACTTTAAACCTCTCACCCTGGCGTGTGCCATAGACATTGCCAACGGTCTTACGTGACACCTCCAGATCGCCACACCTGAGCGATCGACCAGCCGCCAGGCAAAGCGAAACCACCCGGCCCTCACGAAAAACCGCAACACCTGCACGTCCCTCCATCCTCAATGGTCCCCAACTCACCTCACCGGAGCCGGGATGGTGCGCCACCAGGAAACGTTCATCCCCACAATCCATCTGAAGCACAACCGCCTCCTCCCGATACGTCAACGGATGCCAAACCGCATCCACCACCGGAGCCACCTCGCCCTCGAACGGGACGTACATCGCCGCAAAAACCGCGATGGGGCCGGGTCGGGTCACCTGGAGATGGCCTCGATACGGGATGACCGCCCCGGGTCTCAGGGTGCCTCCCTCCAGATGCGTCGCGCGGATGGCGTCTTCCTCGGGGGGACACTCTGAGACCGTGACCGCAGACGGATCGGCAGAGGGGAGGATCACCTTCAGGCCGCTGGATGGATCACCCGGAAACCGCCACGTGGCTGTGACCGTGCCCTCCGCCTTCCCCCTTCGACCGGCCCGGAGTGGCTCCGGCACGTCCACCGGGTGGAATCCCTCAACTCCCTCCACCGACAGGCTGCCCGACCGGGCGTGCAGCATCCACGTGAAGGCCTCCTGGCTCCCCGAAACCCGGAACAGGTCTACGATCAGGGGTTTCCCGTTCCGGCGCGGCAGCAGTATGGCTAACCGTGAATTCTCCGGCGGCAGGCCCCCTTCGGCCAGCTTCGGCCCCGGCGTGATGCACCAGATCAGCGGCCTTCCCCCCTCCTCCTGTCCAGCGACCTCCAACACCGTGTTGTGCGACAGGACCCCGCGGTCCCAGAACCTCGCCCAGTCCGGGTTCCAGTTATAGCCCATGTCCGAGACCATCTCCAGGCCGCACGACCAGAGGCCGAAGTTGAGGTAGTCCGGGTGCTTGTGACCCGCCGGGACCAGAAAGCCATAGTCGATGAAGGCCATCGTCTGAGACGCCTTCTCCGCCCCGTCCCGAAGGATCATCAGGCCCATGCCCGGCAGGTGGAGGCTCTCCTGACCGAACGCCTCTCCCGGTCCCTCCACCGCCGCATCCGGGTCGCGGAAGAAGAGCGAGTAGTCAGACCCTCCGATCAGGTCCTCCCCCCATAAGGTTTTCAGGTGGCACAGCGCTTTGGAGTCCCCGTAGTTGAGATACGCGAACTCCGACAAAAGGGGCTGGGGCCGGCTCCCCACGTGCGAGTCGTTGATCGCCGGGAGGCTCCCGTCCGGGAAGGTGGAGTCCAGGAACCAAGTGCAGGACCGTTGCAGAAGGGCGCACTTGGGGTTGCCGAAGATACCGGTCTTCAGGTTCCCTTGTATGATCTCCGGGATCCCGATGATGTTCTGGAGCAGCCCGATCTGGTAGTCCGCGGCGAACTCGTAAAACGTGCCGTCCTCTAAGAAGAGCCACTTGGAAGGGTCGAGGAGTTCCTCGAACAGGTGGAGCACGGATTCCAGAGTCCTCTCATCCTGGAGCAGCGCCCCGCAGGCCGCGATACACCACCAGATGGACCCAAGGTCCTGAATGGCGTGATAGGACAGGAAAGGCGAGGTTAAGCGATCGTATGGGTAACCCTTCAGCACCCATCTCTTCCCGTACTGAAAGCCCTCCACGAAATAGTCCCGAGCGTAGGCCACCAGGTCCCGGTCTATCATCTCGCACTGCTGAGGGGAAAGAGCGCCGGAGTCCCGGATGAGGTCGTAGGCCAGGAGGGCTTTTTGAACATGGTTGGCGTCGTGCCTCTTCCATCCATTGATCTTACCGTGGTAGGCGTCGTTCTCTTCGCACCACTCATTGTGGTTGACTTTGTTGATGCGATAGCCCTTGAAGACCTCAGCGAAGCGTTCCACCAGCACTGCCGCCTTTTCCGCATACCGTCCGTCGCCCTCGACCTGATAGACGATCCCGACGCTGTCCAGGCCGTTCAGGATGTGGTGCAAGCGATAGGACCGTAATGCTGCCTGGATATTCCAGGTCTCTGACGTGTCGTTCGGGTCCCAGTCCCAGCATGTGCCGCAGTCGTTGCACTGGAGCGTGTCCCCGTCGTTGGTCAGGGTGTAGGCGTACCACGGGCCGCAGCCGCAGTTGGGGCATTTGACCGTGACCAGCGGTGTCTGATCAGAGATGAAGCCGCGCAGGCGGTCGCGGTCCAGGCCGAGGTACTTTTCAGCCTGTGACTTGATGCCGGCGTAGACGTCCCTGGCCCAGGCGTAACGGGCGATGTTCTTCTTTGCACGAGTGATGTCGGCGGCCTTGTACATCGTGCAGGGGGAACGCGATGCAGCCACACTAGCCATAGAGGTGTCTTGCATTGCAGACCTTCCTATGTCTTCCATAGACCATCTCGCTTTACTCCACGTAATGGAACAGGGCTTCTTTTTCGACCGACTGCCCGCTGTTCAGGTCGGTCACCTTCAGCCTCATGCGGTTGACCCCGGCCTTCACCTTCTGCAAGTTCAGCTCGAAGTATTCCCTCAGGTCCGTCTCCATGCGGGCCTGCTCCGAGGACACCGACACCTCCGGTGTCCCCTCCCCGGCGAACATGCGGCCCAGGCCCGCGATAAAACGGCCCATCCCCTCCCCCTTCTCCGGCGCGGACTGGACGGTGTAGTCCAGCCGGAACCGGGCCTTGTTCTGGGAGTCCCGGGACAGGTTATAAACCTCGTAGTAGATGAACGGATTCTGGCTCTGCCGGTATGTCTTGGTGGTCATCGGGAGCACATAGAGGTTCCCCTTTCGGTACTTCTCCATCCCTCCTTGGATGGAAATCGTCCAGCCCAACTCCAGGTCGCTGACCCGGAGGACACTCCCCCGGTAGTCTTCCACCTCCAGTCGCTTCCGGTAGGTCCCGGACCTGCCCGAAATCAGGTCCTTGACCTGCACCCTCAGGTCGTAAGTCCCCGGCTCAACCTCCAGTGTCAACTGGTTGGGGATAAAATCCCCCTGCCTCCCGGACAGTCCTCCGGACGCCCGGTAGACCGACTCCTCGCGCTCCTGCCGGGCCTCCCCCGAGGCCGAGTCAAACAGGGCGGCCGTGCACCCCGTCGAGACGAATGCGGTATCTTTATCCTGAGTCTTGGACAGATTCGCCGTCGGAATACCGTAGTAGACCTCCAGGCGGGTCTTCCCATCCCTCCCCCGAAAGTCCGCGTGGTCGTAGTAAAAGGTCAGGGACCCCTCAGACCCGCCTGGTGCGTAATAGTCCGGGGCCCGAACGATGCTCCGCTTCATCACCATCTGGGGCGAAAACTCCACCAGCCGGCTCATGCGTCGCACCTCGTTGGCCTTCGACGGGTTCGGAGGAGGCACCGGGGCGTAATCGAACCCCCCTCCCCTCCACTCGTCCGTGAAGACGATCTCGACGCCCCCGGCCACCCTGGTGTAGACCCACGACTCCCATCGGATGAAGGTCTGGTCCTCGCCCCCGGCCATTGGAGAGTGTGTCTGGGCTATCGTGGGATCTGACGGGGCATCCAGCTTCGCCAGCTCTTCCGGGAGCTCCGGGTCCGCCTCCAGGATGATCGGATTCTGTCTGGCCACGTCTTCTGCGACCGGCACTTTTCTCTGCTCTATATCAGGGGACGGGGTATCGAAACGCATGCCCGGTTCGACCTGTTTCCGGATCGGAAACACCGGCCCGGTATAAGTCTGCCCGACTGCCTCCTGTCCATAGAGATTGAATGCGATCCGCTCCTTGACCTGCTCCACTTCGGCGCTCATGGGGGGAGCGAGCCTCCAGGACCGGGCCCGGTGATCGGGTGGCCCATAGCGGATGTAGACCTCCCCCCGGCGGTCCCACGGTCGCACACGCTTCGAGAAGTTGGTCCGCGCGTACCAGACCCTTCGATAGTGTTCGAGCTGGCGTTCGTTCACCCCTGTCAGCAGGTCCGGGTCCCGCCCTGCCCAGAACTGGACCAGGAACTCCCGCCGCGCCTCCGGGTTTCCCTCGGTGCTTGCGTAGGTCCTTCTCTCCTCTTCGGAGGCGATCAGGCCGATGTCCTGGTAGAGCGCCCGCTCTTCAGCAGACGCCAGAGAGAGGAAGCGTCCGAAATACTGCATCCCCAAATCCGGTGCCCCCCGCGCCGCGCAGGCATGAGCCACAACCGGCAACAGGTCGGCCTCCCGCGGGGAGACGAGCAGGCTGTCCACCACCCTCGGTTCCATGTCCTCAAACGCCCCGGACCGGATGTAAGCAGTGGCCAGTCCCCGGACGGTCTCCCGGTCCACGGTCGGGTCGACCTGGAGGGATAGGACATAGGCATCCACGGCCCGACGATAGTCCAGGGTTTGCAGATAGATTCGCCCCAGGAGACGATACGCTCCCTCAAATGCTGGGTACAACACGGCTGCCTGTGCCGCGTGATAGAGCGCCTGCCTAAAAAAAGCCTCGCTTCTCTGCATCGCCATCCCGGCCCGGTAGGTGGCCAAGGCCAGGCCGTAGTGCGCCGGGGCAGACGATTCCCGGATGGCCAGCGCCTCCCGGAAGGCCCTGTTCGCCCCGGCCAGATCCCCCTTCTGAAGGAGAAAAAAGCCAGCCTGTGCCTGGCGACCCTCCGGCCCCTGTGAGAGCATCGCCGCGTAGCCCAGGAGCGCCTGCTCCACGTCCACCTCTCTCTCTCGAACTGCCCCCGACGCGCCTAAGGAGTCGATGGGCGCCGGCCCTTGCGCTCGGATGGGCGCCTGGGCTGCCAGCAGCCCTGCACAGAGTAAAGAGAGGAGAGGCCTCTTTAAAAACAGGCCCTCGAACATTTTTAATGTCCTTGTTTGTAGTAGCGCCAGTTACGGCGCGACTTAGCCTTTTTCCCAACAAAACAGGGAGGCTGTCCAGACGACCGCCCCCCTGCACAGGCAGATTCAGATCCCCGTTCCCTCAAAACGACCCACCGACGGAGAACCGTATGGGCGAGGCGAAGAATCCCTGGGTCTCGTTATGATAGGAAACATCCAGCGTAAACGCCGAACCCTTGATCTTGTACTTCAGGCCCAGCCCCCCGCTCCAGTTCTCGAGTTCGACGTTCGTCCGATATCCTGCCCGAAGCGCCAGCGTGTTCTGGATCCAGAACTCTGCCCCGAATCGGTTGACCGGCGCGTAATCAGTGATGAACGAGTGTTCGGCAGACAGGGTGACATAGGCAGGGCCTCCCTTTTTTCCCAGCACCTCCATGGCTCCCCCCACGGAGAAGATGGTGGGCATGGTGGAGGAAAGTCCCCCTTCCGTCACCTTCACGTCCGGCCCCAGATTCCGGAATCCCATCCCGACCCGGGCGCTCTTGAAGCCGGTGTAGAAGTAGGTGCCGACACTGTAGTCGATGTTAGAAACTTTTTCAAGATAGAGGTTTTCCTGCATCCACCGGACCTGCCCGCCCATCATGAACTTGTCGGTCATCTTCTTTGCAAACAAAAACCCGATGGCGATGTCTCCTACCTGCGCCTTCTCCCCGGTGCCCCAGGGCGCAGTCGGCGTGGTCACCTCGAACTCCTGGGCAGCGGCGCTGACTGCGCTGAACCCGATCACCCCGAAGCCCGTGTTGAACGCCAGCGCCCCTGAGAAGAGTTTGGAGCCGGCCAGCCAGCGGGTGTAATTGGCCGTGTAGGCCACGTGCTCGATATGCGCCAGGCCGGCCGGATTCCAAAAAGTGGCGTTAACGTCGTCGGCGACGGACGTAAACGCACCGCCCATGGCCTCTGCCCGCGCACCCTGTCCAATCTTGAGGAAAGGGAACTCGGAGATGCCGACCCGCTTCCTCCAATAGCCCGATTTCCCCTCAGGCCCGGACGACGGAATGAGGTCCGCCCCTGCCGGAGGGGCGAACAGCCAGACCGCAGCCGTCAAGATCAGGCCCCAAATTAATAGTCCCTTTTTCATCACGGTTTTCTCCTCAATCAAAATCATCTGCAGGGACGACCGGCCGGTCGCCCCTACTTGATCACCACAAACGTGCCCGTCTTAACCTTCCCCTCACTTCCAGGAGTCTCGGACTTGACGGCGTAGAAATAGATGCCCGACCCTACCGTCGCCACGACATTCATGTAGTTTCGCCCGTTCCAGGACATCTCACTCGTCAGAGGATCCCGCTTCCTGAGCACCTGGATCAGTTGTCCGGCAAAGTTGAAGATGTAGATATGAGCTCGCTCGGGCACGTTCAGGAACCGGATCTTAATATCCCCGGAGTAGGCGTGCGTACCGTCGGCAAAGTAGGGGTTGGGGACCACGACGATGTCCCGCTCCAAGCGGTCGGCAGCCGCCACCTTGGGTAGCACAGGCGAGCCGGCATTCTTCTGGAGCTCGGAGGAGTACCCCCCCTCCAGTCCCCGCTTGAGGTGGTTCTGCACGCGCGGCGGCAGGTCGGCGAAGGTCTTCGTCTTGTCGTTGTTGGTCCAGGTACTGTGCCCCTTGGCATAGGCACGGAGGGAATACCAGTAGGTAAAGCCCGCGTTGGATTGAGGGTCAGACCAGGAGTACATCCCCGGCCTTGACGGCCTGCGATCTGCCACGATATTCTGAACCCCCCCGACAGCATCCGGCCAGATGGCGTTCGGGTCGAACATCGCGCCTGACGGGTAGGGGCCACCCACGGGGATGTCGACCATCAGGGTGAACGGCCCGATCCCCGACAGCGTCCCCCGCAGCCCCCGGTAGATCCGGTAGCCTGCGATATCGGCCTCACCGTAGTCAGAGTGAACCGCCCTGTCGCCCGCAGCGGACCAGTAGATCTTCGCCCTGGCGTTCTCGTCGCTCTGAATGATGAAGTCCACGTCCGGCGGCGCGTCGGGCAGGTCGTAGCCGCTCTGGTAGGCGAACAGGGCGTGCTTCGTGTGCTCCACGATCGCCCGCTCACCCAGCACCAGGTCGGTCTTGGTGGCCTTCAGCGACCACTGCCAGGGGTCGATCGGCTCCCCGCCGGGCCCGGCGTATTCCGCGCCAGCGCCCGCCACGAACACGACCACTAACTTCGCCTCCTCGCCGGGCGCCAGGGTGTAGGGGCCATACACCTGGGCATTGGTCCATCCCCCCACGTCGGTCGGGTTGTCGACGATAGGAGTTTTGGTCAATATGTCGAAGATCTGCGCGGGCGAGTGCGCCGCCGGGGTCGGCTCATCGTAGTCGTTGTTGCTCCGGATCGCCCACCGGTTGACATAGGCTGGCTGCGAGCCCCTGGGCTGGACGTACTTCCCCCGATCTCGGATGTTGAATGAATGGATGCCCGCATTGTCGGCGTATGCCACCGGGGCCATGCCCACGAACTGATAGGAGACCATCTGGCCGTCCACCAGCGCCAGACCCACCAGCGCCGAATTCTGAAGGGCGGTGTTCCAGGGCTCCCCCGTGTCGTCGTAGCCGCTGAACGGGCTCTTGCCGTCGAACTGATAGGAGAGTTTCAGGCCCTTCGCATCCGCCGGGTCGATCAGCATCGGGCCGCCCGGAGACCCCTTCACGTAGTTGCCCGCATCCGTGTACTTGAACCAGTCGTCCCGCGCCCGGTCGGGCCAGGGCTGCCAGTTCGAGCCCTGCATGTGATGGCCCATCTGGCTGACGCTCCAGGTGTTCAGGAGGGCCACATGAACGTCCTCCCTGAGGGTGGTTCCGGTGTTCTTCAGGTAGACCTCCTCGATGATGAAGTCGTCGAAATCCTGGTAACTCCAGGCGTAGGCCTTTCGGGTGACGGTGATCCCCTGGCCGTTGGACCATTTGCTGATGACGAGTTCCTCGGAGAAAGAGTCGTCGGGGATGTACTTGCCGGACGAGAAGTTCCAGATCTTCACCGGCGGCCCCGTCTGGCGCGACGCGGCGCCAGACCAGTAGTTGCTCTTGCTCGTCCAGGTTGACGATCTCTCCCTTTCCCAGTTGGTGGTCACTCCCAGCCTGGCCTCCGGTCCAGTCGCAGGGTCGTAGACAAACTCCTTGATGTCATCGCTCTTGAAGCGCGGACCGGACCACGAAGCGTTATACTTGGATCCCTCCCGCGACAGGATCCAGATGCCAAAGCCGAGGGAGTTCCCGTTCTTTCGGGTATAGTTGGTGCTGGCGTTAGTACTGGGCAGGGCGGTATACCCGGGATACATGAACATCGCTGGCTCTCCCGTCGTTCCCGTTCCGATGTTCCATCCCCCCTGGGTGCCGGAGTTGTAGAAGGACAGATAGACCAACGACCGGCTCATGACCATCTCCTGGGAGCTGTCGTGGGTCTGAGCCTGGGCGTCTGTCCTCAGGAGAGCTAGCAGGCTGCAGATGAGGAAGTGACCCAGGGGCTTCGCATCCTGTCTCATAGAGCATTTCCCCCTTCCGTGGAAACAAAAGACAAAAGACAGAAACAGCCAAACGGTTTCGCTGCTTACTGCCTACTACCTTAGAAGTTAAACCGCAGCCCTATGTTGACCTGCCTGGAGTTGCCCACGTAGCGCGTCAGTTCGTTGTAGTCTCCGTAGGTCAGGAAGTCCGGGTCATTGGGTCTCGGCAGGTTGAGCCCCCACTGCACGTAGTCGGTGTAATTGAACGGGATGTTGCTGTCCTGTTGATTGAACAGATTGAAGAACTCCACGTAGAAAACGGCGTTCCGGCTGCCCCGGCCCGCGAGCGTCTTCTCCATCTGCAAGTCCACTGTCGATTGCAGCGGTTTGTGTCTCAGTTCCTGCTGCTTGCCCGGCGGCGTGTAGTAGATCGGCCGACCGCTCTGCACCCGGTAGACCAGGTTGGCCCGGAGGTCCCCCAGGGGGCTCCATCCGCGCAGCGCTGGCCCGAAACCTGTGGGGCTCTGGTAGTAGATCGACAGGCTGGCCATCGTCCGGAGGTCCTGCGCGTCCTTCGGGTTCTGCAGACGGCCCCCGCCCCAGGTCGGCTCGTGGAAGGCGTTCAGGCCGGGCAGCGCGTTGTAAACCTTCTGGGCGTCCAGGAGGGCATATTCATAAGTCACATGAAGCTCATTGGTATCCTTCACCCAGAATGCCCACAAGTCATCGGACTTGGCGCCAAGGCTTTTCTTGTCCGTCGCGCTGAACAGTTTCTTCACGTACTTCCCCTGTGCCGCATCCCACTGCAAGTCGTAAAACAGGTCGTCGTTGTTGATGAAGTCCGAAGTCGGCACGAAATACGTGGTGAACGACCCCCCGGTCCCGAAGGTGGCCCACCCGAAGTTGAGCGCTGCGTTGAACGAGAAGTAGTGGCTGAACCCCTTCCTGAAGTTCACCTCGAACCCCTTCATGTCCTGCCACATGTTCGGGTTGCGGGCCCAGACGTAGACTGAAGTCGTAGCAGAGGGATCCCGGAAATAGCGGCTTCCGTTCGACACCTTGGCGATGGCGCTCTTGTAGTAAGCCGACACCCCGAAGATGTAGTCTGAGACGAAGTTCCAGTCGGCGCCTGCCTCATAGGCCCTGGTCTTCTGATAAGCCAGGTAGGGGGTCGCCGCCCGCTGCTGCGCCAGAATGCCCCTGAAGGCGTCATAGGCCACTCTCTCATCGGGTCCGTTGGCCTGCCAGCCCTGCAGGTAGTAGTCGGCCAGATCAGACAGGTTGGCGTAGAGCCCCCCCGTGAAGTGGAACGCCGACCGGCTGGTGATCGGATGCGACACCCCCAGCCTCGGGCTGAACTGCGTCATCCACTTCGCCTTCACCGTAGGCATGTTCACCTGATTGATCAACCAGCGGAACTGGGGCGCTGCGACCATGGACAGATTGTAGAACCGGGAGTTAGGGTTGAACGCGTCAAACCGGAGCCCAGCGTTGATCACCATCCCCTCGAATTCCATCTTGTCCTGAACGTAGAACGCCGTCTGGATCGGGTTGACTGGCGCCTTCACCTGGGGCAGATTCCCCACCCTGTTTACCCAGTATACATTCCGCCGACCGGGGTTGGGGCTGAAGTAGTGGAGTTGCCAGAGGCTGTAACGGGTCACATCCACCCCGGCCTTAGCCAGGTGGCCCTTGGTGACCTGGCTGGAGAGGTCGGCCTTCACGTTAACCCTGCTCTGTTCCAGTAGATTATAGTCCACTACCGTGGCGGGCTTCACATTGAACCATCCGTCCAGGTCCTTCTGAGCGAAACTGGCCAACGGGAACCCGAACTTATCCAGCGGATACCGGACGTCCATAGTGTCCTGGACCGTCGAGTACCTGGACAGCTTCATCTCATAGAAGGTGGTGGGACTCAGGGTATGGGTCAGCGATGCGTAGGTCACGTTGTCCGTGATCTTGCTCTTCCCGACGCCCGACCCGTCTGGGAGAAAGACGTTCTGGCCATTGGAGGCCAGGTCCCTCTGGGCGTTCGGGCCCGTGACGAACGTCTCCTGGTAGCCGTAAACCTGGCCGATCTTCAACCGGAGGTTCGGCGTTATCTCAAAGCTCAACTTCAGGTTCCCGTAGAAGTTGAACGGAGTGGCCAGGGAGGGGCCGGGCAGGAGATTCGCCAGGCGGCTCCACCGGCCGGTGAACAGGAAGCTGCTCCGGCGGGTGATCGAACCGGACAGGCCCCCTTCCGTGAAGAAGCCCTTTTCGTCGTTGTAGGGGATCCTCCGGTGAGCCAGCCCAATCTGGTCATCCCCCGTGCCCACTTTGCCGTCAGGCCCGGGCCCCAGGGTCACCGTCTCGGACGTCCAGGTCCGGTCGTTCCACTTCACCTTCCCCTTTTGAAACGGGCTGTCGTAGACGTTGGTCCCCCAGTGCCCCTTGCCCGGCGGCGTGTAGCGGAAGTCCCCCCAACCGTGGAACCCCTGGGAGCCGTCCCGGGTGACGACGCTGACCGCCCCCGACTCCAGGTTGCCATACTCCGCCCCCGCGCCCCCAGAGATCACGGTGATCTCCTGGACGGCCGTCTTGTTGATCCCGGCGAACTGTCTCCCCTGATCCCGTGCAGTTGAACTGATGGTCTGGCCGCTTATCATGTTCTCAATGCGCACCCCGTCCACGTAGAACGCCGCATCCCTGGGATCGCCGCCTCGGATCATCGTAGCGTCGTTCAGGTTCACGCCCGGCTGCAAGGTCACTATGTCGATGATGGACCGGGCCATCGGGAGTGCCTCGACGGCCTCCTTGGACACTACGTACTGGCTGGTCGTCTTGTCCGGCTCTACCGGCGGGCGCTCGGCCACTGCGACAACCTCCGGCATCTTGATGGTCGTCTCTTTTAAATCAAAGTCGACCGTGGCGGTGAAATCGGCGGCTACCTTCACATCTGTCTTCGTCACCCCACCGTATCCCACCATCGACACCGTGAGGGAGTAGATACCCGGAGAGACCGAAAGGATCAGAAAATATCCATCGACGTCGGTCGTCGCTCCCCTCCGTGTACCTCCGATAGCCACGTTGACCCCAGGAAGCGGCGCTTTGGTAGCCGCGTCGATCACCCGTCCCGTGATCTTCCCCGTCGTGCCCGCCACGGCGCTCTGGCTGACGAAGACGGTCAGAGCCGCGACGAGCAAGACCGAGATCGTCCAGAGTTTTTGGTGTCGCTTCATAGTGCTTATCCTCCTTCCAGGGATTTCACCTCTTCCCGAAGTAGAGCTTCAGCCCAACGTCCACGTCGAACAGCTGGAGCGGGAACGTCTCCTTAAGCCCCCAGTCCTCCATGGATCTCAACTGACCGACCACAAAGTTGGTAACCGTTCAGATGCGTCCGCCGACCCCGCCAACACCAGAAAGAGCACCGGTAATAAACTCACCTTTCTCAGTATCCTCATAGACACCTCCCTTGAGATAAGGGATGACCGTCAACCCCGCCGTGGCCCCCACACGATTCGCGCACGACGAGTTGAGCGGGGATCTGCACCGACCTGCCAGCCGAGCCTTCCTTCTCCATCCCTTCAAACAGGAGACCCACTGCCTCTGTGCCAATGGCCTGATAGGGTTGAGCCAGCGTGGTCAATGGCGGTGACAGGGTGGCATCGTACACATCGTCGCCACACCCCACCACCGCCACGTCTTCCGGGATACGTATCCGATGCGTCCGCGCCAGTTGATAAAACGAAGAGACGTGAAACTCTCCGGTTAAAAAGGCCGCTGTGGGACGGTCGGACAGAGAGACCCACCGTTCCAGCGCTGCTTCGCTGTTCGGGGCGATCAGGACGCCCTTCGGCTCGATACCGTGTCTCCGGAGCGCACGGCAGTAACCCTCCTGCTGAGCGACCTGGGTCGAGTCGTTCGGGTTCTCTCCTACAAATCCAATCCAACGATGTCCGTGTGCAATCAGATGCTCCACCGCCTCCATTGCCCCGAGCATGTAATCCGTGCGCACACAGGGCAGCCCTGAATAGAACTGGTTCATAACCACAAACGGAAGGTCGAAGTCTCGGATCTGACCAACCCATTTGTCTCCCAACGACCCAGGAACCAGGAAGATCACCCCGTCCACCTGCCCCTTCTCGAACAGGCCGGACAGCTCATCCTCCACTTCCGCGTGGGCCAGGAGGATACGATATCCTCTGGTCCGGAGCGCCTGGTCGATCCCCCAGAGGAGAAGGGAGGTAAAACGCGCAAGCGGAGGGGCAACCACCCCCACCACACTCGTCCGCTTCGCTCTCAGACTCCGTCCCCGGGCATCGGGCCGGTAGTTGAGCCGCCGGATTACCGCTTTCACCCGCCTTCGAGTGTCCTCGCTGATCGACTTCTTACTGCTGAGGACATAAGAGACCGTACTTGCGGAAACCCCAGCTTCTCGGGCAATGTCTTTGATCTTAGCCACAAATAAACCTGGAGTCGAATCGATTCAATAAAAACAACCAAAATATAGTCTGTCAAGGATATATTTGTCAAGCGATTTTTATATATCATATACTGTTATGATGATATCAAGATAAAAAGCCCACAAATCTCAAGCGAGAGGGGGAGGCCCCCTTCGGGATATCCCCCGTGCGTTATTTACCGGTGGCTCTGGCCGTTGGTGGGCAGGGGCACCCGGTAGACCTCCTCGCAGCTTCTTGTTTTCGGCGGCCTCGTCTGCCGGGCAGTTTTCCTCCCCGGCACGACCTGCCCCGCCCCTACCGGCGGCAAGGGAGAAGCCGATCCCATGGGCCCCGGCGGGGGCCGCCTACCCTGGCTTACCCGTGCCATCGTTCGACGATACTCACGACGCGGCCCTATGGCCGCTCGTCCCACCGGTAGACCCGCCCCGGCTGCCGGTTGAAGTTGAGCCCCAGCCAGAACGCCTGGGACAGCGGACCAGACACGGTTTGCTCGTCGTAGCGCTCGCCCGCCTCCGAGCGGCGGCCTGCAGAGGGCGACCGCGACCAGTTGAGCCCCGGACCGGCGATGCCCTGGGGCGGCGGCTCTGTGGCCTGCGGCGCGGGCGACAGCGCCCTGAACAGACAGAGATGCTCGCCAGGGACCAGGAAGAAGCCGGACGGCCCGACCCCGATGACGAACAGCGACACCCCCGGCACGAAACCGAGCTTGAGGGCCTGCCGCACGGAGAAGAGCGACCCGCCCCGGCCTGAGACCAGGGCTGCATGCTCCACGAAGACCACCACCGCGCCGCTGCCAACAGACCGCAGCGACAGCAGGAGCGACTGCGTGCGGCCTAAGAGACGCCGGACAGCGGGCAGGGCCTTTGGTCCCCCCGCAAACGGGACCAGCGCCACCGACCGGGCCAGGGACCGGGGCGCAGACACCGGGAACGCCCCGGACGGACCCCGGACCACTGGCGACGGAGACCCCACCGGCAACTCACGGGGCGACCCTGGAAGCCACCAGTGGACCGGACCACCCTGACACAGCGCCCCTGCGGAGGCTGCCGAGTCAGCCCCCAGAGCGCCCCCGGACCAGAGCGGACGGCGGCGAGACCCCAGCCAGCGACCCAGACGCGCCACCGACAGCAGGGCCGGGACAGGCAACTGACGGGAGCCCAGCACGGCCACCGGCCCGGACAGGCCCGACAGCCCCGAAAACACCGACGACGGAACGCAGAACGACGAGACTAAGGGCTCGCGACTAAATAACTGTTACAACTTTGTTCCGCTTTCGCAGGGATTTCTCGGCGAAAGTGAGCGTTACTTGTTACACTTAT
>Ga0137796_10000458_pt1 | contig 25568 bp, 26 predicted proteins | sample OV2TP3_FD_97704 | JGI IMG/M metagenome (GOLD analysis project Ga0137796, IMG submission 97704) | reverse complement strand
CGGCAGGATCCGCCGGCCTTCCGGCACATGGCTGATGCCGCGGGCGACCACCTCAACCGGCGGCGCTCCGGTGAGCGGGCGGCCTTCAAAGTCGATCGTGCCGCGCCAGGGCCGGATGAGCCCGGAGATCGTCATGAGGGTGGTCGTCTTGCCCGCCCCATTGGCGCCGAGCAGGGCCACCACCTCCCCGGCCCGCACCTCGAGCGAGATCTGGTTGAGGCACCGGCGCTGGCCGTAGCCGGCGTCCACCCCGTCAAGCCGCAACATCGGTCCCCAGATACGCTTCGATCACCTTCGGGTCGCGCTGGATGGCCTGCGGCGGGCCCTCGGCGATCTTCTTGCCGTAGTCCAGCACGGCCACGCGGTCGCAGATGCCCATGACGACGCGCATGTCGTGCTCGATGAGGATGATGGTCAGGCCCTTGCCCTTAAGCTGCCCAATGAGCGCAAGGAGCTGTTGCTTCTCGACCGGGTTGAGGCCGGCAGCCGGCTCATCGAGGAGGAGGAGCGAGGGCTCGCCGGCCAGCGCCCGCGCGATCTCGAGCCGGCGCTGAAGGCCGAAGGGGAGCGCGCCGGCGGGTTGATCGCGGCGGTCGGCGAGGCCCACGAACTGCAGGAGCTCGAGCGCGCGCTCGCGCGCCCAGCGCTCTTCACGCCTGACCTCAGCGGTGAGGAGGATCGCGCCCCAGAAGCCGGCCTGGGTGCGCAGGTGGGTGCCGACAATCACGTTGTCGAGGACGGGCATCCGCGGGAAGAGGCGGATGTTCTGGAAGGTGCGCGCGATTCCGCACTGGGTGACCTGATGCGGGGCGAGGCCGATGAGCGACTCCTGCCCCTCCCGGCCTGCCTGCCGGTCAGGCACGCCGAACCGGATGCCGCCGTCGGTCGGGCGCAACAGCCCGGTGACGCAGTTGAACAGGGTGGTCTTGCCCGCCCCGTTCGGGCCGATGAGGCCGAGGGTGTCGCCCTGGCTGACGGTGAGCGAAACGCGGTCAAGGGCGACGAGTCCGCCGAATCGCTTGGTGAGGCCGCGGACCTCAAGCAGCGGCGCTGCCACGAGGGGCCCCCTGTTCTGAGGCGCCGAAGAGGCCCTGCGGGCGGGCGCGCATGATGAGGATCATCGCCAGCCCAAAGAGCAGCATGCGGTAGTGCTCGAACCCGCGCAGGAGCTCCGGCAGCGTGCCCAGCGCCAGCGCGCCGATTATGGCGCCCCGGATGCTGCCGAGCCCGCCGAGGACCACCATCGAGAGGACCATGACCGAGAGGATAAAGTCGAAGCTATCCGGGGTAATGGTCCCTTGCTTGGCGGCAAAAATGGCGCCCGCGACGCCGGCGATGGCGCCGCCGCAGCCCTGCGCGAGGAGCTTGAAGCGCAGCACCGAGATGCCGGCGCAGGAGGCGGCCAGCTCATCCTCGCGGATGGCGACCCAGGCGCGGCCGATGCGCGAGCGGGAGAGGCGCACGGAGAGGCCGGCGGCGAGGATGACCGCGGCGCACGTGAGGTAGTAGTAGGGCGCTGACGCCACGCTGAAATCGACGACGCCGCGGCCGGGCAGCCAGAGCGTCGGGTGGGCGATGCCGAGCAGCCCGTTGGGGCCGCCGGTGATGTGCTCGAGATTCGTGCAGATGATGCGCACGATCTCGCCGAAGCCGAGGGTGACGATCGCCAGGTAATCGCCGCGCACGCGCAGCGCCGGCAGGCCGATGCCCACGCCGAAGAGCCCGGCGACCGCCGCGGCTGGGACTAAGGACGGCCAGAACGCCAAGCCGGCGCGCAGGTTGAGCAGGCCGTAGGTGTAGGCGCCGATCGCGAAGAAGGCGGCGTAGCCGAGGTGCAGCACGCCGGTGAGGCCGACGATCAGGTTGAGCCCGAGGGCGAGGAGCGCGTAGAGCAGGGCCGCGGTCAGGACGTCGAGATGGTAGGGGTTCGGGTGCACGAGGGGCAGCGCCGCCATCGCCAGCGCGCCGAGGGACCAGCGGAGCAGTTTTCGACTGTCCCGGGACCACTTCCCTTTTTCGCCGATGGGGCTCGCTTGCGAAAAGGGGAAGCGGTCCCTCATTTGTTCAGGCCCGATCGGCGACGCGCTCGCCGAGCAGGCCGGTGGGCTTGCACAAAAGCAGGAGCACGAGGATGACGAACGCGAAGACGTTTTTCCACTGCGACGAGAGGTAGCCGGCCCCCAGCCCCTCGAGGAGCCCCAGCACGATCCCGCCGACCATCGCCCCGGGGATGTTTCCGATGCCGCCCAGCACCGCGGCGGTGAATGCCTTCAGCCCCGTCAAGTAGCCGTCATGGAAATTGATGGTGCCGTAGTAGCCGCCGAAGAGCATCCCGCCCACCGCGGCCAGGGCCGAGCCGAGGGCGAAGGTCATCGCGATGATCCGGTTGACCGGGATCCCGAGCAGCGCGCAGGCGCGCAGGTCCTGCGAGGTGGCCCGCATGGCGATGCCGAGCCGGGTGCGCATGACCAGCCACTGCAGCCCCACCATGAGCAGCGCGGCCGTGCCCCACACCAACACCTGCGTGAGGGTCACCGTCACCCCGCCCCACTGCCAGCGGATGGCCGGCCAGAGCGCCGGGAACCTGCGGTCGGTGGCGCCGTAGAGGAGCATGACCACGTTTTGCAGGACGAAGGACATGCCGATGGCGGTGATGAGCGCGTTCAGGCGCGGGGCGGCACGGATCGGCCGGTAGGCGGCGCGCTCGATCATCCAGCCCAGGCCGCCGCAGAGCGCCATCGCCCCCAGCCCGCACAGGGTGAGGGTAAGCCACCACGGCGCGCCGGTGACGACCAGCGCGACGGTGAGGGCTAGATAGGCGCCGACCATGAAGATCTCGCCGTGGGCGAAGTTGATGAGCTGGACGACCCCGTAGACCATCGTGTAGCCCAGCGCAATGAGGGCGTAGATGGCCCCGAGGGTGAGGCCGTTGGCGAGCTGCTGCAGGAAGAGCTGGAGGGGGCTCATGCCAATTGGGGACGGCCTGGCCCCAATTTTACTCCCAGGAGGCGGTCCTGACGAACTGGAACTTGCCGGTGCGGACGGTGAAGATGCCGACGTCGCGGATGAGGCTGTCGCCTTTCTCGTCGAAGTTCTGCGGGCCGAAGAGGCCGGGGTAGTCCTTGAGCGTCTTCATCGCAGCGAGGACGGCTTGGCGGTCTTTCGCCCCGGCCTTGCGGATCGCCCAGATCGCGATTGACGTGGCCTCGTAGGCGTAGGCGGAGTAGGCGCCGATCGGGCCGAATGTGCGTTCGTACTCGGCCACGAAGGCGCGGGCGGTCGGGATCCGGTGGATGTCCGAGCCGATCGTGGTCAGGTACACGCCCTCGGCCGCCTCCGGGGTGGCGAGGTCGATGAGCACCGGGTCGAAGAGACCGTCGCCGCCCATGAACGTCGCGTCCAGCCCGACGTCCTTCCGCTGCTTGATGAGCAAGGCCCCCTCGGGGAACATGCCGGCGAAATAGAGCAGGTCCGGGTTGAGCGACTTGATCTTCGTGAGGATTGCAGTGAAGTCCTTGTCACCTTGGGTAATGCCCTCGTGGCCGAGGATTTCAGGTCTGTTGTCAATAATGACGCCCATATCAGCTGTGCTCTCGTCCTTGGAGTATCCTGTGGCGCGGCGGATGGCCCCCATTTTCTTCTCGAACTCGTTGGCCAGACCGCGGCCGTAGGTGGTCATATCATCCAGGATGAAGATCCGTTTGGCGCCGAGCTTGCGCACGGCGAACAGCGCGGCGGCCGGCCCCTGGAGGTCATCGGTGACGCAGGTGCGGTAGAACGTGTCAAACCCCTGGCGGGAGATCTGCGGGTTGGAGGAGATGGGGGTGATCTGGAGCATCCTGGCCTGGTGGTAGATGGCCGAGGCCGGCATGGTGCACGAGGAGTTGAGGTGGCCGACGACGGCGACGACGTCCGGGTCGGCGACGAGCTTCTTGGCCGCGGCGACCGCCTGCGTGGGGTTGCGCTGATCGTCGAGGGGCGCGAGCTCAAGGCGATGGCCGGGGATCACCGGGTCTTCGGCGAGCGCATGGGCGATCGCCATGCGAGCGCCCTGCAGCATGTCCTCGCCGTGGGGCGCCTGGTCGCCGGTGAGCGGGGCCACGAACCCGATCTTGACAACTGGCGACTCGCCTCGCCCGCAGCCAGCGGCGGCCCAGAGGAGGACAAACAAAAAGTGCCAGGCACTTCCCCGCTTCGGATTTTTGCGCATCTGTGGAAAAGTCAGGTTTTCCACAGGTTCGTCGACATTTGAACCGGCGAAGTGCCTGGCACTTTTTAGATGGAGGCCTTCTCGATGGCCGGCTGCCACTTGAGGACCTCCGGCGACTCCTGCTTGCTGCGGTAGACCACGAAGCTGAGCGCCGCGATCCCGGCGAGCACGATGAACCAGACGAAGAGGCCGCCCCCCTCGTGCCGCACGACGAACGGCAGCGCGAGCAGCGCCACCATGTTCATCACCTTGATCAGCGGGTTGAGCGCCGGCCCGGCGGTGTCCTTCAGCGGATCGCCCACCGTGTCGCCGGTGATGGAGGCCTTGTGGGCGTCGGAGCCCTTGCCGCCGTAGTGGCCGTCCTCGACGAACTTCTTCGCATTGTCCCAGGCGCCGCCCGCGTTCGCCATGAAGACCGCCAGGAGCTGCCCCGAGAGGATGATCCCGGCGAGGAACCCGCCCAGCGCCTCCTTGTGGAGCGCGAAGCCCACGATGAGGGGCGCCAACACCGCCAGCAGGCCCGGCCCGATCAGCTCACGCTGGGCCTCGGCCGTGCAGATCCCGACGACGCGCGCATAGTCCGGCTTCTTCGTCCCCTCCCAGACCGCCTTGTCCTTGAACTGGGCGCGGACTTCCTGCACGATCAGGAACGCCGCACGGCCGACCGCGCGGATGGTCATCGAGCTGAACAGGAACGGCACCGACCCGCCGATGAGGAACCCGATGAACACCAGCGGCTCCGAGATGGACAGCAGCGGCACGATGTCCGCGTAGGTCGTGCCCATCAACTTCGCGATGTCGGTGATGTACGCATTGAAGAGCGACACCGCGGCGATGACCGCCGAGCCGATGGCGATCCCCTTGGTGATGGCCTTCGTGGTGTTGCCGCACGCGTCGAGGTCGGCCAGCGTCTGCCGGGCCTTCTTCTCCAGGTGCGCCATCTCCCCGATGCCGTTGGCGTTGTCGGCGACCGGGCCGAAAACGTCCATGGAGATGTTGTTGCCGGTGAGGGTCAGCATGCCGATCCCGCACATCGCGACCCCGTACGCGATGTAGGTGGGGTTCGTCCCGCGGTAGATGAGGAACGAGCCGAACACCGCCAGCGCGATGACGAGGATCGCCCACACGCTGCTCTCGAGGCCCACGGCGAAGCCGTTGATGATGGTCGTCGCGTGGCCGGTCTGCGTCGCGCGGGCGACGAACTGCACCGGCGGCTTCTCCGGCGCGGTGAAGTAATCGGTGAGGTAGTTGATGGCCACCGCCAGCCCGATGCCGATCAGGGTCGTCCACACCGGCCGCATGTCGAGGCCGGCCACACCCAGGCTGATCCACGACGGCAGCGCCGCTTCCGGGAACCGGAGATAGAAGAACCCGATCGCGCAGAAGCCGACGATTGACACGAGCGCCGAGACGGTGTAGCCGAGATGGATCGCCTTCATCGCCGCGCGCGCTTCTTCCGACGTCCGCACGAGGTACGTGCCGACGATGGAGCTCAGGACCCCGATCGCGCGGACCAGCAGCGGGAAGATGACGCCCTTGTGCCCGAACGACGCCCAGCCGAGGATCATCGCCGAGACGATGGTCACCTCGTAGGACTCGAAGATGTCCGCCGCCATGCCGGCGCAGTCGCCGACGTTATCGCCCACGTTGTCGGCGATCGTCGCCGCGTTGCGCGGGTCATCCTCCGGGATGTCCTTCTCCACCTTGCCGACCAGGTCCGCCCCGACATCGGCGGCCTTGGTGTAGATCCCGCCGCCCACGCGCATGAAGAGGGCGAGCAGCGTGCCGCCGAACCCGAACCCGAGCAGCACCTCGTAGGCCTGCTCGCCGTAGACCATGAAGATGAGCGTGCCGCCCAGGAGGCCCAGCCCGTCGGTCAGCATCCCGGTGATCGTGCCGGTGCGGTAGGCGATCTTCAGCGCCTCGGCGAAGCTGGTCCGCGAGGCGGCCGCCACGCGGACGTTGCCCTGCACCGCCAGGTTCATCCCGATGAAGCCGACCGACGCGGAGAAGATCGAGCCCATGAGGAACGCGCAGGCGCGGCCGATGGCGATGTGCTGCACGCCCGCGGTGAAGTAGAGCAGGCCGGCCAAGATGAGGATCAGGAAGAGGATGGCCCGGAACTGCCGGTTGAGGTACGCGTTGGCGCCGATGCGGATGGCCTCGCTCACCTTCCGCATCTCCGGGGTGCCCTGGTCCTTGCGCAGCACCTCGGCGGCCAGGAACACGGCGTAGAGCAGGCCTACCACCGCGATGCCCAGGACGCTCCACAGGGCGACCCGCTCCCAGAGCGTAAACCGCGCATCCGCCATGACCGTGAACAGGGTCTCCATCAACTCCTCCGAAGCGGCGAGGCGACCACCCCGCCCGAGACGATCAGCTTCACCGCCTCCTCAATGGAGAGATCCAGCGGCACCACATCCTCCTGAGGCACGAAGATGATCGGCCCGGTAAAGGGCGAGGGCGGGTTGGGGATGAGCAGCGTCAACAGCGTCTGGGGCTTGCCGGTCGCCTCGGTGCGCGCCTCGTTGGTGACGAAGGCCAGCGAGTAGGCGCCCGGCCGCGGGTACTGCACCAGCACCACGCGCCGGAACGAGGCCTGCCGGGATTCCTCGCTGAAGAGAAACTGCGCCAGCTGCTTCACCGCCGGATAGATCTTCTTCACGAACGGCAGCCGGGTCAGGCTCACCTCGATCGCCTGGAACAGCACCCGCCCGAAGAAATGGACCGACAGCACCCCCACCAGCAGGATGACCAGCACGGTCACGACCACCCCCAGGCCGGGGATCTGGAACCGGAACAGCCGGCCCAGGAAGCCGTCGACAAACCTGAAGATCTGCCACACGAGCAGCAGGGTGACCACGACCGGAAACAGGGTGGCCAGCCCGGTCACGAAGTACCGCCGGAAGATCTGGCCGGCTTGGCGCGGCGCCGACGAGGACCCGCTGTGCTGTTGACTGGGGGGGGATGAGCGACCCATGACGACTGCCACAATGCTACATGGGCCGGCCGTGTTCGTCAACCTGCCGTCGTTGCGGGTGACTGGCACGTTTGGTGGGTGACGCGGAGCAGGGCCCCACCTGCCCGCAGCCGACGACGCCGATCGTGCGGCGCGGCGAGGACAGCGCGGGGTCACGCAGCGGCCTGCCGGACAGGCAGGCAGGACCCACCAAACGTGCCCACACGATCACGAGAACAGGTTGAGGGCGGCGCCGGCCTTGAACCAGCGGACCTGCTCCTCGGTCAAGGGGTGGAGGAGCTGGAAGGACACGCTCGTGCCGTCGGCATGGTGGAGGGTGGCATCCAGCGGCGTGCCGGGAGCCAGGCGGGCCAGGCCCGCCACGCTGATGCGGTCGCCCGCGCGCACGCGGTCGTAGTCCGCCGGATCGGCGAACGTGCAGGGCAGGATGCCCTGCTTCTTCAGGTTGGTCAGGTGCAGGCGCGCGAAGTGCTTGGCGACGACCAGCCGGCAGCCGAGGTAGCGGGGGGACATCGCGGCATGCTCGCGGCTGGAGCCTTCCCCGTAGTTCTCATCGCCAACCACCGCCCACCCGAGGCCGGCCGCCTTGTAGTGGCGCGCCACCTGCGGGATCGGCTTGGTCCGGCCGTCCAGCAGGTCCACCGCGGTGCCCATCTGGCCGGTGAAGACGTTCACCGCCGACGTGAAGAGGTTGTCGCTGATCTTGTCCAGGTGGCCGCGGAAGCGCAGCCACTTGCCGGCCGGGGAGATGTGGTCCGTCGTGCACTGCCCGTTGACCTTGATCAGAACCGGCAGCCGGTCGAACTCCTTGCCGTCCCACGCGGGAAACGGCTCGAGGCGCTGCAGCCGCTCGCTCGTCGGCGGGATGAGCACCTCGATCGCCTTGCGCTGCTGAAGCGGTTTCGGCGGCAGGGACCCCGCGGCGCCCTGGGCGAAGCCGCGCTGCGGCAGCTCGGGCGCATCCGGCGGGCTGAGCCTGACCGCGCGGCCGTCGGGCGTGGTGATGGGATCGGTGACCGGGTTGAACCGCAGATCGCCCACCAGCGCCATCGCCGTCACAATCTCCGGGCTGCCCATGAAGGCCAGCGTCTCGGCGGTGCTGTCGTTGCGGCCGGGGAAGTTGCGGTTGAACGACGTGAGGATCGAGTTGGCCTCTCCGGGCGTGATGTCCTCGCGCTTCCACTGGCCGATGCAGGGGCCGCAGGCGTTGGCCAGGACGGTGCCGCCGATCGCCTCGAGCGCCGCCAGCTGCCCGTCGCGCTGGATCGTGTGGTGGATCTGATCGGAGCCCGGCGTGATCAGGAAATAGCACTGCGCCTTCAGGCCCGCGCGCTTCGCCTCCCCGGCCACCGCCGCCGCCCGCCCGACATCCTCATAGGAGGAATTGGTGCAGCTGCCGATGAGCGCCGCTGTCATGCGCGGGGGAAACCCGCCCTGCTCGATGTCGCGTTTCAGCTGGGAAATCGGCCGGGCCAGATCCGGCCGGCGCGGCCCCACGATGTAGGGCTCCAGCGCCGACAGGTCGATGTCGATCACTTCATCGAAGAACCGCTTCGGGTCCTGCTCGACCTCCGGGTCGGCGACGAGCTCCTTGGCGTGCTGCCCGGCCAGCGCGGCCACGTCGGCCCGGCCGGTTGCCTGCAGATAAGCCGTCATCCGCTCATCGAACGGGAAGACGGACGTCGTGGCGCCGACCTCGGCGCCCATGTTCGTGATCGTCCCCTTGCCGGTGGCGCTGATCGAGCGGGTGCCCGGCCCGAAAAACTCGATGATCGCGTCGGTGCCGCCCTTCGTCGTCAGAATCCCGCACAGCTTCAGGATGACGTCCTTCGGCGAGGCCCAGCCGCCGAGCGCGCCGGTCAGCCGCACGCCGATCAGCGTGGGGCACTTCACCTCCCACGGCAGCCCCGCCATCACCTCGGACGCGTCCGAGCCGCCCACGCCGATCGCCAGCATCCCCAAGCCGCCGCCGTTGGGCGTGTGCGAGTCGGTGCCGATCAACAGCCCGCCGGGAAACGCGTACTGCTCCAGCACGACCTGGTGGATGATGCCTGCGCCTGGCTCCCAGAAGCCCATCCCGTAGCGGGCCGCCGCGCTGCGGAGAAAGTCGTACACCTCCTTGTTCGCCTCGAGCGCGGCTTTCATGTCCTCCGTCACGCCCACGCGCGCCTGGATGAGGTGGTCGCAGTGGATCGTGGTGGGCACCGCGACCGTGTCGCGCCTCGCCTGCATGAACTGCAGGATCGCCATCTGCGCGGTGGCATCTTGCATCGCCACGCGGTCAGGCTGCAGGACGAGCTGGCTTGCGCCCCGCGCCAGCTCCTGCGCGGCCAGATCCTTGACGTGGGCCACCAGGATCTTCTCGGCCAGGGTCAGCGGACGGCCGAGCGTCTTCCGCGCCGTCGCGTGGGCGGCGCCCTGCCGCCCGTACAACCGCCGGATCGCTTGAAGGTCCTCGGGCTGCATCATCGTCTCACTTCATTATAACGGAAAATGGTCCCGGGAAAATGGTCCCGGGTCTCTCTTTTTCCATTCGAGCGTCATAGAAAAAGAGACCCGGTACCAATTTTCTATCGCAGGAGGCGCCAGAGGGCGCAGAGGACCAGGCACACCCCGAAGGCGCAGACGACCGTGGCACCCGTGGGCAAGTCCCACGCGTAAGAGGCGACGACTCCTGCGACACTGGTCAGCGTGCCGGTCAGCCACCCGACGATCAGCCGCCGGCCGATCGTCCGCGCCAACAACACCCCGCAGACCGCCGGAACGATAAGGAAGGAAAACACCAGCAGCACCCCCGCCATCTCGACGGAGCTGGTCACGACAACCCCAAACGTGGCATAGAATAGGAAGTCCCACCACCGCACGCGCACCCCGCGGTGGAACGCCTGCTCAGGATGTCGCGAGATGGCCAACAGCGGCCGGCGCGCCAGCCAATGCACTGCTCCGATGAGGCTGTAGAGGCCGGCGGTTTTCGCGATCTCCGGCCACCCCACAAACAACAGGTGACCCACCAGGAGCGATTTCAGCTCCTCTCCGCCTTCCGGCGCGCGGCTGAGCACCAGGATGGAGGCCGCCGCGGCCACGGCATACACGATCCCGATCAGCGCCTCCTGGGGCACAAGGGGTTTTCGTAGCCGCGTCACGGCAAAGACCGCCGCGCCGATGAAGGTACCTCCCAACGCCACGAGGTAGCTGGCGGTCGCATGGAGCCCAAACCCCCAGAGAAACCCAACCGTGGCGCCAAACGCCGCGACTTGGGCAAGCGCCAGGTCCACAAAGATCACGCCCCGCTCGATGACATGCAGCCCGAGGTAGGCGTGGATGCCGGTCAGGACCAGGCAGGCCGCGAATGGCGCAGCCATGACCTCGAAGAAATCCGTCATGGGCTAAACGCGCTGACCAACTGCGCGACGTCGTAATCGAGCATCGCCACGTAGTCCGCGCATGCGGGCAGCTCGCGGACATTCTGGCAGAGCAGGATGACGCGCGTGCCGGTGCGCCTGGCCAGCGATTCGGCGGCCCCCTGCGGGAAATACGTGGCCCGCGCGATGGCCGGGATACGCTGCTCGCTGATGAGACGCTCGAGGGACTCCAGGTGCCGCGGCGTCGGAGGAATCCCGGGTTTGAACTCGAGGTGCTGCTCCATCTCAAGGCCCAGGAAGCGCATCAGGTAGGGCCAGGCCCGGTGATCGCCGACAAGCTCCCGGCCGCGATAGGGCGCCAGGCGCTCGCGCCAGACAGGGATGCGCTCATCGAGCCGCGCCTTGAACGCCTGCAGGTTCCGCCGGTAGTCTGCGGTCTGCTCCGGGTCGAGCGCGGCCAGCTTCTCCGCGAGCGTCTCCGCCATCCGTTTCGCGTTCTCAGGATCCATCCAGTAGTGCGGGTTCCCGTAGAGGTGGATGTCGCCTTCGGCGCGCGTCACGCCAGGAGGCGGCACTTCGAGGAGCGCGATCCCCTGGGAGAGATCCACGTCCCCCGGCCCGCCGGAAAAGAGCGCCGTGTTGCCGGCCGCGTCGAGCAGCGGCCAGCGCCAGAGCTCCAGGTCCAGCCCGGCGTGGACGAAGACGTCGGCGCGCTTGACCTTGAGCACGTCGCTGGGCTTGGGCTCGATGAAGTGCGGGTTGAATCTCGGCGAGGCGATCGACGCGACCTCAACGTGCTCGCCACCGATCGCCTGCGCCAGGTCGGCAAACGTGGAGAGCGTGGCGACCACATTGAGCCGTTCCGCCGCTTGGCTGCCCACTGGCTGGCCGATGAGCGCCGCCGAGAACAAGAGAACTGGGGCCAGGTGTTTCATCATTGCAACTGGTGCTTGTGGACGCCGATCGCCACGGTGGCCTGCAGGAACGCCGTGTTGTCGTCCCCGCCGGTCGCGAAGTTCGTGTGGCGCCACTGCAACCGCCAGCGAGCGAACTCGCTCTGGTAGAACGTGAGGTAGCCGCCCCAAGCGGTGTCGGCCTGCCGCGCCAAGGTTCCCGGGTCCACATTGACCGGCTCGACGTAATCGAACCGGCCGCCGACGCCGAACCGCGGGCTCAGACGGTAGTCCAGCAGCGTGTACATCCCCCAGGGCCCGCCATTGAACTCGGTCCGGACGCCCTCCTCCGTTTCGCTGAAGGCTTCCGAGCGGTCTTGGAGATAGAGCTCGTTCTGCCACTTGAGCTTGTTGTTCGGCGTGACGTAATGGACCAGCGTGCCATCCAACCCGACGGCATGCACCTCAAAGCTGGCGTCCGCGTCCTTAGAGCCGGTCAGGTACGTGGTCCCGAACTCCAGGTTGGTCGCGTCCGTCATGTCCCAGAAGTTCTTCAGACGCGCGTACAGCGAGGGACGCCGCCGCGTGCTGCCGAACAGCGTCCCCCCCTCGCCCACCCCGCCCTCGATGACCCCGGCGACGACCTCATGCGTGAGGTCCGACCAGGGGAGCGGGAGAAAGCCGGAGAGTTCCACCCCGGAGCGGGACAGCCCTTCAGCGCCCAGGTAGTTGGAGACGACCAGCGGCTCATCCGCCGTCTCGAGCGAGTCGCGGTGAAGCGCGCTGGCTTTCCCGATCTTGGGGCGAATCCGCCCCAGCCGGGCCTTCACCTCCCCCGGCAACCCCCAGTGGGTGATGTAGGCCTCTTCCACTGATGGGCTCTCAAAATCGGAGAAGGTGACGGTCGAGTCAAACCGCGAGTACGGGTCGATCGGGTGTCCGAAGACCAGCTCGACTTCCCGGGCGCTGACCTTGTCATTGCCTTCGGTATCGGTGAGGCTGCTTTCGGACGCTTGCCCGACGATATCCGCCAGGAAGCCGATCTCCGGGTTGAACGCGGACAGTGAAGCGGCGGCTTGGCGCTGGATGGCACCGCGCTGCGCCGGGGTCAGCACCTCGGCCGTTGCAGGCGCAGCCGCCCTGCTGACGGGCACGCCGGCCTGCTCCAGCCGGTGAATACGCTCAGCCTGCGCGTTCACCTTCTCGGTGAGCCCGCTGACCAATCTGGTGAGCTCCTGGACCTGCTGTTGCAGTGGGGTCATCTCCTCAGATGGCTGGGCCGACGCCGTCTGCGCGCCCATGACCAGAGACAGCACGATCACACCAATGGCTTTCATCATGTCCTCCTAGACCGGTTCCACCGGTCCCCTTCAGGGACGGTGTCGTCGCGCGGTCAAACCACCGAACGTCTAGGAAAGGACAGGCGGCGCGCGGGGAGAGGGGAGATCGGTTGGCGCAAGGGTGCTGGGGGGTTCCGCGGCTGGCTGCACCGCGCCAACCAGCGGGAGGACGTCCAGGCGGAGGGGCGTTGAGGCCGAGGGGGCGGCCGCGACGCTCTGCTGCACCCGGCAGAAGCGGCACTGCTGCGCCGCCGGACCCTCATGGGAGTGCGGCGACCCGATCGCGATGAGCCAGGCCGCCGCTCCGAGGCCGAGGAAGACCGTGAGGATTCGCCGAGCGCGGATGGGCTGGAGCATCAGGACCGCTTATGTTACCGGGCAGTCGTCGCGCTGTCAACTGCGGAGGGCTGTCGGTATAATAATTGACAGCATGAACCGGCGACGGCGGCGCCTCATTTCCTGCTTCGTGGCCGTGTGGTTGGCGCTGTTCACCTACGAGACGCTGCGGGCAAGCTACCTCAGTCCGCTCGTGCTTCGACTCCGCTCAGCACGAGCCCCGAGCGACGTCGAGGGGCTCGCCGGACGGCCCCTGCCGAAGCTGCCCCTGCTGTTTCCCCCGGCCGGCTGGATCATGTTCTTCCACATCGACAAGGCGTATGGGTTTGCCGAAGTCTATGGGCTGAGACGCGGGGTTGAGCCGGCGCTGCTCGATCCGCATGACATCTTCGCCACGAAGGCGGTCGGCTACGACAACATCCACCGCAACGTCCTTGTCGGCGTGCTGGACCGGTCCGACGCGCCGGCCTTCTGCCGCTACCTGAAGCGGAAGTTCCCGGCGTACGACGAATTTGCGGTGGTCTACGCGCAGTATCCGGACGTGGTGGAGACGCCGGACCGCATCCTCCGGCAGATCGCGTACCGATGTCAATAAATTGGTACCGGGTCCCATTTTTCCTTGACGACGCTGAGAGAAAAATGGGACCCGGTACCGTTTTTTCCTCGTGGTGGCATGCGGCGTTTCTGGCGAGACGGCCGTCGATCAGCCTGGGGCTCTTTCGGCTGGCGGTCGCGTTCACCGTCGGCGCCCACATGATCCCGTCGTTGTTCCAGATGGCGGACAACTACCTCGCCACGGCGTTCAAAACCAAGAACCTCTGGTTCTTTCCCGTCCCAATCCTTCGGCTGGTGGACGCCAGCCCGGACGGGGTCGTCTGGGCCTTCGTGTGGCTGTTCGGCCTCTCGCTCGCCGCCTTCACAATCGGATGGTATTCGCAGGCGAGCGGCATCCTCATGACGCTGAGCTGCTACTACTTCTATGCGCTGAACAACTACCATATCGGCACGCTCAGCTTCGACATCCTCCTGGTCACGCTCTTCCTCATGTGCGTGACCAACTACCCCGGCGATTTCCTCTCGGTCGACAGCCTGCGGCGCGGCAAGAGCGCACCGCACAAGCGGCTCCGCCCCTTTTTCGTCCAGCGGCTGCTGCAGCTGCAGCTGGCCTGCACCTTCTGGTGCACCGCGCTGAGCAAGGTCACCGCCGGCGGCAACTGGCTCACGGACAACCCGTACTACTACCTCATGCGCTACCCCGCCATCGGGGTGGTGCGCGACTTCCCGCTGCGGGCCTGGCTGGGGCAACACCCCAGCCTCTGCTACAGCCTGGGGCTGTCGTTGATCCTCTTCGAGTTCGCGCTGCCCTTCCTCCTCTTCATCCCCGCGACCAGACCGTGCGCGCTGGTCCTTGGCATCGCGTTCCAGGTGATGCTGTGGTTGACCCTCCACGTGCCGACGATTTTCCTCTTCCTGTTCCCGCCGCTCATGCTGCTGTTCGTGGCGCCGGAGCGCCTGGTGGCCTGGATCGAGCGGCGGCAGGAGGCGAACGCAGCCCGCGGGCGGGCGCTGCTGCTCTATGACGGCCAGTGCGGGTTCTGCCTGGAGAGCGTCAAGCGGCTGCGGATCGTTGATCTGTTCGGCTGGCTCGACCCGCTGGATTTCCACGCGCAACCGGATCTGGCCCGGCTGCATCCCGCGCTTACGCCGGAACGCTGCCGCAGCGAAATGATGCTGCTGGAACCCACCGGCCGTCTCTCAGGAGGGTTCGACGCGTTTGCCCGCCTGACGAGGAAGCTGCCGCTCTTGATGGGGCTGGCGCCGGCGGTCCACCTGCCTGGGGCGGCGTGGATCGGACGACGGGTCTACCGGTGGGTGGCGCGCAACCGGTTGTTGCTGCACCGCAACCCGGCGTGCGCGTCGAATCAGTGCGGGCTGGCGGAAACCGGCAACGGCTCCCCCTGAACGGTGTCAGACACCTTTCAAAGCGGGAAAGGTGTCTGACACCTTTTTACTCGGCGAAGATTTGGTCTTGGAAGACGTAGAGGGTGGCCTGCTGCCAGGCATCCGGCGCCAGGCCCGCTTTTTGGCTGGCGAGCTCGCGGAGGAACTCGAGCCGCGTCCAGCCGGTTTCCTCCCACACCTGCGGCAGGAAGACGCCGCGGCGCCCTCCGTGCTCCAGGATGACCCCATCCCGGCCCGGCACCAGGTCTTCCAACCGCGCCAGCTTGGCGGGCGTCGTCAGGACCGACACCTCCACGTGAAGCTGGGGAAGCTCCTCCGACGTGACCGGGTTGAACCTCGGATCCTGCAGCGCGGCCTCCAGCGCGACCGCGGGCAGCGAGCTGGCGAGCGGCTCAGCGGTCTGAATGCGCCCCATGCACCCCCGCAGCTGGCCGGATTTTCGCAGCGTCACGAACAGGCCGCTTGCGCGCGCCAGCTCCTGTTGCCGCGCCAGCGATGGTGCGGGGGATGAGCCCCCCTGCCCCAGCGACGCCTGGAGCGTCTGCCTCGCCCCAGCCACCAAGGCGGCCCCGGCCTCAGGGGAAAGCCGCGCGGAAGCCTGGGCGGGCCGGTCGAACATCCCGAGGGCCGCGTAGCCCACGACGCTCGCCTGGGTGCCGACCCAGGTGTCCCCCGAGTTGGCATGCGTGAACAGCGTCCGGCTGAGATAGCCCAACCGGTCAGCCAAGAAGAGGCTGGCGACGATCGGACCCCGGCCGCACGCCTCCAGCTCGCCCCGATCGAACAGCTGATCCACCGCCTGCGGCGTCTCATGGAGGATGGCGTCGATCGTCCGCTCATCCAGCGTTTCCGCCTCATCGTAGGGGTGGTAGTGGGACAGGTCGGTCGAGAACACGAAGAGGTAGTCACGGAACCGGGACAGCGCCGCGAGCGCTTCGGCCAGCCGGCTGGCCTCCTCCCGCGTGGCGCCCCCCATCAACATCGGGACCAACCGGAACCGCGGCAGGACGACTTGCAGAAACGGCAGCTGGACCTCCAGTGAATGCTCAGGAGACTCGTGGGCCGCTTCGTCATGGGTGATCCCTGGGAAGCTCTGGAGGATGGCGGCCGCCTCCTGGTCCACTGGAATCTCGCCCAGGGGCGTCTGGACGGCTTCCCGGGTCTCCACCGAAGAGCCGTCGAAGCGCATCCGGTGGGTGAAGCCGACCACGACCACCCCATCGTAGCGATGGCCCTGGAGCTGCCGGTAGGCGTTGGCGGCGATCAGGCCGGAATACTGGTAGCCGGCATGGGGCACGATGAGCGCGCGGGGTCTCTTGGCGATCACCGGCTCAGGCTGCCGGTCGAGCAGCTCCTGGACCAGCGCCCGCAGCTCGGCAGGCTCATCCGGATAGAATTGCCCGGCGACCTTGGCTGCGCGGACCTCGGCCGCCGCGGAGCCGGCCCACGCCCCCACACCACACCCGTTGGTGTGGGGGCACGTCACCAGGATCGCCAGGAACAGCCCGAACCTGGCTCCGGGCGCCTGCGCCGGCTTCTGACCCCCCCACCGAGTGCTCATCGATGCCCCTACCATTCTACCATGACCGTCCCAAAGAATTCTGTTGACAGCCCTGGGCGGCTTAGGTATGCTATTGGGTGTTCGGAGGTTCGCATGCGCCGCATGGCAATAAGTGGCCATCGCGGGGCAGGCACGCGCACGAGGGATGTGGTATTACTACGAGTTCGTGTAACGTGAAGTTTTACCATAAGTTAGAAGAAATTAAGAGACGATCTTCGTTGGGAAGCCGCAAGGCAGCCGATGGGGTTGCTGAGCGGCTTTTTTGTGTTCGGGGAACTGGAAGGGGGTGTTAGCGTATGGCACGAGGTGCCGTGAAGTGGTTCAGCGACCAGAAGGGGTATGGGTTCATTACCCCGGATGACGGATCAAAGGACGTGTTCGTCCACTACTCCGCTATCCAAGGCGACGGCTTCAAGTCCCTCAAAGAAGGTCAACAGGTGGAGTTCGAGATCACCCAAGGCCCGAAGGGACCGCAGGCTGCGAACGTCAACAAGGTCGGCGCGTAATCCCCGCCGCGCCCTTGCGGCGCGGCTGGCTGAACGTCAGCAACGCCCGTCCCGCCACTGGTGGGACGGGCGTTCTGTTTCTGCCCCCCCTCACGTCAGACCCAGGACCCGCAAGGGGTCGGTGAGCGACAGACGGATGTCCAGCTCATCGGCGAACTGGAGCGGGACGTTGACGTGGGGGCCGTCCACGAAGGCGCTGCCCCGCCGCATGAGCCAGGTCACCCGCAGCCGAGCCCGAGGCGAGAGCACCCCGCCGGTCAGCCGGTAGCGGGACAGCCGGCCCCGGTAGAGCTCGCGGGGCCGGTACTGGAACTTCCGAGCGCTCCACGCCAGCCGCACGCCTCCGGCGGCCAGCACCGCGCTGCTCGAACCAGCCGCGGTCGCCACCCACAGCCCGGAGCTTTTCTGCAGCTCTTCCCGGCGGCCCAGGCGCAGCCGGTAGCGGCTCATCGTGGCCGGATCGTCATGGACCACGAGGACATCATTGATCGCGCGGTGCGGCAGGCGGATGCCGTTGAGCGCGAGCGTCAGCCGGCAGAGGCGCAGCTCCGGCAGCCTGCCCTCCAGCGCCCGGCGGCACATCGTGGCGAACGTCCGGCGGCTCGCCGCGCAGAAGACCGCCTCGCTGCGCTGCGGATCGGAGTTGACGCCAAGGATCGGCGTCCGGCTGACGCTGCGCGCCGCCTGCAAGAACGTCCCGTCCCCGCCCACCGACACCACCAGGTCGTACCTCCTGGTCACCTTCAAATCGGCCCGGGAGGCAAGATCGAAGGCGACCGGCAACTGCCGGAGCGCGTGCACAATCGCCTCGATCGCTTCCTCGTGGACCTGGTGGGCCCGCTGGGCCTCCACCACATCCGGATGCCCTCGGCGCAACAGCCGAATCAGGTGGGGATCCCGCTGCTCCTGAAGGTGCTGTCGGTAGGCGTCTTTCTTGTACACGACCAGCACCCGCGGGCGCATCGGTCACCAGCGGATGATCCAGTTGATAAACCGGGAAGTGGAGTGCCGGCGCAGGCGGCGGAACTGCCAGCTCGTGAGCATCATGCCCAAACCGAAGAGGATGAGCAGCGCCGAAATCATGGCCACCAGGATCTGGGGGTAGAACAGGATCAGCACGCCCAACACCACAAACCCGAAGCCCGTCAGCATGGCCACGCCGCCCGCGCGATCCGCTACTCCTGGATCGTCACCTGGGTCATCGGGATGTCGATCTTGGGCCGGTCCCTGGCGTCCCGCTCCGCCGCCGCGATCGCTTCCGTGGCCTCGTGGCCTTCGACGACGCGGCCGAAGACCGTATGCCGGTCATCGAGCCAGGGCGTCGCCGCCAGCGTGATGAAGAACTGGCTGCCGTTGGTGTTGGGGCCGGCATTGGCCATCGAGACCACCCCGGCTCCGTCGTGGCGCAAGAGGGGCGAAAACTCATCCACAAAGGTGTAGCCGGGCCCGCCCATCCCGGTGCCGGTGGGATCGCCGGTCTGCACCATGAAGCCGGGGATGACCCGGTGGAAGAGGATCCCGTTGTAAAATCCCTGCTTGGCCAGCTTGATGAAATTGGCCACCGTAATCGGCGCTTGCTCGGGGTAGAGCTCGATCACGATCCGGCCCTTGGGCGTCTCGATGGTCGCCCGGGGGCGGGCCCCCACACCAGGGTTGGTGTGGGGGCGGGCCGTCTGGCTCTCAGCGGCCACCAGCAGACTCCATCCGGCGACCAGCGTGGCAAGGCACAGCGCTCTTCGCATGGGCACCCCCCATTCTAAAAGGTGTCAGACACCTTTCAAAGCGGGAAAAGTGCCTGACACCTTTTTGCATTACTCGTCTGGCGTTGGGGCTCGACGCAACCGCTTCGTCTGCGCCCGCAGCCGCTTCATCGCCAACACCTTTTCCTTGGCGCGCTTGGACCGCTTGCGCTTCTGCCGCTGGAGCTTGGCGATGCGCTGGGCTTCGGCGCTCATCTGACCCAGCCGCTGCGCTTCGAGCCGCTGGAGCAGCAGGCGGCGCGCGAGGAACCGGTTGAGCGCCTGGGAGCGCTCCCGCTGGCAGCGCACTTCAAGGCCACTGGGCCGGTGCCGCAGCACCACGCAGGTGGAGACTTTGTTCACGTTCTGGCCGCCCGGCCCGCCGGAGCGGATAAAGGTCTCCTCCAACTCCTGCTCCTGCACCCCCAGCCGCTGCATCAGCGTCTCAAGCTCACGCTGCTTCTGGGAGGACACGGGAAACGGCGATGCCATGGTCAAAACCGGACTTGGACGCCGCCGATGGCGGAACGCTCCTGCGCGTCTTTCCGAAGGCGCAGGAACAGGCGGGCATCCGGGCTCAGATCCCGCGTGAAGGTGACGGTCAGGCCAACCGGCTCATGCCGGCGGTTCTGCAGCGCGATCGCGATGCGGTCGCTGGAGGTGACGGAGACGCGGCCCTCAAACCGGATCGATTCCACCCGGCCATCGGCGTACGGCATCTCGAAGGACACCGACAGGTCCCGATTGATCTTCCAGGCGCCGAACAACTCGACGCGCCGGCGCCGGACGCCTCGGGACAGCCCGATCCCCACCTGATAGACGAGCCGGTCGTCGCTGGCGAGCAGTGACGGGCTCTGGAGGCTGGCCCGAAACTCAAACGCGGAGCGGTCGGAGCCGCTCAGGCGGTACACCAGCTGGTCGGACGCCGTGACGTCCCAATGACCCGCAAACCGCAGCGTGTGCTCGAATCTTCCAGGGCCGCGCCCGCCCGGTTGGCGGTAGCGGTACAGCAGCTCGTGACGCCGGCCCACCTCCCAGCCGCCCTGAAACGTGAGCCGGTCCTCCAATCCATCCGATTTCTCGGCGAGAAACGTCAGGCGGTTGCGCGCATCCGCCTGCCACCGGCCGGTGAGCGTCAGCCGGTTGGCCGTGCGCAGATGCTCGTGCTCTCGCTGGCGGAGCGCGAAGATGAGCGCATGCGCGTCGGCCTGCGCCACCGCGCCTTGCAACAGCAGGGTGCGCCGGCCCTGCCTGGCCGTTTCGTCCAGCGTCAGCGCGAGCTCGTGGCCCGGGGTCAACGCCCAGGCGCCATCCAAGGTCACGTCGGTCGCATCGTCCGCGCGGGCGATCAAGCGGTTCTGACGATCGACGAGCAGGACGGCCTCGGCGAGGCGGATCGACTGACGCCGGCCGCGCGACTGCGTGGCGACCACAAACCGGTGGCGCTCGTCGAAGCCGTAGCGGACGCGAGGGCTCACGAGGCCTCCCGCTCGCGCTTCACCACGTAGATGTCAGGCGTGAGGAGCTGCAAGGTATTGCGCGAGCGCTGCACCGCGCCGCGCGGGCCAACCAGCACCACCCGGATGGTGCCGGCTCGGTCCTCAAAATAGAGGTAGTGCACTCCCGAATCCACGATGACATCCACCAGCCGCCCGTACTCCTTCGGCAACACAAAGGAGCTGCCCCGGACCGTCTCCATCGGCAGCTCCTTGAACGCCTTCGGCTGGACAGGCTCCTGCGCCCGCGCCAGGCTGCCCAGCAGCAGCCCGGCCACCCCCGCCATCACCAGTCGCCACATCGTCCGCTCCCCCTCGGTGTGCCATCCGCCACGAGGAGGGTATTATACCAGGCGACCGACAAGAAACGGCAGCCCGAAGGCTGCCGTTATAGGAAAAGTGCCAGGCACTTTTCCGCTTCGAAACGTGCCTGTCCTGTGGAAAAGTGCCTGGCACTTTTCCTTTTCCTGTCTTACGCGGCGTGCGCGTGTCGAACGGCGCGGCGACGCGCGACCTGCCGGCCGTTGCCGTTTGCCTGGGGCAGATGATTCGTCAACCAGCCCCGGGCCGCTTGTCCCACCTGCTGCGCCTGGATCCGCAGCACCCGCTTGGTCTGCCCAAGCTGGCGGATGGCGTTTCGCCGCGCGGTCCGCAGCCGCATGGCGATCCGTCTCCTGGTCGCCTGCCCCGAGGCGGGCGCGTAGAGCAGCGCGAGGAGGCTGCCGACCGTCGCCCCAAGCGCAAACGACGCCGCCGTGCGGAACGTCCTGCCACGCCTGCGCGTGTCCTTCATCCCTTCACCCTCCTATGTCCCGACCGACTCCGGTGATGCGGGTGGGGATCCGCCCCCGCCCCGTTGCGTGCTCGTGCCATCCAGAACCGTTGCGCGGAGCGCCTGAGGAGCGCCAGCCGGTCGAACGCGCCCGACGCCGCCGCCCAGACGTCATCGAGCAGCCCCTCCAGCCGGCGCGCGGCCCGGTTGGTGGAGTGGAACAGCCGGTTGATCTCCCGCACCGCCCGTCCGGCTTCAGGGAGGATCGCGCTCAGATGGTGCAGCGTGGCGCGCAGGTGGCGGGCGGTGACCACCATTGTGACCGTCATGGCCACAAAACAGGCGGTCACGACCGCAAATAAAAACAGCGACATCCCCGCTCCAAGCGGGGATGTCGCCTCAGCAAGATGTCGACCGAGTAGGTCCATTCCTTCGGTAGCCCAGCCATCCAGTCGGGGTCTGACACCTGACGGTGTCGGGCCCCGGGTCAGGTGTCTGACCCCGGACCTGTAGCTTTGCGCCCTCAGCTTACGCTGAGTTTGCCTTTGTCGAGAATGTCAACGACCGACATCGCCGGTGTCTGACACCGGAACTACAATTGTTTGTAAGCTTACCTGAGCGCGCGCGGGAGCGTCAAGGGTGAGCGCGAATTCTTTTTAGCGCGAATTCTTTTCGAGGGCCCGGCGCAGGAACTGCCCGAGCAGCTCGCCGGGTTCCGGGGGCGTTTGGGGCTGTCCCCCGGGCGGCTGAGCCTCCGGCGATGGCTCGCCCTCCCGGCGCAGCAGCTGGCCCAGCAAGTCCGTGGCTTTGGTCACGAGAACCTTGGAGGCGACATACTGCAGGTCAGGCACTGGCGTGATGCGCGGAACACGCCCCTGAATCCGCACCGGCAGCTCCAATTCGCCGCGGGCGTTTGTCAGCGATTGCAGCTCGTTGACGCTCGCGATGATCGCCGACGAAAAGGCCGGTTCGATCCGCAGCAGGGATTGCACATCCACGTCACCGTCCAGACTCACACCCCCTGAGCCGGCCAGCCCGAAGGTGTCAGTCTGGACGAACAGGTCGGCAAACCGCATCAGACCCTGCTCCAACGTCATTGAGAGATCGATGGGCTGCAAGACCGTATCCGTCGCCGCGAGCTTGGCCTTGTAGGACTCCGGCAGGCGCGCTTCGAGCGCCTGCACCAAGCCGGGCAGCATCGAGAGCTTGTCAAACACCGCCCGCAGGAGGTTCAGATTCGCGATCCGCGGCTCATCCAGCTTGAGACCCCCGTGGCCTGAGAGTGCGTTGGTCATCTGGTCCGGAGCCAGCGTCGGCGTGCTACCTTCCAACGTCGCGCTGAGCGTCCCGCGCAGGTGCGGCTCCGCGGCCGCCGTGTCCGCCAGCAACCCCTCAAGCGGAAGGCGCTCCAGGCTCAAGCGCAGCCGCTCCAGTGATCCGGCCTTGCCGGCATCCGGCAGCGTCATCCGGCCGCTGAGCGAGAGGTTCGGCCGCTCACTGGCCAGCGCGCCGTGGAGCTCCACATCCATCGGCCGGCCGGGCGCGATGTTCGTCACGGTCACGTCCAGTTGCCGCAGCCACAGCTCCACCCTGGGGCGGGACTGCTCATCGGTCCAGTGCACCGTGCCATCGTTGATCCGCAGCGAGGCAATCTTGAAGGCGACCGGCGGTTGGCTGGGCGACGAGGGTTGAGCGGGTCGGCTGGGCGCGGCGGACTGGGCGGCAGCTATGCCCGTTTGGCCGGATGCAGCAGGGCTCGCGGCGGCGAGGGCGGGCAGGTTGACTCGGCCTTGCGCATCCCGCACCGCGCGGATCATCGGCCGGTGCAGCACCACGGAGGAGACCTCGAGCTGCTTGCGAAGCAGCGGCAGCAGCCGCACGAGGGCGCTCGCTGATTCGACGCTGACCATCGGCTCCTGCTGCGCCGCGGCCTCGTAGAGCGCAACGCCCCGAAGCTGCAGCGCGATCCCGCCCTGCCATCCGAGCGAGAGCCGCTCCAGCGCCACCGGCCTGCCCAGCGTGTCCTGGAGCTTGCTGACCACGAGCGGCCTGAATCGGTCCGCGTCAAACGTCGCGAGGAAGATCCCCATCGCCACGACGGCGGCCCCCACGATGACAACGAGTCCCACAGCCACCCGCTTCATGGAGTCATTACAGCAAAAGGTGTCAGACACCTTTCAAAGCGGGAAAGGTGTCTGACACCTGTGTTGCCGACTTCCCTCCGATTTTCTGATGTTCAGTGCGAGGAGGAGAGGACGCACTGCACGGAGAGGTGGGGGACCAATGTCTGCAGCGTCTCAAAATGGCGATCGCAGGTTAACACGGCCAGACGATGCTCGCTGGCGAGGCGAGCAAGATAGCAGTCAATGAGGTGCAGGGTCTTGCCACGAGCGCGGGCCCCCGCCGCCAACTGTCCGGCCGCTTTCCAGGCGGCGGGCGTCCCAGCCACGACCGGGATGGTGTCGGCAAAGACGTCCAGGATGGCCCGTTCGCGCGGCGCGCGGACGCCCTGGAACAGTTCGCCGACGACCACGTCGGCGACACACACGCGGGCGGCGGCCACGAGATCCCGTATGAGGCCGACGATCGGATGGGGGGTATTCCGGAAGTACTCAATCCAGGCGGAAGTATCCACACACGTCAGCTCAGCGGGAGGCATGGCGCCAGCGGAGGAGGCGCCGATCCAGGCGCACCTTGCCGCGAAAGCGGTCCAGCGCTGCGATCTTCTGTTGGCGAACAAAGGCCTCCACCGCCGTCCGGATCGCCTGGCTTTGGCTGGGGGCCTTCGTGGTGCGCACGAGCTCTTCCAAGATCGCCGGGTCGAGCGTCACCGTGGTGCGCATCTGCATCACCTCACCAGGAATTATACTGTCTCCTGGTGCATCAATCAAGCGAGAATTTCGATGCATGCAGGTCTCCCATGTCCGCCTCGGCCACACGCACCTCGTGATCACACAGCAGCCCGGCACCGTCAGGAACGTCTTCGATTTCCCGCCGAACCCGCTGGTGTTGGCTAACCGGATCGCAACCAGCGCCGGATGTCGTCGCGGTTGCCCGCGAAGATCACGGTCAGGCGGTTTGTATTCCGTATTCCGGTATTCCGGGGACAGGCTACTCCAATGCGGCGACCCCAGCCCTGCGCGGCCGGCCCCTCGGCCAGCCGCCGGTCCGCGGGAGCAAGGTCCGGCCGGTCCGACGCTCCAGATCCTGCACCCAGGCGTTGCTGCCCCACGGCCGGCCCGTCCGCACATGCCGGCGCACCTCTTCGAGGTCGCGGTCCTCATCCGCAAGCACATGCGCCCAGTCAGGGGCCATGGCGTGAATCGGACTGCTGAACACCAGCCGATCTGGTGTGTGGACCGCGTGGTGCCGAGCGCTGGACCAGGGGTAGTCGATGGCCCGGGAGACGAGCTGGGCGCGCACGGGGTTGCGCTCGACGTAGCGGACCACGGTCAGCAGGTGGTGGTCGTCTTGGATGGGGAAGGAGTGGAAGCGCTCCTGGAACAGGTGGCCCCGGACGCCCTCGCGGAAGTTGACCCAGCGGGTGTAGCGGCGGTGGGCTTCGCCGATGGCGCGAGCCAAGGCCGCGGGATCGTCAGGCGGCACCACGACCAGATGGACATGATTCGTCATCAGGCACCAGGCCCAGCACTGGAGGCCTTCCCGGGCGCCGAACTGGGCTAGCAGGTCGAGGGAGGCCGCCCGATCCGCATCGCTGCAGAAGACCGGCAGGGAGCGCACGCCCCGCTGGATCACGTGGTGCGGCAGGTGGGGGAGGACGACGCGCGCCAGGCGGGCCATGCAGGCAGGCTACGACGAGGCCTACCGCCTGTCAAGCGCGTTGCCGTATCCTGTCCCTGGAATTCCCCTTGGTAATTTAATGCCGGTAGACTTGGTTCTGCTGGGTTTGAGTAAAGCGAAAGTCGTACTGGTGGACCGGCACGCCTTGTGCTCGCAACCCATGGAGCTGCAACGTGAAGGCGTCCTTGCCGGGGACAGGTGCAGGGCAGTCAAAAAACAAGATGAAGCCTATCGTTTGAGGCAGTGGGATAAACTTCTGTTCGGATGAGGCCATCTGCAGGGCCTGCTCGCGCTCCTTGTCGTCAAATAGCAACCCTTCTGTGCGCTTCTTCCAAGGTCGTGAATGGCTGAGCCGCACGATTGAGCGCTGGCTGGTATCGACCACGGCATATTTCACGAGTCGGACGTGCTGACCTCCCAGGGTAATTGCATTGTCGTACGGATTGAAGGTTAACCCGGCTTCAGATGCGATGAGCATGACGTCGACAACGAAGAACTGTGGGCGCCGCTTTTGTTCCAGAGCCTCGTGGTAGTATCTCCAGTCCGTAAAGGAGTAGATATCTTCTGACTTGGCTGTTCCTACCGGCAACAAGTCCAGCAGCATGTCTGT
>Ga0137796_10000060_pt3 | contig 25595 bp, 25 predicted proteins | sample OV2TP3_FD_97704 | JGI IMG/M metagenome (GOLD analysis project Ga0137796, IMG submission 97704) | reverse complement strand
GTCGGCGTAAGCCTGGTCCGCTGGGGCACAATCCCCGGTTTGAGATTGGGGTCAGTGACAGCACACGAATGGTCAAATAACCGGTATGCCGGCCTATTCAATATACTGGAACAGTTTAACCACCTTCTGGACCCCGCCGACCTGCCTTGCGGCTTCGGTGGCGCGTTCTGCTTCTTCGCGTGTCTGCAGGCCCATCAGGTAAACCACCCCTTTTTCGGTGACGACCTTTACGCTGATGCCGTTGAAGTTCTCCATGGTCAGCAGCTTGGTTTTGACCTTCGAGGTGATCAGGCTGTCGCTGCTGCGGCTGACATACGCGCTTGGCGCAGCGATGGTGACTTCATTATAGACATGGCTGACCTTGGGGATGTCGCGCACGATTTTAATGATCCTGTCCCGGAGTTCTTCGCTGGGGGCCTCACCGGTGACCAGCACCACCAGGTTGTAACTGGTCACGTTGATATGGGCATTTTCGTTGATCTCCTTGTCGGCGAAGAAGGCCTGGGCCGCCTTGAACTCGATCGCCTGGTCCTCGATGACGGTACCGGCCGTCCGCCGGTCCACGGCCATGGCTGCGCCCGCGGTGCCACCGGTCACAACCGCGGCCGCGCAACCGTGCAGTAACAACAGGATGAACGTCGGGAAAAGGATTCGGGACGCGAAAATGAAAGGCTTCATTATGTCTCCTGGCCAAGTAACTGGCGATCCACGAGATCGCACAGGGAATGAATGATCATGAGGTGGACTTCCTGGATGCGCGCCGTTGACCAGCTGGGCACGCGGATTTCAATATCGTTCTCCTGCATCTGGTAGGCCACTTGCCCGCCCTCGCGGCCCGTCAGGGAAATCACGGACATGGAACGATCGTGGGCCGCGTCAATGGCATTGATGATGTTGCGCGATTCGCCACTGGTGCTAATAGCCAGGAGGATGTCACCCGGCTGTCCGAGCGCGCGGATCTGCTTGGAAAAGATGTCATCAAACTGGTAATCATTGGCGATGGACGTCATTGTTGACGTGTCGGTTGTCAGCGCTATGGCCGGCAGGCCAGGCCTCTCCATTTCGAACCTGTTGAGCATTTCCGAGGAAAAGTGCTGGGCATCGGCCGCCGAACCGCCGTTGCCGCAACTCAGGATCTTATGCTCATGGAGCAGGCAGTCCGCCATTCGCGCGGCAGCATTTGCGATCACGGGTGCGAGTGTTTCCAGCGCCTCCGTTTTGATCCTTATGCTTTCGCTGAAATTGTCTTTGACTCGTTGAACCGGATCCATATCGTGTGCCGCCGGGAATCAAGGTGGCATCAGGCTATTATGCCTGAAACGCATTTTTTATCCATCCGATCACCGGGCTGTCTTCCGGCCCGGTGATTGTGATGACGTCAAACCGGCATTGTCCGTCGGCGGTTTTGCCGTGGCGCTGGATATAGTACTCGGCCGTGCTGACAATCCTCCAGCATTTCTTCCGATCGATAGATTCGATCGGGTGGAGAAAGTTGTCCTTGGCGCGATAGCGTACTTCGATGAAGGCGATGACGTCCTCATCCTGCATGATGAAATCGATTTCTCCGCGCGGGCCGGTGAAATTGCGATCCCGGAGTTTCAGGCCCTTACGCTCGAGGTACTCCAGTGCAAGGCGTTCGGCCCACCGGCCGCGCTGGTACCGGGTCCGGGAAGCGGGCGCCATCTTCAGTTTATGCGCCCCGCGTCCAGCAGCCGGGGCGTTCCGTTTTCGAATTTTGTCCACACCAGTTTCCGCTGTATGCGCCCGTCGGGGGCGACCGTGAGGGAACCAGTCTCGCCCTCGTACCTGTCGTTTTGCAGAAGCAGCCTGGCAAGGTGGGGAATGATGCGATAGGCGTCGATGCCAAAGGCGTAAAGGCGCCGGTAGGAAGAGTCATTCTGCTTCCAGTTTCTGTTCAGGGTCTGCTGTAAAGGTGAATATTCGTGTCCGGGATCGACGATCCACGGCATGTCGGCGAACATGATGTTGTTGATATCGCTGTCCGCCTGGGGACTGAAGATCCCTGAATACACGCTGGATATGGAATAGACGGGAATATCATCGGCCCGGTAGAACTGCAGCTGCGGCATCAATTGCCTGGCCATGACGGGTTCGGCCGCCATGAAGATGAAATCGGCATCCTGGCGGCGGCGCGGCTCGGTATAGAGCTTTCTCCCCAGGAGGGACGTCAGGTCCCTGGCGCGTTGTTCGCTCAGGTCTATGTTGAGTATCTGTTTGACGGGCAGTGAATAATCTCCGGTATTCGCCGGCACTTTCACGTGTTCGACAATCCGGCCGCCGAGCTGGTTGAACTGCGCATTGAAGGTGTTGAATATCCGCTCGCCCCAGGCTGTATCCGGCGTGATGATCAATGCCTGGGCATGACCGTCGAACCAGGCGCGTTCCGCGGCGATCCGCGCTTCTTCTTCGGGCAGAAGGCCGAACTGGAAGATCGGCGGGATGACCGGCGCAAGGGTATTTCCGGCAGGTTCTGCTCCCTTGTTGTCCGTCTGGTTGAGGACCAGTGTTCTTACCGGCAGGTTCCCCTCCTGGATCAATGCCGCCACCGTGGCCTTTTCCAGCGGACCGACAACGAATTCCGCCCCTTCGTGCACGGCCGTCTGGTAAACCTGCCGGATATCCCCGGCCGAGCTGTCATAGATCCGGATCAGGGGCCTGTCCGGCGGCGCTTCGTACCAGGCGGCCAGAAAGCCTTCGCGTATGGCATGGGAAATCTGGCGGTATTGTTCGTTGAACGGCAGCAGCAACGCGATTACTTGCGGCTGGATGTTCACTTCTTCCGCCGTGGCGATGATTTGGGGAATAATCCGGCCAGTGGCGGGATGGCCGGGATGTCGCCCCCGCCAGGCCTGGAGTGCCTGTTCCAGTTCCTGCCCCCGGTACAGCATCGTCCTGGCGAGGAGCGCGAGTTCCAGCCAGGCCTCGAGATCGCCGGCGGCCGCAGCGCGCTGTTGTTCCAGTTCGACCTCTGTAAACCGCGCCAGCAGATCCCACAGCGCCACGCTGTTTGTCCGGATATCGTCGTCGGAGACGAGCAGTGACGCCAGCATGTCGCGTTCCCGCAGGGCCTCGGTGAAACGGTTGTCGATGGTATAAGCTGTCGCACGCGCCTCGTGGTAACTGGCCCGCAGCGGGGCCGGTAAATCGTCCGGCAAGTCGGTGTCCAGCCAGGCGAGCGCGGCGGCGCTGTCACTGCCGGCATTGGCGATGTGCGCAAACAGGATGTTTCTTTCCGCATATTCCGCCGGTGATAATTTTTCAGGCGCCATGCCGGCGAGAAGTTGTTCGGCGAGGTTCAGGTCGCCCGCCCGCAGGAAACTCCCCGCGGCCTTGAGCTGGTAATACACCGACCTTCCGGGGTCCGCGCCGGCAAGCCGCTGGTATTCACGCGCGGCAGCGCTGAAATCACCGGCGTGCAGATATTCCAGGGCCAGTTGTTCCGGTTCGCCCGGTACCGCTTCCGGGGTTTCTTTTTCCGGCACACCACAGGCCGCCGCCAGCAGGGCGGCGAGGAGTATCAGCGGCAGGCGCATGGAGGTAACGTGTATCATCATCAGGAAGATAGGACTACAGTATTCAGGTGAGGTTTCCCGTGTCAATTGTTCCCGGCGCCCTGTACGTTGTCGCTACACCGATAGGAAATCTCGCCGATGTGAGTCAACGGGCGCTCGATGTCCTCGCCCAGGTCGATCTTATCCTTGCCGAGGATACACGGCACAGTGCTAAATTCCTTAAACATTATGCAATCCATACCCCCGTGCAGGCCTGCCATGATCATAATGAACGGAAACAAGTCGGCGGGATCATCAGGCGCCTGGAGGAGGGCAGCACCGTCGCCCTGATTTCCGACGCCGGTACGCCGCTGATCAGCGATCCGGGCTTTCTTCTGGTCGCGACCGCCCGTGCCCGCGGAATCAGGGTGATCCCCGTACCGGGGCCGTCGGCCATCATCTGCGCCCTGTCCGTAGCCGGACTGTCACCGGATCGCTTTGTCTTTGAGGGTTATCTGCCGGCCAGGCCTTCCGCGCGCCGCAAACGCCTGGATGAGCTGGCGGGTGAAACACGGACACTGGTGTTTTTCGAAGCACCGCATCGTCTTGTGGCCAGCCTGGAGGACATGATCCGCAGTTTCGGGCCGGACCGGAATGCCGCTGTGCTGAAGGAACTGACCAAACTGCATGAGACCGTCTGCCGCGATCGCCTGATTCATTTGCGGGACTGGTGCGGGGAAGAGGCCGGACGGCAGAAAGGCGAATTCGTGCTGATAGTCGAAGGCGCCGGCAATCGCGAAATGGACGATGCCGAGGCCGCGCGGGTTTTGAAGGTCCTGATGAAGGCGCTGTCGGTAAGGGAATCCGCATCGCTCGCCGCGGAAATCCTGCACGCCAATAAAAACCGGTTATACCGGCTCGCGCTCAAACTGCGGGGATCGGTCGGCAGCTAGTATCCGGCCCCATCAGTTGCTTTCTAAATTCCGGACTGCCGGATGTCCACCGGAAGACACGCCGCGGGATTAAAGGGGGTCAGAGTAATAATTCTCAGTTGTTGCCTGTCCCTTTAATCCCCTTTAATTTCCGGCAGCCAGATTTATAAAAGACAGTCGCGGGGCATCACTCTGGAAATACCCTTGCAAGCCGTGACGTCATGCCTGAAACTATCCGCAGAGGGAGCCGGCCGGGCAATCGCTGTCCCAATGTGACAGAGGAAAGTCCGGGCTCCACAGGACAGGGCGCCAGATAACGTCTGGGGGGCGAAAGCCCACGGAAAGTGCCACAGAAAACATACCGCCTAAGGGAACGGGCTTGATGTCGGAAAACGGGGAAAGGGGTCGGAAAGGGAAAGGAAATGGGGGTCAGAGTAATAATTCTGAATTGTCACAGAATGTAAAGGGGCGGGCAACAACTGAGAATTATTACTCTGACCCCCATTTCCTTCCTTTTTCCCGACCCTTTTCCGACATCAAGCCCGCTTCCCCGGCAAGGGTGAAATGGTGCGGTAAGAGCGCACCGCGCCGGTAGTAATATCGGTGGCAGGGTAAACCCCGCCCGGAGCAAGACCAAGTAGAGGGCAGGTCTTCACTGACCAAACGTGGTCCGCGTTGTCCCTGGGTCGGTCGCTCGAGGTGTGTGGCGACATACGCCCAAGATGAATGATTGCCATTGTCGGCCTGGCCGACAGTACAGAACCCGGCTTACAGGCTGGCCCCCTCTTTATCTTACCGGCCACACTTCCTGGATTTATGCTTTGAGTTATACATTAATAACCTCATACAACATTATGAAATGAATAATGTATTTAAAACGTAAATTTTATTTTAATGGCTTCCTGCAACTTTCAATACTTAAGTATCTGTTAAATAAGACAGATTTCGGTACTCCTTCCGCAAAGTTTTCTTGACTTTATCCTCATCCTGTACCTATAGTTCGTTAAGTGGGGAATTGTGGGGTTCTGTGGTTAATTCTGACTTCACCGGGGATTCCAGATGTTTCGCGGATTCAGTCTGCTCAGCGTCGACAGCAAGGGACGCCTGGCGGTGCCCAGTCGTTACCGGGATCGGCTCCTGGTCATGGCTGAAGGCCATCTGGTCCTCACCCTGAATCCCCTCGATCGATCCCTGTGGCTGTACCCACTGCCGGAATGGGAAGCGATAGAAAACAAGCTGGCCGGCCTCTCGGATTTCGATAAACAGGGCCGTCGTGCCAAGCAGATGATGCGGGGCTATGCCACGGACTGCCAGCTCGACGTCCAGGGGCGCATCCTGATCCCGCAGGAATTGCGCGACTATGCGGGGCTGGGCAGGCAGGCCGTGTTTCTCGGGCAGGGCAACAAATTCGAGCTGTGGGATAAACAGGCATGGAACAAACAGCGGGATGAATGGCTGCAGTCTGTGGGCCTGGACGCCGGGGAACCCTCGGAGGCCCTCAAATTACTGTCACTGTAGCCACATGATGCACCGGCATGTCAAACGATACTTCGGCGTACGAGCACAAGCCGGTAATGCTGGAGGAGGTTCTGGATGCGCTCAGGCTGCAACCTGACGGCTGTTATGTTGACGGCACTTTCGGCCGCGGCGGGCACAGCCGGGCAATCCTGCGTTCGCTCGACAGGCATGGCCGGTTGTTCGCGATCGACCGCGATGTCGAGGCGATTGCCGCTGCCGACCCCGACATGCTGGCCGACCCGCGGTTCACGCTGAGACACGGTTCTTACACGATGTTGACGACACTGATCGCTGAATTCGGGCTGCAAGGCAAGGTCAACGGCGTGCTGTTTGATTTGGGCGTCTCCTCGCCGCAGCTGGATGAGCCTGCCCGTGGATTCAGTTTCAGTCGGGACGGTGCGCTGGATATGCGCATGGACCGGAGCGGGGGGCAGACGGCCGCTGCATGGCTGCGAACAGCGGCCGAGCGGGAAATCGTGGAGGTTTTGCGCCGTTTCGGGGAGGAAAGATATGCCCGGCGAATTGCCCGCGCCATCATCATCCGGCGGCGGAGCCGGCCGCTGAAAACCACGGCGGACCTGACGCAGCTTATAGAGGATACCGTGCCTACGCGGGAAAAGCACAAGCATCCCGCCACGCGTGCATTCCAGGCCATAAGGATTCACATCAACCGTGAGCTGGAGGAATTAGGCGCGGCGCTCGGCCAGGCCGTTGACGTTCTGATCGGCGGCGGGCGCCTCGTGGTCATCAGTTTTCATTCTCTTGAAGATCGGCTGGTAAAGCGATTCATGAGAAATGCGGCGCGCGGCGGCACGATCCCCCCGGAAATACCGCTGGCTGCGGAGGCAATAACACCGGCGCTGCGGATTATCGGCCGGGCTATACGGCCTTCGGCGGGCGAGGTGAGGAATAACCCGCGTGCAAGAAGCGCGACCCTCAGGGTTGCGGAGCGGATCCGGTAATGAAACAGGTGGCGTTTTCCGTGCTACTCCTGGTGGTGTTTGTCAGCGCCGTGGAGGTTGTTCATGCCCGCCACCAGGCCCGGAAAGTATTTGCCGAGATCCAGGCGCTGGAAAAAACGCGGGATGAATTGAACGAAGAATGGGGGCGATTGCAGCTCGAACAGAGCACGTGGTCCACGAATGCCCGGATTGAATCACTGGCGCGTACCACGCTCGGCATGATCACGCCCGCCATGGATTCGCTCGTGGTAATAGAAAAATGACGGACCCGAAACCGCCCCCCGGGTTCCATCCCGTACGCCGCTGGTTGATTCTCGGCGTCTACCTGGCGGGCATGTCCGTGCTGATATGGCGCTCCGTTGATCTTCAGGTCCTGAACAAGGAGTTTTTACAGGAGCATGGCGATGCGCGGGCGCTGCGCGTGGTCGAGATCCCCGCGCATCGCGGGATGATCGCGGACAGGAACGGCGAACCGCTCGCGATCAGCACCCCGGTGAATTCGGTATGGGCGACGCCGCAAAAGGTGCTGGCGTCCGGGCGGGACCTGGCCCCTCTGGCTGCCCTGCTCGAGATGAACAGTGAGGAGCTTGAAATCCTGCTCAGGGAACGGTTCGGCCGCGAATTCGTTTACCTGCGGCGCCACGTCGATCCTGCGCTTTCAGAAAAGATCGCAGCGCTCGACATACCGGGTATTTATTTTCAGCAGGAATACCGCCGCTATTATCCCGCCGGCGAAGTCGCGTCACACCTCATTGGATTTACCAACATCGATGACGTGGGCCAGGAGGGGCTCGAACTCGCGTACGATGAATGGTTGCGGGGAACACCGGGCGGCAAGCGGGTGCTGAAGGACCGCCTGGGCCGCATCGTCGCGAATGTCGAGAGCATCAGGCCGGCCAGGTCGGGCAGGGTGCTGGAGCTCAGCATCGATCGGCGTATTCAGTACCTGGCCTACCGTGAACTGAAATCGGCCGTCAACCTGCATCGCGCGCACGCCGGCTCTCTGGTCATGCTGGACGCAAAAACTGGAGAGGTGATGGCCCTGGCCGGACAGCCGTCCTATAATCCCAACAACCGCAATGACCTGAGAAGTGGTTTTTTCAGGAACCGGGCAATTACCGATGCCTTCGAACCCGGTTCGACGCTGAAACCTTTCACTATCGCAGCGGCGCTGCAGTCCGGTTTTTATTCCCCGGTTACCCCGGTTGATACCCGGCCCGGTTACCTCAAGATCGGCCACCATACCATTCGCGATATCAACAATTACGGTGTGATTGACCTGGCGTCGATCATCAGGAAATCCAGCAACGTGGGCGCCGCCAAGATTGCACTCTCGCTTGAACCCGGTTTGCTGTGGCAGACCCTTGCCGATTTCGGTTTCGGGAAGATAACGGGCAGCGGTTTTCCGGGAGAAACGGCGGGCCGCCTCGATATTCCCGATAACTGGTCCGAGGTGGAACTGGCAACGGTGGCATTCGGCTACGGCCTGTCCGTAACCGTCCTGCAGCTTGCGCAGGCCTATCTGACACTGGCCAATGACGGGGAGCTCCTGCCCCTGTCGTTTCATAAAATTTTGTCGCCTCCGGGCGGCCACCGCGTTTTGCCGGAGAACACGGCGGCCCAGATCCTGGCCATGCTGGAAGCGGTAGTGCGTGAAGGCGGTACGGGTTACCGCGCCACCGTGAACGGTTACCGAGTGGCCGGCAAGACGGGGACCGTACGCAAAACAAAGGCCGGCGGTTATTCCGAAGACCGCTACCTGTCGCTGTTTGCCGGCATAGCGCCGGCCAGTGACCCGCGCCTGGTCATGGTGGTGATGATCGACGATCCAAAGGGCGGGCAATATTATGGCGGCCAGGTGGCCGCGCCCGTATTCTCCAGGGTGATGAGCGGCGCGCTGCGCCTGTTGAATGTCTCCCCAGACGATCTGACCATGCCGCGAGGGCAGATCGTCGCCGGCAAGAACTTGCTTCCGGAGATGGCGGAATAATGATGGCGGCTGAGCGCATGGCCCGTGGTTATCCCCTGCGCGGTCTGCTCGAGGGGATAGTCGAAGTTGCACCCGGGCAGGACCGTGACGTGACCGGCATCGCCATGGACAGCCGCAAGATCGGGCCCGGCGGACTGTTTTTGGCATGCAGGACTGCGCAGGGCAGCGGCATTCCCTATATCGGCGATGCTGTCCGGGCCGGTGCCTGCGCGGTAGTCGCCGAGGCCAATGGCACGCCGGAACTTCCCACCTGCGCGGTACCGCTGTTCCGGGTCGGCGATCTATACCGAAAGGCGGGCGTCATCGCCGATCGCTATTTTGGCCATCCCTCCCGGGACCTTGCGGTAATCGGCATAACCGGCACCAACGGCAAAACGACAATCAGTCATCTCCTCTCCCAGTCCCTCTCCGGGGAAGGCGCGGTTGACTGCGGTCTGATCGGGAGCCTCGGTTATGGCCCGTTGACCGATCTCGAACCGGGGCCGAATACCACACCGGACGCGGTAACGTTGCACCAGCTGCTCGCGGGTATGCGCGACAGGAAATTCAGATACGCGATCATGGAGGTGTCTTCCCACGGTCTCGATCAGCACCGGATTGCCGGCGTGGTGTTTGCCATGGGAATTTTTACCAACCTGAGCCGGGATCACCTTGATTACCATGGCGACATGGCGGGATACGCCCGGGCCAAGCGCAGCTTATTCACCGATTTCCCGGTCCGTAAGGCGGTCATCAACCTGGATGATGAAACCGGGCGGTCGTTGATCCCCCTTCTTGACGCGGGTACGGAAACGATCGGTTTCACACTCGGGGAGCCTGTCGCGGCGGGCAGAAACATCCCGATCGTCCGCGGAGATGTCCAGGCGGATCGGCCGGGGGCACTGGCCGTGCATGTCATCACGCCGTGGGGTGAGGGCGATCTGGCCAGCCGGCTCACAGGCCGTTTCAACGCCAGTAATCTTCTGGCCTGCGTCGCTGCGCTCTGCCTGCTGAATTATTCGTTGGAGCGGGTGTGCGAATGGTTGTCCCGCTGCCATGGCGTTCCCGGCCGTCTGGAGCGTTTCGGCGGCGGTCACAAACCGCTGGTGTTCGTCGACTACGCGCATACACCGGATGCCCTGGCACAGGTGCTCATGTCCCTCAAGCCTCTGTGTCCGGGAAGACTGGTATGCGTATTCGGCTGCGGCGGCGGCCGGGACAGCGGCAAGCGCCCCCTGATGGGCGCCGTGGCGGAATCCTGCGCCGACGCGGTCATCCTGACCACCGATAACCCGCGCATGGAAGATCCGCAGGCCATTATCCAGGACATCCTGAAGGGTATGCGACATCCTGCGGCCGCACGGGTCGAGGTCGATCGCGAGGCCGCTATAGCCGCGGCCATCTGCTCGGCCACGGCGGATGATATCGTCCTGATTGCCGGCAAGGGGCATGAGCGCTACCAGGAGGCCGGCGGACAGCGCCGGCCGTTCAGCGACCAGCAGATCGTGCGCCGCCAGTTGGGTACAGGGTGATGATCCGCATGTCACTTTCCACGGCCGCTGAATCCCTGCACGCGAACTTCCTCGGTCAGGATGTCGAATTTGCCGGGTGCAGCACCGACAGCAGGACGCTGAAAGGCGGCGAACTGTTCATCGCCCTGAAAGGGGAACGGTTCGATGGCCATGATTTCATCCCGGCGGCCAGGGAAGCCGGGGCCCGTGCCGCCATGGTCGAAAAAACCGGACAGGCCGATTTGCCCCTGCTCGTCGTTAACGATACGCGGCAGGCCATGGGCAGTCTTGCCGGCCTGTGGCGCGCGCGGTTCAGGATCCCGCTGGTGGCTATCACCGGCAGCAACGGCAAGACCACCGTCAAGGAAATGCTGGTCAGTATCCTGCGGCTCGAGGCGCCCGTGCTGGCTACGCGGGGCAATCTGAACAACAACATCGGTGTCCCGCTGACGTTGTTCGGTATGGGCCATGACCACCGGTTCGCGGTCGTCGAGATGGGCGCCAATCACCCCGGTGAGATCGGCTGGTTGAGCCGGATGGCAAGGCCCACGGTGGCCCTGATCACGCAGTGTGCCCCCGCTCACCTGGAAGGCTTCGGCAGCGTGGACGGCGTGGCCCGTGCCAAGTCGGAGATTTACGAGGGCCTGGATCGGGAAGGAATTGCGATCATCAACGCCGATGACCCTTATGCCGGTTTCTGGCGTCAGAAGATCACGGGCTTCCGCCAATTGTCGTTCGGCCTGGAACGCCCGGCGGACGTCCATGCGCCGGACATCACTCTCTCTGGCACTTCAGGCGCCAGTGCGTTCGCGATCCATACCCCGATTGGGAAAATAGACGTGTCATTGTCGCTGCCGGGCAGGCACAACGTCAGTAACGCACTGGCAGCCGCCGCTTGCGCCATCGGCCTGGGAATTGATCCGGGGCAGATCAAACGCGGCCTGGAGCACATGTCCCCGATCCGGGGACGACTGGAACTCAGGCCCGGCATGAATAATTCACGTCTCATTGATGATACCTACAATGCCAACCCCGCTTCGCTCAGGGTGGCCCTGGACGTGCTGGCCGGATTTCAGGGCAGGCGCTGGCTGGTACTCGGTGACATGGGCGAGCTGGGGGCTGAAGCCGCCGGCCTGCATGCCGGGGCGGGCGAGATGGCGAAGGCGTCCGGTGTCGAACGGCTTTACGCGATCGGTCCCCTGTGCGCCGCCGCCGTCAAATCCTTCGGCACGGGGGCGCATCATTTCACGGAGGCGGACAGTTTGGCGGCGCGGCTCGTTTCCGACATCGAACCGGGGGTGACCGTGCTGATCAAGGGTTCGCGGGCGATGCGGATGGAGAAACTCGCCGTGGTTCTGGAGGCGAAAACGCCGGCATGCTGATCTGGCTTGCAGACTATCTCACCGGGTATTACAGCGGCTTCAATGTCTTTCAATACCTGACCTTGCGCACGATCCTCGGCGTGCTGACTTCTCTGTTCATCGCGCTCATCATCGGACCGTACCTCATCCAGCGGCTGAGCGAGTACCAGATTGGACAGAGCGTGCGTGACGACGGCCCCAGGACGCACCTGGAAAAGTCCGGTACCCCGACGATGGGGGGGCTGCTGATCCTTGTGTCCATCGCCGTCAGCACGCTGTGCTGGGCGGACCTCGGAAACCGGTTTGTCTGGGTGGTATTGCTGGTGACGCTGCTGTTTGGCGGCGTCGGCTGGATCGATGACTACCGCAAGGTGGTGAAGCGGAACCACAGGGGGCTGCCCGCCCGCTATAAATATCTCTCGCAGTCGGTAATCGGACTGGCCGCCGCCGTGTTTCTGTATCTGACCGCAAGCGTGGCGGCGGAAACGCGATTGATAGTCCCGTTCGTCAAGGCAGTCGATGTGGAACTCGGCTGGCTGTATATCGTGCTGGCGTATTTCGTGATCGTCGGAACGAGCAATGCGGTCAACCTGACCGACGGTCTGGATGGCCTCGCCATACTCCCAACCGTGATGATCGCCGGCGCGCTCGCTATCTTTGCCTACGCCACGGGAAACGTGCGGTTTGCCGAGTATCTCGGGATCCCCTATGTCCCGGGGGTCGGGGAAGTGGCGGTGTTCTGCGGGGCCATGGTGGGCGCGGGTCTCGGTTTTCTGTGGTTCAACACCTATCCCGCCCAGGTGTTTATGGGTGACATCGGCGCCCTGGCGCTGGGTGCGGCGCTGGGGATCATCGCAGTGCTGGTTCGCCAGGAACTCGTGTTGTTCATCATGGGCGGCGTTTTCGTCATGGAGACGGTATCGGTAATTCTGCAGGTTGGCTCCTACAAGTTGACTGGCCGGAGGATATTCCACATGGCGCCGCTGCATCACCATTACGAACTGAAGGGATGGCCGGAACCCAGGGTCATCGTCCGCTTCTGGATCATCACCGTGATTCTGGTGCTGATCGGCCTGGCCAGCCTGAAGATCCGCTGAGGCCGCAGACATTGAATCATGCTACCGCAGCACGGCTTGACATGGCGATGAGAGGCAGACGATATGACACGGTAATCGTCGGGCTGGGGAAGACCGGCTATGCCTGCGCCCGTTATCTTGCCGCCCGCCAGGTTGAGTTTGCCGTCACTGACAGCCGCCTGCAGCCGCCGATGCTTGCGGAAATGCAGAAACATTACCCTGAGGTGCCGCTTTTTCTTGGCGGGTTCAATGCCGGCGTGCTGCGGGAAGCGGGCCGCATCCTGATCAGCCCCGGCGTTTCCCTGCGGGAACCCGCGATTGCGCAGGCACGGGAGGCCGGCGTCCGGATCGGCGGCGATATCGATTTGTTCTGCAAAAACGTGACGGCGCCGATCGTGGCGGTCACCGGTTCCAATGGCAAGAGCACGGTGGCCACACTGGTGGCCGGGATGGCCAGGGCGGCGGGGATGAATGCCGGTCTGGGCGGCAATATCGGTGTGCCGGCGCTGGACCTGCTCGGCGAAAGCGCGGCCGACATCCATATCCTTGAACTCTCGAGTTTCCAGCTGGAAAGCGTGTCTTGCCTGAACGCCCTGGCCTCTGCCGTGCTGAACGTCTCCGAAGACCATATGGATCGTTACGCCTCTCTCGCTGATTACGCCGCCGCGAAGGCGCGTATTTACGACGGTGACGGCACCATGGTGATCAATCTCGACGATCCGGTTGTCTCTGCCATGAAACGCCGGGACCGCAAGACTGTCGGCTATACCCTCCGCGAACCCGGGGCGAGCCAGTACGGAATCCGCCGCCGCGGCCAGGTTCGCTGGCTCGCGCAGGGCAGCGATTGCCTCATGCCGGCCAGCGAATTGCGCCTCAAGGGCGATCACAATATCGCCAATGCCCTTGCCGCCCTTGCCCTCGGCGAGGTGATCGGTCTGCCACGGGCGAATAGGCTGGAGGTGCTGCGGACGTTTGCGGGCCTGCCGCACCGCTGCCAGAAGATTGCGGAAATAAACGGCGTGACCTGGTACGACGATTCCAAGGGCACAAACCCGGGCGCCGCGTGCGCGGCGATCCGGGGACTGTCGCAAAACCGGAACCTGATCCTGATCGCCGGTGGCGACGGTAAGGGGGCTGATTTCAGTCCGCTGGCGGCCGTGGCAGCCGATTGCCTGCGGGCAGCCGTGGTAATGGGGCGGGATGGTCCCAGAATCAGGGAGGTACTGCGCGGCATCGTCCCCGTCCATGAGGCTGCGAGTATGCAGGAGGCGGTCAACACGGCAGCCGGCCAGGCCCTGTCCGGCGATATCGTGCTGCTGTCCCCGGCCTGTTCGAGCTTTGACATGTTCGAAGACTACCGCGCGCGCGGCGAGGCCTTTGTCGGGGCGGTGAAATCTTTACCGGTGATTTGAATGAACACCAGGCCGCAGCAGGCAGTACCGAAAAATGGTCCGGGTGATCACCGGCGCCCGCTCTACGGCCATGATCTCGGGCTCATCCTGGTCATCGTGTTCATGCTCGGCTTTGGCCTGCTCATGGTCGCGTCCTCCTCGATCACGGTGGCAGACCGCCAGTTCCAGATGCCGCTGTATTATTTCTGGCGGCAGCTCTTCTCCGTCATGATCGGCCTGTCGGCCGCCGGCATCATTCTCCTGGCGCCGGTGGATGTCTGGCAGAGGATGAGCGTTCCGCTGATGGCGACCGGCATCCTGCTGCTGGTGCTGGTCCTGATCCCGGGCGTCGGCCATGAAGTCAATGGCAGCCTGCGCTGGTTACGGGTCGGGCCGTTTGCCCTGCAGGTGTCGGAGCCCGTCAAATTTTTCGTCATCGCTTACCTTTCCGGTTATCTCGTCAGGCACGCCGACAAGGTCAGGAGCAGTTTTACGGGGTTCATCCGGCCGATAATCGTGCTGACCGTTATCTCGGGCCTCCTGTTGCTGGAACCGGACTACGGCGCCGGGGTGGTCATGTTTGCCACCGCCCTGGGCATGCTGTTCATCGGTGGTGTCCCGCTCAGCCGGTTTTTTGCCTGGGTGCTCGCCGCCATCGCCGCCCTGCTGAGCCTCGCGGTGCTGTCGCCCTACCGCATGCAGCGCCTGATCAGCTTTGTCGATCCCTGGCAGGACCCGTTTGCCAGCGGCTTCCAGCTGACCCAGGCATTGATAGCCTTCGGCCGGGGGGACTGGTTCGGGGTCGGGCTCGGCAGCAGCGTCCAGAAACTTTTTTATCTTCCGGAGGCGCACACGGATTTCGTGTTTGCGGTAATGGCGGAAGAACTTGGCCTGGTCGGCAGCATCGCCGTGATAGTCCTGTTCTGCTTTATCGTCTGGCGCGCGTTTGTCATCGGCCAGGTAGCCGAGCTGGCCGGCCGGCAGTTCGCCGCCTATTTTGCCTACGGCATCGGCATGATCATCGGGATGCAGGCCTTCATCAATATTGGCGTAAACATGGGCATATTGCCGACGAAGGGTCTGACGCTCCCGCTGATGAGCTACGGCGGCAACAGCGTTATCGTGACGTGCGCGCTGCTCGCTGTTCTGCTGCGCGTAGAATTTGAAAACAACCAGCCCAGGCGGCCGGCCATGCCCGGCAGATCGGAAATCTATGCCGCATAAACCGATACTCATCATGGCGGGAGGCACGGGTGGCCATGTCTTTCCGGCGCTCGCGGTGGCCCATTTTCTCAGGCAGCGCGGCATACCGCTGCTCTGGCTGGGCACGGGGGCGGGCATGGAATCCCGGGTGGTCCCGGAGAACGGCTACCCCCTGCTGACCATTACTATCAGCGGGCTGCGCGGCAAGGGGCTGCGCCGATGGCTCGTGGCACCGATTATCGTCGTGGTTGCCCTGGTCCAGGCGCTGTGGATCCTGGTTCAGCATAAACCGGCGGCAGTGTTGGGTATGGGGGGGTTTGTCAGCGGCCCCGGGGGTATCGCCAGCTGGATGCTTCGCATACCCCTGTGCATCCACGAACAGAATGCGATCGCCGGCCTGACCAATCGCCTGCTCGCGCCGCTAGCGCACACGATCATGGAGGGGTTTCCCGGCACCTTCGCGCCGAGGTACCGGGCAAAAAACACCGGCAACCCGGTTCGGCCGGACATTCTCAACGTGGCAGTGCCGGAATCGCGCCTGCATCCGGACACCGGGGCGGCGCTGAAGATCCTCGTGATCGGTGGGAGCCAGGGGGCGCTGACCCTGAATGAAACCGTACCCCGTGCCGTCTCCCTTCTGCCGGAAAGGGTGCGGGTCGCTATCCGCCACCAGACCGGCAGGGATCACCTCGAGGCCACACGGATTCTTTACGGCGCATTGCCCTGCCAGGTTGAGCTTACCCCCTTTATTGAGGACATGGCCGAAGCGTATTGCTGGGCGGACCTCGTCATCTGCCGGGCCGGGGCGCTCACAATCGCGGAACTGGCCGCCGTCGGGATCGCGTCGATCCTCGTTCCCTTCCCCCATGCCGTGGATGATCACCAGACCGTCAATGCACGCTACCTCAGCGAACGGGGGGGCGCCCTGCTCCTGGTCGAATCTGAATTGACCGGTGAGCGCCTGGCCCGCGTGCTGGCAGAATTTTACGACGCGCGCCCGCGGCTGCTGGCCATGGCCCGGCAGGCCAGGGCGCTGGCGAAGCCGGAAGCGACCCGGCTGGTGGCGGAACTCTGCCTGGAGGCGGCCTGTGCCTGACAAATTCGAACAGGTGCTCGGCCGGGTGAGGCATATCCACTTTGTCGGCATTGGCGGGGCGGGGATGAGCGGCATCGCCGAAGTGCTGCATAACCTCGGCTATGCGGTTTCCGGATCAGACCTTAATGAAAACAGGGCGACGCGTCACCTCCAGAACCTGGGGATCCGCGTGGTCAGGGGCCATACGTCCGAACATATCAACGGCAGCGACGTGGTCGTCTATTCCAGTGCGATCACCGAGGACAATACCGAACTGCAGGCGGCGCGCGCCCAGCGCATTCCCATCATCCCGCGGGCGGAAATGCTGGCGGAGCTGATGCGATTCAAGCACGGCATCGCCGTGGCGGGCACCCATGGCAAAACTACCACGACCAGCCTCATCGCCAGTTTGCTGGCGGAAGCCGGGCTTGATCCGACGTACGTCATCGGCGGCCTCCTGAACAGCACCGGTTCCCATGCCCGGCTTGGAAAGGGCAAATACCTGGTCGCCGAGGCGGACGAAAGCGACGCCTCCTTTCTGCACCTGCAGCCGATCATGACGGTGCTGACCAATATCGACGCGGACCACCTCGAGAACTACGGCGGTGACTTCGCCCGCCTCAGGGACAACTTTGTCGAGTTCCTGCAGCATTTGCCGTTCTACGGTCTGACGGTGCTGTGTATCGATGACGAAGGCAACCGATCGATCCTGGACAGGATCACCAAACCGGTCCTGACCTACGGCCTCGATCACGAGGCGGACTTCTCCGCGCAGCTCCTGAAACAGGCGGGCAACAAGACCTGGTTCCGGGTGTCCCGCCGGAACAGCGGCGACTGGCTGGAGATAGAACTGAATCTGCCCGGCAAACACAATGTGCTGAACGCCCTGGCGGCGATCGCCGTCGCCCATGAACTGGGTATCGGGGAAAACGTGATTATGAACGCCCTGCGGCATTTCCAGGGTATCGCGCGGCGCTGCCAGGCCGCAGGTGAAATCACCATTGGTGGCAAGCGTGTGACCGTCGTGGATGATTATGGTCATCATCCACGGGAAATCGCCGCGACCCTGCAGGGGCTCAGGGCCGGCTGGCCGGACAACCGCATCATCGTGATTTTCCAGCCTCACCGCTATACGCGGACCCGGGACCTGTTTGATGATTTTGTCCAGGTCCTGTCGGAAGTGGATGTCCTGTTCGTGACGGCCGTCTACCCGGCGGGCGAAAAGCCCATACCCGGTGCCGACAGCCGATCCCTGTGCCGGGCGATCCGCCTGCGGGGGCAGGTTGTTCCGATCTTCGTTGAAGATCGTGAGGAGCTGTATTCGCTTCTGGCCAATATCGCGGCCGAAGGGGACCTGCTTCTGGTGCTGGGAGCCGGCGACATCGGTACGCTCGCCCCCGCACTAATCCGGCAATTTGGAGCAGAGGCACGGTAAGGCCGGCCATGTACGCGCAAGACAAGGAATTTTCACCGGAAGCACCATGTGACATGACCAGGCGGGGATATGCAGAAGGCGTGCGTGGCATCGTGAAAGCGGACGAGCCGATGTCTAAACATACCTCCTGGCATGCAGGGGGCCGGGCCAAAATTTATTTTGAACCCGCCGACGAGGAGGATTTGGTCCATTTTCTCTCGGGTTTGCCCGCCAACGAACTGATCCTCTGCATCGGACTCGGCAGCAATCTGCTGGTGCGTGATGGTGGTTACAACGGCACCGTGATCAAGCTCGCCGGGGTGCTGGATCGGCTGGAGCTGGCGGGGAATAACCGGATCCGGGCGGAGGCCGGTGTGCCTTGCGCAAGGCTGGCGCGGTTCAGCGCGAAATCCGGATTGACGGGCGCTGAATTCATGGCCGGGATCCCGGGCACGGTGGGCGGGGCGCTGGCCATGAACGCCGGTGCCTTCGGCCATGAAACCTGGGATATCGTCACGGCAGTGAAGACAGTTGATCGGTCGGGACGTTGCCGTACGCGCCCCAAAAGCGAATTCACGCCCGGTTACCGGCAGGTCGATATGCCGGCCGGGGAATGGTTCCTCGCCGCGGAATTACAGCTTGCCCCCGGCAGCCGTTCACGCGCGGAGCAGCGGATCCGGGAGTTACTGGCCAGGCGATCGGAAAGCCAACCGTTGCGGCAACCGAGCTGTGGTTCGGTATTTCGCAATCCGCCGGGGGATTACGCCGCGAGACTGATCGAGGCCTCCGGACTGAAAGGCAAGCGTTCGGGCGGGGCCGGTGTTTCCGAAAAACACGCCAACTTCATCATCAATCACGGCGGCGCCACCGCGCGTGACATAGAGCAACTGATCCTTTATGTCCGGGATGCCGTCAGGCGTGATCACGGCGTTGAACTGGTGCCGGAAGTGAGAATTGTCGGCGATACGTGAGCGGGGAAAAAGATTCAGGTTTTATTGTGAGTAACGGGGAGGAGTCAGGCGGTTTGCCGGATTACGGAAAGGTGGCGGTCATGATGGGCGGTTTGTCGGCGGAGCGTGAAATTTCGCTGGAGAGCGGGCAAGCCGTACTCGCGGCGCTTGAACGCCGGGGAGTGAATGCGCATGCCGTTGATGTACAGCACGATGTGCTTGCGAGGCTGCTGGAAGGAAACTTTGACCGGGTCTTTCTGGCCCTGCACGGCAGGGGCGGCGAGGACGGCTTGATCCAGGGCGCGCTGGATACGCTCCGGATTCCGTATACCGGGAGCAAGGTACTGGGTTCGGCGCTGGCGATGGACAAGTGCCGCGCCAAGATGCTGTGGAAGGGCTGCGGGCTGCCCACCCCGGCGTTTGTGGAGCTGGATGCGCAAGCGAACTGGGAACAGGTGTGTGACGAACTGGGATTACCGCTGATGGTCAAGCCGGTACGGGAGGGTTCGAGTTTTGGCGCCACCAAGGTCAGTCGTGCGTCTGATCTGGAACAGGCCTGGCGTCATGCCTCGGCGTATGACTCGCGGGTGATGGCGGAATGCTGGATCAACGGCAGGGAATACACCGCCCCGATCGTGGGCGACAGCGTACTGCCGTTGATACGGCTGGAGACGCCCAGGGAATTCTATGATTACCGGGCCAAATACGTCGAGGAGACGACCCGGTATATCTGCCCCTGCGGTCTTGAGGAAGACAGGGAGAAAAGCCTGGCGGAACTGGCGTTGAAGGCCTTCAGGGCCCTGGACGGCAGCGGCTGGGGGCGCATTGACCTGATGCTGGATGCTGCGGGTAACCCGTGGTTGATCGAGGCCAATACCATTCCCGGCATGACCAGTCACAGCCTGGTGCCTATGGCGGCGCGGCAGGCCGGGATCGATTTTGATGAACTGGTTATCAGGATATTGAACACGAGCATGGGTGCGGGACCTTGACGTTTATGTTGATGACGGCACATCACGCAAGCGGGCACACCGGCGAGAGGCAGGCCGGGGAAGGCGGTATGCCGGCCCGGCCGGTTACCTTCATCGGGGGCCTGTTTGCACTGGTATTTATCGCCTTGCTGGCAGGGCTGGGGTATTTCCTCGTCCATCCCGCCACGCTGCCCGTCAGGCAGGTGCGCATCGAAGGTGAATTCCGGTATCTCTCACCGGCCATCCTCCAGGCGCTGGTGCGCGACCGCGTGCGCGGCGGGTTTTTCAACGTCAACGTCAATGCCCTGCGCGACGCCATACTGGCGGAACCGTGGGTGCGCGAAGTCTCGGTGCATCGCCTCTGGCCGGATGGCCTGCAGGTATTTGTCCAGGAGCAGGCGGCGATCGCGAAATGGAAGGATGCTGGTCTCCTGAACCGGCAGGGTGAATTTTTTGCGCCCGAGAAAACGACTTACCCCCCCGGTCTCCCCCTGCTCGAAGGCCCGCCGGGTACGCAGACCCTCGTGATGGGGCGATACCTGCAGCTCAAGGCCATGCTTCGGCCGTTCGATCTGGCCGTCGTCCGGTTGACCCTGGATGACAGGCGGGCCTGGGATTTCGAGCTGGATAACGGCCTCGGCGTCGTGCTGGGGCGCAGGGATTTTGACGGGAAGGCGGACAGGTTCATCCGCCAGGTGCTGGTTAACGCGGGGCGCGGGGCGGGGGAAATGAAACGGATTGATATGCGTTACACCAACGGCTTTGCGGTGGAATGGAGGGACGATCATGCAGGCAACGGGGAAAGCAGCGGAGTACAGCAGAGATGGTGAAAAAAACTGACAAGAGCCTGATAGTCGGGCTGGATATCGGTACATCCAAGGTGGTGGCCATCGTCGGTGAAATTACTGTGGACGGGGAGGTCGAGATCGTCGGCCTGGGATCGAGCCGTTCGCGCGGCCTGAAAAAAGGCGTTGTGGTGAACATCGAATCAACCGTCCAGTCGATACAGCGCGCCATCGAGGAAGCCGAATTGATGGCGGGGTGCGAGATCCACTCGGTCTATACCGGCATTGCCGGCAGCCACGTGCGGAGCCTGAATTCCCACGGCATTGTTGCGATCCGCGACAATGAAGTGACGCTGGGTGACGTGGATCGGGTGATTGACGCCGCGCGCGCGGTGGCCATCCCGGCGGATCAGAAGATACTGCACATCCTGCCGCAGGAATTCGTGATCGACAACCAGGAAGGCGTGAAGGAACCCGTCGGCATGTCGGGCGTCCGGCTGGAAGCCAAGGTCCACATGGTTACCGGAGCGGTCAGCGCAGCGCAGAACATCATCAAATGCGTCCGCCGCTGCGGGCTGGAAGTGGACGATATCATCCTCGAGCAGCTCGCGGCCAGCTACGCGGCCCTCACCGAGGATGAGAAGGAGCTCGGCATCTGCCTGGTCGATATCGGCGGCGGGACGACGGATATCGCGGTGTTCATCAACGGCGCCATACACCATACCTGCGTCATCCCGATCGCCGGCGATCAGGTAACCAATGACATCGCGGTCGCCCTCAGGACGCCGACCCAGCACGCCGAGGATATCAAGGTGCAATATGCCTGCGCCCTCGCACAACTGGCGAATCCCGACGAGACGATAGAAGTGCCAAGCGTGGGCGACCGCCCGCCGCGCCGCCTCGCCAGGCAGACGCTTGCGGAGGTGGTAGAGCCACGTTACGAGGAACTGTTCACGCTTGTGCAGGCCGAGCTGCGCCGCAGCGGTTTCGAAGACATGATCGCCGCGGGCATCGTTTTGACGGGCGGCAGCGCCAAGATGGAAGGCGTCGTCGAGCTCGCCGAGGAAATTTTTCATATGCCGGTGCGGGTGGGCGTACCGCAATACGTGACCGGTCTGTCCGATGTGGTCCGTAATCCGATTTATTCGACCGGGGTCGGTTTGCTGCTGTTCGGGCGAAAGCACATGTACAACGCCGCTCACTCACATCGGATAAACAGCGGCATGAACAACGCCTGGGAGCGGATGAAGAGCTGGTTTCAGGGCAATTTCTGAATACGGGGAATTTGGCAATTAAACGGGAGGTATCGCTATGTTTGAACTGGTTGATGCTGAAAATCAGACGGCTGTAATAAAGGTGATTGGTATCGGCGGCGGTGGCGGGAACGCCGTTGAACACATGGTCAGGGCAAATATCGAGGGCGTGGATTTCATCTGCGCCAATACGGATGCGCAGGTATTGCGAAAATCCAGCGCAAAGACGCAGTTGCAGCTGGGCCATAACGTCACGAATGGCCTGGGCGCGGGCGCCGATCCGGAAATCGGCAGGCAGGCCGCCCTTGAAGACCGCGATCGCATCATGGACGTGCTGGAAGGCGCCGACATGGTCTTCATCACCGCGGGCATGGGCGGCGGCACCGGCACCGGTGCAACCCCCATTGTGGCCCAGGTAGCCAAGGAGATGGGGATGTTAACGGTTGCCGTGGTCACGCGGCCATTCGCTTTCGAGGGAAGAAAGCGCGCCGAGGTGGCGAGCAAGGGCATCAAGGAACTCGGCCAATTCGTGGATTCGCTGATTACGATTCCGAACGAGAAGCTGCTGACCGTTCTGGGCCGGCAGGTAAGCCTGCTGAATGCGTTCAGTGCGGCCAATGATGTGTTGCTCGGCGCGGTGCAGGGTATCGCCGAGCTGATTACCTGCCCCGGCCTGATCAATGTGGACTTTGCCGACGTGCGAACGGTAATGGCCGAGATGGGCATGGCGATGATGGGATCAGGCAGGGCGCAGGGAGAAGAGCGCGCACGCCTCGCGGCCGAGGCCGCGATCTCGAGCCCGCTGCTGGAGGATGTCAATCTGTCCGGCGCACGCGGCCTGTTAATCAATATCACCGCCGGCATGGACCTGTCGATCGGAGAGTTCGACGAGGTAGGGAATACCGTCAAGCAGTTCGCCTCGGACAATGCGACAGTGGTGGTCGGTACGGTTATCGATCCTGAAATGAGCGGAGAGATGCGCGTCACCATCGTGGCTACCGGTCTCGGCCAGGTGGCGCGGGAGGATGCCGGCAGGATAAAACTGGTACAGGCGGCCGGCGGTGCCGCAATCGATTACCGGGAGTTCGATCGCCCGACGGTCATGCGCAACCAGCCGGCGGCGGAAAACAAGGCCAGGCCCGTGAACGTGACTGACCCGAATTATCTCGATATCCCGGCGTTTTTACGCAGGCAGGCGGACTGATTTTCCCGGAACCGGCCGCCGGCACGAGGGCCATACGGAAATTCTGACTTGACAGCCAGGGGATTTACCCTTACAAAGGGTGAATTGGGGGGGCGCGCCAAGTCAAAAAGGACAATAAAATCAATGATAAGGCAACGTACGCTTAAAAACGTCATCCGCGCTACCGGGGTTGGCCTGCATACCGGCAAAAAAGTTTTTCTCACATTACGTCCCGCACCCGTAAATAACGGCATTATCTTCCGCCGCATCGATCTCGATCCTCCTGTTGAAATCCGCGCCCGTCCGGAGAATGTCGGCGACACCCGGCTCTCGACCACGCTGATCAGGGATAACGTCAGGATCTCCACGGTGGAGCACCTGCTCTCCGCAATGGCCGGTTTCGGCATTGATAATGCCTTTGTTGATCTTAGCTCGGATGAAGTACCCATCATGGACGGCAGCGCCGGCCCGTTTGTATTCCTGATCCAGTCCGCCGGCGTCGAAGAACAGAACTCCCCCAAGTGTTTCATCCGCATCAAGCAGAAGGTGCATGTGGAGAAGGAGGACAAGTGGGCGATGTTCGAGCCCTTTAACGGCTTCAAGGTGGGCTTCACCATTGAATTTGACCACCCCGTATTCAATGACCGGAATTGCAAGGCGGAGATAGATTTTTCGACAACCTCGTTCGTGAAGGAAGTCAGCCGGGCGAGGACATTCGGGTTTATGCGCGACGTGGAACTGCTGCGCGAAAAGAACCTTGCCCTGGGGGGCAGCCTGGACAATGCCGTGGTCGTGGATGACTATCGCATACTGAATGATGACGGTCTCCGTTACGAGGATGAGTGCGTAAAGCACAAGATCCTGGATGCGATTGGCGATCTTTACCTGCTGGGGCACAGCCTGATTGGATCATTTACGGGATTCAAGTCGGGCCATGAATTGAATAACTGCCTGCTGAGGGAATTGCTGGCAACCAAGAATGCATGGGAACTGATCAGCTTTGAGGACGAGATGGATGTGCCCATCTCATTCATTCAGCCCATTTCAGCCACCTGATGATAACAAAGGCCGGGCCCCGGTTATTTTCCGTGCCTGGCCAGTCTGAACAGGGATTTTTGCAGGTCATTGTCGCGCATCGAGGTTGCAACTTCCGCCAGGTGCCTGGCTGAGGCAGCGGAAATCGCGGGGCCCTCGCGCGGCGACCTCCGGCCTGATCCGGCAGGAGGCATTACTTTGATACGAACGGTTTTCAGCGACGACAGCTTACATTCGTTTTGCAGGTAATACAGTATTTCCGGGGCGGCGTATCGCAGTCTGGCTGCCCATGTAGAGGAATCGCCAAGGAGGGTAAGGGTGTCGTTGGCGAAGTTTGCCAGTGTACAGTGGGTGTTCAGCGGCGGGCCGAGGTAAGCCAGCAGTTTGTCTTCCAGTCTGCGCAGAAAGTACACGTGCCGGAGAAGCGCAACCGATTCGGGGTTGTCGTCCGAAAGTAGGGACGCGAGGGTTACTGTCTGCAGTTTGCGCGTATCTGGCATGATAACGGAGGGATGTCTGGCGGCATGTAACAAGCAAGAATAAGAAACGGTATTATGGAACTTCTCTTCATTTCAAGAGGCAGGCGGCGGGCCATGAAGGTGTCACTGGGCCCGAACAGCCTGCTCGTGATTCTCCTGATCGGGTTCATGGTTACCGCCGGTGCGTTCTATGCGGGGAGCTATTTTACGCTTGAATATTCCGCGGATGCCATGGTTGAACTGTACCGGGATGTCAAGAAGGCGCACCGGCAGGAGATAGAAGGGCACAGGACCCTGATCCAGCGGGCGAAAAACGAGGCGGAAAACAACCTGGATGCGCTGGCGAGCCGCCTCAGCAAACTGCAGGGCCATGTCATGCGCATCGATGCGCTGGGCGCGCGGCTCGCGGCCATGGCCGGCATCGAAGACATCGATTTCGACGTCGCTGGGCCCGTGGGCATGGGCGGGCCATACCACGCCGTTCAACGGAATTCCTTCCAGGTTTCGGATTTTATCGCCCAGCTCGATGAGCTCCTGTACAAGATCGAAGACCGCAGCGACAAGCTCACGGCCATGGAGTCCATGCTCATAAACCATGACTTGCAGGACAGGACGCTGCCCGCTGGCAGCCCGGTGTCCGGCGGCTGGATATCATCGCTGTTCGGCTGGCGTGCGGACCCGATATCAGGCAAGCGGGAGTTTCACGGCGGGATGGATTTTGCCGGCAGGCCGGAATCCCTGGTCAAGGCGGTCGCTGCCGGCATCGTGACCTGGTCGGACAGGCGGCCGGGCTACGGAATTATGGTCGAGATCAACCACGGCAATGGCTACATCACCCGCTACGCGCATAACAAGAAAAATCTGGTGCTGGTCGGGGACAAGGTGGAAAAAGGGCAGCCGGTGGCCGTTATGGGTTCAACGGGCCGGACCACGGGGACGCATGTACATTTCGAGGTTGTTCATAACGGCCGGCATGTTGATCCCAAGAAATACATCTCGGTAAACTAGTATCCCG
>Ga0137796_10000455_pt1 | contig 25704 bp, 22 predicted proteins | sample OV2TP3_FD_97704 | JGI IMG/M metagenome (GOLD analysis project Ga0137796, IMG submission 97704) | reverse complement strand
CTCGGCTCGATCAGCACCCGAATTCTCATGCCGGAGGGAAAAGCAAACGCGGGGCCACGAGAGGTCCTGATAACGCAGCGCGTCAACCGTTGACACTTCGCGCAACTGTAGTATCATCCTAGAGTCAAATGAATCATCACGTGACACCGATCGACCAGGAGCTCCACGATGCCGAGATCGAGCGGCTCGAGGAGAAGACGATGGACCTCGCGCTCCAGAGGACCGGGGCGCGGAACGGAGCGCTCTTTCTGGTGGACGAGGCGACCGGGGGGCTCCGGTTGGACTTCCACGTAGTGGACGGCGTCAAGGTGCGGCTGCCGGAGGTGGTTCTGCGCCCGCGGAAGGACGGGCGGCCCAACGGCATCGCCTTCGTCGTCAAGGAGAAGCGCGAGCCGTATCTCTCGGGGAATGCGCACGACGATCCCGAGTATGCAGAGTATTTCCTGGAGGTCCGGTCGATCGCGGCCGTTCCGGTGCCCTACCAGGGGAGGGCTATCGGCGTCCTCACCGTCTCTTCCAAGGATCGGAACGCCTTCACGACGCTCCACGTCGAGGAGCTTCGGGCCCTAGCCTCCTCCGCGGCGCGCTTCCTCCGGCGAGCGCAGCTCTATCGGGAAAAGCGCCGGGAGGGCGGACGCGAGATTCTCATCAAAGGGCTTTCCCCCGAGTGGCTCGAGGTCGATCGCGTGATCGAACGCGTGGCCGGAACGAACGCGCCCATCTTGATCCGGGGCGAGAGCGGCACGGGCAAGGAGCTCGTGGCGCACGCGGTTCACTTCAACAGCCCGCGCCGGCGGAAGCCCTTCGTCGTCGTCAACGCCGCCGCGATTCCGGAGACGCTTCTCGAGAGCACGCTCTTCGGGCACGTGAAGGGCGCCTACACGGGCGCGACCGCGACGAGGGACGGCCAGTTCATCCGCGCGGACGGAGGGACGCTCTTCCTGGACGAGACGGGCGAGTTGCCGCTGGCCCTTCAGGCGAAGCTCCTGCGGGCGGTGGAGCAAGGCGAGGTCACGCCGCTGGGGAGCGACGACCCCGCGCGCCGGGTGGACGTGCGCCTCATCTGCGCCACGAACCGAAACCTCGAAGATCTCATGGCCAAGGGCGAGTTCCGGAGCGATCTCTACCATCGGATCGGCGTGGTTTCGATCCGTCTTCCGGCGCTCCGGACGTACAAACACAATCTTCCCGTCATCGCGCAGGTATTTCTCCAGCAGGCGAACCGCCGGTATTCCCGAGAAACCGAGCGCTTCTCTGCGGATGCGCTCGCGGCCCTCCAGCGTCACGATTATCCGGGAAACTTGCGCGAACTCCGGAATACGGTGGACTATGCCGTGCTGATGTCCACCGGTCCCGAGATCGTCGCAGCGGATCTCCCCGTCCACTTGGCCGTGCCGACCCCGGCCCCCAAGGCGCGCCCCCAATCTCTGCGCGCGCTCCGCGAGGCGTGGCTCGCCGAAGCGGAACGGCAGTATCTCGTCCGACTCGTCGAGGAATCTCCCGGCATTCGCGAGGCCGCGAAGCGTGCCGGCGTGAGCGCGGCTACGCTCTATCGGCTTCTCCGCCGGCACGGCATCAAGCTGAAGACCGTCGCCATCACGGGATCTGAGTCACGTACACCATGAGGTAGGTTCCGTCCGGGAGCTGAACCACGCCTGGGTCTTTGACACTGTCCTTTTCGAGTCCCGTCGTCGTATCGAGTTCCAGACGAACTCCCGCCTCCTCCGTCCACGTCCATCCGTCCGAGGAGAAGAACGAAACGATCGATCCGACCGGCGTCGTGAAGGCGTAATACCGCCACCCGCCCGAGACCGGAATCGCGTTGGCAACCATGCATCGGGTCCCTTGGTACGCAAAAATCTTTTCCTCGTAGTACGTAAAGGTTAGGCCGTCGGTGGACGTGGCGTGCCAGTTGGCCCCCGGAGTCGTCGTTTGCCCGCCGGCAAAGAGATGCCACACTCCATTCGCATGGACCGTCGAGGGATCGAGCACGTTCGTCCCTGTCCGGGAGAAGGCCGAGCCCACTTTGGAAAAGTGGATCCCGTCCGTGCCTTCGGCGACATAGGTTCCGGGGGTCTCACCCAAGTTGGACGTAGTCGTGTACAGTCGATAGGTCCCGTCCGGAAGAAGTTGGACATCGGGATCGCAGGGGGGCGACATGTTCTCAAAGCCGCTCAGGACTACCTTCTTGTACACCCACGTCTCTCCCTGGTCCGTGGAAATGGCGACCACGGGCTTGTTCTGCTCGTCCCCGACGGTCCATCCCATGTAATAGAGGTAGATCCACCCTTGAGAATCCATGACCAGGTCCGGAACATCGCCCTGGTCGGTGAGGAGCTGGTTCTTTCGCGTCCAGGTGAGTCCGTCCTTAGAGGTCGCCAAGAGCAGGCGATTCCCCCAAGGTCCCATGTTCTCGGTGTCGCCGCCGGTCCCGGCCCCCGTGGGCGGCGTGAAATCGCTCGTGAGAACCGAGGTCTCGGATTCGCTCGAAGAGGTCGCGTCGCCGCCGCCGCTTCCTCCGCCACATCCGACGAGAAGCCCGAGTATGCACAGCAGTTTCTTCATCCGCCCATCCTCAAATGACCCCAACCCGAGAACCGTCTTCGACACGGCGTGCCTCGCTTGACTTGGTCGGACGCCCCCGTATACTCCGGGGCTCCACATCGTGGCCCGCGGTTTGCTTTTCCCTTGCGGGCCCATTCTGTCTCGGGGAACCGTGATTAAAGGAACGCGGGAAGTAGACGGGCGAATCGAACTTGCCGAGGACCTCTCGGCGAGCCCGCTCTTTAACCACGACTTAGCTCCGACGACGATCGCGCGGCGCACGTGGAATCTCTGGCACATCGCGGCTCTTTGGGTCGGGATGGCCGTCTGCATTCCCACGTACATGCTCGCCGCCGGACTGATGCGCGCCGGGCTCTCCTGGTGGCAGGCGGTTCTCACGGTGACGCTCGGGAACTTCATCGTGCTCATCCCCATGGCGCTCAACGCGCACGCGGGAGCGAAGTATGGGATTCCGTTCCCCGTCTTCCTTCGAGCCCCCTTCGGCACGGCCGGGGCGAACATCCCGGCGCTTCTTCGCGCGGCGGTCGCGTGCGGGTGGTTCGGGATTCAGACGTGGATCGGAGGGAAGGCCCTCTACATGCTCGCCGCCGTCCTTCTGCCTTCGCTCAAGGAGTCGTCGGTCATCGGATTCCTGGGGATCAACGGGTGGCAGTTCGCCTTCTTCCTCCTCTTCTGGGCGATCAATCTTTTCTTCGTCCTCCGAGGAACCGAGTCCATCAAATGGCTCGAGACGTGGACGGCGCCGATCCTGATCGCGGTCGGGCTCGGTCTCATCGTCTGGGGCGCGACGCAGGGAGGCGGACTCGGACGAATCCTCCGACACTCCTCCAATTTCTCGCGACCGACCGTCACCGCAACACGAGAAGGCTCGACCGTGGTCGTCGGAGTGCGCCCCGTGGAGATCGACGGCCGATCGCGTCCGCTTCGGTGGAGGATCGCCGGAGGCGAATGGGGTGCGGATCGCATCGTCACCGAGTCACGCGAGGTCACGGTGGAATTCGAGCCGCCCATCAAACCGATGAAGGTTTCCGTCGCGGACCCGGGAAGCTCCACCTTCTGGACGCTCTTCTTTCCCATGCTCACGGCGATGGTCGGCTATTGGGCGACGCTCTCTCTCAACATCCCGGATTTCACGCGATTCGCGAAGAGCCAGCGCGACCAAGTCGTCGGACAGTTTCTCGGCCTTCCCGCCACGATGGGCTTCTATTCTTTCGTCGGAGTCGCGGCCACGTGCGCCGCGCTCGTTCTTTTCTCCGACATCCTCGTCGTCGAGCAAGCCCCGTGGGATCCGGTGGATCTCCTCGGCCGATTCACGAATCCCGTCCTCGTCGTCGGCGCCATGTTGTTCCTCGCGATCGCGACCCTGACGACGAACATCGCGGCGAACGTCGTCTCGCCCGCCAACGATTTCTCGAACCTCGCGCCCAAGCTCGTGAGCTTCAAGACCGGAGGAATCATCACGGCCCTGATCGGGGTTCTCATCATGCCGTGGAAGCTCGTCGAGCGACCCGATACGTACATCTTCACTTGGCTCATCGGCTACGGGGCCCTCCTCGGGCCGATCGCCGGGATTCTCATCGCCGACTACTACGTGGTGCGTCGGACAAGACTTGAGCTTCCCGAGCTCTATCGAGTGGGCGGAAAATTCGCCGGCGTGAACTGGGCGACGATCGCGATTCTCCTCCTGGCCATTGCGCCCAACTTGCCCGGATTCCTCGCCACGGTAGGGGCGGCCGAAGTGGCGACGTTCTGGAAGACGCTCTTCACGTATGCCTGGTTTGTGGGATTTGGAGTTGCCTTTATCCTGTACTCCCTATGGAAACCTACAAGAACTTCCTCGACGGCGAATGGGTAGAGTCGTCCTCCGCGAGGACGGCGAAGAATCTGAATCCGGCGGATCCCTCGGACGTGATCGGGAGCGTCAAGCTCTCGACGCGCGACGAAATTCGCCGCGCTGTCGATGCGGCGGCGGCGGCGTTCCCAAAATGGAGAGCCGTTTCGGCGCCGGAGCGAGGGCGCGTCCTCGATCGCGCGCGGCTCGCCCTCGCCCGCCGCAAGGAGGAAGTGGCCCAGGCCCTGACCCGCGAGGAGGGGAAGCTCCTCCGGGAATCGCTCGGAGAGGTACAGAAATCCATCAACCTCTTGGAATGGATGAGCGGCGAAGCCGTCCGCATCGTCGGGGAAACGGCCCCGTCCGAACTTCCGAATACCTTCTGTTACACGCTCCGCCAGCCCATCGGGGTCGTCGCCGCGGTGACGCCGTGGAACTTCCCCGTCGCGATCCCCTGCTGGAAGATCGCGCCCGCGCTCGCGGCCGGCTGCACCGTCGTCTTCAAGCCCGCGACGCTGACGCCGTGCACGGCGAAACTGGTCGTCGAGATCTTCCAGGAGGCGGGTCTGCCCGCGGGCGCGCTCAATCTCGTGTACGCGGCCGGGCAGGACGCCGGCGACGTCCTCGTCGAGCATCCCGCGGTGCGCGCGATTTCCTTCACGGGATCGAACGACGTGGGGATGAAGTTGTATCGCGACGGCGCGTCGAAGGGCAAGCGCGTCCAATGCGAAATGGGAGGGAAGAACGCCGTCGTCGTTCTCGAGGACGCGGACTTGGACTTGGCGGCCGACGGAATCGCCCAGGGGGCGTTCGGATCCACGGGACAGCGTTGTACCGCGACGAGCCGGTTGGTGGTGCACGAAGCGGTCGCAGATCGACTGATCGAACTCGTGAAACAGCGGGCGGTCAAGATCGAGATGGGTCCCCTCGTGGACGAGAATCAACTGGCCACGGTGACGGCGGCGGTCGAGTCGGCGAAACGGGAAGGGGCCAGGCTTCTCCTGGGCGGGGCTCGTCCCGCGGGCGCAAAGGGGTGGTACTTCTCCCCCACGATCTTCGACCAGGTTTCGCCTCACGGAAAGCTCGCTCAGGACGAAGTTTTCGGCCCGGTCTTGGCGGTCGTACGCGTCTCGTCGTTCGATGAGGCCGTCCAGGTCGCCAATGAGGTACGATACGGGTTGACCTCGTCCATCTACAGCAGCGATCCCGGCCGCATTCTCCGATTCGTCGAGGCGGTCGAGACGGGGATCACGCACGTCAATTCGCCCACGATGGGAGGGGAGCCGCATCTTCCCTTCGGAGGAATGAAGGAGACGGGCGTCGGGTCGCGCGAGATGGGGCGCGCGGCGGTGGAGTTCTACAGCGAAGTCAAGACGGTGTACTGGGACTACACGGGAAAGAAGCGCGAAAGCAACATCTATTAGCGGAGGTGCCGTATGGCGACCGACCTTTCGATCACGGTGAACGGAATACCGTTTCCGAATCCCTACCTCGTGGGCTCCGGACCTCCCGGGACGAATGCCGCCGTCATCGCCAAGGCCTACGAGGCGGGATGGGGAGGCGCGGTCGCCAAGACCGTGAGCCTGGAGAGCTTCAAGGTCAAGAACGTCTCGCCGCGCTACGGCAAACTCAAGTCGCGCGAGACCGGGGAGGTGATCGGCTTCGAGAACATCGAACTCATTTCGGATCGGCCGATCGAGACGTGGCTCAAGGAGTTCCGCGAGATCAAGAGGAACTACCCCAAGCACGTCCTCATCGCTTCGATCATGGAGGAGACGAACGAAGAGGCCTGGCAAAAGCTGACGAAGATGGTCCAGGAGACGGGGGTCGACGGACTGGAGCTCAATTTCTCCTGTCCGCACGGCATGACCGAGCGAAAGATGGGAGCGGAGGTCGGTCAGCACGCGCCCCTCACCGAGCAAGTGACGGGCTGGGTGAAGAAGGTCGCGACGGTGCCGGTCTGGGTCAAGATGACGCCGAACATCACCCACATCACGGAACCGGCTCTCGCGGCCGTGAAGGGGGGTGCCGACGGGATCTCCGCGATCAACACGATCCTCTCGATCATCGGGGTCAATCTCGAGACGCTGCGGCCGATGCCGACGGTCGAAGGGTATACCGTGCCCGGCGGTTACTCGTGCCAGGCGGTGCGGCCGATCGCACTCCGGCAGGTGATGGAGCTCGGTCGCGCGCTTCCCAAGAGCGTCTCGATTTGCGGAATCGGCGGAATCGAGCGAGCGGAGGACGCGATTCAGTTCCTCCTCCTGGGCGCCTCGACGGTCCAGGTCTGCACGGGCGTCATGCTCCACGGCCTCGAGATCGTCCAGGAGATGAGGGAGGGTCTCGCGCGATTCATGGCCGACAAGCATTTCGAGCGCGTTGCGGACGTGGTGGGCAAGAGCCTGTCCTACTTCTCGACGCACGGGGATCTCGTCCAGCGGCAGAAGGCGGCGAAGATCGCCAAGGCGGGCGAGTCCAGCCGCGACAACGAGTGGGCGGAGAAGAAGATCACGGAGAAGACGGAAGAGCTGACGGCGAAGTAGGGAGGGAGACCGTAGATGATCGGAGAGTGCCCGGATTGCCATGGCCCTCTATCAAGCCACGCGGACTCTTGTCCCACCTGCGGCTATCGGGTCAAGCGAATAAGACGGGAGGCACGACGGAGAATCCTGGAGGCGCAAGGAGATCGGCACGAGATTCTGGCTTGGGTCTTCGCTTTCGCGGGTTTATTCCTCTGCGGCGGTTTCTCGCTCGCCGCGATTTACTATGGCAAGCCAGGGGGGGGCGCGCTGGCTTGGGATCTTCGGTTGCGTTGCCTGGATTCTGGCTTTCATCGCGGTAGTTATCCTCTCACAGTTGCCTGCGCACTGACCATTCACCGCCCGAGGTCCGTGAAAACGCGTCTCGGGTGAGGGATTTCTAGACCTTCGCTCTCCCCTCCCCAATAAGGGGAACGGTGGACGGCCGAACGATCCTGGCGGTGCTGTTCCTGCTCGCGCTCCCGGTCGCTTGCGGCACTGGAGGAGAAGGCACTGGATCCTCCCCGGGCGCATCCGATCCACCTCCCCCGATCCTCAACCATGACGCGTGCAACAACGGAATCGGGAACGGAGCTCAAATCATCCAGGGTCCCTCCGGTCCAAGCGGCCAGGGAAACGATCAACCCTTTCACTCATTGGCCATCGATCCCACCGATCCCAATACCCTCTTCGTCGGAACGGAGATGAGCGGCCTCTGCAAGTCAACGGACGGAGGACAGACGTGGCAACGACTTCGGTACGGACTTTGGCACTCCAACGATTGGTATTCCGAGGCTTGGGACGTGGCGATTCATCCTCAGGGGACGGCCTTCGGAGTGTTCCTGGCGATGGCCGGCGGGCCTTTGCCCATCACGAGTCCCTGGGCCATCGCCGGGGTATATAAGTCCTTTGACGAAGGGTCGACCTGGGCCCGCTCCAACTGCGGGATCTTGAATCACAACGCCGGCTGCATTCTCTACGACCCGAATGATCCCAGCGTGTTGATTCTCGGCATCGGAGGAGGGTATCCGAGCGGATCCGAAGCAGCGGGCCAATTTCAACCCGGGGGGCTCTACCGATCCTTGAACGGCGGCGCCCAATGGAATCCGATTAGCAGCCTCCCCGCCGGCGCCGACAACCAGGCCTATGTGCACCTGCGGGCGCGCGGCTCGGGGCCGACCACGTTCGTGACCTTCGGATTCCGAATGGCCGACCTGAACGAGAACGTCGGATTCCTTCGAAGCCTGGACGGAGGGCTGACTTGGTCTCCATTCGCGCCCACGATGAGGACGAAGCACGTCATGGCGTTCGATCTCTCGACCGACGGCTCTACGATCTATGCGTGCGTCCAAAACGTGTTCAAGGTGTTCAAGTCCACCGACAACGGCGCCACCTGGTCGGAGGACTGGGCGCCGATGAACGGTCCCGTCCGAGTCTCCCCTGTGGATCCGCAGCTGGTGTTGTGCGGCGACGGGTACAGTCTCAACCGATCCACCAACGGCATGTCCAGCACCTCCACGGTTCTCGTGGTCCCAGATTCGGTGATGGATATCGAGTTTGCCCCATCCAATCCCAACATCGTCTATGCCTCCACAAGAGGCTATTACCTCTACCGAAGCACCGATGGGGGAGCGACCTGGAGCCTGATGAAAAACCTCTGGACCCAGGTCATCAATCCGTAGTGGCGGAAACCAGCGGCAGGCCTTCTTCCAGAGCCGCCCGGTTCGGCCACGGAATCGGTTCGAACGCTCTCGAAACGACGAGGACATCGAGATCGCTCTCCTCCAGCGCGTCGCCGCGGAGCGGTCTCGGGATTCAACTCGGACAGGGTTGGATCCTGGGCCGATTCCCACAAACGAACACCGGAGCCGGCTGCATTTTTCCTCCAAGCGGATTCTCTCTGTCCCCGAGGCAGGACGCCCAGCCGACCTCCGCCCTACTTCGCGTCCTTCGTCACTTCCAGTTCCGCGGCCGTGGCCAACGCCGTCTGAATGAGCGTGCGTCCCTCTTGGCCGGCCCGCCGGTAGTGGCGACTCACGATCTTCACCAAGTCGCTTTCTGCGTGGTACGCGACCATCTTGAGCACGTTGGTCAGATGCTTGCGCTCCGCTTCACGATGGGTTTGTCCGTAGTCTTGCTCACCGCGATACGTTCCTCGAAGACCCTTCCACTCGCATGCGGCTCGCTCAGGGGAAGCGGCCCTCAAGGAATGAACTCGGGCCGATTAGTCGATCCTCCCTTCGCCGGCGTAGATGTTGGCGTCGGTCCCCCGGAGAAAGCCGACGAGGGTCATCCCGGATTCCCGCGCAAAGGCGACGGCCAGACTCGAGGGAGCGGAGACGGCGCACACCACGGGAATCGAGGCCATGAGCGCCTTCTGGAGAATCTCGAACGACGCGCGGCCGCTCACCATGAGGATTCGATCCTCCAGGGGCGTGCGATTCGAGAGCACCTGAGCGCCGATCGTCTTGTCCACCGCGTTATGGCGGCCCACGTCCTCGCGAAGGACTTCGAGGGAACCGTCGGCGGCGAAGAGCCCCGCCGCGTGAAGTCCCCCCGTCTTCTCGAACGTCGCTTGGGCGCGACGCATCGCTTCGGGAAGTCGGAGAATCGTTCGGATCGGTACGTGGAGCGTCGATCGAAGAGGCGGCGCGATCGTCCGGACCTGCTCGATCGCGACTTTGCCGCACAATCCGCACGACGACGTCCCCACGAGATTGCGCCGAAGCCGCGAGAGGTCGAGGGACACACCCGTGGCCGGCGTAACGTCCACGATGTTCGGTTCGTCCTCTGCGCAGTGACGGATCGTTCCGATATCGCGGCACTCTCGGAGGATTCCCTCCGTAAGAAGAAGTCCCGCGGCAAGATCGAAGTCGTCACCCGGGGTCCGCATGGTGACCGTTACGGGCCGGCCGTGAATCCGGATCTCGAGCGGCTCCTCCACGGCGAGCGCACCCGCGCGCTCCCCCGCCGGTGCGCCTCCCTCGATGCGGAGATGGCGGTTCTCGCAGCATCTCGGGTCCGACATGGCCCGATCGTAACGCAACCCAACCCGTCTCGAAAGCGTTATACTCTTCAGCGTGTTGACACTCGCGCTTCTGCTTTTCCAGGAGAAGGACCCCGCCACCACCAAGGAGGCGATGCAGCGCGTCCAACTTGTCGTCGGTCCTTGGAGATGTACCGTCGTCAACAAGGAATCGAAGGAAGAGAGCTGGGTCGAAAAGCAAGAATGGAATTTCAAGATCGAGAAGGACGAGTTCCGACTCGAGGTCAAGATCACGGACGGAAAGTACCTCAAGGGGGGCGTGCTCGGGTACGACCTCAAGAAGAAGGTTTATCGATTCGAGGCGGCGCGCGCGGACGGTCGAAAGTCCGGCTTCGAGGGAAAGCTCAAGGACCGGGAGCTCCTGCTGGAAGAGATCGTGGAGAAGGGAACGGCTCAGGACCGGATGACCTTCCATCTCCTTCGAGACAATCGGTTCCTGGTGTCGGTCGAGCGGCGGGCGGCAGGGAAGGAGACGTATCTCCTTCTATATGCCTACGGATGCACGAAGGAAGGGGTGCCCTTCGTGAAGGGGGAACCTCCCAAGTGCGTCGTCACCGGCGGGACGGGAACGATGCCCGTTTCCTATGAGGGCAAGACCTACTACGTTTGCTGAACAGGCTGAAGGACCACCTTCCAGCAGAATCCGAAAAAGATTCTGGAAGAAGCGAAGAAGGAAGGCTGGATCAAATAGGCGCCGTGGGCGCTACAGACGGCATTGCCCGAATCTTTCGAAGCATCCGGTACGGCGACGATGGGCAGGCTCGACAGGAAGGCAGGGTCGTCCGGTCTGGCATGACCGACGATAGCACCGGCCTTCCGGTGTTCCCCGACCTCGCGACCCTGGCCCACCAGGGGAGAGTCCGGCGAGGGTCCCCGCACGATTTCGGGAGGCGCGATCGTCCGTCCCGGCCTCTGGAAAGTTCTCGCGCAGAAGAAGGGCTACCATAGCGTGTCGAGGGAGATCGACATTCGGCCGGCGGCAGAGCCGTACATCCTCGAATGCCGGCTTGCTCCCCGGTGACGTCCCTTGCCACTGGCTGAGCGTGCTTCGACATTCTCGATCCCGCGTACTCTCCCGGTTCGGCTACCGCAACACCGGCCGGAGCCCGATGAACTCGGCACGACACGTCGGTTCAGCCCGGGCGCGGCTCGACGAGCGCGTCATGAACGCGGCCCAGGCCCCTCCGCGGAGCACGCGGGACGCTCCGCGCGACGGTCCTTGGGGATCCACCGCCTTCTCCCCGCGATACCCTTCCGCAAACCAGTCCTCGCACCACTCCCACACGTTTCCGTGCATGTCGTACAGGCCCCAGGGATTCGGTTTCTTCCGACCGACCGGATGGGTCAGGTGGTTGGCATTCCCATGGAACCAGGCGTACTCCCCCAGCCTCGCATCGTCGTCGCCGAAGTGCCACCTTCCGTTTCCTCCGGCCCGACACGCGTACTCCCATTCCGCCTCCGTCGGAAGCGCCGCACGTCGCCCTTCAAGCTGTTCCCGGAGTTTCTCATTCAGATTCTTGACGAACTCCTTCGCGTCCTCCCAACTCACCCTCTCGACCGGCAGGTTCTTCCCCTTGAACGGCGAGGGATTGCTCCGCATCACGGACTCCCATTGCGCCTGCGTCGTCTCCGTCGTCTGAATCCAGTAATCCTTCGTGAGAGTGACCAGATGCGCCGGCCTCTCCCACGGCTCGCCGTCGTCGCTCCCCATTTGAAACGTGCCCGGGCGGATGATCACGAATTCCATCTTCACCCTGTCGCCCACGTCGAGAATGATTTTCTCGCGGGGATCCGGCAGCCATGCCAGCGCCAGCCAGAAGCAAAACATGACGTCTCCTCCTCTACTCGGATTCGCTCATGCGCACGTCGTCAAGAAACGTGTACATCCCCGCGCCGTCGCGTCCCAGACTGATCCCGTAGTAGGCCAAGACGAGACCGGGAAACCTTGCGGTAATTCGATCCAAGACGGCCCCCTCGGGAGAAAGAACGGTCGCCGTGATGGTCTCCCCCGCGAACAGGACCTCGAGTCCGTAGCGAACGCCGACCGCCAGATCCAGAGAGCTCCCGAGGGTGACCTCCGACGAGCGGCCCTGTTTGATCACCAACTGTGCCGTGGGATCCTGTTTTGCCGTGGGCGTCCTCCCTCGGACCCCGCCGTACCAGAAGTTGTTCTCCGAGATCGTGTCCGTGTCGCCCCAGAAGCTGAGCTCGAAATCGCCCAGGGCTTCGAAGGAGAAGGTTCCCCGGACCCGCACGGTCCTCTCCGTCCTCGCGACGAGGTAGGAGCAAGTCGCGAAATCCCTAGCGGCGGCCTGTTTCGATCGGATCTCGGGCATGGGCATGCGCTCTCCATTGGAAATCACGGAGGCCCAGCTTCCCCCGATCCCACCGTCGTCACGATTGAAGTCGTCGAACAGAAAGACCGACTCCGCATTGCCTCCCGAAGGACTTCCGCCGTCGCTCCCGCCCCCTCCTCCGCCGCATCCGAAGAGAACGAGGAGAAGCGCGCTCGACCATCGAATTTTCGTCATCGTCGTTTCCTCCAAAAGGCGTTCCTCCTCGTAAGCACTCGAAGGGGGAATGCGTCCTCGATTACCGGCGCTGCGCCATCAGGAACGACCGGGCCTCGACTACCGTCGCGGTGGCGTGGGGAGTATTCTGGGCCCACTGAAGCGCTACAGTCCCCCCGGAGGACGCGGTGGTGATCAGTCCGCGGAAGCGAAGGACATGAGTTTGATTGGCCCCGATCGCGATCGGCCCCGTATCCGCCAAGAAGGCGGCGATGATCTTCGAGGCTATCCCCGTCTCATCAAACAAACTCATCTTGATCGTCGCTCCCGCCGGTCCGGTGAATTGGAATCTGATGTCGGGATTGGGAGAATCGCCCGTATTCACAAAGAGATGGAAATCGACATACCAGGCTTCGTTGGTGCCGACGGCGAGATGGAGGTCGTCGTCGTCCTGGAACGTGTCGCTTCCGGCGAGAGATTCGTCCGTTGCTTTGCTGAGTCCGATCCTCGAGATGGGGGTGACGAGATTCCATCTCGAGTCCGTAGTACTGTAGTAGAAGGTAAGGAAACCGGCACCGGTGATCGTGAGGTCCGCGCCCGCGGGGACCTGGATCCGATTGGGGGCCGAAGAGGAGCTTGAATTGTGCTTGATCGTCATCGCCTGCCCCGTCGGGTTGTGGAGGAGGATGGTCCTCCCGTCGACTCCTCCGGCGATCCCGGTGACGGAGAAGAGTGCCGAAGGTCCCGTGATGCGATACATCACGGCATCGGTCCCCAAGGAGACGTTGTTGTTTTCCCCGTTCGAGAGAGAAAGTCTGGATTCCCGCTGCGCGAGCGAGCCGCGAAGGTCGAAGCCGGCGGCGGGAGAGCCCGCCCCGATCATCATCCTTCCGGAACTATCCAAGAGCAACCGTTGGCTTCCCCCGTAGGAGATCTTGAGCAGGTTCGTCGTGACCCCAGTGGTGTTGGAGTTGATCGTGTCGATCTCGACCACGTTCAGGGTCGTATTGGCGTTCGATCCTCCGGGGTTCAATGTAGGCTTGACGGTCAGCCCCTGGAAGGTTCGGGAGTTGGGGTCGTCTTTGGTGAGGGTGAGCGCAAAGTACCCTGATGTTCCGGTGGTGGGACTCCCGTCGAGCGTGACGGTCGAGTACAAACCATAGAGGTCGTCCCCTCCGTTGGCGCTGACGTATGCCCCATAGGCATTCTGCGTTCCCCCCGTTCCGGCCGTGGCCGAGGCGCTCAGGCCATAGACGTTCGAGATTCCTCCGATGGGGATCCCCGATTTCGTCGCCGTGGATTGGACTCCATACACGTTCGCCACACCGTCCTGGATTGCTCCGGACTGCGTGGCGTTGAAAACCCCTGCGGCGACGTTCTTGGTCACCAGCGAGCTGAGTTCGCCGCTATCGAGCGCCTCTCCGTAAACTCCTCCGATCGAGGTCCCCAGCGGGGTGGAGTCCGTTACGGTGCTGTGCAGTCCTGCGGCTCTGTTGGAGCCCGAGGCGGGCGAGTTGGTCATGCCGATCTTCGCGCCAGAGGCCTCGCCCGAAGTAATGACGGTGGTGCCCAAGAGATTCAGCACGGACCCGCCGTCTCCCAGATGACTTGAGGCTCGGATCACGCTTCCGACCATGTTGGCCCCCGCGCTCGGGCCGGTGACGGACAGACCGCGTCCCGCCGTCAGGCCCGTCACCGAGATGTCGAGCCCGTAACTGGATGTCACGGCATTGGCCGTCAGAGTGTGGGCGGTATTCGTGCCGGAGTAGCTTTGGGTCAGTACGCCGGTGAATGTTTTTGATCCGCTGATCGTCTGCGCCGTGGCCGCGGATACCAGCGTCTGCTCGCCATTCTGATCTCGATAAAGGAGCGACCCGGAGGCGTAGCGAATGTCCCCCGCAGAGCCTGTCGGGGTATCGGAAGCCACGTTGAGATAGGCGGCGGAGTGAAGCTTCAGCCTCGCATTCTGAATTCGCAATTCGGTCGTGGGGCTCCCGGAGTTCAGGGACAGGCGAACAACAGGGACACCGCCGCCGTCGTTCGTCTTGACCTCGATCGGATCTTGGGTGTGGGTCCAGCCGCAGACTCCTAAGACCGCAAGATGCCTCAAGAGGTTCGCCATCGCCTCCTCCTCGCCTTTGAGAGCACTACGAAGCGGAAACCGTCCTGAGCGAAATCAACCGGACTTCCGCTTCTTGGAGGTGCTCTACAGAGCGATCTCAACCAAAAAGGAGAAGGCCATGGTGATCGATGTCTTGGATGGAACGGATCCCGAACTTCTGGAGGCGACGGTATCCGATATCAGGAAGTCCGGAGAGTACTTGAATCCGGATCTTGCGGATCCGGATCTTGGCACCCCTGCCTTGCAGCCTGTGGTCATTCGAGGCGGTTCACTTTATGGCGTCAGGATGATGGTGGACGAGGTGATCCGTCGAGTCGGACGAAGTCGCCGGATTCGTCTGTTGAGGATTCACGGCCACGGGAATCAAACCGCCCAGCTTGTCGGCGGCTGGGAGGTATTCGGCATCGGTCCCGCTCTCACCCTTCCCAACCTCGGGCTCCTCCGTCCCACCTTGAAGCGACTCGCCCCCTGGTTCTCCCCCCTGGGACGTGCCCAGCTCATGGGATGCAACGTAGGCCAAGCCCCCTTCGGTCCCATGCTCCTTCAGGGGCTCGCGGATATTTGGGGCGTTCCCGTCTCTGCCGGGAAAGACCTCCAGTACTCCGGGAATGGAAACGGTGTGAGCTACGAGGGTCCCGTGGAAACGGCCTACCCGAGGAGGGGAGGGTCTCAATGGATGGAGATCCCGTTCTAGCAATTGGTTGCCTCCTTCCGCCCTGCTTTCCCCGCCTGCGCGGCCGGAGCCTCGACCGCTTCGGTGTGGCGAAGGCCAGAGCGATGTGCTACGGAGTCGAGGGGTTTTCCTTCTGACAGGACGAGCATCCCTCGAGGAGTGCAAGAAGTCACCTCGGGCCGGTTAGAGAAACTGCGGATTCCACGGATTCCGATGAATCCGCGGTTCTCTCTAGCCGTTCCCCGGCTACGGCTTCCCCGACTGCGGCGCCGAAAGTTGGGAGAGGCGCTTCTCGTACGTCTCGAGTTCTTCGCGTGCTCGCTTGAGCATCTCGGGATCGCCTAAGAGGATGGCGGACCGACCTTCGCGGAGCGGGCGGGTCGAGTCCCTCTCCTCCCCCAGTTTCGATTCTGCGATTTCGAGGCCTTTGTCCCATTCGCCCATGCTGGCCCCGGCGAGGGCTCGCAGCTCGACCGCGAGGAGGAGAAGGAACTCCGCCCGATGGAGCCTCGAGAAAACGTCGAGGCGCTTGGCCAAGTTCCCGGACGATTCGAGACGAATATTGCGGTTGTCCCGGCGGCCTTTCGAGGTGGAACTCCCCGTTCCCTCCGCGGGGAGGGGATCCTTCGAACCTTGATCGTACTGGGCGTGTTTCGCATCGTCCTCCGACTTCACGTCCTGGCGCTTCAGACGTTCCTTTCGAAGCCAGGCCGCGTAGGTCGCCGCATCTCCGGCTACCGAGTCGAGGAGTCCGAGGGAAGCGGTAAACGGTCCCGTAGCCATCCGGGACTCGCACTCGTTGCGAACCTCGGCGATCGCGGCGCACCAGGAGGAAAGATCCCGGTTCCTCGATTTCTCTCCCTCTTCGAGTTGCTTGAGCAGCGTCCTCAGCCGCGCGTGCAGCCTTTCGGGGTCGCTGATTCCCTGGCGGTATGCCTTCATCCGATCCCCAAGAGACCCAAGAACCCACGTGGCGCGAGCGGGAGGGATCTCTCCATCGACCTTAGCCCCGAAGCGTTGCGCTCTGGTATCCACCGCCCATGTAACGGCAAACTCCCGAAGCGCCGACACGCGAGTCCGGAACACGGCCTTCTTGTTCTCGACGATCGCGCGGTGGGGACGAAACCCTTCGGTGCATTCCGACCACATCAACTTCCTATCGATCTCGTGGTACCGAAGCACCTTCGGAAGGAATTCGATCTGAATCTCGGTTCGATCAGGGAGATTCGCCTCGGCGGTAAAGGTCACCTGCCATCCGGTACCTTGGCGTTCCACGCGAGGAGGCCCGGGTTGAATAGGACCTGTTTGTTGGAGGACGGCCGTCAGAAACAGCGAGATCATGATTGCACCCAGGATTCGTAGGTCGGGATTCCGCATCGATAGAAGATCGTGATGTCGTCGAAAACCGGAGTGGCCAACAAGACCGCATCCGTCGGCATGGATGGAAACTGAATGCGGTATTGGAACGGCTTGGATAGCTGAACCTCGGTTCCGCCGGGACCGGCGATCGGACTGAATCCGGCGCTCGAATAGGGCCCGTAGATCGACCCGTCGGTCAGGAGCGATACTTGAGTGGCCACCTCGAGGTATCCTGCGCCGTTGCCTTCGATGAGAACCTCTTTCCCGTCCGGCGTCATGGTCTCTCCAAACCAGGTCCAGGAAACGCCGATGAGTCGGACGGACGGGGAGGTCACGGGAAGAGGTTGTGGAGACGCCCCCATGCCGCCGGACGGAGAGGCGGTCAGCGAGGCGGGCGGGATCTTCCGAGTCTCGACGGCGAGATCGATGGACCCCGATGTGAAATAGCCATCCGCCCCCGTGACCTTATAATACCGACCATCGAACCACTGGCCCAGCGCGACCCCCGCCGAGGCTACCTGCGACCAGACGTAGACTTCGTCGATCGTCGCGTCGGCAGCCCAATCGCGGTTCCTTTCGCCGGAGTTCTCGGCGCGATACCTCGAGACCGCTCCCAAACGCAGCGAGTTGCGAGAATCGTCTGCGTGCCGAGACCAATCAATCCACGAACTCGGACGATAGTCTGAATACCATACGGGAGTTGTACCGGGGAGAATCTGGCCATTGACGTAGATCCGGCAAGAATTCGGGTCCGGGGTGGACCACGTCACGACCAGATGAACCCATTCGTGTCCCTTAAGATAAGACGGCTTCCAGGCGTCGGGATGGGAGAGGTGGTTGAGCGTCGGTGTCAAAACGCCGCCCTCCGCCGCGGCGCCCCAATGGCCGCTCATCTGGCTGTACCCGTATCCCCATCCGAGGGACATGGGCCGAATCCCCTGCACGCCGGATGGCGCGCCAAGGTTATAGAAAGGAATTGCGCTCTCGGCGGGGGACAACTGGTAGGCCGGCGCATCCTGCGTCGCGGTATAGAGAAGCATGAAGGGGCTCGGATTCATGTACCAAGTCTCCCCGGCATGGAAGCGGGAGAGGTCGAGCCAGAGACGACCCTTCCCGGACATCTCGGGAAAGAACGACGGCTTGACCCACATCGAGATCGCCCCGTTCATTTCTCCCGTTGATCCCCCCAGCATCCCCTGAGAGAGCCAGTAGGCGGGTGCGGAGTGCCGCTCGGAGAAGCCCCCGTCGATCCGAAGATCCGAAGGGGCCTGATAGGTCAACGGAGGAACCGCAAGTCCAGGGGAGACTCGAAAAGATCGTGCGATTCGGTGCCCCGTCAAGGGCGAATACGGTCCCGGCACGGTCTCCGTCCGGTCCGCGAAATTGCTGACGCCTTCGTCGGGGAGGACGGCGGAAGCCAGTTCGGTCCGCATGCCATTGAGATGGAAACTGGCCGCAAAGTCTCCGGAAAAATGTACGCGCAGGGCCTCTCCCTTTTCCATCGGGCCCGCCGGCGTGGCACGGGTGGAGCCCTTGGGATGGTCGAGTCCATTTCCGCCTACCGTGGGAAGGGCGATGTACCCGCCCCAATCGTTCTCGTAGGGCGCGGTTCCCTGGTCGGGCTCCGGACCGATCTCGAGGGAGAGATTGTTGTTTGTCACCGGGTACTGTTTCCGCGGCGCGATGGCCCCCCGACTGAACTGCTTCTGACTGGTCTCCCGGTAGGCGTCGTACAGCTTGACGACGACGGACATTCGCGATTCCGCGATGAGTTCATTGTCGCTCGCGGTGAACGCGTCCCCGGTATCTCGCGGGCGGACCACGCGACCGGTGGACTCGATCTCGAAATAGCCCATGGGGAGAAAACAGAACTCCGTGGAATTCACCACGAGGTCCGTTTTGTCTACGGAGGTGAAGAGATTGGCGTCGGGATTGGTCTCGTTCAGATGCAGATTGGGATTGAAGTTTGCCTTGAGCACGTCGGCGATGGCTCGGCACGCTCGTTGGCGCTGGATCGGGGAGGGAACCCTACCTCCGGCGTTTCCCGAAAGCCATTCGTAGTAGTAGTCACGATTGTCCTGAAACAAACCGATCGCAAGGAGGTTGTCGACGAACGTATTGAACTGTCTCCATGTCAGGAAGGGTCCAGCCCAAGAGACGCCGGAATAGTCGAAGGGAGGAGTCTCCCCGGATGTCGCCCGCTTTTCCCGGCAGGCCAGGAGGTGCTCCGCGATGGCCGAGGCGGAGACTCCGTCGAGGATACCCGATCCGGGTCCGACGATGGGAACGGTCTGATAAAGATACCCGACGGCACCCGTCCAGGCCTGGTCGTCGTTGCGAGGTTGTAATGAGTACGTCCGATCGATCCATCGGTACGCACTCTCGAAACCCGGGAACTCGTCGTTCCGCCGTTCCAGGAGGAAGAAACCGCGGAGACCATCCAGAAGCGCGATGAGCACCTCGCGCGCGGCGGTGTTCACGTTCACGGGTGCGCGCTCGACGATTTGAATCCATTGCGGATTGAGCTCGTCCATTCCGAACACGGTTGTTCCGTTGTTGTGCGGCCCGGGCGGACGAAAGAGCAAGTCGGTCGTGATCAGATTCCCGAAGGCGTCGCGATTCCTTCCGTAGCGATATACTCCGTCGCCGCGATAATACTTCACCGGATAGGATCCGAGCACGGCCCCCGAAAGCGGAACGGGATTCGCCACATTCGGATCGATCCACGCCTTGGTGGTGAGAAATTCCCGGACCTTACGAAAGTCATCGGACCCGAGAATCGGCTCCAGTTCCAAGAGGACTCGGAATCCCCCCGAAGGGCGCTTGCCGAGAATCTTGTTCCCCAGTCCGGGGACGCCGACACTCGGAATGGCGCCGAGATTGTTGAGAATGCGCCGGAGATTCTGACTCACCGTAGAATCGTTGGCGTTGATGAAACCGTCTCCGTCGGTATCCTGGACGCCCGCTTCCCGCAGCCCATCGTTGACATAGATCCGCCCCTGCAGATCCGTAATCCGCAGGGTGAAGAAGTCGGAGTGAAGGCCGTACCGACCCACGGTGGTGCATCCCGTAAAGTCCAGCTCTTCGCCATGGACCGTAATGTGTTGAAGAGTCGACTTCCCCGCGAGGGGGTTTTCATCCTCCTCCCATGCGAACGAGGGGTTCTTGGAACACTCGGCCATCAACTCCAAGATGCTCCGGGACAAGGCCTCCTCCAGCCGCTGAGTTCCCTCTTCGATTCCCGATTGGGCGATGAGACGAGCCCGGACGCCGTCGACGTAGTTCCGGGAGACCCCGCGCTCTTCCGTTTGGATTACGGCGAAGACCGTCGCGAGGAGGGCCAAGACCGTAAGAACTCCCAGCACGACGATGAGAACCGCGCCGCGGTTTCTTCTTCGCATGCTCCCTCCTTACCGGTACCAACGGGCTTGTTCGTGCCCTCGCACCACCGCATTGCGGAGTTCCGGCGAGACGGAGTCGGCCGCCTCCGAATGGAGCAGGAGCTTGAGGGCCTCGTATCGCACGTCGGGGCGGAACGGCCCGCGCACGATGCGATGAGCGACCTCGATCGAGCAGGGATTCCACGGATCGAGTCGAACGAGGGAGCGAAATTGGCGGTCGGCCACCGGGCTGAACGCTCCCCGCCGATACTCCTCCTGGAAGAGGGGCATCGGGTCTTCCAGATTCCCTTCGAGGACCTCTTCGACCAATCGGGCGCGCTCGGCCGGATCGATCGGTCTGGCGTCCCAATTCGAGGGGAGAGGACGGACAGACGGCTCCGCCCGCAAGTCGTGATGGAGATTGGCTTCGGCGACCCGCAGGCGCACGCGGGATCCTCCCCAGAGGATCGCCGCTACTGCACCGGCACACCCCACAACCAGAACGAGTCGGCTCATCGCGCACCTCCAGTCCCTTGGGCGCATCTTTCATGCGCCTTCCCCACGCTTAGGAGCACCCCGGAAGTCATGGAGTCCTGGAAAACTTGCACGACGCCGTTTATCCCGGACGAAGCCCGTTTCGCCGTGCTCTCTGGGAGGACTTGGTGGAGGCAAGACGATGAACCGATTCCGAGCCTTTCTCCCCGCGCTTCTTCTCGTTTTCAGTTGTCATGGTGGGGGAGGAAGCTCCAGCACCCCATCTCTTTCCGACGACCCCGGCTGCGATGACATCAATGCCGTCGGCAACGGGATGGAAGTCATACCCGGTCCGAGCGGTCCGGAAGGTGAGGACTATGACCAACCTTTCCGGTCGCTCACGGTGGACCCGACCGACGCAAACCGGATCCTCTGTGGAACGGAACGAAACGGCGTAGTCCTGAGCAGGGACGGAGGTTCGACTTGGGAGCGACTTCGTCTGGGACTCCGACATTTCGAGGGAAAGTATCCCGAGATCTGGGACATCGCGATCTCGCCGCGGGGCCTCTCCAATGTAATACTGGCAACCAAAGACTCGCCCGGCCCGCTGACGGGTGACTATCCCAGCTCGATGGCAGGAGTGTACCGATGGGATTCCGGTGGGTCGCCCATCCGACGATCCAACTGCGGACTACGAAGCCCCAATACAACTTCGGTTCTCTTCGATCCCGCGGATCCTCAGCTCGTGGTGCTCGGCATGGAGGGCGGCGAACCCTCCATGGACGGATTCCAGGGACAATACTCGGATGGCGGACTGTTCTACTCTACCGACGGAGGCGCGCATTGGGCCGCGGCCGCGGCGCCTGCGGGAGCCGCTCGAAACGGCTACTGGCATCTACGGAAAAGAGCAGGCTCGTTCATTACCTTTGGGTGCAACTACGACGATCCCTCCACGAGTTTGGGTTTCTTGAAGAGTACCGACGGAGGGCGGACATGGGTTCCATTCGGAGACGCGTCGATTCGGACGCGGCGAATTCTGGCGTTTGATCTGTCGTCTGATGGAAACGTGATCTACGCTCACGATCGAGATACGAATCTCATCTGGAAGTCCGCGAACGGCGGGTCGAGTTGGTCGGAGATGGCTCCCGGTTTCGGCGGAACCGCCATCGCGCTCAAGGTATTCCCGCTCGACTCGAACATCGTTCTTTGCGGAACCCGCGGCGGTGGCCTCTATAAAACGACGGATGGAGGCCTCTCGTGGGCCGCCGTCCGGGACGAGTCGGGGAATTCCCTAGCCGATGTCCAAGACGTCGAGTTCGCGCCCTCCGCCCCCCTGACGGTTTGGGCGGTGACCTACGGGTACAAGATCTACAAATCCGAGAACGGCGCGGACACCTTCCAATTCAAGGAAAACCTCCGTGACTGGATCAATGGGCAACCGTAGGCACCGATCAACTCCGATTCGGAGGAGAAGGCCTCGGGTGCCGGTCTCGCGCGCGTCGTTCCTTGGCCAGCTGGCGCTTCCAGTCTTTCTGATTTTCGGGTCCTGCGGCGGGGGCGAGAGCCTCTGAATCGTCGGCGCCAATTCTCATCCCTTCGCAATGCTGGGGGCAACCTCCTGCACGCTGGGTCATGCGGATCACCCCTAACGCGTCTGACCCAGGTCGGCTCGCGAAGTAATGGCCTTCCCCCGGAATCCTCCAAACGGGCCTTCCCATTCTGCGATATACTCTAGAGAAGTCTGACAGGCTCATGGAAACTTCCCTCTGCGGCAAGAACGAACAGTTCCCGAGTACCCAATGGTCCAACATCCTACGGCTTGCCGAGACAAGCCATCCGGATTTTCGAGACCGAATGGACGGGTTGCTCCGAACCTACTGGAGACCCGTGTACGCTTACGTCCGTCGAGCTTGGGGAAAAACGGTAGAAGACTCCAAGGATCTGACTCAAGCCTTCTTCTTACGACTCCTGGACAGACACTACATTTCCGAACTTCGAAACGACCAAGGTTCCTTCCGAGGCTATCTCAAAGTCTCCCTCAAGCACTTCCTCCTGAACCAGGAGAGGTCGGAGCAGGTCCGGCGCCCGCCGGGAGCGGCTCTGAATTGGGAAGTGGCCCAATACGAACTCGCGGCCGTCGACGAATCCATTTCGCAATCGTTGCCGGATCAAGCGTACGAAGAGCAATGGCTGGCCACTCTGGTGCATGCTTCCGTCGAGATCCTGCGGAAGGAATGCGTTGCCGACGAAAAGGCGAAGGAGTTCGAGGTGTTCCAGGCGTACTGCCTGAAATCCACGGACGCCCCCTCGTCGCCGGTGCTTTTCCTAGAGGAACCGGCCGTGGCTCCCACCTACGAGGAAATCGCCCGTCGAATCGGGCTCCAGAAGTGGGAAGTGAGGAACTCCTTGGTGCGCTGCCGCCATCGTCTCCGTGAAATCCTCCGAGCCCGGGTTTTGGAGTACGTGGCGACGCCGGAGGACCTGGATCGGGAGCTGCGGGAGATTCTCGAGTGCTGAACGGAAAGAAGAATCGAGCCCGACACGTGCTCGATTTTATCGCTCATCCTCAAGAGGTGACGCTCCCCGAAATCGCCGAACGAGGACAGATCGGCCGCTATCGCATTCTCAATGAAATCGGCCGCGGGGGCTATTGCATCGTCTACGCGGCGGAAGATTCCGAGCTAGGACGTCCCGTTGCCCTGAAAGTGCTCCGACAGGCCGCGATCGACCCCCAGCCGGTCAAACGGTTCCAGTGCGAATCCCGTATTGCGGCCGGACTCCAACACCCGAACATTGTGCCCGTATACGACGTCGGGGAGGCGGTGGACGGAGAAGGCGCTCCGATCTACTACCTGGTGATGGAGTTGGTCCGAGGAGGAACGTTGGCGGATCTCCTCAATCGTCCGGAAACTCCGACGAAAACTCTGATCGCTCTCCTGGAACAGTCAGCCCGCGCGGTCGAGTTCGCTCACCAGAAGGGGATCGTCCACCGCGATCTGAAGCCGGGCAACATCCTTGTAGATCCGGCCGGCAATGCGCGGCTGACGGACTTCGGATTGGCCCGACTCCTGGAGTCGTCTGATTCCTTGACCCGTTCGCATCAAGTCGCGGGAACGCCGGTATACATGTCTCCGGAGCAGATTCAGGGTCGATGCAAAGATCTCGATGGGCGGAGCGACGTCTATTCACTCGGGGTGATTCTCTACGAGATTCTGGCGAAGAGATTGCCCTTCCAGGCCAAGGATTGGTGGAAACTGCAGGAGGAGATCGTTCGCCGATTGCCTCCGCCCCCCCATGCCCTGGTTCCGGGCGTTTCGAGCGATGCGGAGGCGATTTGTTTCAAGGCGTTGGAAAAGCGGCCGGAAGACCGATACCCGGCCGCGCGGGCGCTGGCGCAGGATCTTCGAAGATATCTCGAGGGGCGTCCGGTGGCGGCGCGGCCCATCTCCAGGATTCGCCGCCTCGCGCGGCAAGCTCGCCGCAGCACGATCTTCCGGCTTTCCCTGATCGCGCTCGGGGTCGTCGTCATCACGTCTGTCGTGGGATATCGAAGATACCGAGAGTCCAAGCGCGTACGCGAACGGGAGGCATTGAGGGCGAAGGGTCACATTCAGCTCGGTCTCGCTCATACTCGATTGGCCCGCGCCCGCCTGGAGCTCCGCCTGGACCTACGTTCCCGAGATTCCGTGACTCGCGAATCGGAGGAGCATCTTCCAGTTGCCGAAGCCTACACTCGCGAGTTCCCCGGCGAGCCGCAGGGCTATTTCCTTCGTGCTCAGGTACGCCGACTCCAGGGGGACTACAAGTCCTGCGTGCAAGATCTCCGGGAAGCCATCAGGCTTCGGTCTGACTTTCGTCCCGGATGGACCCTCTTGGGGGTCGTCCTTCTCGAGGAGGTTGCGAAAGCACGAGTGTATTTCGCCGGGGATCGACGGCATTTGAATCGGCCGGTACGCCTGCGCCAGGATCTCGTCGAAGCCTTTAGTCGAGGCTCCTCCATCAAGCAGGCCAGGATAGAGTACGCACACTGGGGCTTGGACCTCACGCCGGAGGACGAGGGCTGGCTTCGTGTGGCGACCTGCGTGCTGTCCGAAACGGAATCGAGCTCGGTCCTCGATCGATTCCGCCAAGAGCGCAAGGCAGAACGGGCTTCGTCCGAGATCCTTGAACTCTGTTTCGCCGCCGCTTTGATGGAGCACAACCAACCTCAAGAAGCCGGAGGGGTTCTGGGAGGACTGGTGGCGCGCTTCCCCGGCTGGGCGGAAGCGCATGAGCTACTCGCGAGCAATCGCTTCGTGGAGGGAGACATTCCTGGGGCGCTCCGGTCCTACGAGGAGATGTTGCGACGGTCCAAGAGTTTCGAGGCCTATTATGGCCGAGGGATCTGCCGGGTGCTCCTCAAAGAGGACGCCATGGCCATCGAATCCTTAGACTCGGCTTTGCGGATCGAACCGGACAATTGGATGGCTTTGACGGCGCGAGCACAAGCCCGTAGACGCATGGGACTGATTCCCGAAGCCTTCGACGATCTCGAGAAATCCCTCCGCATTCTTCCGACCTCCGACGCGTTCTTCGCGCGCTCGCAATTGTGGTACGAGAAGAGGGAGTTTCGACAAGCGATCGAGGACGCAACCGAGGCCATTCGGTTCGACCCGAAGGATTCCGAGTCCTACTGCCTGCGCGGTAGAGCAAGACACCAGCTCTCCGATCGCGAGGGCGCCATCGCGGACTACTCGGCGGCGCTTGAAGGGGATTCGAAGTGTCTTCCAGCTCTTGCCGAACGCGCCCGTGTCTACGGTGAACTCGAGAGATACGGTCTGGCGATTTCCGACCTCTCGACTTATCTCCAGATCCAGCCTAAGGAACCGAGCGCGTGGTATCATCGGGCGCTTTGCCGCAAGCAACTGGGGGAGGATGGTCTTGCCCTCGAGGACTTGAATGCGTGCCTTGTAATCTCCGAGAAAAACTATCGGGCCCTGGCACTGCGGGGGTGGATTCTGGAATCTCGCGGGGATCGTGCCCTAGCGCGCCGAGATTACCTCGCAGCCGTCGCTCATGCTCCCGAAGGGAGTCCGGAGGGTACCCATGTGAAGGAGGGACTCAAGCGACTGGGCATCATAGATGCCGGCGTGCTGAGATTCTGACCCGGTCCGAACGGCTACGGTCAGATTCGATGCGCCCGCGCCGACCGCTGCCTCGCCGCCTCCGCGAGAATCACCGCCGCA
>Ga0137796_10000454_pt1 | contig 25763 bp, 19 predicted proteins | sample OV2TP3_FD_97704 | JGI IMG/M metagenome (GOLD analysis project Ga0137796, IMG submission 97704) | reverse complement strand
TCCCAGCTTTTCCCATCTGGCAAGGATTTTGGGAGTAATACCAATGAGATTTGCCACCTCTGTGATCGTCATCCGCTTATTCACTTGTACCCCTCCTTCTAATGTTTAAATTTTTTTAATAAAAATAAGGCCATTTATCCTTAAAGAAAGATCCAAAACCATGTTTATTGAGTAGCAATTACTATGCCAGTCGTGTACACAGTAAGTCATCTTTTTAGAGTCAGATAGCAAACCTCTATTTCCCACGGTATTAAATTTTTCTTAGTTAAATTGGATATCCCCTTCAAAGAAACAAACGTTCTCTCCTAATGTTTAAGATAATAAACTACTTTATCCTGGATATACCAAGATAATCTTAGAACTCTTGGATAAATAGCCACTTAAGTCACTGTTGACTTTTGTCGTCATAGGATCCTTTTTACCCTGTAAAGAAAACACCTCTTTACCCCGTTAGAGAAAGACGCCGATTTCAACCCCGTTAGAAAATATTCATTTTATCAAAGGTCTTGCTTGCATCCACTCGGGGCAAGGCCTTTAAGAAAATTTTGTAATCATTATCTTGTTATGGTATACTCAACCCATGCAATTAAAATTATCTCCTGCTCAAATCCAGAAAACAGTCCTTTCTCCCTTTATGCAGCAAGCGATGGCTGTTTTGATGGTTCCCATTATGGATCTCACCCAGGCCATTGAAGATGTTCTGCTAGAGAACCCTCTTCTAGAACGCACAGAAGAAACAAACGGCCGTACACCAAATCAGGATGGAAAAGAAAAAATCTGCCTCAATTGGGAACGGTATCATAGAAGCTATGAGCGTTTAGATGAAAACATCGCGCCTGACGACTTCCCGGAAGAAAGGCCCCTCACCCGTCCCGTGACCCTCGAAGAGCATCTCCTTCAACAGCTTCATTGGGAGGTTTCTGACCCCGTTAAGCTCTGTCTAGGAGAATTTATTATCGGGAATATCGATGAAGACGGCTATCTTAAAATGACCTCCCAAGAGATCGCGGACGCCTTAAGGATCGGTGATCTCAACTGTGTGGAAGAAACTCTCAAGACAATCCAGAATTTTGAGCCTACGGGAATCGCATCACGCAACCTCGAAGAATGCCTTTGTATTCAGGCGGTGAGCAAATACAATGGGAAAAGTGATTTGCTTTCAGAACTGATCCGGCTTCATCTGGATGATTTGGGCGCAAAGCAATACGCTAAAGTCGCCCGAAAGCTTAAGACCACACCTCAAGAAATCCAGGAATTAGCCCGGATGATTGCTGATCTGGAACCCAAGCCTGCCCGGAATTATCGAGACCTCCCACCCAATATTTATATCAAACCCGATTGCATTATTAAAAAAGATCCTGAGGCTGGATTCCAGGTCTATCTCAACCAAGACGGTATCCCGCCTTTAAAAATCAATGCTCTTTATAAAAACATGCTCAAATCTCCCCATCTCAAAGAGGAAGAAAGGCTTTTTATCCGCGACAAGCTTAAAGTTGCCATACAGTTTATAAAAAATTTGGAGCAGCGTGGCAAGACTCTTTGCCTGATTGCCCAGTGTATTGTGGATCGTCAGAAGGATTTCTTGGGAGGAACTCAATCTTCCATAGCGCCCATGGCGCTCAAAGAGGTGGCCATTCTCATCAATCGAAGTGAATCGACCGTATCTCGGGCGATCCATGGGAAATATATCGATACCCCGCAGGGGCTCTTTCCCATGAAATTTTTCTTTTCTCACGCTGTCTTAGAGAATCAAGACGGCCCGATATCTTCCCAAAGTATCAAAGAAAGAATGAGAGAGCTTATTGAAACTGAAGACAAATGCTCGCCGCTCTCCGATCAGGATATCCAAAACTATTTTACCTCTCAGAACCTTAGACTGGCCCGCAGAACCATCGCCAAGTATCGCAAGGCGTTAAAAATCCCTCCCGGTTACCAGAGACGCACATACCGCTAAATTTCGCGAAAGTTTCGCGAAATGACGCTAAATTCTCTTGGAGTTTTGCGTTATTTCGCGCTAGTTTCCACTATCTATTACTCTTTAATGGGAACCATCACCCACGATCATAGTCATCCTGCAGTCGAATGATATCGTCTTCGGCCAAATAATCCCCGCAGCCTACTTCAATAAAGACCATCTCCTCTTCACCGGTGTTCCCAATGCGATGAATCGCCCCCATGGGCACGTCCACCACGGTTCCCGGCTCAACGGAAAGCTCCCGGCCGTTGACCACGGCCAGTCCTTTTCCTTTGACCACAATCCACTTTTCCGAGCGGTGGCTATGCTTTTGCAGGCTTAAACGCTCGCCGGGTTTGACTTCAACCCTCTTGACCCATACCCCCGGCTCCTGAAAGAGTTTTTGGTAGTGGCCCCAGGGTCGTTCGGAGTAATAGTCGGGATTTTTTTCTGCAGTGTGTTTTTTCATCTTTCTAAATCATCCACAATGGTCTGCAGGATTTCCCGGGATTTTACCTCATCCCCCAAAGCGCCTACCCTGACACTGAGCCGGGTGATCTTTGAGGAGACGTGTTTCATTTTAATCCAGACCCGCTGTTTATCCGCGGTTTCTGATTCGAGGATCGCGGATAATTGATCCATTCGGTCAAGCAGGATAGGAAGATCCAGATCTTTTAAGGCATTTTTACTAGCTTCATACACTTCGTCCAAAGGCCTGTCAATGTCTTGACGTAAAGTTCCCTTGACCCATACAATACCCCCGGCCCCGGCTGCAGCGCCCACCATGAGCGGCACACATCCCGAGACGTAGAACAACAGTAATCCATAAAGAGCGACTTTTACGAATCTCACGATATGGTTAAACATAACATCTCCTTTCTTCAGGACAACATTCATTTCGCTCCACACCTTAAAAAATCCTTGATGACACCAGCGAGTTGATCGAGATCTTTTGACTCGTGAACTGCCGCAATAAAAAACGCCTCCAAATCCGCGGGGGGCCAGAAAATCCCTGCCTGCAAAAGTCGTTGAAAAAGCCGAGCATACTTTTCTTTTGAGTTGGCCTTCAACGCTTCATGATAATCCAAAGGCGGCTTAAGGGCAAACCAAAGGCTCATCATGGATTGATAGCCCGACAAGGAAGCGGGGATATTCTCTCTTTGAAAATATCCATTGAGATCATCACAGAAGCGCCGCGCCAGGCTTCCCAGACGTTTATACACTTTGGCATTGAGGGCTTTTAACGTCACCAATCCGGCTGTCATGACAACCGGGTTCCCCGAGAAGGTTCCGGCTTGGTAGACTTCCCCTAAGGGCGCGAGGCAATCCATAATATCTTTTCTCCCTCCATACGCGCCCACAGGGAAACCTCCGCCGATGATCTTTCCCAGGCACGTCATATCCGGAATGATGTTTAATTCAGATTGCACACAACCCAGATGGGTTCGGAATCCGGTTATAATCTCATCAAAAATCAAAATGATTTTATAGCGGCTGGTCAATCGGCGCAAAGTCTTTAAAAAATCCATTTGAACGGGAATCACCCCCATGTTGCCGGCCACCGGCTCCAGGATGACACAGGCGATCTGGGAATGAAAACGCTCCAAGGTCTCTCCCAGAACCTGGGTATTATTATAGGGAAGGCTGATCGTGTCTGTGATGTGCGAAGGAGTAATTCCCAAACTCGAGGATTCTTTCAGATGGCTTACTCCGGAGCCGGCCTTAATCAGGAAATCGTCAAAATGACCGTGATAACAGCCATCGAATTTTACGATCTTATGACGTTGGGTATAGCCACGGGCCAACCTAACCGCGCTCATTGTGGCCTCGGTCCCGGAGTTGACAAAACGGATGCGCTCCAGGGAGGGAACATGGTGCACAATGAATTTGGCAATTTCGATCTCTGGACGGGTGGTTGTGCCGAAGCCCGTTCCATTTTTAAGTGCTTTTTTTATGGCGGAAAGCACTTTGGGATGGGCGTGTCCTAAAATCAAGGCCCCCCAGGACAAACAATAATCGGTATAGGATCGGTTGTCCTCATCGTAGACTTGGCGTCCTTTGGCTTTCTTTATCATCAGAGGATCCCCTCCCACCACCTGAAAAGATCGGACAGGACTGTTCACTCCCCCCACCATGACTTGGGGAGCTTCTTTGATCAATGGAATCGAATTTCTCATCCTTCGACGCACTCCTCATTTTATTCGTCGTTTGCTCAGGATGACCCTGAGCGTAGTGGTTCGACAGGCTCACCACACTTCTGGTTCGCTTTTCGCTCACCATCCCGAGCGAAAAGCGAGGGAGAACCACACTGAGCGCAGTCGAAGTGTCGAATGGGTCATAGCCATCTTAAGACATCCTGAGCATGATAGCTGATAATGATATCTGCACCGGCCCTTTTCATGGCGGTCAGGTTTTCCAGGACCACCGCCTTTTCCTCCAGCCATTTTTGCTGGGAAGCGGCTTTGATCATAGCGTATTCCCCGCTGACACTATAGGCCACAAGGGGGACGTTCAACTCCCGTCTTAAAAGAGAAATCACATCGAGATAAGGAAGGGCCGGTTTCACCATAATGAAATCCGCGCCCTCCGCGACATCCTGGGCGGCCTCCTTAAGGGCTTCTCTCTGATTGGCGTAATCCATCTGATAGCTCTTGCGGTCCCCAAACTGAGGAGGCGAATCCGCGGCATCCCGAAAAGGCCCATAAAACGAAGAGGCATACTTGACCGCGTATGACATGATAGGGACATCTGGAAATCCGTTTTGATCCAGGTCGTCTCTGATATGCGCCACCCGGAAATCCATCATATCCGAGGGAGCGATGATATCTGCTCCGGCCTGGGCATGTGAGACGGCCATCTTCCCCAACAAGATCAGGGTCTCATCATTGTCCACCTCTCCTTTTTTATTGACCACCCCGCAGTGGCCGTGGCTCATATAAGCGCATAAACAAACATCGGTCACAACCAGAAAATCCGGGAATTCCTTCTTGACCGCTTTCAGAGCCTTTTGCACAATGCCAGAGGAAGAAGTGGCGGCCGTGGCTTTCAAATCCTTTTTTGAGGGAATCCCGAAAAGAAGACCTGTCTTGCCTCCTGCTTGAATATACTTTTCGATGGCCTTAACGAGGCCATCCACCGAATACCGATAGATTCCCGGCATGGAAGGAATGGCTTCTTTCTTATTTTGACCCCCTACGACAAAAAACGGCTGAATGAGTTGATCGGGGCTGATATGCGTCTCACGCACCAAACGCCGGATCCCGTCGTTTTGCCGCAAACGTCGATAGCGATGCCTAAACATAGCCTCTCCTTGGATCATTTACTTTCATAAGTATCTCACTCTCATATCCTTTTTCTTTTAACGTCTGATGCGTTGACGGCCCCCGGCTTAAAATCTGCCAATGACCGGGGATCTCGCCGTAGGCCTCCAGAAAATTTCTCACAATCGAGGGACTGGTAAAAAGAACCTTGCGGATCCCCCCCATCGGAAGTTCCTGGAAGGGTGTTTTCCGGTTTTCATAAACGACCAATTCCTGGACACAAGCGCCCAGTCGATTAAGCTCTTCTTTAATATAAGGATTTGGCAATGAGGAACGGGGAAACAAAATCCGTTTTCCTTTAAGATCATATTTTTCTTTTAAGGTCTGCACGAGACCAGGCCCGGTTTCAAGGGCGGCAATGATCGTGGGTTGAATACCGTATTCCCTAAGCAGCGAAGCAGTCTCGCCTCCGATCACGGCCCAATCCAGCTTCCTCGCGTTTAAAGGCAATGTTGTCCCTTCTCTAATGATCTTTAGAAAATTTCGTATTGTCTCTTCCCTAATGATTTTTAGGAAATACCGCACGGCAAAGCGGCTGGTCAAGATGACCATCTGATAGCTTCCTAGCTCCTCTCGGATTTGTTCTTTTTGCTGGGCCGTGAATTCCACGGGAACGATATCAATCATAGGAAGATGGACAATCTGGCCTAGGAGTTTGTATTTATCAGGATGGGTCCCGAGATACAGGATCCGTTCGTCGGATGTTTTTTCATCGAGGGATTCAAAATGGGTTGACGTATTCGTATCCCAGAATTTAACCACTGCTCCAATAACAATGAGTGCCGGTGGCTCCAGATGTTGGTTTAAAACAAGCTGTTCAATCGCCTCGATCGTTCCACAGATGAGTTTTTGATCCCAGCGCGTTCCCCGGGAAATAATCAGGACCGGCGTGTCCTTTTTCCATCCGGATTTATTTAGCGATTGGATAATGAGTTTAAGACGGGTTAACCCCATCAGAAAGACAATCGTGTCAACTTTCGGGATTTCCAGGGGTTGGGTGGCGTCAGCGCTCTCCTCCGGGCCGTGGGCGCTTAAGAAGGCGACCGAAGAAGAAACCCCCCGGGCGGTCAAAGGAATTCCCAGGCTGGATGGGATCCCCGTTGCGGAGCTGATCCCAGGAATGATTTCCACCTCGATATGATAAGCCCGAAGATATTCAATCTCCTCAGCGCCGCGGCCGAAAATCAGAGGATCGCCGCCTTTGAGGCGCACCACGTTTTTTCCCGCCATGGCGTTTTGGCGGAGCATCTTGGAGAGCTCGCTTTGTGGCAGGGTGTGTTCCCCTTTTCTTTTTCCCACATAAATCTTCTCGGCTTTGCGGGCATACCTTAACAGAGATTTATCAATAAGATAATCATAAAAGACACAATTAGCCCTGCGCAGGGTCTTGATGGCCTTGAGGGTGATGAGTTCCGGGTCGCCGGGACCGGCCCCTACCAGAACGACCTTTCCGTATCGGGCGCGTACATCCAGGGGTTTGCATAATGCCTTGAGCTCCTCATCTTCAACGCGGCCCACTACGGCGAGCTGTCCTTGTAAGGGAGTGCTCTCCCACGGCATGATTTCCGTGATTAAGTGTTCGAGATTCAAGCGTTTGAGAGCGCAGGTGGCCACAATCAGACCATCGATTTTGTTCTGATCAAACAAACTCAAACGCTCTTCAATTGTGCCCCGCACCTGAACGGCCGTGGTGTTGGGATTTAAATTTTTCAGGGATTGGCTTCTCATGAGGCTGCTGGTTCCGATCTTTGATCCGGCCTTAAGATCGGCTAATTTGTTGTGAGCCACGAGACTGTCGGTTTCATCAAGGGAGGCGGTCAAGGCAAAGATCTCCAGGCCTGGGTGCTTCTTTTGGGGAAGATCTTTGGCGCTATGAATCGCCAAGTCAATCTCTTTTTTAAGAAGAGCCTGATCCAGGCTATCGGTAAAGAAATCATCCGGCACATTTCCCGATAAAGGAGTTGTTTTATCCAGATCTCCAAGGGTTTCATAGAGAACAAGCTCATAGCGGAGATCTATTCCCTGGGTCTTGGCCAAGGAAAGAACCTCTTCCACTTGTTTTATGGCCAGCCGGCTCCGGCGGGAGCCGATTTTAATGGTTCGTTGAGTCGACATTTTAGACTTTATATCTCAAATCAGGTGGGGCTCATTATATCAAACGGATGGGAAGTAAGGGGGGAATTTTTTGGGGTGGGGATTAAGACCGCGGGTTAAAGGTTACCAACCAGTTTTTTGATTTTCGCCAATTGTGCGCGGGCGGCTTCCTCTCCGCTTTTAATCAACCGATCCACTTGATAAATTTCAAACCAGTTGACACCGATAAGCTCGGGGTGAATGACACAATCGGCCTGCTGGGCGCTCTGCTCGGCAATAACATATTCGCTGGCCTGTAGGGTGCGGATAATGATATCAGGGATATTGGGTACAAAAAGTTTTTGCAGCCGCACCCCAAGAAACTTCCAGGGAGAGTGGAAAAAGGGGATCTTATGATCTTCCTCCAGCTGTCTTTTGTCCAGCTCATAGCCTTTGGAAACATCTTCCGGAGATTGAAGGACATTGACCGCAATGATCTTTTTGATTCCCATCCGCGTCAACACATTGGTGGGTAGGGGATTTAAGACCCCACCGTCAATGATCATCTGATTCCCCTTGATCACGGGGACAATCACACCGGGGATCGCGATGCTTTCGCGGACAGCCTCCACGAGGCCTCCCTCTTCAATGATTTGCTCTTGCCGGTGGATGAGATCGTAGCTGGTGATTTTGAGGGGGATTTTCGTATCGGCAAAGGTCTTATCTCCCAAGTGTTTCCTAAGCCATCTTTTGATGAACCGGCCTCCGATAAATCCCAATAGAGACAGAGCCGGGTCCAACAATTTAAGGCCCTTATACTCTTTTTCAAACTCCCGGGCGATGGCTTCGATTTGATCCGCCTTGTTCCCAACGACCCAAAGACTCGCGATGACCGCTCCCATGCTGCTTCCCACCACCAGATCAATAGGAATCTTTTCTTGTTCCAGAACCCGGATGACCCCGATATGGGCAATCCCCAGGGCCGCGCCGCCTCCTAAAACGAGCCCCACCATAACCCCTCCGATTCGACGCGCCATCGAGGTGACCGCCAGGGAATACGCGCTGTTCTCATCCGGGAGAATGGCGGTGATATCTTCGGAGACGATCGCTCGATTTAATTGCGAGCGCTCAATAAATGGGAGAAAACCGGTGACCGGATAATCCAGAATTTTATGGGTCTCCTCCCGGGATAATGGCGCTTGCGGATCCAGATCGCTGATGATCACCTGAACATGGTCTTTGTCAAATTTCTCTTTTAATTTCCGCTGGATGTCATCAATCACCGGACGGCTCAATTTCAAATTTTTTTCCCTGCGAAGCGAAACCAAATGCACGACATCTGACTGCGTTAACGTCTGCAAGACCACATCGTCCATGTCGTTGGGGAGATCCACCACCACATAATAATAATCATAGACCAGGCTGCTCACTAGCTCATTGATGTGACGGGTGGCCGTCTCATGATGAGGATCAAAACTGACATTCAAAAGGTCTAGGTTGAACTCACCGGTTGTGATGTGTTGTTTGATCTTGCGATGATCCGCGATGAGCTCCGGGAGATACACGCCGGGCTTTTTCCATTGAGGAGAGGCCTCTCCCACCGCAGAGTCGGGGAGCGGTTCATTGTGCAAGATGGAATTGATATGGAGAAAAATGACACGGCGCTGGGTTTCCCGTTTGAGGCTGAGGGCGAGATTCATGGCATAGGTCGAACTGCCCGAGCCCTTGACCGGACTGTAAATGGAAATGACGGTGTTCTCTAAGAACGGCTCACTTCGGGTAATCTTGTCTCGGATCCTTTTGGAGAGGCTCTGGGTCAGCCCAATCCCGAGACCCGGAATCGTCTTGGAGAGATTTAAGAAATCTCCTTTAGGGATTTTGATGACAGTCGAGTCATTGAGGGCCTCTACGGTTTGAGAATGATTCTCACCGGTAAAAATGGAAACAACCCCGAAATGCATCCCCCTAAAAATGAATTCCACATTCTGTTTTTTCCCGCTGGGGCTTAAGGTATAAGCCTGCAGACGCCCGGAAACCAGACAATAAAAACCACCGCCCGGGGTATCCTCCTGGCAGATGATATCGCCTTTTTTATATTCTTCTAAGATGCATTTTCTGGCAATGACGGTGAGCTCAAACCAATTGAACTGGCTGAAAATGGGCAGCTGTTTGATGATGGAAATTTTTTGGGAAATTTGAGAGAATCCGTTCATTTGATAATATCACTCTCCAGCCATTCGAATTCCTTGGCCAGAACACCCTTGGCGATCCGGATCGTTTTTGGGTCGTGGTTGGATTGATTTTCTTTAAAATTGGCTTCGATGCGTTTTCTCGCTTCCCGGCAAAAGAGATCCGCCAATTCTATCGAATTTTTTGTGATGGAATTCTTGGCGAGGTGCCCCGCATAGGAAACACTGGCGGCCATGGCAAAAAGATCGGTTCCGATATCCACAACGCGGTTTAAGAGACTCTGTTTGGATTCTAACTTTTTTTGGTGTCTCAGCATGGCCTGAAAGATCACCCGGCCTAAACGCCGGCTTTTGCTATCAATGAAATTTAGATGATCGACAAGGTTCCCTGGCATAGTTCCCAAGAAGCCTGTTTTTACGAAAGGTTTCCAGAGCTTAAGATACCACGTCAGGTAATGAAGACCGATAGAGACAGCGTTTTGCATTCGTTTTCCAAACTTAAGCTTGGGATCGAGAAGCGCTTTGAGCCGTGTCAGATGCGGATCTAGGGCCTCGCGCGCAATAAAAAGGTGCATAATCTCCGTTGTCCCCTCGATGATGAGATTGATCCGGACATCCCTAAGAACCCTTTCCACCGGCCAATAATCCGCCCCCCTTGCCCGAAGAGAAGAGGCCTGCTCGTATCCCTGGCCGCCGCGGATTTGGAGGGTATCATCCACGATTTTCCAGCTATGATAGGTGCAAAAATGTTTCGCCATGGCTGCCTCCAGACGGATATCCTTCTTTTGATCGTCCGCCATGGCGGCGGTCAGCCAACTGACGGCCTCCATCGCAAAGGTATGGCTGGCCATGGAACCCAGTTTTAATCCGATCGCCTCATGCTCGCCGATGGGCTGGCCCCATTGCTTTCGTTTGGCAGCCCACTGCCGGGCCACGTGCAAACACCATTTGGCGATTCCCGCTGAAGCCGCTGGAAGCGTCAAGCGCCCGGTGTTGAGTGTGGTAAGAGCGAGTTTCAATCCCTCGCCTTCTCCCAGGATGATATTTTCTCGGGGGATCTCGACGTCTTTCAAACGGATCAGGCCATTTTGGATCCCGTGCAGTCCCATGAAATGGCAGCGGTGGACCACCTCAAAGCCTGGGGTATCTGTCTCCACAATGAAAGCGGTGAATTGTTTTTGTTCTTTGCCATTGACGATTTTCGGGGGTGTGACCGCCATCACCACGATGACGCCGGCGATGGGACCGTTGGTGCACCATAACTTTTCGCCGTTCAAGAGAAAATATTTCCCATCTTCCATTGGGGTTGCGGTTGTGGTCATCTGCCGGGGATCGGAACCGGCGCCTTCTTCGGTTAAGGCAAAGGCGGAAATCATCCCTTGCGCAAATTTGGGAAAGTATTTTTTCTTTTGCTCTGGGGTTCCAAAAAGCTTTAGGGGCTGCGGCACTCCAATGCTTTGATGCGCCGAAAGCAAGACCGCCGTGGATCCGCAAAAACTAGCGACCAGATGAATGGCACGGTTATAATTCACCTGGCTTAAACCTAATCCTCCATATTCTTTAGGGATCTTGATGGCAAAGGCCTTCAGGTCCGCAAGGCCTTGAATGACCTCCGGAGGAATTACACTGGTTCGATCCACTTCATCCGGGTCCAGTCTCTCTTTGAGCAATTTTTCGAGTTTAGACAGCAATTCGTCGCCTTGTCTTTTTTCCTCTTCGGATTGAATGGGAAAAGGATAGATCAATGGCCAATCCACAACGCCATGAAAGAGTTTCAAGGCGAAGCTCGGGTACTTCCACTCCTTCTCCCGTGCCGCCTCAACGAGTTCCAGAGAGGCCCTCTTCTCTTCGCTGATGTGTTTGTCGAACACGTTGATTTGTAGATCTCCTTCTTACCCTAACCACATCCTATTTCAAATACCTCTCCGCCAGCGTCCCGACCTCTTCCACGCGCACCCCGCTATGCCAAACGCAATCCGGATAAACCATGATATTGACCCCCTGACTGCACTGACCGAGGCATTTGGCCTGGGCCACGCGGATTTTGGGATGCAACCCCCGTTCCTTGGCTAGACGCCGTAATTCCTGAAAAACCACCTCGCCCTGATGATCGGCGCAGCTGGGGCTCTGGCCCTGACGGTCATTGGTGCAGACAAAGATTTGCTTTTGATAGGGGATCTCTTTGGTATTCATGGTTTGTACCTTCTTTCCTCCGACATCTTTTAAGGATGATATAACAAATCAAAGGCAACCTTGGAACACTAGAAACATGGGCGACTTGACTCCTCGGTGACTTCCACGAGATTTTGGCTTTCGGGGAGGTTCATTGGTTGATTTGAAAAGAATTGATCATATCCCACGCCGTGCCGGCATAGTCCTTATAATGATCCGCGTCAGCGGTAAAGGTGATGATGTACGCTTTATAACCCTGGATCATCCATACCTGGAGGATCTTAATATCAAACTCGGCCTTGACCACATACTCAATCTTATGGCCGACTTTACCGGCCAAAACCGCTGGACTCGAATCTAGAACTTCAATGTTCTGGTACATGACCCGCAGTTGATTAATGGCCATCTCGCTAAATTGCATCAGGGGCATGGGACGCCCCCCTAAGTCCTGGACCGTGATGTTGAGATTCTCTTGAAAGACATCCATACGGTCTTTCCTGGGAGACTTAAAAGCCACAACCGCCAGGCCCTCTGCCTTTTCATGGACGGTCCAGTCCTTTGGGTATTTGATCTTAATGCCATAAACAGATTCCTGGTACCATTGATAGCGAGAGGCGCAGCCGGATAAAGCCGTACTCAAAATAATTAAAATGGATATTGTAAAATTTCTAAAATAGTTCATTGCTAAATCTCCTCCCTCAACCGCCACAAATACTCACACGGACGAAAGCGCTCAGCCTTCAACGTCAGTTCAAAACCTTTAAGGGCATGAGTGATCTTATCAATGCCAACACTCTTAGCGTAATGGATAAGCCCTCCCCGAAAAGGCGGAAAACCCGTGCCTAAAATCATGCCTATGTCGAGCGTATCGGGATCGTCCACAATCTGCTCCTGTAAGCAACGCGCCGCTTCGTTAATCATCGTATAGATCATCCGCTGCAGACACTCCTCGGGTGTCGTGCTGCGGTTGTTTTTATTCGTAAGGAATTGATAGATCGCGGGATTGGGGGTCCTTTGACGATTGTGGATGTAAAATCCTTTTCCGGATTTTTTACCCAAGAGGCCCTGGAGATAAACCTTTTCAAAAATGTCAACGGGTTTAAACCGCTCTCCAAAGCTCTCTTTAAGCAAATGCAGGACCTTGATCCCGATATCCAAACCCACCTCATCCGACAACCGGAAAGGCCCCATGGGCATCCCAAAATCCGTTATGATCCTATCAATCCATTCCAGTTTGGTCCCTTCTTCTAAAAGCCGGCCGGCCTCGTTGACATAACTTAAGAGAATCCGGTTGATCAAAAACCCGCAGGAATCTTTGACGAGGATGGGAGTTTTCTTAAGGCGCCTGGCCAAATGAAAACTCGAGGCCAGGGTTTCGGGAGAGGTGAATTCGGTTTTGATAATCTCCACCAAAGGCATACGGTGGACCGGATTAAAGAAATGAAAGCCAACGACTCGGGAAGGATCGTTGGTCGCTTTGGCGATCTCGGTAACCGATAAGGCCGAGGTGTTGGTGCACAAGACGGTCTCTGGTTGCGTCACCTCTGCCAGCTCTTTGAAAATTCTTTTTTTGATGTCTGGATCCTCGACAACGGCCTCTAGGACGCAATCGGCCTTGGCAAAGCCGCTGTAATTCAGGCTGATGGTGATCTGTCCCATGCGTCGTTCGGCTTCAAATTTTTTAAGCTTTCTTTTTTGAACCGCCTCCTGATAAATCTTGTGGGCCGCTTTAAGTCCCTTGGTCAGCGCTTCATAATTGACATCTTTGAGCCTGACCGAGATTCCCTTTGAGCTTAAAATCTGCGCGATCCCACCGCCCATCACGCCGGCGCCGACCACAGCGCATTTCTCGATCGTCTTCGGCTTAATTTGTTCTGCTCCCGATGGTAAAAATTTCTTAAATCGCTCTGTTAAGTAATAAACCTTAATTAGATTCTTGGAGACACGACTGACGACCAGCTCACCGAAGGCCTGGGCCTCGATCTGAAGGGCCCTTGAGCGCCCGAGCTTGTGAGCCTTTTGAAGGACATCCATGGCCTTCAATGGCGCGGGATAAAATCCTTTCGTCCTTTGTTCAGCCATCTTTCGGGATTGGGAAAAGAGAATCGATTGGCCGGCACGGTTGGATTCTAGGAATCGGGTAAGCGGATCCTTGTTAAAGCTGCGCGGTTTGACTTTCTTGGCTAAGATTTCATCAAGAAATTCTCGGAGAGATTCATTGAGGCCATTCTGAGAAAAAAGACGATCCACTAAACCGATCTTATAAGCTTCCCATCCGCTTAAGACCCTTCCTCCGGAGATAATTTTGATAGCTTCCTTAAGACCCACAAGCCGAGGCAGGCGATAAGTTCCGCCGAATCCGGGAATAACTCCCAGATTCACCTCGGGAAGGCCGATCTTCACTTTTTCGTTAAACGTGGCCACGCGATAGCGGCAGCTTAACGCCAGCTCGCAGCCGCCCCCTAAGGCCACGCCGTTGATGACGGCCACCGTGGGGACTTTGAGATCTTCGAGTTTATTCAAAACGTCTTGACCGGCTTTGGATTTGGCTTCGCCGTCTTTAGGATCGGTAATGAGTTCGATCTCTTTGATGTCCGCGCCAGCGAGAAAGACATCCTTTTTCAAACTGGAGATGACAACGCCGGCCAAAGAGCTCTTGTTTTGCAACTCATCCAAGATCCTCACAAGCTCCTCCAGCACTTTGGCCGTCAAGAGATTGACCTTGGCCTCGGGCTGATCGAATTCAATAAAGGCGATGTTGTTTTCAATTCGAAATTCTACGGGCATGATTTTTTAACCCCCATAGAAAACCTGTGTCACAGTAACATGTCGCAGCATGTCACAGTAGCGTGTCACAGTAAATGTCTTGGAGGTGTGTCCTAAAATGTCCCATATGGATGTCCTATAATGTCCTATATTTTGCCGCAGTTGATGATAAAACATAGTAGGCCCCTTTAAGCTCGCCCTTCATCTCAGTGTCCACTAATTTTTATTTCATCTCGTGTTCCTGACTTATGGAGTCATTAACATCACCCAGTTTCTTTTGCCAATAAGATAAGCTAGATATTCTTTTTTATGTATGCGAAATTGGTAATAGCCTGTTGTTTTTTCGTTTTCAAACATGGGGTCGTTAAATTACCTTTCCAAGATTACCGCCGCGCCCTGGCCCCCGCCCACGCACAGCGCCACCAATCCCGCATGGAGATTGTTTCGATGAAGGTGCTTGAGCATGGTGAGAATGAGGCGCGCCCCGCTGGCGCCCACGGGATGGCCTAAGGCGATGGCCCCTCCATTGACATTGAGAATCTCGGGTTGGATCGATCCCGTGAACCCTTCATAGCTGAACTCCCGAGCGAAGGCCGGGCTTTCTAACGCCTTAAGGCATGCTAACACTTGCGCGGCAAAGGCCTCGTTGATTTCGATGGCATCGATGTCTTTTAAACTCATCTCTGCTTTTTTTAGAACGCGGGGAATCGCGTGCGCCGGCCCAATCCCCATCCGGTGCGGCTCAACGCCGGCAAAAGTAAACGCCCGCAAATACCCTAAAGGCTTAAAGCCCATATCTCTGGCTTTGCTTTCTCTCATCACCAGCAGGGCCACCGCCCCGTCGGTCACTTGGCTGGAATTTCCAGCGGTGACCGTGCCGGCGACGCGATCAAAAATCGGCCTCAAGGCCGCCAGCGCCTCGAGCGTTTGGTTCTCCCGGGGGCCGTTGTCTTTGTCCACAACGCTTTTATAATGGGGGCCGGGAATGACCGGAACGATTTCTTCTTTTAAGCGCTCGCGTCCGGCGATGGCCCGTTGGTGGCTCCGCAGGGAAAATTGATCCTGATCTTTGCGGCTAATGCCGAATTCCTTGGCCAGAACTTCCCCTGTCTGGCCCATATTCAGACCGCACACTGGATCCGTGAGGCCTAGGTTCAAGCCGATACGCGGCTTTAAAAATCTAGGCCGAATCTGGCTTAAGGCCCGCAGTTTTTCCAGAAAAGTCTTGGATTTGCTGAATCTAAAAATAATCTCCTGGAGGCCTTTGGAGACGAAAAACGGGATGTTGCTCATGGATTCGGTCCCTCCGGCCAGAACACAATCCACTTCATTCATGTGTATTTTGGCAGCGGCGCTTGTCACGGCCTCCAGACCGGAGGCGCAGTTTCGATGAACAGTAAAAGCCGGTGTTGTGGAAGGAATCCCGCTTAAGAGCGCGATGACCCGCGAGATATTGGCGGCGTCGGGCGGTTGGGAGACATTCCCAAAAATGACTTCGTCAATCAGAGTCACATCCAGATTCAATCGTTCGATCAACTCTCGTGCGGCGATCCTTCCCAGCTCCTGGGCGCTTAAGTCGTTAAAGACCGTGCCCATCTTGGCAAAGGGGGTGCGGATGCCGTCTATGATGGCGATTCTTTCCATTATATTAGAACTTGAGTTTGGCAAATTTTCGAATTTGTCGTCGGAAAAGTCTCTCGGATCGCAAAAACAGGTTTTCGATACCACAAAATTGCTTTCTCGACGAGAACTACCTGAAAATACGGCCCAAAAGCCCGAAAAAGTGCCAAACTCAAGTTCTCTACTTCTTTACTTCTGACTTCTGACCTCTGACTTCTGACCTCTCCTACGATTTCGGACGAAGATCCAAAATTCTCTTTTCCTTAGAAGAGGTCTCTAATTCCAATCTTTTAACCAATTCCGGCAACGAGGTGAAAATGATCTGATTCGGCGTGACCTCGGTGGCGGAAGCAATGCTTTTTTTGAGTTCTTCTTCCATCTGCCGTTTTTCGGAATTTTGGGAGCACACGTACACCACCAGCTCATCGACCTCATGAGGATCATTGTCTTTCTTACGAATCTCGATCTGCCATTCGATGATCCCGGGAAAACCGTTTAACACGGTGGCAAAGTGATTCAAGTCGACCAAGGCCCCTTTGATCTTGGAGAGCGCCAATCCCTTGATATCGGAGATCCGCGTGATTTGACTGCTGATCCGGCCAACTTGCCGGCGGCAGTACGGGCACGGCTCATAGGTGATACCGCCTTTGACAAAATCCCCGGTTCGGTAGCGCACCACCGCGCTGCCCCGGCAATCCAGGGCGGTATAAACCAATTCGCCGTCTTCTCCCTCTTTCTGGGTTTCGCCCGTGTGGGGATCAATCACTTCAAAGATCTCCTTGTCGGGATAAAGATGATATCCGCTGGATGTGCCTGGTTTAGAGGGGCACTCCGCCCATGCCGAGCGGGCCTCGGTAAATCCATAGGTCCCAAAAATCGCGGTCTGGGTTGCGCCCATGGACATCAAAAGGTTTCTCAGTTTATCTTTATACGGCTCGGTCACCGTGGCCGCGCCCAAAACCACCTTTTTGACAAAATCCATCCGGCATCCTTTTTCCTGAGCCACACGAAAAAAATGATAAACGTAGCTGGGCACGCCGAGAATCACTGCGGGTTTCATCTTGAGGATCGCGTTGATATTGCCTTCGGTGGTCATCACCTTGCCGCCTCCGGTGCTCAAGGCCAGAACCCCTGAAGACAGCCCGCCAAAGACGACCTGCCAAAACGCCAGATGCGGAGCAAACGGAAAGACATTGACAATCCGCTCGGAGTCTTTGATGTCGAACAACTTCAGCATCCGGGCCCCCGAGAGATAAAGATTGTTGATGTCGTACATCGAATATAAGAATGATACCGGCGTGTGCGTTGTGCCCGTGGTGAAGGTCATAAAGACAGGACGGTACTCTTTGCCCATTTGATCATGGAGAAATTCCTCGCCTCGTAAAATCTTCTTTAAAGCCAGTTGGAGAAGCCGAGGGGCCGGCCAGAAGCGCCGGATTTTTTCCGCATCCGGCTGCAGCACAAATTCCTTAAACTTCTCGAGGGACTCGGGTGAGGGAAGAAAATCCAGCTTCGAGGTCATGGGGACGCGCCTTAAGTCCTCGATCGTCCGGATGGTGCGGGGATCGATACGGTTTTGATCGAAGAGTTTCCGGTAATAGGGGCTGAAAGGATAAACCTGTCGGGTGATAAACTCGTACAGCTTTTTGTTTTGGAGTTTACGGATCTGGTTGTAGGAAAAATGGGAAATGGGACTCCAGGGATTCATAGGGGCCTTTAGGTCGTTTGGGGATTATACTACAAAACAGGACACCAGACACTCCCCTCTTTAAATTTTTTCTATAAAGCCAAAAATTTCTGGATCAGCAGGGCAAATCCTAAGGTGAGTCCGGTGGCCGTCAGAAGGTATACGATCGCGCACCGTTTGCCAAACTTGGTCCAGATCACAAAGAGTTCCGTGAAGTCGGTTGTGACTCCAACCAGGACGATGACGAAAACAACGGCAAGGGTAGCACCCATTTGATAGAGTTGGCCGGCAAAAACCGAAAACCCCTCGGAACAAAGTTCCACCATGGCCGCCACCGGCACAGCCAGAAAGACCGGATTAAAAGAGGCGTGGACACCCAAATAACGAATGATCCAGGGCGTTGGGATAAACGCTTTCAGGCCGGCCGCCAAAAGAAGCCCAAATCCCAGATATTTCCAAAGCTCCCCAAACGCCTGGCCGGCCTGCTTTAAGGCCCGAAGGATTCTTTGGGATAAAGAAAGCTGAGCCTTTTGCTCGTCGTTAAGCTCTGTTTTAAAAACCTCCTGATCTGTTGGAAGGGATTCTGGAAACCAGGCACGATCTTCCAAACAACCTATCAACACTCCGGTGAGGAAGGCCACCGTCAAGGCCCCTAGGAAAATGATCGTCGTTCCTGTCAATCCCAGGAATTTATAAAAAACCGTCAATTGCACCAACCCCGCCCAAGGTGCCGCCAGCAGGAAGGTCAGGGCAGCCGCTCTGGTAGCGCCCTGCTTTCTTAAGGTGACAGCGATGGGGATGGCCCCGCAAGAACACAGGGAGGCCACTGTCCCGGAAAGAGTAGCGCGCAGGAGTGTCCCCAGGCTGTTTTTCCCCAGATAACGCAGAAGACTTTGGCGGGGGACAAACTCGGCAATGAGCCCAGCGATGAGAAAGCCGATCAGAAAATAGGCCCAGAGTTCTGCGAATAAACTCTTCAAGGCATTCGCATAGGCGATGGCAAAGTTGAAAAAAGGATTTGTCATCCTAGCCCAATCCGCATTTTCTGTTAAGACTATTAAAGTCTACCCAGAAACTTTCCTTAAGTCTTTGTTTCTCTGGAATAATTTTCAAACAGTTGATGAGCCAAAAGGCCAGAATGAGTATCACAATTGTTTCTATCATATTTACCTCCTTGCTTACTCTGCAGTTCTGTCAAAAGTCCTCATCTATCGTGTCATTGCGAGGCCGCCGCAGTTTGGCGGGGGAAGCAATCTTTTAAACTCTAAAGAGATTGCTTCGTCGTCGCTAAGAAGCGCTCCTCCTCGCAATGACACATAGTTGTTGTTGCAAATTTTCCGTATAACTTCTCTTCTTTCATAAAACTTTTGACAATACCTACTCTGCAGAGTTTGAGAGCCTTACGGTCTGCTGCTTTCTTACTTCATAATTCCACTTCCACACCGCATAAATGGCGGGGTACACCAGAAGCTCCATAATAAACGACGTGAAAATCCCCCCGACCATGGGCGCGGCGATCCGCTTCATCACATCCGCGCCGGTCTCCCAGCTGGCTGACCACATGATGGGCAAAAGCCCGACAAAGGTGGTGCCCACCGTCATCAGTTTGGGACGAATGCGTTTGACCGCACCGTGCACAATCGCCTCCTTAAGATCAGAGAAATCGCGCATCGCGCCTTTTCGGCGGGCTTCCTCATAGGCCAGATCCAGATACAAAAGCATGATGACGCCGGTTTCGGCATCCACGCCTGCCAGCGCAATGAGCCCCACCCATACGGCGATCGACAGGTTATAGCCCAACACCCACAAAAGCCAGAGCGCGCCCACCAAGGAAAAAGGCACAGCCAAAAACACAATGCCGGTTTTCACCAACGACTTGGTATTGATGTACAGAAGAAAGAAGATGATAAAAAATGTGAGGGGCACAACCACCATCAGCCGGCTCTTCACGCGTTCCATGTATTCGTACTGGCCGCTCCAAGTCAAGGCGTAGCCGGTGGGCAGTTTAAGTTTTTCGCTGACAATTTTTTTGGCTTCAGTGACATAACTTCCAATATCCCGGCCCGTCATATCGACATAAACGTAACCGGCCAGCAGACCGTTTTCATCGCGGATCATGGCCGGGCCGTAGCGGAGTACAATATCCGCAATCTGGATCAGCGGAATGTGCTGACCCAAAGGGGTCGGCACCAAGACGCGTTTGAGGTTGTCAACGTCATCGCGCAACTCCCGCGGATAGCGCACATTGACCGGATAGCGCTCCCGGCCTTCCACGGTCGTTGTGATATTCTCTCCACCGATTGCGGACATCACGATCATCTGAGCCTCTTCCACCGAAAGGCCATACCGGGCCAGTTGGTCGCGCTTCAATTCAAAGTCCAGAAAATAACCGCCCGCCACCCGCTCGGCGTAGATGCTGCGGGTCCCGGGGATTTCTTTGAGGATCCGCTCCAGCTCTATGCCGATTGCCTCGATTTTTTTGAAATCCGAGCCGAAGATCTTGATGCCGATCGGGGTGCGGACACCCGTCGTGAGCATGTCGATCCGGTTTTTGATGGGCATGGTCCAGGCGTTGGTGGTGCCGGGAATCTTGAGGGCCTGATCCATTTCGTTGATCAATTGCTCATACGAAATTTTGCGCTTCCCTTCTTGCTGGGGTTTCAGCAGAACCACGGTTTCCATCATGGAAAAGGGGGCCGGGTCCGTGGAGCTTTCGATGCGGCCCGCCTTGCCAAAGACGCGCTCCACTTCCGGGAAACTCTTGAGGACCCGGTCCTGCGTTTGTAAGAGTCTCTGCGCTTGGGTTACGGAGATTCCCGGTAGGCTGGTGGGCATGTAGAGGAGCGTGCCTTCATTGAGCTGCGGCATAAACTCCCGGCCCAGCCAGAAATAGACCGGAACCGTCAGGAGAACCACCCCTGCGGCTAGGGCGATGACCAAATGGCGGGCATCTACGACCGCGCGGACTAGGGGTTCATAAATTCGAAATAAAAACCGGCTGACCGGATGATGCACCTCGGCGCGAATTTCTCCTCCGGCAAAAAAGGTGACGATGCGCTTGAGCCAACGCGGACGAAATTTAAACACGCGTTCCCGGATCAGCAGGACCATCAAGGCCGGCGCCAGGGTCACCGACAAAATCGCGGCAAAGGCCATCGCGTAATTTTTCGTGAAGGCCAGAGGCTTAAAGAGGCGGCCTTCCTGGGCTTCGAGACTGAAGATCGGGATAAAGGAAATCGCAATGACCAGAAGTGAAAAAAAGATCGGCCGGCCCACCTCTTTGGCCGCGGTGATCAGCACTTCGTTGTAGGGTTCTTTTCGTCCCCCCTCTTTCCAGCGTTCGATGCGCTTATGGGCGTTCTCAATCAGGACAATGGAAGCGTCCACCATGGCGCCGATCGCGATGGCAATGCCACCGAGCGACATGATATTGGAGGTGATCTTCATAAAATGCATCGGGATAAAAGAGATCAGAACCGCAATGGGCAAAGTAAAGATGGGAATGACAGCACTACGAAAATGCCAGAGGAAAAGCACGATGACCAGACTCACCACGATCATCTCCTCTAAGAGTTTTTCTTTTAAAGTGTCGATGGAGCGTTGAATCAGCTCCGAGCGGTCGTACAACGTGACGAGGTGAACCCCTTCGGGAAACGAGGGTTCAACTTCCTTGAGCTTCGCTTTCACACGGTCAATGACCGTCAGGGCGTTTTCACCGTAACGCATAATCACTGTGCCGGTCACCACGTCCCCTTGACCATCCAAATCAGCGAGCCCCCGGCGGATCTCCGGTCCGATTGTGACCGTGGCCAGATTTTTCACCAGAATCGGCGTTCCGTTTTGGTCGGTCCCAACGACAATCTTCTCTAAATCTTGGATCGACTTGGCATAGCCGCGGCCCCGGACCATGAATTCCGCCCCGGCAAATTCCAAGAGCCGGCCACCGACCTCCTGATTTCCTTTACGGATCGCCTCGATTACGGTGGTTAGGGGGATGTTATAGGCGAGAAGCCGGTTGGGGTCGATGGTGATTTGATACTGTTTGATAAACCCTCCCAGGGACGCGACCTCAGCCACACCGGGAACGCTCTGCAGATGATAGCGAAGATACCAGTCCTGAAAGCTCCTCAGCTCCTGAAGATTGTGTTTTCCGGATGTGTCAACCAGCGCATACTGATAGACCCATCCGACTCCCGTGGCATCGGGCCCGAGTTCGGTTGTGACGCCTTCGGGCAGCCGCGGGATGATTTTGCTTAAGTATTCCAGGGTCCGGCTGCGGGCCCAGTAAATATCCGTGCCGTCCTGAAAAATCACATAGACGTAGGAAAACCCAAAATCCGAGAACCCGCGGATGGCTTTGACCCGGGGCGCTCCCAAGAGGGCGCTGATGATCGGATACGTCACCTGGTCTTCGATGATGTCCGGGCTTCTGTCCCAGCGGGAATAAATAATGACCTGGGTGTCGGAGAGATCCGGAATCGCATCAAGGGGAATATTTTTGAGCGACCAAAGCCCGCCTAAGATGGCAGAAAAAACCAGGATCAAAACCAGAAATTTGTTGCGGGCCGAGAAGTCAATGATCCGTTCGACAAATCCTTCGCGTGTTTTTTCGTTATTGTCCATGGGAACCTCCAGGCTGTGGGGCCCCTTCTTGCGGCGCGCTACCAGAAGAAGCATTGCCGACAGCAGCGCCCGGTGTGGGTCCGCTCATCCCTTCCAGCGCCGCCTTCAGCCGGCTTTCAGAATCAATGAGAAAGTTGCCGCTGGTTACCACCCGTTCTCCGTCTTGAAGTCCCTCTTTGACCTGGTCAAATTCCTCGGCCGACGATCCTAAAACAACATCCCGGGGCTCAAAAAGGCCCTGGCCTTTGTCCACAAAGACAATCTGTTTTGTGCCAGTGTTGAAGACCGCCTCTTGAGGAACGGTCAGGGCCTCACCTAAGTTCACGCGGATTGTGGCATTCACATACATGCCGGGTTTGAGTTGACCCTGGGGATTTTCTAATTGGGCACGGATTCTCGTCGTGCGCGTGGTGGGATCCACCAGGGGATCGATGCTGCGAATTTTTCCGGGAAAGGTTTGTCCTGATAAGGCCGGGACCTCCACGATCAAATTCTGTTCTACCTGAATTAAGGGAAGCTCATATTCATAAACCTGGGCGTACATCCACACCAGTTGCCCGGGGTTCGCGTAAAGGAGTCCGTGCTCTGGCTCAGGGCGTTGGCCGATCTCTTCGATCAGCTCGTCACTTAAGCCCAGGTGTTTTAGACGAATGCGGGCGGATTCCACCAGTCTCCGGGACTGGTCAACGACCTCGACAATCGAGCTTTTTTGCGAACGCTGATACGCGGCCACGGCCTGGATGTACTCAGCCTGGGCCTGATACAATTCGGGATCGTGGGCAATGGTCCCCACGGCGCGAATCGTTTTGGTGAGCTGGCGTTTTTCAACCAAACTGGTTTTGATCCCAATGAGCTGTTGCTTTTGGGGGGTGAGGAGAACCGGAGAGTAGCCTTCGGGGACTGGGGCTTCTGCTTGGCCTTCCATGGGCGCCGTTTGGGATGGCGCGTCCTCTTCGTAGACCGGTACCATGTCCATACCCATGGGCGATTTACCGGGTTTGTCGGATTTGTAACCGGGGATCATCGGGTCGGTCCAATAGAGGATCTTCTTTTCTTTCTTGCCAGCCTTCTCTTTTTTTGCGGAAGATTTTTCTGCCGGGCTTTTTGTTAGTCTTTCTTTCGGGCTTTCGATCACATGCGTCCCACAGATTGGGCACGTCACACTCTCCCCTTCTTTGGCCACAACCAGCATTGGGCAGGGTTTGCCATCATGCACCCGGGGACAATTATGCAGATAGCAGATGTCTTTGGCCGTTTTGGTGGTTTTTTTAACAAACTTCATATTACAGATAGGACAATCTCCCGGGCGATCGCTGGTATACATCGGGTGCATGGTGCAGTAATAAACGGTTTTCTCCTTGGATTGGTGGGAGCTCCTTTTCGAGTTTAATAGGACGACCCCGATTCCTAAGAGCACCACTATCAAAATGAAAAACAAAAATTTCCTTTTCATGATCAGGTCCTCCTTAATGATCTAAATCAGTACCGACAGCCCTTTCCAACAGCGCAAAATTTTTCATGGCCTCCGCGAAGGCCTGATAATAGGCGAGCTTGCTGTTGAGATAAACCCGTTCGCTGTCCATAAAGTTTAAGATGTCGGTTTGTCCGGCTTCATAACCCGCCTGATCGGACTTCAGGGCGATCTCAACTTGGGGGATGAGCGCATTTTCATAGAGATCCAGAACTTGGCTAGAGGCCATAAACTGATAATACGCATTTTTCACCTCGAACTCACTTAAGTTTTCGGTGTCTTTTAAGCCGGCCTCGCTGGCCTGAAGATTCTTTTTGGCTTCCTTGACCCCGGGAACAAGGCGGTTCTGCCACAAGGGAATGGTGAATTTGATCGGAATCATCCAGGCATCGCGGCCGTCATCCGGGTCGCTGGTATCGCCCGCGCCGATCTTATAATATTGAAACCCAACCGAGATGTCCGGCGCGTATTCGAATTTCGATAATTTCAAGGCGTGTCTCTGGCGTTCGACCATGGCCTCGGCTTCCAGCACTTCCGGGCGATGGTGCTTGGATTTTTCCAAGAGATCTTCCAGGGTCAACGCCAGCTCCGGGACATCCGGTGAATCTATACTCTGGATTTCCAAAGGCTGGTCGGCCCGGCGGTTCAAAAGCGCTTTGAGGGAAGCCTTAAGGCTTTGCTTTTGCTGGCGCAACATAAAAATCTTCTGCAGGATCTCGGAGAGCTCGGCCTGCGTCTTGGCCACGTCCCTTTGGGGCCCCTGCTGGCTAGCGTAGCGCGCCTGGGTGATGCCTTCCAATTTATTCAGGAGTTCGCGGACCTCCCCAGTCACTTTCAGGCCGGAGTCTACCGCATAAAGATCATAATAGACCTCTGAAACTTTAAAGATGAGATCGCGCTCGGTCATTTTAAACTTGGCGTGCGCGCCTTGGGTCTCGGCCCCGGCGATCTTTCGTTTTTCACGGAGTTTCGCCGGGAAAGGGATCATTTGCTCAAACTCATACATCTCCTCTTGCGGGCCGAGGCGCGTTTCCAGCATCGGGCCCATAATAGACAAGCCGGCGGTGGGATCCGGCAGGCTAGAGGCCTGCGGAATCCGGCTTTGGGCCGCGTGCCAGTGGGCCTCGGCCGCCTTAAGCTGGGGATTGTTGGCTAAGGCTTCCTGGATCAAAATATCGAGATCAGAAGTGGTCTGCGATAAAGCGGCCTTCGGGGGGATGAGCACACTTGCCAGAATTATGGCTATAAAGACCTTCCCTAAGATTCTATAAACACGCATTTTGATCACCTTTCAATATGTATTTATTTTTGAATATAGTCTACCCTAAAACCGATAGAGAATAGTAGCTTTTTGAAGAAATTTTGTGGGGTCTAAAATTAGATTTGCAAAATAGAATTCTTGAGGTACAACAGAGGAGAACTGGGGAAATTTGCCAAGGAGGCGATCAGGGGCATGTTTGAATCATTCCAGCCTTCCCAGGAAATCTGAAAATAAACCGTTGCGGCCAAGGCCTTGGTGATGTCTATTTTAAAAGGTAAGATGTTTTCAGGTTTTATCCCGGAAAACTTAAGGCACGGACACAAGAAAGGATCAGAAGAAGTCGGTAAAGATGTTGCGTGGTTTTCAGAAGGACAAAAGCTAGGGGGTGAATCTGCCTGGGCCTGGGGAAGAAAACAGCAGCACGACACAAAGACCACCAAAAACAAAACGCCTGTAAACCCACAGCCCAATTTTTGCGCAGGATTTTTCATGGCTGATTTAAATGTACTCTATGTTTTTGGGAAAGTCAAATGAAAATTTTAGGTCTTTCCCGAGTTTGTAGCAACATAGCAGCGGCTTTTCTTTCTTTTTGCTACTTTTTCTTTCTTTGTTAATTCTGTGAATATG
>Ga0137796_10000453_pt1 | contig 25769 bp, 26 predicted proteins | sample OV2TP3_FD_97704 | JGI IMG/M metagenome (GOLD analysis project Ga0137796, IMG submission 97704) | reverse complement strand
GAGCGGTATGATCGCCTGCTTCACGCCCGCGCTCCCTCGGGGACCGTTTCCTCGCGCCGCACCGCGATACGGTAGCGCCGGTCGCTCGCCGCGAGCAGCCCGCCGAGCGCCATGACGAGGCAGCCGCCCCAGATCCAGCCGACGAAGGGCTTGACGTGCAGCCGCAGCGTCCAGGCGCCGCCCTCGACCGGCTCGCCGAGCGACACGTAGAGGTCGCGGGTTACCCCGGAATCGATCGCCGCCTCGGTCATCGGCATTCTCTGCACGCGGTAGAGCCGCTTCTCCGGCGCAAGGCGCGCGATCACCTCGCCCTCGCGCAGCACCGTGACGCGGCCGCGCGAGGCGCTGTAGTTGGGGCCCGCGGCCTCGCCCACGCCCTCGAGCCGGAAGGCGTAGCCGCCGAGCGTCGCCGCCTCGCCCGGCGCAAGGCGCACGTCGCGCTCGGCCTCGTAGGTCTTCACCAGCGTCACGCCGGCGACGAAGATGCCGACGCCGGCGTGCGCGAGCACCATGCCGAGCAGCGACCTCGAGCGCGTGCGCTGCACGGCGAACGCCGAAGCCGCGGCGCCGACCAGCCAGAGCGAGAGCGCGAGCCCCAGCACCGTGAGCGCGCTCCAGCGCCCGAAGACGAGCGGCAGCCCGAGGGCGAGCGCCAGCGCGGCGACCGCTGCCCATCGGGCACGGCGCCCCGCCACGGCCCAATCGCCGCGGCGCCAGGCGACGAGCGGACCCAGGCCCGCGAGCGCGAGCGCCGGCGCCATGAGCGGCACGAACACCGACTCGAAGTAGGGCGGGCCGACCGAGATCTTGCCCAGGCCGAGCGCGTCCAGGAACAGCGGATACAGCGTGCCCAGCATCACGGCGGCGCAGGCCACCAGCATGAGCACGCTGTTGGCGAGCAGCATCGACTCGCGCGAGAACAGCTCGAAGCGCGCGCCGGGCGCGATGCGCGGGGCGCGCCAGGCGAACAGCGCGAGCGACCCGCCGACCACGAGCGCGAGAAAGCCGAGGATGAAGACGCCGCGCCGGGGATCGGTGGCGAAGGCGTGCACCGAGGTGAGCACGCCCGAACGCACGAGAAAAGTGCCGAGCAGCGAGAGCGAGAAGGCGAGGATCGCGAGCAGCACCGTCCAGCTCTTGAAGGCGCCGCGCTTCTCGGTGACGGCGAGCGAGTGAATGAGCGCAGTGCCCACGAGCCAGGGCATGAAGGAGGCGTTCTCGACCGGGTCCCAGAACCACCAGCCGCCCCAGCCGAGCTCGTAGTAGGCCCAGAAGCTGCCGAGCGCGATGCCGAGCGTGAGGAAGATCCAGGCCGCGGTGGTCCAGGGCCGCGACCAGCGCGCCCAGGTGGCATCCAGCCGCCCGTCGAGGAGCGCCGCGATGGCGAAGGCGAAGGCCACCGAGAACCCTACGTAGCCCATGTAGAGCATCGGCGGATGGAACACCATGCCCGGGTCCTGCAGCAGGGGATTCAGGTCGCGACCGTCGGGGGCCGGGGGGAGCAGCCGCTCGAACGGGTTCGAGGTGAACAGCATGAAGCAGAGGAAGCCGACCGCGATCAGGCCCATCACCCCGAGAATGCGCGCGACCATCGCTTCGGGGAGGCTGCGGCTGAAGACCGACACCGCGAGCATCCACGCCGAGAGCATCAGCACCCAGAGCAGCAGCGATCCCTCGTGGCTGCCCCAGGTCGCCGCGATGCGGTAGGCGAGGGGCAGGCTCGAGTTGGAGTTGCTCGCGACGTTGAGCACCGAGAAGTCGTTGGCTGCGAAGGACCAGGCGAGGCAGCCGAACGCGAACGCGACGAACACGAACTGGCCCTGCGCCGCCGGGCGCGCCACGGTGAGGAACGCGGGCACGCCGCGCGCCGCGCCGGCAAGCGACAGGGTCGCCTGTGCGAGCGCGAGCGCAGCCGCGACGATCAGCGCGAAGTGGCCGAGCTCCGGGATCACGGCAGCACCACGGTCTTGGCCGCCTTCTGCGCGTGCGCCTTGGCGAGCGCTGCCGCGGCCTCGGGCGGCATGTAGTTCTCGTCGTGCTTGGCGAGCACCTCGCTGGCGCGGAACACGCCGTCCGGACCCAGGCGACCTTGCGTCACGACGCCTTTTCCTTCCCTGAAGAGATCGGGCAGGATGCCGCTGTAGACGACCGGGATGCGCTGCGCGGTGTCGGTGACGACGAACTGCACCGTGAGGCCGTCTTTCTGCCGCTTCAGGCTGCCGGCCTCGACCAGCCCGCCGATACGGAAGGTCCGGTCGAGCGGCGCTTCCTTCGCCGCCACCTGGCTCGGGCTGAAGAAGAACACGAGGTTGGAGCGGAACGCGTTCAGCACCAGCAGCGCGGCGATGCCGAGGAGCGCCACGCCCGCCGTGACGGCGATCAGCCGGCGATGGCGCGGCTTCATGCAGCCGCCCCGCGGCGCGCGACCAGCCATACCTCCAGCGCGATGGCGAGCGCGGTCACGGCGTACGAGCCCCACACGTAGAGGCCGTAGCCGCCCATGGCGAGGAAGGCGTCGAGGCTCCCCCAGCTCATGCCGCAGCCCGTTGCGCCCGCAGCCAGGCCATCTCGCGCTCGCGGCTGCGGATGATCGCGCGCACGCGCGCGAGCGACACGGCGATGGAGTACATCCAGGCGGCGAACGCCATCAGCAGCATTCCCGCGAGCATGGCCGCCGCCATGCTGGGCGCGCGCGTCAGGCTCACCGAAGCGCCCTGGTGCAGCGTATTCCACCACTGGACGGAGAAGTAGATGATCGGGACGTTGACCACGCCGAGCAGCGCCAGGATCGCCCCCGCCCGGTCCGAGCGCACCGGGTCGGGAATCGCGGCCTTGAGCGCAATGAATCCTAGATACAGGAACAGCAGGATAAGTTCCGAGGTCAGGCGCGCGTCCCACACCCACCACGTGCCCCAGGTGGGCTTGCCCCAGAGCGCGCCGGTCCAGAGCGCGATGAAGCTGAACAGGGCGCCGGTCGGGGCGAGGGCGGAGGCCATCATGCCCGAGAGGCGCGTGTTGAGGACGAGCCCGAGGCCCGCCCAGCCTGCCATCACGACGTAGAGGAACATGGACATCCAGGCCGCGGGCACGTGGATGAAGATGATGCGGTAGGCCTCGCCCTGCTGCGCATCGGTGGGTGCGACGAAGAAAGCGACGTACAGCCCTGCCGCGCCGCTCGCCGCGGCGAGCCAGGTGAACCACGGGATCATCCTTCCCGCAAGCGGGAAGAACGCCTGCGGGGAGGCGAGACGCAGCCACCAGACGGTGGATCCTGCGCCGGCGTCGTCACCGGGTTCGCGCATTCGTGGGAGAGGGGTGGGGATTAGACCCGCAATTTTAAGTCATGGCGGAACCCCCAAATCCGGCGAGCGCCTCCGCCAGCAGGTAGCGTATGGGGAACGCCGCCGTGAGCTCCACCTGTCCCCGGTGCCAGGCCCCGCGCGGAACGCAAATGGCCGGGCTAGAGCTGGCTCGGCAGCCAGAGCGAGATCTGCGGGAACGCGATCAGCAGCGCCAGCGTGAGCACGTCCATGGCGAGGAACCAGGCGATGCCGCGGAATATCGTCTCGAGGCGGACCTCGTCGCCGACCACGCCCTTGAGCACGTACACGTTGAGGCCCACCGGCGGCGTGATGAGGCCGATCTCGAGGTACTTGATCATGATCACGCCGAACCAGATCAGGTCGTAGCCGAGCCGCTCGATGACCGGCGTCACCACCGGCAGGGTGAGCAGCATGATCCCCAGCGGGTCCATGAAGGTGCCGAGCAGGATGTAGACCAGCGAGAGCGCGAGCAGGACGCCCAGCGGCGGCAGGTCGAGCGCCGCCGCCCACTCGGTGAGCGCGCCCGCGACCCCGGTGACCGCGATGAACGCGACGAAGATCTTGGCCCCGAGCACGACCGCGAAGATCGCACCGGACTGCACCACGGTCTCGATCAGCGCGCTGCGCGAGCGCGCGCGGTCGAGCCGCCGCGCGATGAAGCCGAGCGCCCAGGCGCCCGCGGCGCCGAGCGCCGCCGCCTCGGTGGGCGTGACCAGCCCCGAGTAGATGCCGCCCATGACGACCACGAACAGCGCCACGATCGACCAGGTGCGCCGCAGCGAGCGCACGCGCTCGCCCCAGCCCGCGGCCTCCGCGCGCGGCCCGAGCGCCGGATCGAGCGTGCCGCGGACCCACACCATCGCCATGTAGATGAGCGCCGAGATCACCCCCGGAATGAATCCCGCGAGCAGCAGCTTGCCGATCGACTGCTCGGTGAAGATCCCGTAGAGCACCATCAGGATCGAGGGAGGAATGAGCGAGCCCAGCGTGCCGCTCGCCGCGACCACCCCGGTGGCCAACCCCTGGTCGTACTTGTAGCGCAGCATTTCGGGCACCGCGAGCTTGCCCATCGCGGCCGCGGTGGCGAGGCTCGAGCCGCTCACCGCGGCGAACGCCGCGCAGCCCGCGACCGAGGCCATCGCGAGGCCCCCGGGGAGGCGCGCGAGCCACACCCGGGCGGCGGCGTAGACATCCTCGGTGAAGCGCGCCTGGTACGCCACGTAGCCCATCATGAGGAACAGCGGTACCGCCACCAGCGTGAACGAGGAGATGAACGAGTAGGGCTCGATCGAGATCAGCGACCAGGCAGCCTGCAGCCCCCGCTCGAGCGCGAAGCTCCCGCCCGGTGGCCAGGCGATCGCGACCACCAGGCCCACGAAGCCCACACCCGCAAGGGCGATGGCGATCGGCACGCGCAGCGCGATGAGCGCAAGCAGCACGACGAAGCCCGCCAGCCCGAGCGTCGCCGGGTTCACGCCTGGCGCGTCGGCGCGCGTCCGCCCTGGCGCACGGCCACGGCGAGATCCATCAGCACGCGCAGCGCGAAGACGGCGAGACCCGCCGCGACCACCGCGCGGCCCGGCCATTCGGGAAGCTTCAGCAGGCCGTCGGAATAGGCGCCCACGCGCCACGCGGTGAGAAAGTCCGAGAAGCTGGCCGCGGCCAGCAGCACGACCACCGCCAGCGTCAGCGCGAGGGCGAACAGCTCGATCGCCTCGCGCGCCTGCACGGGCAGCCAGTCGGTGAACAGGGTCACCTGCACGTGGCCCTTCTGCCACTGGACGTAGCCGAGCGGCAGGAAGACGACGAACACCATCAGATTCTCGTTCATGACGAGGTCGTCCGGGATCGGAGCGTCCAGGAGGTAGCGGCCGAGCGAGGACACGGTGGCGATCGACATCATCAGCAGGGCCGCGACCGCCGCCACCGCCAGCAGCAGGCGGTCGACCAGGCCCAGCAGGCGCGCCATGGGCGTCTGCGGCGCCCGCCTCGCCGCTCAGTTACGCGTCCAGGGATAGCCTTTGGACGCGAGCTCGGCCTCGTACTTGTCGCGCGTCCGGTTGAGCGTCTCCACGATGCCGGCCGCGGCCACGCCCTTCGCCGCCATCGACTTCACCCATTCCTGCAGGAACGTCGACTTGGCGGTCCAGGTGTTGAGCTCGGACTGCGGCAGCGCATGGAAAAGGACTTTCTTGCCGCCGATGCCGGCGCTCAGCTCCTTCTTGGTCCTGCCGACGTCGTCGAGGTAAGCGCGCGCGTACCGGTCCATGAACTGCTCGCTGATCCTGGTCATGGCGGCGCGCACCTCGGCCGGCATGCCGCTCCAGGTCTTCGCGTTGATGCCCGCGCCGTAGCCGAGCACCTGTCCCATGCGCACCTCGGTGACGTGGCCGGCCACTTCGTAGTGCTTGTACGATTTCACGAACGGGATGTAGTTGATGGTGCCGTCGATCGTGCCGCGGCCGAGGGCCTCGTACAGCTCGCCGAACTGGATGTTGACCGGCACGGCACCGAGGCTCTTCAGCAGCCCGACCCAGCCGCCGGTCGCGCGGATCTTCTTGCCCGCGAGGTCCTTCTCGGAGAGGATCGGCGTCTTGCTGAGGATGTCGACCGGCCCGGTGGTGAAGATCGTCAGGATGTGCGCATTCTGCTTCTCAACCTCTTTCTGCAACTCGGGCACGGTGCGGTGCATCTCGTACCAGGTATGCATGCCGACCCATGGATCGCGCCCGCCGAAAGGCGCGTTGGCGAGATTCCAGATCGGCAGCTCGGCGGGCGTGTAGATGCCGAGGATGGTCCCGGTCTCGGCGAGGCCCGAGCCCACGGCCTTGAGCGTGTCCTTGCCCTTGACGAGCGCCTGCGCCCAGAAGAACTGCACCTTGACCTTGCCGCCGGTCTGCTTCTCGATCTCGCCCGCCCACCATTTGAGCGATTCGGCGCGCGGGCCGCGGTCGGGGCCGATGTCGGAGTAGCGCAGCGTCCACGACTGCGCGCCCGCAGGCGGCGCGCCCAGCACCGCGGCCGCGAGGCCCAGCGCGGGGACGACGAGAAGCGGCTTCGGAAACCGGCGCTTGCGATGCGTCATGGCGGTCCTCCTCCGTGAACGTGCCTCCTATCGCATATCCTACTCCCAAGTACGCCGCCGACGCGGAAGGCGCGGTCGAGCGGCGCCTCCTTCGCCGCGACCTGGCTCGGGCTGAGGGTGACCCGCGATTCCAAGTCGAGGCGGCCCTCCTCGGGCACGCGCGTACGCGACATCCTTGAAGGGCTGCCGGAAGGTCGGCGCGTCGCCTACGGTAGAATCATGGTGTGATTAAGCGCATCAAATTGAGCGTCGGGCTGTGGGCGCTCCTGCTCGCGGTCCTGGGCGGCATAGTTGGCGTCACGTTCTTGCGAGAGAGGTTCAATCCCGATTTCAAGTCGCGGGGCATCGAAGTGGGCGAGCGGATCCCGGAGCTCATGGTGACGACGCAACACGGAGCGCAGCAGTCGCTTGCGCGGCTCTGGCAGAAGCGCCCGGTGCTGCTGGTGACTGGATCGCTCACCTGTCCCGTGTCGCGCAGGGAGATCCCCAGCGTCGAGGGTATCCGCAAGAAGTTCGGAGATCGCGTCTTCGTCGCGGTGCTCTACACGCAGGAGGCGCATCCGAGCGCCGGCCCGTTTCCCTATGAGGACCATGGGCAACCGAAGCAGAACCGGATCGAGGGCCTTGCGCGGGCGCAACCGCGTACGCTTGAAGAGCGGGGCAAGCTGGCCGACGAATTCAAGGATCGTTTGAGACTGTCGGTTCCCGTCGTGCTTGACGACATGAGAAACCAGGCCTGGGAAACCTTCGGCGGCGGCCCGAACATGGCACTCCTCGTCGACAGGGACGGGGTCGTCCACGCCAAGCAGGGGTGGTTCGACGACGACGAGATGCAGGAAGAGATCGAGCGCTTTCTGGGCCTGTGAAAGCGGGCCCCGGCGGACGTGGCGAGCCGATCCCGGTAACCCGCTGATGGGCCGCGACATGTCCGGCGAGGAACTGCGCTCGGCTGCGCTTGCTGCCCAAGCACGCGCTGCAAGATCGTAGCGCGATGCTGTTCCGCGTGCTCTCCGAGCTCGGTCCGCTCCTGTTGCGTAGAGGCGCGCCCGGCCCGGGGCGTTATCGTGATCTGCGGGTGCTCTACAGCACGGTCATGGCGCCCCCCTACGCCAATCCCTATCCCCTCTCGGATAGACAGGTGCTCTGCGGTCCCCGCTGGCCCGATGAGAACCGGTCCGGACGCGTCGTCTCGAGACAGACTCCTCTCGGCACCTACGATGTTGGAGGGATCGTAGAGCGGCTGCCGCGCGCGCAGCGACCGGAGGTGTTCTTCGCCTACGTGGACGCGACGGGGGCCTGCCTGCCGCTCAATACGCGCTCGCTTCGTTGTCCGCGCGTGGCGTTGATTGCGGACGTTCACCACCGCGAGTCGCCGATCGCCCGGCTGCTGGAGTATCTGGCCCGGGAGCGCTTCGACTACCACTTCATCGTCGCCGCGCGGCAGCATGCGCGCTGGTTCCAGGCCGCCCGTCTGCCCAATCTGTACGCCTGCGGCGCGGCCATGCTGGTGCGTCCCTACCAGGGCGCCATCAGGACGGCGGCCGAGCGCGAGCCGGTCATCGCCTTCGCCGGGCAGGCGGGCAGGTTCCATCCGCGGCGCGCGCGGCTGCTCCAGGCGATGCGCGCGGCGCAGCTCCCGGTCAAGGCGGGGGAGATGCAGCAGGCCGAGGCCCTTGAGCTGTTCGCCGGCGCCAGGCTCAGCTTCAACTGCAGCCTCAACGGCGACCTCAACATGCGCGTCTTCGAAGCCCTCAGCGCCGGTGCCTGCCTGTTGACCGACCGTCTCTGCCCCGAGGCCGGCACGGATTCCCTTTTCACCGACGGGCGCGACCTGGTGTGCTTTGACGCTGCCGAAGACCTCGTCGAGAAGGCACGGCACTACCTCGCCCGTCCGGACGAAGCCGCCGCCATCGCGGCGTCCGGGAGGCAGGCCTGGGAGGCTCGCATGCGGCCCGAGCGCAAGGTCGCGGAAATCATGGATCTCGTCATCGGTGGGCGCGCGGCGCCCGCCCTGGGCCTGGACCTCCAGCGCTCCGCGCCGCCGCTCGACGACCGGTTCGGCCCGCGCCTGGCCTGCTACCAGGTGCTGCAGGAGCTGAACCGGCAGATGGAGCAGGTCCGGGTCGGCTTTACGCCGGGCGTATTCGATTTCGAGACCGACGCCCGCGACCTGCTGCGCCTTCGCGCGGCGCGACTGGGCGCGGACCACGCGGCGGACCGGCGCTGGGACGTCGTCGTCACGACCTGGCAGGACATTGGCGCGCTGGAGGGCAGCGGCAGGCCGATCGCCGCCGAGCGCTGGCTGGTCGTCGGCAATGCCCAGGAGGAGGGGCCGGGCGCAGTGGCGCGGATGGACCGCCGGGGATGCAGGCTCGTCTCCGCCCTGCCCGGAGTCGACCTCTTCGAGAGCGCCGCGCCGGGATAGGCGCGGCGGGCTGTCAATCGAGCGCGACGCGCAGGGCCGCGCAGGCAGCCCAAGGACCGGCCACCAGCGACACCGCGAGGAACGCGCCGAGCAGCGAAAGGTGCGCCGCGGGGTCGAGGCCGCCCTCGAGCGCGCCCACCGCGCCCGCGCCGAACACCAGCGCCGGCACGAACAGCGGCAGCACGAGCAGCGCGAGCAGCACCGCGGCGCCCCGCGCCCCGAGCGTGAGCGCGGCGCCCGCGGCGCCGATCAGGCTGAGCACCGGCGTGCCGACGAAGAGCGAGACGAGCAGCACGCCGAGCGCGTCTGCCGGCAGCCCGTACTGCAACCCGATGAGCGGCGCCACGAGCGCCAGCGGCAGGCCGGTCGCGAGCCAGTGCGCGCCGATCTTGCCGAGCACGATCGCCGGCAGCGCGCGCGGCGCAACCAGCATCTGCTCGAGCGTGCCGTCGGCCAGGTCGGCGGCAAACATGCGCGGCAGCGAGAGCATCGCCGCGAGCAGCGCCGCCACCCAGATCACCCCCGGGGCGATCGCGCGAAGCTGCCCGGGCTCAGGGCCTGCGCCGAGGGGGAAAAGGCTCGCGACGATGACGAAGAACACGAGCACGTTCGCCGCGTCGCCCTTGCGGCGCAGCGCGATCCGCAGGTCGCGCCGCAGCACCAGGAGCAGCGTCTGCGCCATCGCTCTCTATAAGGCGAGCTCGACGCTGCGCGGCGCCGCGAGCGGGGCGTCCTGGTGCGAGGTGAGCACCAGCATGCCGCCCGCGGCGAGGTGCGCGGCCGCGAGGTCGCAGACGCGCTCGATGCCTTCGGCATCGAGCGCAGCGAAAGGCTCATCCAGAATCCAGAGCGGCACCGCGCCGGCAGCCGCGAGGCGCGCGAGCGCGGTGCGGCGCCGCTGGCCCTGCGAGAGAAACCGGGCCGGCAGCCCGGCGAGGCGCTCCAGGCCGAGCCGCCCGAGCGCCGGCCGCGTCGCCTCCGGCGCGAGCCCGGAGAGCCGGAGTGAAAACTCGAGGTTCTCCAGCGCCGTGAGCTCGTCCTTGACGGCCGCGGCATGCCCCATGAAGAGCATCTCGCGGCCATAGTCCTCGGCGAGCGTCGCGAGCGGCGACCCGCGCCAGCGCACCGCCCCGGCGGCGGGGCGGGTGAGTCCCGCGAGGATGCGCAAGAGGCTCGTCTTGCCGGTGCCGTTGGCGCCCCGCACCCGCAGCAGCTCGCCGCGCCCGAGCGAAAAACCGAGGCCCGAGAACAGCGCCAGCCCGCCGCGCTCGCAGGCGAGCGCCTCCGCTTCCAGCATGCGCACGATTCTACGTGCGAACCTCTCGTGTCGCCGGGACGCGGCTTGCGGTATGGTGCGCAGCGTGCCGAACCGCTGGCTCGTGCCGTTCCTCAACCTCGGGCACCTGCTCGACCACCTCGCGATGCTCGTCTTCCCGACCGCGGTGGTGGCGCTGGCACGCGAGTGGCACCGGCCGTACTCGGAATTGCTGCCGCTCGCGCTCGGCGGCTTCATCGCCTTCGGCGCCTGCGCCATTCCCGCGGGCTGGCTCGCCGACCGCTGGAGCCGCTACCGCGTCATGGCGGTGTTCTTCTTCGGCATCGGCGCGGCGCTCTTCCTGACCGGTTTCTCGCAATCGCCCTGGCAGCTCGCGCTCGGCCTCACCGTGGTCGGGGCGTTCGCGGCGATCTACCACCCGGTCGGCATCGCCATGCTCGTCGCCTCGCCCGAGAAGATGGGGTGGCTGCTCGGCTGGAACGGGCTCTGGGGCAACCTCGGGCTCGCGTTCGCCGCGCTCGTCACCGGCGCGCTGGTGGACCTCGCCGGCTGGCGCGCCGCGTTCTTCGTCCCGGGGCTCGCCTGCGTCGCCGCCGGCGCGGGGTTTGTCACGCTCGTCGCCGACCCCGGGGGCGTGAAGCGCGGCGCAAGATCCATCGGCCTGCACGTGGACGCGCGCATGATGGCGCGCATCTTCGCCATCCTGCTGGTGGCGACCGCGTGCGGCGGCATCATCTTCAATTCCACCACGGTGGCGATGCCCAAGGTGTTCGACGAGCGGCTGCAGGCGCTGACGCAGACCAACTTCGGCATCGGCGCGCTGGTGGCGGCGGTCTACACGCTCGCCGCGTTCGCGCAGGTGCTGATGGGCGCGCTCATCGACCGCAGCGAGCTCAAGCGCCTGATGATCGGCGTCGCCCTCGCCCAGATCCCGCTGCTATGGCTCGCCGCCAACCTCGAGGGCTGGGCGATGCTCGGCGCCGCGGTGCTGATGATGCTCGCGGTGTTCGGCCAGATCCCGCTGAACGACGCCATCGTCGGCCGCTACTGCGCCGACGAGTACCGCGCGCGCGTGCTCTCGGTGCGCTACGTGGTGTCGCTCGGCGTCGCCGCGGTGGCGGTGCCGATGATCGCCGCGCTGCACGCCACCGAGGGCGGCTTCAGCAACGTCTTCTACGTGCTGGCGGCGCTCGCGGTGGCGATCCTCGCCGCGACGCTCTTCTTCCCGTCGCGCGCCGAGCTGCTGGCGCAGAAGGAGAAGCTCGCCGGCGAAGCGGCCTGAGGGGCCGTGGAGCCGACCCGCGCCGAGATCGACGCGCTGCGCGGCCCGGCGCTGCTCGAGTTCGGCTCGAGCGGCTGCGGCCACTGCCGGCCCGCGCAGCCGCTCGTCGCCGAGGCGCTGGCGGCGCGCCCGGGGGTGCGCCACCTCAGGATCGAGGACGGCCCCGGGCGGCGCCTGGGGCGCAGCTTCGGCGTCAGGCTCTGGCCGACGCTCGTGTTCCTGCGCGACGGCGTGGAAACCGCTCGCGTGGTGCGTCCGACGAGTACCGAAGAGATCGTTCGCTTAATGAAGCAGGTGGCCAGCGATCCGGCTGCGTAACCGCCGGGCTTACTCGAGCGCAAGCGCGACCAACTCAACCTCGGTGTTGGGATCTCGCCAGTTCCCGCGGAGTGTTTGCCACTCCATCTTGACGTAGCGTTTCGCGGCAGGCGCAAACCAGAAGGTGCCCATGCGCTCGTACGTCCCGGCCGCGATGACAATCTGCCTGATCTCCACGCGGTACGCCTCAAATGTGCCCGCCGGAACCGTTACCTGTTCGAGCTTGACGACGCGCGCGCTGAACTTGCAGTCGTACGCAGGGTTTGTGCTGCAGTTGCCCGCTTTATGTATCGGTAGATTCGGCCACACATCTCCGGGCTTGATCGACTGCTGCACATGGAGGTAGGGCGAGAGTATGTAGCTGTGGTTCGTCAGGCCCACGATCGCCGCGTCCGGCTCGCGAACCGCCTCGATGGTTGTACCTCCCCGCGGTGTCCAGCGATCGATGACAACATTGTCCGCGACCGCATGCACCTCCACCCAGGGACTCGTGCGCCACTCCGTCGCGACCTTGCTGACCGGCTCGAGCAGGCGATTCCGATACTGCCACCGGTCGCCGACGCGCGGCAGCCTGGAGATCGTCGCACCGTGCTGCGGCTTAGGCACTGATAGCGCCGCGATCTGGGGCTGCGCCGTCGATGCCGGCGCCTGGGGCGGTGGATCGGTTGCGGGCTTACGCGCCGTGACGCGTTGGTCGTCGGGTGCCCGTTGCTTGGCCTCGACCTCGATCTCCGCGCGATGCTTGGCGCGTAACTGCGCCACCAGCGCCTTCATCTCGTCCTCAAGGCGCAGGCGTTCCGCCGCAGCGCGCTCCTGCTCGCGCTTGACGGCGTCGCTCACCGCCCTTTCGAGCGCCGCCTTCTGTGCGGCGCTCGCTTGCGCGGGGTCGGGCGCGACGAAGAAAAAGTCGCCCTTGAGGGAGGAGCTTTCCCACGGAATCTGCCGGCCAAGCGTCTCCTGGCTAACGCCGATCCGCACCTGCTTGAAAAGCTGCTCTATCGGCAGCCCCGGCTCGCCCAGCTGCTTGAGCAGGTACTTGGTATACACGCCGTTCCTCCCGTCGCCGTCGTACGCGATGCGGCCCGGCGCAGTAGCGAACGCGATCAGGGTGCCTGTGGGCGCGTCCATCTGTGCCAAGCCCTGCGAGACCGAACGATAGGCGCGTTGGTACGGGTTGTTGCGGCAGGCGTCCAGGATCACGAGGTTGAGGGTGTTCCTCGCCGTGTCCATCTTCGACAGTACAAGATTCGCGTCGACGGTCTGGTCTTCGATCTCGTCCTCCCGCGCGATGTCCGCGTTCACCGGTAGGAGGAAGTTCCTGCCCCGAAGCTGCACGCCGTGACCTGCGTAGTAGAACAGGCCAATTCCCCCGCGTGTCAGTTCGTCGCCGAAGCTTCGGATTGCCCGTCGCATGCCGGTCAGCGACGCATCCTCCACCAGGGTCACGTTGAAGCCCGTCCTGGCCAGGGCCGCGGCCATGTCGCGCGCGTCGTTCACCGGGTTGCGCAGCGGCGCCGACCGGTACGCGCTGTTGCCAATCACGAGCGCCGCGCGCCGCTCGCCCCCGGGCGCGGGCCGTTCGGCCACGATCTGCGAGACGCGCTCCGCCGCCGCCGGCAGACCGACCACCATCCCAAGCAGTACAAACCAACCGCGGCATCCCAACAGTGCCGTAGCGCGCACCATCGGCGCAGCATAATACACTCCAGAAATGCCACAGCGTCTCAGCGTGTGCGGGATCCTCGCCGGGCGGGCGCCGAAGGACGCGCCCGTGACGGTGCGGGGCTGGGTGCGCACGCGTCGCGACTCGAAGGCCGGCTTCTCGTTCGTCAACGTGAGCGACGGCTCCTCGCTCCACCCGGTGCAAGTGGTGGCGCCGGGGACCCTCCCCAACTACGCCGCCGAAGTGCTGCGTCTCACCGCCGGCTGCGCGGTCGAGGCGACCGGAACCATCGTGCCCTCGCCCGCCAGGGGACAGCCCTTCGAGATGCAGGCGAGCGAGGTCCGGGTCGTCGGCTGGGTGGACGACCCCGACAGCTACCCCATCCAGCCCAAGCCGCACACGCTGGAATTCCTGCGCGAGGTCGCGCACCTGCGCCCGCGCACCAACGTCATCGGCGCGGCGACGCGCGTGCGGCACACGCTCGCGCAGGCGATCCACCGGTTCTTTCACGAGCGCGGCTTCTTCTGGGTGAATACGCCGATCATCACCTCGTCGGACGCGGAAGGGGCCGGGGCGCTGTTTCGCGTCTCCACCCTCGACCTCGCCAACCTGCCGCGCACCCCGGAGGGCAGGATCGACCATGCGCAGGACTTCTTCGGCCGCGAGGCCTTCCTCACGGTCTCGGGACAGCTCAACGTCGAGGCCTATTGTCTCGCGCTGACCAAGGTCTACACCTTCGGCCCGACCTTTCGCGCCGAGAACTCGAACACCAGCCGTCACCTGGCCGAGTTCTGGATGGTCGAGCCCGAGATCGCCTTCGCCGACCTCGCGGACAACGCGAGCCTGGCGGAAGCGCTCCTCAAGCACGCGTTCCACGCGCTTCTCGACGAGCGGCCCGAGGACATGGCCTTCTTCGAGGAGCGCATCGAGCGCGGCCTGATCGCCAAGCTCGAGGGCATCGTGGCCTCCGAGTTCGTGCGCATGGACTACGGCGAGGCGGTGTCCGTGCTCGAGCGCGCGAAGCAGCGCTTCGAGTTCCCGGTACAGTGGGGTGCGGACCTGCAGTCGGAGCACGAGCGCTACCTCACGGAGACGCACGCGGGAAAGCCGGTGATCGTGATGAACTACCCGAAGGGCATCAAGGCCTTCTACATGCGGCTGAACGACGACGGCCGCACCGTCGCGGCGATGGACGTGCTCGCGCCGGGCATCGGCGAGATCGTGGGGGGGAGCCAGCGCGAGGAGCGCCTGGGCGTGCTCGATGCGCGCATGGCCGAGCTCGGCGTCGATGCCTCGCACTACGGCTGGTACCGCGACCTGCGCCGCTACGGCAGCGTGCCGCACGCGGGCTTCGGCCTGGGCTTCGAGCGCACGCTCGCCTACGCCACGGGGCTCGCCAACGTGCGCGACGCGATTCCGTTTCCGCGCACGCCCGGCAGCGTGCGCTATTAGGCGCTCGGCGCGAGCCGCTCCCAGGCGCGCTCGGTGCGCTGCGCGCGCGCCTGCGAGGCGACGTCGAGCAGCGGCCGGTCGCGGCTCCAGCGCGCCGCCGCCGGATCGGCGCCTGCGCCGCTCCAGAACGGCCCGGTCTCGGCGATGAGCGCGGCGCCGGCGGCGAGCGCTCCGGCGAGCGCGATGTGGGTCGCCGCGGCCGAGCGCTCGAGCGCGGCGATCCCGGCGAGCGCCTGCAGGTTCGCCACCGCGCGCTCGGTCCAGCCGCGCGGCCAGCCCAGGCGGCGGGCCTCCCGCACGAGATATGCCAGCGCCGCGGCGTGCACATGGGTGTCCTCCGCGGTGCGGAAGGGCTTCACGTAGTCGTCGTAGCCGTCCCCCGGCAGCACGTCGCCGGCGTAAAGCGCGACGTTCTCGAAGCGCAGCTGCGCGTGCGGCACCTCGGGAACGAAGCGGGTAGACGGCATCGGCTCGACCTGCACGCCGGGAAGGTCCGAGGCGACGCGCGCCAGGCGCAGCCGCGGGCGCTCGCCCGGCGCCTCGGCCTCGCGCGCCGCAACCAGAAACACGCTGCCCTCGGGCCCGAGCGTGGTCCAGCGCTTGGCGCCGTTCAGTACGAAACCGCCGCCCGCGGCGCGCAGCGTCGTGCGGATGGCGCGCGGATGGTTGCCCCCGGCTTCGGTGACGCAGAGCGCGCAGATGGCCGCATTGGGCAGCCCGGGAGCCAGCGCGCGCAGCGCTGCCTGGTAGCCCGAGGCGAAGGCCCAGCCGAGGCGGTCGGCGCAGTAGCCGCCCGCGATGGCCTGCTCGATCGGCGTGGGCCACTGCGCGGCGATGGCGCGGTGGCGTGGCCACCACGCCGCTACGCTTTCGGCGGGCGCCGCCGACGCGGGTGCGGTGAGCAGCGTCTCGAGCACGGTCGGTGCGCGCCTACCAGAGCGAGCGCACCGGGTACTGCGCGATCGCGGGGTCCGGGGTCACGATCTCGAGGCCGTGCGCGATCGCCTGGCAGACCAGCATGCGGTCGAACGGGTCGCGGTGCAGCTCCGGGAGCTTCGGCAGCTGCAGCGCCGCTTGCTCTTCGAGCGGCAGCGGCGCGATGCCGTGGCGCGAGCGCGCCGACGGGACGTAGCGCAGCGGCGCTTCGGGCAGCGGCAGTCTGCCGAGGGCGTGCTTCACGGCGATCTCCCACGCCGATACCGCGCTCAGGAAGACCTCGTTGTCGGGGTCCGCGCAGGCAGAGCGCGCCGGCGCCGAGAGCTCCTCCGAGCCGGCCGCGATCCAGAGGAACGTGCAGGTGTCGAGCAGCAATCTCACCGTGGCGCCGGACCCTCGAACCCCTCGACGATCTCCCCGGGAAGAGGCTCAAAGAAGCTCGGCGGTACCTTCAGCTTGCCCGCATCGAGCCCGAAGGGCCGGCGCTTGCTCCCTGGCCCTGGCAGCGCGCGGATCTCCGCGATGGGCTTGTTGCGACGGCAGATCAAGACCTTGTCGCCCGGCCGAAGCTTCGCCAGCACGGCGGAGAGATGCGTCTTCGCCTCGTGAATGTTCAGCCGAATCATGAGTTGATAGTGAACTAACTATCGGCCCATGTCAATTCGGCTCGACTTCAGGCGACGGCAGTCGGCCGGGGCACGTCGTGCACGATGCGCTGCTTGCCGGTGAACAGCAGGTAATGCCGTCCGCTCGCGCGCCCGAGCATGGTGAGCCCCACGCGCGCCGCGATGTCGTGCCCCATGCGCGTGAGCCCCGAGCGCGAGACGAGGAACGGGATGCGCATCTGCGCGCACTTGATCACCATCTCGGAGGTGAGCCGCCCGGTGGTGTAGAAGATCTTGTCGGAGCCGTCGATATCCTCCAGCCACATGAAGCCGGCGATCGCGTCCACCGCGTTGTGCCGTCCGACGTCCTCGACGAACATCATGATCTCGGCGGTTGCGGGAGCGGCGGCGCGCGCGAGCGCGCAGCCGTGCACCGCGCCCGCCTGCTTGTAGATGGTCTCGTGCCGGCGCACCTTCTCCACGAGATCGAAGAGCTGGGCGTCGGCGACCCGCACGTCCTCGCGCAGCTTGACCGCGTCGATCTCCTCCATCAGGTCGCCGAACACGGTGCCCTGGCCGCAGCCGGTGGTGACGGTGCGCTTCTTCAGCCTCTGCGCCACGCCCTTCACGCCCCGGCGCGTGGTGACAGCGACCGATTCCGTCTCCCAGTCGACCTGAACCGCGGCGATCCGCTCGATCGAGTCGACCAGCCGCTGGTTGCGCAGATAGCCGAGCGCAAGCGCCTCGGGCGCGTGCCCGAGCGTCATCAGCGTCACGATCTCGCGCTTGTCCAGGTACAGCGTGAGCGGATGCTCCCCCGCGATCGCGGTGGGCACCATCTCGCCGCGCTCGTTGGTGGCCTCCACCTCGTAGGTGGCCGGGCGCGCGGCGTCGGTGAGCTGCGGGCGGGGGCGCTCAGCCGCCAATGTAGGACATCTCGACTTTGGGCAGCGGCGCAGTCTGCGCGGTGCGGATCTCGGAATAGCGGTCGGCGCGCGCGCGCCAGACGGCGGCGATGCGCTCGCGGATCGCGTCGTCGGAAGTGCCGCCGCGCACCAGCGCCTTCAGGTCGTGGCCCTGCCGCGCGAACAGGCAGGTGTAGAGGCCGCCTTCGGTAGACAGGCGTAGCCGCGTACAGTCGCGGCAGAACGCCTGCGTCACCGAGGAGATGACGCCGATCTCGCCGGCGCCGTCCCGGTAGCGCCAGCGCTCGGCGACTTCGCCGGCGTAATTCGCCACCGCCGGCTCGAGCGGGAAATGCTCGCCGATCCGGCGCACCAGCTCGGCGGAGGAGACCACGTCGTCCATGCGCCAGCCGTTGGTGCTGCCGACGTCCATGTACTCGATGAAGCGCACGATATGGCCGGTGCCCCGCCAGTGGCGCGCCATGTCCAGCACCTGCGCGTCATTGACACCGCGCTTCACCACTGCGTTGATCTTCACCGGGCCGAGGCCCGCCGCGGCGGCCGCCTCGATCCCCTCGAGCACCTTGCCGACCGGGAAGTCGGCGTCGTTCATGGCGCGGAAGGTGGCCTCGTCGAGCGAGTCCAGGCTCACCGTGACCCGGTGCAGCCCTGCCTCCCGCAGTGCACGCGCGTGTCGCGCAAGAGCCGAGCCGTTGGTGGTGAGCGTGAGGTCCGCCCCGAGCGGCGCGAGCAGGGCAACGAGCTTCGGCAGGTCCCGGCGCAGCAGCGGCTCGCCGCCGGTGAGGCGGATCTTCTTCACCCCCAGGCCGACGAAGATGCGCGCCAGGCGCGCAATCTCCTCGAAGCTGAGGATCGCCGCGTGGGGCAGAAACTTGTAATCGGCGTCGAACACCTCCCGCGGCATGCAGTAGACGCAGCGGAAATTGCAGCGGTCGGTGACCGAGATGCGCAGGTCCCGCAGGCGCCGGCCGAGCGCGTCCACGAGCGGGCCGCCGTCGTACCCGACGGGGTCGGCGGGCACTCGCGACCCGGGTTCCGGCCGGATCGAAATAACCTTTCGCGCCACGGGTTTATAGCGGTCTGGAAGCGACGTTCCGATGATAGCAGAGGCTTCGCCTGCGCTATAGTTGCGCGAGCCGATGCCCAAGCCGACCAGGACTCTTGCCGTGATCATGCAGCGCCGCGTCATCCATAGCCGCTGGGCTGAAGCGCAGTGGCAGCCGTGGGGGGTGCTGGAATCCGACGAGCCTCCGGGGCCGCCGCGGCTCCTGATCGAGAGCGCCGAGCTCGCGCAGTGGCTGCACCCGGGGTTCGAGCTGGTGCTGCACCGGGACGAAGCCGAGGGCTACTACCTCAACGTGTCCTCGGGCTCGCCGCGCGTCTTCGTGCTGTGGCGCATGGAGGAGGACACGGGGCTGCCGCTGCAGCTCACCGCGAGCTACGACGAGGGCGGGCGCTGGCTCGATGCCGGTCACTCCGTCGACAGCGTGGCGATGGGTCCCGAGCTGTTCGCGTGGGTGGGCGAGTTCGTAGAGCAGCATTACCGGCCGGAGCCCAAGAGGCGCGTCAAGCCGCGCTCGTTCATGCATCCGAAGGACCGCGTGCCGCGATGAGCCGGGAAGAGGAGGCGTTTCTCTCCCGCTGGTCGCGCCTGAAGAGCGAGGCGCGCAACGCCCCCGCGGAGGAGCCGGCCGCGGCGCCACCCGCGCCGCCGGCGCCCGCCGAGCCGGCCTCCGCACCGGCCCTGCCGCCGGTCGAGACGCTCACGCCGGAGTCGGACTTCGCCCCGTTCATGAGCCCGAAGATCGACCCGGCAACGCGGCGCGAGGCGCTGAAGAAGCTCTTCGCCGACGCGCACTTCAACGTGCCGGATCCGTTCGAGGCCTACTCGGAGGACTACACCAAGGGCGAGACGCTGCCGCTCGAGGCGCTCAAGCGGCTGAACCAGGCGCGGCGGCTGCTGTTCGACGACGCCGGGAGGAAGACCGAGACCGCGCAGGCGCCGGCCGGGGGCACGGAGCAGCCGGGTGTGGCGACAGGCGATGGCGCTGGAAAGCAAGACGCTTAAGCTCTGCTCGTGCAACGGCACGATCCCGCTGGATGCCGGGAAGCTTGCGGCCGCGCTCAGGACCGGGCAGCCGCTGACCGTGCACCGCGAGCTCTGCCGCAAGGAGTCGCCGGCGTTCCAGGCGGCGCTCGGCGAGCCCGATCTGGTCGTCGCCTGCACCCAGGAGGCGCCGCTCTTCGCCGAGCTCGCCGGCGCGGCGCAGTCGCCGGCAAGGCTCGTTTTCGCCAACATCCGCGAGAGCGCGGGCTGGTCGGCCGAGGGCGCCGCCGCCCTGCCGAAGATCGCAGCGCTGCTCGCGGCGGCCGCGCTGCCGGAGCCCGATCCGGTTCCGGAGGTGTCGTACAAGTCCTCGGGCGAGCTGCTCGTGATCGGGCCGGCCGAGGTGGCGCTCGAGTGGGCGAAGCGGCTCTCGGCGACGCTCAGCGTCAGCGTGCTGCTCACCTCGGCGCGCGGCGGCGAGCTGCCGGCGGAGCGCACCTTCCCCGTCTGGTCGGGGCGCGTCACGCGGCTCGCAGGGTGGCTCGGCGCCTTCGAGGTGGAGTGGGAGCAGGACAACCCGATCGACCTGGAGCTGTGCACCCGCTGCAACGCCTGCGTGCAGGCCTGCCCCGAGGGGGCCATTGACTTCGGCTACCAGATCGATCTCGCCAAGTGCAAGGCGCACCGCGAGTGCGTGAGCGCCTGCGGTGCGATCGGCGCCGTCGATTTCGAGCGCTCGGCGCGCGCCCGGCGCGAGTCCTTCGACCTGGTGCTCGACCTCTCGCGCGAGCCGCTGCTGAAGGCGGAGGATCCGCCGCAGGGCTATTCGGCGCCCGGCGCCGACCCGCTGGCGCAGGCGCTCGCCGCGCACGAGCTGGCGGCCCTGGTCGGCGAGTTCTCCAAGCCGCGCTTCACGACCTACCGCGAGCGCATCTGCGCGCACTCGCGCTCGGGCAAGACCGGCTGCACGCGCTGCCTCGAGGTTTGCTCGACGGGCGCGATCCGCTCCGACGGCGACCACGTCAGGGTGGAGCCGCACCTGTGCGCCGGCTGCGGCGGCTGCGCCACGGTGTGTCCCTCGGGGGCGCTCGGCCATGCGGTCCCGGGTGTGCCGGAGCTCGGCCTGCGGCTGAAGACGATGCTCGCGACGTTCCGCAGCGCCGGGGGCACCGACGCCTGCATCCTGCTGCACGATGCGGAGTCGGGCCGGGCGCTGGCGCGCGCGCTCGGCCGGCGCGCCGGATTCGGCCCGCGCGGCCTCGGGCGCAAGGGCGCGGGCCGCGGGCTGCCGGCGCGGGTGATCGCGCTCGAGGTCCACCACCCGGCGAGCGTCGGCATGGATCTGCTGCTCGGCGCGCTCGCCTACGGCGCGAGCCAGGTGCGCGTGCTCGCCACCGGCGCGGTGGGCGAGGGCTACCGCGCCGCGCTGCGCGAGCAGATCGGCTTCGCGCAGGTCATCGTCTCCGGCCTCGGCTACGGGGAAGGGCATTTCGCGCTGCTCGAGGCGGACGATGCCGCGGCGCTCGAGGCCGCGCTCTGGCGGTTGCCGGCTGCGCGCGGCGTCGCGACGCCGGCGACGTTCAACCTCGCGCCGGAGAAGCGCGGCTCGCTCGACTTCGCTTTCGAGCACCTCGCGAAGCACGCGCCGGCGCCGGCGGAGCAGATCGCGCTTGGGCGAGGCGCGCCGTTCGGCTCGCTCACAGTGAACAAGGACCGTTGCACGTTATGCAAGGCGTGCATCGGGGCCTGCCCGGAGGGCGCGCTGCTCGACGCGCCCGAGACACCGAGCCTGCGCTTCATCGAGCGCAACTGTGTGCAATGCGGGCTGTGCGCCGCAACCTGCCCCGAGGACGCGATCCGGCTGGTGCCGCGGCTGCTGCTCACCGCCGAGGCGAAGGCGGCGGTGACGCTGAACGAAGCCGAGCCATTCAGCTGCGTGCGCTGCGGCAAGCCCTTCGGCGTGCGGCCCATGGTCGAGCGCATGACCGGACGCCTCGCGGGGCACTCGATGTTCGCCGGCGGCCACGCGCTGCGGCGGTTGCAGATGTGCGCCGACTGCCGCGTCGTCGACATGATGGAGTCGAAGGACGAGCCGTCGATCTTCGACGTCACGGGGCGCAGGTGAACGCGACTGCGCTGCAGCCCGAGGATCAGGCGCGCGCCGACCTCTACGGCCTGATCGCGCGACTGTTCTACGCGCCGCCGGACGCGCAGCTGATCGGGGAACTATTGAATTCGCCCGCATTCGTGGACGCGGCTGCCGGCGCGGGAGGCCGGGAGGCGGCACTCGCGGCGGCCTGGAGCGAGCTGCTCGAGGCCTGTCGCCATGCGTACCCTGTCTTGCTGGAGCAGGAGCACACCGATCTCTTCATCGGCACCGGCAAGGCGGAGGTGACGCCGTACCTGTCGCACTACGCGCTGCGGCATGCGAATGACAATCCACTGGTGGAGTTGCGCACCCAGCTCGCGCGCTGGGGGCTCGAGCGGCGCGAAGGGGCGAGCGAGCCCGAGGACCACATCGCGGGCGTCTGCGAGGTCATGCGATTCGCGATTGCAGTGCAGCAGAAAAGCCTCGCTGAGCAGAGGGATTTCTTCGATCGCTTCGTGCACCGCGGCGCGATCGCGTTCTGCGACGCGGTAACTGCTTCCGGGAAGGCGCATTTCTATCGTCTCGCGGCGCGGCTTGCGCGCGCCTTCTTCGAGATCGAGCGCGAGGCCTTCGAGATCGCCTGAACGGGCCAAACAGGAACCGTTCTCAGTTGAGCGAAGGCACGTGAGAATGCATCGCAACTTTTCCCTAGAAGGCTCTTGAATAAGGGGAAAGAGGCGAGTAATTTGCATGAGATTTCACACGCGAAGCCCCCCGCCGGTGCGCTGGGTGGCTCACGTAAAAAGGAGGCGGACCGTGAACGAAAAGAAAGCCAGGCTCTCTCGCAGGAATTTCCTGTTGACCGTCGGTGCCGGCGGGGTCGCAACCGCCGCCGCAATCGTCGCCAAGCAGCCCGCGGCGACGCAGTCCAGCACCCAGGATGGCAAGCACGCCACCCGCGGCTATCACGCGACTGAGCACGTCAACAGCTACTACCGCACCGCGAAGGTCTGAGGAGGCACGCCATGCTGCTGACACGCAAAGTCGGATCGGAAGCTCCGCAGGCACGCCTCGCGCGCGGTCTCGCGACGACACTCGCCAAGACCATGGACCGCCGCGCGTTCCTGCGGCGCTCGGGCGTCACGCTCGGTGCCGGCGCAGTCGCCACGCAACTGCCGTTCAGCATGATCGGCGAGGCCGCCGCGGCGAAGGAAGCCGGCGGGGGCAAGATCGAGGTCAAGCGCACGGTGTGCACGCACTGCTCGGTCGGCTGCGCCATCGACGCGCACGTGCAGAACGGCGTCTGGATCCGCCAGGAGCCGGTGTTCGATTCGCCGCTCAACCTCGGCGCGCACTGCGCCAAGGGCGCGAGCGTGCGCGAGCACGGCATCACGCACGATTCGCACCGCCTCAAGTCCCCGATGAAGCTCGAGGGCGGCAAGTGGAAGAAGATTTCCTGGGACCAGGCCTACGACGACATCTCGAAGAAGCTGCTCGCGATGCGCGAGAAGGACGGCCCGGACGCGCTGTTCGTGGTCGGCTCCTCCAAGCACAACAACGAGCAGTCCTACCTGCTGCGCAAATGGCTCGCGCTCTGGGGCAGCAACAACTGCGATCACCAGGCGCGCATCTGCCACTCGACGACCGTCGCCGGCGTGGCCCAGACCTGGGGCTACGGCGCGATGACGAACTCCTACAACGACGAGCAGAACTCGAAATGCCTGTTGTTCCTCGGCTCGAACGCGGCCGAGGCGCACCCGGTGTCGATGCTGCACACGCTGCACGCGAAGGAGAACGGCTGCAAGGTGATCGTCGCCGATCCGCGCTATACGCGGACCGCCGCGAAGGCGGACATGTACGTGCGCTTCCGCTCCGGCACCGACGTGCCGCTGCTCTTCGGCATCCTGCACCACATCTTCAAGAACGGCTGGGAGGACAAGGAATACATCCGTACCAAGGTGTACGGCATGGACAAGGTGAAGGAAGAAGTGATGGCGAAATGGACCCCGGACAAGGTGACCGAAGCCACCGGCACGCCGGAAGCCGAGGTGTTCGCGATCGCCAAGACGCTGTCGGAAAACCGTCCCGGCTTCATCATCTGGGCGATGGGCCAGACGCAGCACACCAACGCCAACGCCGTGGTGCGCGCCTCCAACATCCTGATGCTCGCGCTCGGCAACGTAGGGCGCTCGGGCGGCGGCTGCAACATCTACCGCGGCCACGACAACGTGCAGGGCGCGACCGACATCGGGCCCAACCCCGACACCCTGCCGGGCTACTACCCGGTGGCGGTCCCCGGCGCATGGGGGCACTGGTCCAACGTCTGGAACGTCGACCTGAAATGGCTCCAGGGCCGCTTCAAGCCGGGCATGATGGGCAAGCCCGGGATGACGGTATCGCGCTGGATCGACGGCGTGCTGGAGAAGAACGAGGCCATCGACCAGGACCCGAACCTCAAGGCGCTCTTCTACTGGGGCCACGCGCCCAACAGCCAGACGCGCGGACCCGAGATGCTCGAGGCGATGAAGAAGCTCGAGCTGCTGGTGGTGATCGATCCGTACCCGTCGGCCTCCGCCGCGATGTTCGCGATGGTGCGCAAGGACGGCGCCTACCTGTTGCCGGTGGCGACGCAGTTCGAGACCGAGGGTTCGGCGACGGCGTCGAACCGCTCGCTGCAGTGGCGCGAGAAGGTGATCGACCCGCTGTTCGAGTCGCGCACCGACCACATGATCATGTACCAGCTCGCGCAGAAGCTCGGCTTCGCCGACCAGCTCGTCGGCAAGCGCGACGGCAAGCAGAACATCAAGCTGGTGAAGGGCAAGGGGGGCGAGGAGCCCTCGATGGAGGACACGCTGCGCGAGATCAATCGCGGGGCTTGGACCATCGGCTACACCGGGCAGTCGCCGGAGCGCCTCCAGGCCCACATGCGCAACATGCACCTGTTCGACGTCAAGTCGCTGCGCTGCAAGGGGGGCAAGGACGCGAAGACGGGCTACGACATGACCGGCGACTACTTCGGCCTGCCGTGGCCGTGCTACGGCACCGCGGCGATCAAGCACCCGGGCACGCCCAACCTGTACGACAACTCCAAGCACTCGATGGACGGCGGCCACACCTTCCGCAACCTGTTCGGCATCGAGAAGGACGGTGTCAACCTCCTCGCGGAAGACGGCGTCCACTCCAAGGACAGCGACATCACCACCGGTTACCCGCAGTTCGATCACGTGCTGCTGAAGAAGCTCGGCTGGTGGGACGAGCTGACCGAAGACGAGAAGAAGCTCGCCGAGGGCAAGGCCTGGACGAACGACCTCTCGGGCGGCATCCAGCGCGTTGCCATGAAGCACGGCTGCAGCGCCTTCGGCAACGCCAAGGCGCGGGCCGTGGTGTGGAATTTCCCCGATGGCATCCCGCAGCACCGCGAGCCGCTCTTCAGCCCGCGCCCGGATATGGTGGCGAAGTACCCGACGCACGACGACCAGAAGAACCGCTGGCGCCTGCCGGTGCTGTTCAAGTCGGTGCAGCAGAAGGCGATCCAGGAGGAGATGTACAAGAAGTTCCCGCTGGTGCTGACGAGCGGGCGCCTGGTCGAGTACGAAGGCGGCGGCGAGGAAACGCGCTCCAACCCGTGGCTCGCCGAGCTGATGCAGGACAACTTCGTCGAGATCAACCCGAAGACTGCGGCGAGCCGCGGCATCCGCAACGGCGAGTACGTCTGGGTCAGCACGCCGGGCAGGAATGCCGACGGCAAGCACGTGCGCCTGAAGGTGAAGGCACTGGTCACCGAGCGGGTCGGACCGGATACCTGCTTCATCCCGTTCCATTTCTCGGGCTGGTGGCAGGGCCAGGACATGCTGTCCTACTACCCGGAGGGGGCGGCGCCGATCGTGCGCGGCGAGGCGGTCAACACCGCGACGACCTACGGCTACGACATCGTCACGATGATGCAGGAGACGAAGACCACGCTGTGCCAGGTCGAGAAGTTCACGGCGTAACGCGGCGGCGACAACAAGGAGACGGCCATGGCGAGAATGAAGTTCCTGGTGGATGCCGAGCGCTGCATCGAGTGCAACGGCTGCGTCACCGCGTGCAAGAACGAGAACGAGGTGCCCTGGGGCGTGAACCGGCGCCGCGTCGTCACCATCAACGACGGCGTGGTGGGCGCCGAGAAGTCGATCTCGGTGGCCTGCATGCACTGCTCGGACGCGCCCTGCATGGCGGTGTGCCCGGTGGACTGCTTCTACCGCACCGACGACGGCGTGGTGCTGCACGACAAGGACCTGTGCATCGGCTGCGGCTACTGCTTCTACGCCTGCCCGTTCGGCGCGCCGCAGTTCCCGCAGGC
>Ga0137796_10000450_pt1 | contig 25921 bp, 28 predicted proteins | sample OV2TP3_FD_97704 | JGI IMG/M metagenome (GOLD analysis project Ga0137796, IMG submission 97704) | reverse complement strand
GTCCTGAAGCTCTAAGACCTGACCCACTGAGACGGCCCTGTGCAGTGCTGCATGGGGCCGTTTCTTTTTTTGTCCCTGCAACATCACCACTCACTGTTCAATCGAAAGCCCCCAGCTCGGCCCGGCTGTTTTTCATGCGCGACCTGGCTCTTCGACTGTGTGGTATTTTGGTGGTCGCTGTGGTGTAATAGCTTCTCATGAAGCGTAACGTCTGGATCAGCCTGTTTGTAATCGTCTGGACCGCGGTCTTTCACTACGAAACCCTCCGCCTGAACTACCTCAGCCCTCTTGCGCTTCGACTTCGCTCAGCACTCGCCCTGAGCAAGGCCGAAGGCCGCGTCGAAGGGCTCGTCGGCCGTGAGCTCCCAAAACTGAAGTTCCTCTATCCGCCTGCCGGCTGGATCATGTTTTTCCATGTGGACGAGTCATCTGGAGTTGCCGAAGTCTATGGGATCCGCAAGAGCCAGCCGGTGTTGATCGATCCCCACGATATCTTTGAAACGCGTTTCGTGTGGTATGACAACATCCACCGCAATGTGCTCATCAGTGTCCTCTCGGCCCACGACGCGCCGCGGTTCTGCCGGTACCTCCGGCGGAAGTTCCCCCAGTATGAACGGTTTGCCGTCGTCTACGCGCAGTATCCCGATCTGATTCGTCAACCGGGAGAGATCCGTCGCCACATCGCGTATCGATGTCAGTGAGACGAGTGACGAGTGATCAGTGAGGAGTGACCAGCCAAAAAAGACGATGAAGATCCAGATGGGCGGATGCGCAGACATCGTTTTTCACTCGTCACTCAGCACTCACCACTAACCTGATGTTTCAGCGACTGCGAGCGCTGTGGTATCGGGCGTTTCTCATCGAACGGCCGTCCGTCAGCCTCTCGCTGTTTCGCATCGCGGTGGCCATCACGGTCGGCTGCCACATGATCCCGCCGTTCTTCCACCTTGATGACAACTACCTCGCCACCGCCTTCAAGGAGAAAAACGGCTCGTTCTTTCCCCTCTGGGCCCTGCGCCTGGTTGACCGCAGCCCGGACTGGCTCGTGTATGTTTTTGTTTGGTGGTTTGCGATCTCGTGGGGCTGTTTTCTCATCGGATGGAAATCTCAGGTGAGCTGCGCGCTGATGACCCTGGCCTGCTATTACTTCTATGCCCTCAACTCGCTCCATATCGGCACGCTCTCGTTCGACATCCTCCTGGTCACCTTGTCGCTGATGTGGGTGACCGGCTACCACGGCGATTGGCTCTCGGTGGACAGCGTGGTGCGGGGTGAGGCGCGGGCGTATCAGCGGCTGAGGCCTTTCTTCATTCAACGGCTGCTGCAGCTGCAGATCGCCTGGATGTTTTTTTACACGGCCGTAAGCAAGATCACCGCCGGAGGCAACTGGCTGACGGATAATCCCTACTACTACCTGATGCACGCGCCCCCGCTTGGCGTGGTGCGAGACTTCCCATTCCGCGAGTGGCTGGGACAACATCCGAGTCTCTGTTATGCCATCGGCCTTGGCGTGCTCGCCGGTGAATTCACCATCCCGGTCCTCCTGTTTCTCCGCAAGACGCGCCCGTTCGCGTTGGCCTGGGGGATTACCTTCTATGTCCTCTTGCTGCTGACCTTGCACGTGCCCACGATCTTCTTCTTCCTCGGACCGCCTCAGTTGTTGCTGTTTGTGGAGCCTGAGCGGATCGTGCGCTGGATCGAAAACCGTCGAGCCGCCCAGGCCCGCAAGGGACGCGCGACGTTGCTGTATGACGGCCGGTGCGGATTTTGCCTGGCCAGCGCCGCACGGTTTCAGGTGCTGGATGTGTGTGGGTACCTCGACCCGATCGATTTCCACACGGTGCCCGATGTGGCCCAGCTTCACCAGGCGCTGACGCCAGCGAGGTGTCGCAGCCGGATGCAACTGGTGGAGCCGAACGGCAGGCTGTCTGAAGGGTTCCTCGGCTTGAGGAGGATGGCGGTGAAGGTGCCGTCCCTGATGCCCCTGGCGCCTCTGTTGTACTTACCTGGGGCTTCCTGGATCGGCCAGCGGGTGTATGACTGGATGGCGCGCCGGCGATTTCTCTTCCACCGAAGCCGGCTGTGCGAAACGAATCAGTGCGGACTGCCCTCGGAGGAGGGGCGTTCTTCTTCAAAAACTTGATCCTGGAACGTCAACAATTGAGCCTGCTGCCAGGCATCAGGCTCAAGGCCGGCCTTTTGACTCGCCAGTTCCCGTAAGAACTCAAGCCGTGTCCAGCCTGTTTCTGACCAGACTTGCGGGAGAAAGACGCCGGTGCGCGGACCTTTTCTCAAGACCACCCCGTCACGACCTGCCACGATCTCTCGGATGTTGCGGATGGGATGTGGCGGGGTCAGGACAGACACTTCAACGGTGACCACCTCCAACTCGCTGGTGGCAAGCGGCTCAAAGCGGCTGTCGTGAAGCGCGGATTCCAGCGCAACCGTCGGCAATAGCTCGACCAACGGGGTCTCGGTCTCGATCCGGCCAATACACCCGCGCAGTTTTCCACTACGTCGAAGCGTCACAAACACCCCTCGAGGACGCATCAACTCAGGGAACCCTACCATCTCAACCCTTGACTTCCCCTTGGCGTCGGCGAGATGGTGTGCAATGGCCTGCCGGGCCGCGCTCACCAAGGCCATGCCAGCTTCAGGCGAAAGCCGATCATCGCTGGGCGCGGTGGACCGTTCATACAGGCCAATCGCGCAATACCCCACGACGCGAGAGGTGTCTCCGGTGGTGTCCCCAGAATTGGCGTAGGCGAGCAGGCGCCGCTCCGGGTAGCCGAGGCGCTGGGCGAGCAAGAGACTGGTCACAAGCGGCCCGCGCCCACACGCCTCAAGATAGTCCATGGTAAAAAGTCGATCGACGGCTTGCCCCGTCTCAAAGACGAGGGCATTGATCGTCGCCTCATCGCGCCTGACCGCCTGCTGGTACGGATGGTAGTGGGACAGATCCGTGCTGAAGACAAACAGGTAATCTCCCCGCTTCGCTAACTCAGCCAACGCCTCGGCGAGGGCCTCGGCATCGGCCCGCTGCGCGCTTCCCATCAGGAGAGGAACCACCTTGAACGATCCCAGCGCGACTTGCAAGAACGGCAGCATCACTTCGAGCGAATGCTCATCGCTCTCATGGACCCGCTCAAGGTGATGCAGGCGGGGCTGCGTCTTGAGCCAGGCGACGGCCTCCGTGTCCACCGCAATGGCGCCGAGCGGCGTCAGGTACGCCTCGCGATCATCTACCGAACTGCCTTCAAACGAATCGCGATGGGTGAATCCCACGACGACGACACCGTCATAGAGGCGCCCTTGCAGCTCGCGAAAGCCTCGAGACGCCACAATCCCTGAATAGATATATCCGGCATGGGGCAGGATCAGCATACGGGGCTTGGGGGTGGTGAGGTCAACAGCAGGATGCTGATTGAGTAGTTGCGTGATCACATCCCGCAGCGCCTCCGGATTATCAGGATAAAACGTTCCAGCGACCTTGGCCGGCCGCCCGCCTGCCTCACTGCGTTCGGCGCGGGCAGGCGGCTCGGCGTAGACCGAAACGTCAGGGATAAAGATAAAGGAGAAGGGATAAGGGATAAGGGGTAAAAGTAGCGTCAGTCGAAGCACATAACGCCGCAGCCCGTGATAGGGTGTTCCCCGCATTCCTTACCCTTTCTGTGTTTCCTTGAACCTCATTACTGAGGACCGCGCACCCCGAGGATGCGAAGCGGATGGTGCGGAGAAAGGGCAACGACCACCCAATCTCCAAATCGAACCGGAAGGCGGACGTGAGGCCCGTCCACAAAGACTGCGCCTTCACGCATCAACCACCTGACTTCAACCGTTTGGCCCATCTCCAGCACTCCACCGGTTAAGCGATAGCGGCTTAACCGTCCCCGATACAGCTCCCGTGGCCGATACTGAAATCGCTTGGCACTCCAGGTAACCGGCCTGCCGCCGGCTGCAAGGATGGCGCTGCTTGATCCTGCGGCCGTGGCGACCCACAGCCCTGAGCTCTTCTGAGCCTCTTGAGAGGCGCCGATCTTGATGCGGTAGCGGCTCATCGTCGCGGGGTCCTGATGGGCGATCAAGACATCGTTTAAGACAAGCGGTCCAACGATACGACCGTTCAGCCTCACGTGAAGTCGGTAGAGGAGCCGTTCCGTGAGCGTACCAGCAAGCGCTGCGCGTATGATCCTGGCAAAGGTGTGGCGCGTCGCGGCACAGAAGACGGCTTCGCTGCGTTGGCGGTCAGAATTGACGCCGAGGATCGGCGTGTCACGAAGCGCATGAGCGGCTTGCAGCAGCGTGCCATCGCCTCCCACCGAGATCACCAGATCGCTGCGTTGGCTCGTGCTGGCGCGAAGATGCCCCCGATAGACGACGCGATAGGGCACGTGAAGCATCTTGAGCGTCTGCAGCACGTGGTCCAGCGTCTTCTGGTGGACGTCATGCGCCTGTTGGATGTCTCGGGTATCCGGATGGCCCTGACGCAGCAGGCGCACCAAGTGGGTGTCGCGACGTTCCACGACGTAGAGTTGATAGGCGCTCTTTTTGTACACGACCAGCGCTCGCAACATCCTGAATCGCAGGGGAGGCCTTCGGTGAAGAGAGTTGGAACGGCACTAGTGTAGCGAATCTTCCCGCTTTGCGCTAGACTGCTGACGATGGGACTGTTCCGTCATCCAGGGCTTCAACCGCTGTCGCGACAGCATCACGACATGCTCCACCACGCCCGCACCTTACGAGAGGCCGCCGCGGAGGGTGGACCAGACGCCGCAGACACGGCCGCGCGCTTCCTCGCCTTCTGGGAGCAACACGGTGAGCCGCACTTTCGCTTCGAGGAAAATCAGCTCATCGCCTGCTATGCAAACCACTGCGACATCCAGCGCGACCCCGCTGTCAAGACGATGCTCCAGCAGCACACGCAGATCCGTCGATTGGTTGAGCAGCTGAGAACGGATCTCGCTCACCGCCACGAGGTCACACCACTCATCACCCAGCTTGGCCAGCAGCTTGATGAGCATATCCGCCATGAAGAGCGTGTGGTGTTCTCACAAGTCCAGCAACGCGTGCCTGAGGAAGAACTCCACACCCTGTCGGCCTTAGGGGCAGCGCCGTGTCAGGACAGATAGGCCGGCTCAATCATTCGAACCTTTAGTGGTGTCCCGCAAGTAGTCTCACCACAGCCTTTCTCACATCGTCCTGTTTCCCGGAGAGCCCTTCGATATAATGAACACACCGTGTCGAAAAGCCTGCTGGCAGCGGGTGGCGAGCCATTCGGTGAGCGGCACGTTGGCATTCCGAGCGGGCACGGTGTCCCGCCGCAGGCGGGACGAGCGAGGAATGCCATCGAGCGACCGGCCGCGCGCTGGGCGGCCGGAGCGATGCCGCGAACCGAATGCGAGCCAGGACCCGCTGCCCAGGGGATACTTACGTGATTGCTGCCTGGCTTTTGACGCAGTACAGACATGACGATCTCAGAACTCGCGGTTGATGTCCAGCAACTCAGCCACCGCTACCGGGGTGCAGAGCGGATGGCGGTGGACCAGTTGAGCTTCACCGTGCACCGTGGGGAGATTGTCGGGTTGCTCGGGCCGAACGGTGCGGGAAAAACCACGACACTCCACGCCATCCTCGGCCTGCTGCAGCCAACCTCCGGAGTCGTGCAGGTGTTTGGCGCTTCGCCCCTGACCCAGCGACTCCAGGTGTTGCCACGCGTGCACTGCGCCTCCGTGGATGTCGATCTGCCGTCGAACCTCATCGTCATGGAGTGCCTCCAGATCTTTGCGAAACTGTACAGCGTGCAGAACGCCGCCTCGCGCATCGAAGACTTGCTGGAGCGCTTTGAGCTCACGACGCTGCGCAGACATCTCGTGGCCACGCTCTCCTCCGGCGAGCAGATGCGTCTCAAGCTGTGCAAGGCGTTGCTCAACGAACCGGAGCTGCTCATGCTCGATGAACCGACCCTGAGCCTCGATCCCTACATGGCCCAAAAAGTCCGCGAGCTGCTGAAAGCGATTCAGCGTGAACGTCATCTGGCCATCCTGCACACCTCCCACAATATGCGGGAGGTGGAGACGTTCTGCGACCGGATCCTCTTCCTCCACGAAGGGAGGCTGTTGGCTGAAGGGCCGCCTCGAGCAATCCTCGAGCGCTTCAACAGCCGCTCGTTGGATGAGTTGTTTATCCGTGTCGCCGCCACCGGAGAGCTGATCGATGTGGCCTAGTGCCGTTCCAACTCTTACGGCCTAACGTTATAGCAATCAGTATCGCACATGCTGCATCGGGTGGGCATCTCGTCACCGTTCGGTGGAAATAGTTGGAACGGCACGAGCCGGGGATCGCGGCAGCGGATCCTCGCCATGTTCCAGCGGTACCTCTTCTTGCATCGGCGCAGCTTGATTCGGGTCTTCGACATCTTCTTCTGGCCCGTGATGGACCTCTTGGTTTGGGGGTTTGTGACGGTGTATCTCCAAGAGGCGATGCCGAGCCCCCTCGCAGGGCTCATGATTTTCCTCATCGGGGCGATGATCTCCTGGGATATTCACTACCGGGGCCAGCAGGCCGTCACGATCTCGCTCATGGAAGAGATTTGGACCCGCAACCTCGTCAATCTCTTGATTGCACCCCTTCGCCTGTGGGAGTGGATTGTGGCCAGTTTGCTCTACGGGGCGCTGAAGGTTGGCGTGGTCACCATCCTGCTGGCCCTGCTGGCGAAGGCGCTCTATGCCTTTGAGTTGTGGCAGGCTGGTTGGATGTTCGTGCCATTGGCAGTCAGCCTGCTGATCTTCGGATGGGCCATCGGGCTCTTGACAGCCGGCTTGCTGTTGCGGTTTGGATATGCGGCTGAGGCACTCATCTGGGGTATTCCATTTCTCATTCAACCATTTAGCTGTGTCTTCTATCCCCTCAGCACGCTGCCTCCGTGGGCCCAGGGAATCGCCCGATGCCTCCCAAGCACCTACGCCTTTGAAGGGCTTCGATTGATCCTTCAGCACGGCTCAGCGCCATGGACGATCTGGCTGCCGATCGTCAGTCTCAATCTTCTGTACACGTTGTTGGGAATGGCCTGGTGTGTCTGGATGTTCCGCCACGCCCGTGCGATGGGCCACTTGGCCCGGTTGGGGCAGACATAGCCATTCGGTTAAATTTTTGTTGCACTTTGCAGAAAAACTTCTACACTATGGGGTAACAAGGAGGTCCGCATGGCTAATCGGATTGGGGTGTTGGTGGTGTTGGGGGCGCTGCTGATGAGCTGCCCAGCGATGGGATACGCGGAGGAGATGGACACCAGCGGTGCCAAATTCACGCTGTCGCTAACCAGTGACTATACCGCAAGTCCCTGGACTCAGGAGGTCGGCTACACCAACCGCGCCATTGGGAAGCTTGGGTTTGGCGTCAAGAATATCCTCCTGGGATGGACAGAACTCATCACCGAGCCAAAGGACGCCATGAACGAAGGCGGCAACTTCTTTGTCGGGCTAGCCAAAGGGGTCAAGAACGGCGTCTTCCAAACCGTGGGCGGCGTTGTCCATCTTGTGACGTTCCCGATCACTTGCCTCGACGCACCCCTTCCTGAAGGCGGGACGCAGCTTATCTAAAGTCTTTTTCGTTCCCACTTGAAAGAGCAAAGCCCTTGGGAATATCCCAAGGGCTTTTTGCTGGTCCAGGTGTCAGCGATCTCACCCTTGTTCAGGGCGGGACAACGAACCAATCGACCCGTGCCGTTCCAACGTGATGCGCCTCCTGCGATATGGAGATCAATTCGGCACGGACGTCGTGGATTCGTGCGGTCGCGCTCAGCGAAAAGCGTTGGAACGGCACCAGGCGTGTCGCAGCACCGTCACGGCGTCGTCATGAACCTGGCTGGGCGAGCTGGTCGTCTTCAGCCGTGTCCATGCGGACGCTGGCCAACCTCGCACCGGCTCAAAACCAGCCTTAAGCGAATCGTAGTAGTCAGGGCGAGCCTCCGAAAGATCAGTCCTAGAGAGCAAGCGACGTCTCACTCGGCGAAGCGCCGCAGCTCGTGGGACCACGCACTCAAAGAAATGAAACGAGGCATCATGGCGCTCGGCAACCGCCCGAAGCACTTCTCGGGCTGTGGCTTTGGAAAACATCCCATCGCACACGACGGACTCGCCTCGACGGACCAACGCCTCAGCGCGCTGGATAAGCCGTTGATAGACACGTGCTGAGACCCGAGGGGCATACAGCCCTGCACCGAATTGTTGGTGAGCCGTCCTCATCGACCCAAACTCCCGCACCCGAATCTCATCGGTGCGCAACCACGTCGCTCCCAAGGTGTTGGCAAGCTGCTGCGCGAGGGTGCTCTTCCCCGTGCCAATCAATCCACCCACGACGACCAAGCGCGGTTTTGAGAACTCGCCTGCGTAGCGCCTCGCCAGGTGAAAGTGCCTGGCAGCCAAGGCACGGAGACGCCTTCCTGTGGGAGTCCGTGGATGTTGAAGCCATGCGAGCCCTCGGACCTTGCCGCGGACGAGGCTGCGGTGACATTTGTAGAAGGACAGAACGATATCCAGCATCGGATCATTGAGGGCCTGTCGGTATTGAGCGACCAACGCGTCCGCTAAATCCCCACGGCCTCGAAATTCCAGATCCATGAGCAGGAATCCAAAGTCATTGGCGAGATCTCCGCAACGAAATGCAGGTTGGAACTCCACGCAGTCAAAGATCGTCACCGGGTTGGTCATGCAAATGTTCTCGCAACGAAGATCCCCGTGGCCGTCCCGAATCCTTCCTTCACGCACCCGTCTCGCCAACAGCGGCTCAGACAACGCGAGGAACTGGCGATACGCTGATGCAATGAACCGCCGGTCGTCCTCTTGAAATATTTTCCTGACAAACGGCTGGCATTCTTGCAAATTCCCCAGCACAAGAGCGGCGACCTCAGTGGGCTGACCGTAACGATCGATGGCTTGACTGCGTTTTGCGCGCTTGAAAAACTTGATGAGCTGGTCCCCCACATGCTTCATGTCACGACGGCCCGCTTGGCTTGTGGCAACGAGTTGATCGAGCATGCGTTCTTCAGGAAGCCGGTACATCTTGACAACCCATTCCACCACTTTCCCCGTTTCACTCAGACGCAACCCTTGGGGTGTCTCAACAACAGGCACGACACCAAGATAAAGTTGGGGAGCGAGCCGACGGTTCAACGCGACTTCCAGGCGACACCACCTCTTGCGCTTTGCCAGCGTGGAAGCGTCAAGGAAGGGAAACGCAACCGATTTCTTGAGTTTGTACGCAAACGGACCAGCGAGAAATACATGGGAGATGTGGGTTTCTCGGTGAACGACCGAATCGACCCGGTGAGGATAATTCGCTGGGTTCAGAAAAAAACGAACGAGCTGTTGTTCGCGATGGACTCCGGCACCACGAGGCATTGGAGGCTTAGTATGACGAGCTTATCGAATCGCCATCCGATTGTCCAGCGGTCCCACTTCGTTCGTGCCGACTGGAACGCCCCACCCCATTGACACGCTTGTGCCAAAACCTCAAGATATGCTACAGTGTCCTCAACAAGGGGGTAGCCGATGCGGGAGAGAGTCGTTCTGCGACTGGGAATCCTGTTGACTGTCCTCTGGTTGTGTCCGGGAGCGACGCTGGACGCCGCTGAAGTGAGAGCTGGCGGTGCAATCTCAAAACTAGGTCGAGGGGCCGTGAATATCGTGACGGGATGGGTCGAAATTCCCAAACGCGTTCATGAAACGTCCGCCACCCAAGGCGCTGCGGCAGGCTGGACCTGGGGGCTCTTACGAGGCGTGGGCCACGGATTTGTTCGAACAGCCGCTGGCTTCTATGAGCTGTTCACGTTTCCCTTCCCCGCTCCACCTGATTATGCGCCCGTAATCGAACCGGAGTACGTCTTCCTCAGCGAGTCGCAATCAGTTGAATGAACGATTGCGTCTCAATGCCTGCACGGTCAACCGGTTGCCTCAGCGGGGGCTTCTTGGTGGAACAACAGACTAAGCAATCCTTCCGTTCCGTGACCTCTTCTCCTCCAACGAAGGATCCAGGTTCCCGTCATCCGAAAAGCTCAGGAGGAGGTGAAGTGGTCAGAGGGTGCGCGCACGACTTACCGAATGGGGAACAAGAAAGAGGAGGAGAAAAATGGATTGGAACGCGTTGCTCGTCCAACCAACCCAACAGTTTCTCAGTCAACTGATGAGCTTTCTGCCCAGCTTACTTGGCGCATTGCTGATCCTCTTGGTCGGTTGGTTCGTCGCCAAGACCGTTGAGAGTCTTGTCACCAAGCTTCTGAAGGCGATGCAACTCGACAAGCTCGCTGACACCATTCAGCTCGCCAGTGTGCTTACGAAAGGCGGCATTCGACATAAATTCTCAGAACTCATCGGCGTGATCATTTATTGGTTGATCATGCTGGCCGTCTTACTCACCGCGTTGAATGCGCTCCAGTTAACCATGGCCGCCCAACTGCTTGAGCGGGTGGTGCTGTTTCTACCGACGGTGATCGCCGCGTTATTCCTGTTGATCGTCGGCTTATTTGCTGCTAGTTTCCTCGCGACAATCGTCCGGACCGCAGCCAGCAACGCGGGCATCCACCAAGCGCATCTGTTAGGACAAACTGTCCAACTGATCGTCATCGTCTTCACGATTGTGGCCTCCCTCCAACAACTGCAAATCCAGCTTGTTGGAGAAGCGTTTCTCGTCGTGCTGGGGGCGATCGCGTTCGGTCTTGCCTTAGCCTTCGGCCTCGGCTGCAAAGACCTGGCGGGACGCTGGGTCGGCAACCTCATCGAGCAGTTCTCATCGCGGAGACGCTAGTACCGTTCCAACTCTCTCCGCCGAAGACCTCCCGCGCGGTCCAGCAGGAAGGGCGCGATGTTCTCCACCGCCTGGTTAGGTTCATCAAGTTGGAACGGCACTAGACGTGCGATGCGAGCAGCCCGACTTCCCATCGTTCTGATCGGGGCGGTCGGGCTGCTTGTCATTCAGGAAGCCGCCGCGCTCAATCCTGAACAACTTGATCCCCAAGACACCGCCATCCTCCACGCGACACTTCAGAGACTAGAGTCGCTCATCGCAACGAAGAAACAGGATGGTACCGCCAGCCTGCTCACGTGGGAAGCGCTCTACGAACCGCTCGCTCCCGAAGAACGGAAACTCATTGACGAGTTTCGATCGATCAAGGCAGAGACGCTCGGCTCAACGAGTCACTATTTCGGGGGGCGACATACCGCGCCAGACATCGTAGCGCTTCAGCCTGCCCAGATCATCAAAAACGGCTCCCCCACTTCGCTTGACCCGCAACACTTGCCTCGTCATGTCTACCAGGCCTACCAGGCCATGATGGACGCCATGGCGAACGACATCGGCAAACGGTTGCTCGTTGAATCGGGATATCGCTCACCAGCCTATCAGTTGTATCTGTTTCTGTTCTATTTACCAAAACACGCCTATTCCATCCGCGAAACGAATCGTCACGTCGCCCTGCCCGGCTACAGCGAGCACGGCTATCCACCCCGACAGGCGATTGATCTGATTAACGAAGAAGGCATTAACGGAGAGGACCATCCGGAAGAGTTCGAAGCGCTCCCAGAGTATCAGTGGCTCACGACACACGCCCATCGGTTCGGCTTCTACCTCTCATATCCCCGCGACAACCCGTATCACACGGCGTTTGAGCCGTGGCATTGGCACTACGAGGCCCCAGCAGACGTCCCGTCTGAATGATGACATCGGTCCCGTTTATTCGGGCGTTGAGATTGCGGGACGCCACCTCCCTTGTCATTGGCTGCATCGTCGGTGTTGGGATCTTTCGAACCTCCAGCGCCATCGCGACCCAATTGCAGTCTCCCACATTAATTCTCGCGGTCTGGGTCATAGGTGGTGTCTTATCGCTCTGCGGCGCGTTGTGTTATGCGGAACTGGCCGCCATGTTTCCCCGCAGCGGAGGTGACTACGTGTATCTCACGAACACGTATGGGTCATTCTGGGGGTTCCTGTTCGGATGGACCAAGTTATTCGTCGAACGCACAGGGACCATTGCGATTCTCGGGATTGTGTTTGCTGAGTATCTCGGTAGGGTGCTTGGGTACAGGGCCGAAGTGACCCGGTGGGTTGCCGCGTTGGGTGTGGTGCTACTGACAGGCGTCAATGCACGAGGCGTTCAGTGGGGGAAGTACGTGCAGAATTTCTTTACGGTCTTGAAGGTCTCGGCGCTTGGGAGCATCGTCGCCGTTGGCCTGTTCGCTCAGCGTGGCACAGAACCGTTGTGGGCATTTTCTTCCCAGGTCTGGTCCGATCTGTCAATCTGGCATTCGCTGGGCATGGCGTTGATCTTTGTCTTATGGACCTACGGCGGGTGGACTGAAGCCACTTATGTCGCTGAAGAGATCCAGCGACCACAACGCAATATCCCCCTCGCCATTGTGAGTGGCGTGCTGATCACCACAGGCCTCTATCTGCTCGTCAATACGATCTACCTGTGGTACATCCCGCTCCACGAACTACCGCAGATAAACCTGGTGGCTTCGGCAATGATGGAGAAGGCGATTGGCCGAATAGGAGCGGTCTTCATCGGGTGGATGGTTGCCTGTTCGGCGTTTGGTGCCTTGAACGGCTATATCCTCACAGGGGCAAGGATCCTGTATGCCATTGGACAAGACCACCCAGTATTTGCCAAACTCGCCGTCATTCATCCCCGATACCACACCCCTGCGGTCGCTCTGTGGCTGAACGCCGTGGTCGCTATCCTGCTCATCTTCACGAAAACGTTTGAGCAGATTGTCACCTATTCAACGGTCGTGATTTCAGTATTCTTTCTCATGGCTGTCTTGGGAGTCCTGGTTCTCAGACGCACGCAACCCACGCGCCCAAGGCCCTACAAGACGTGGGGCTATCCGCTCATGCCGCTGATCTATGGCATGGTGATGGGCGGGTTCATTCTTGACGTGTGCCTCAAGCAACCCAAGGAATCGATCTTCGGTTTTGGATTTTTAGCCCTGGGCCTTCCACTCTATTGGCTGTCCCGAACCATGAGATGAGAGCTGCTCCCGTGTTGGTGCTCCATGGCGGGACGGGACCCACCCCCAGTCATCAGCGCCTCCAACAGATTCGACGCCATCTCATCAGGATTTGCGATGCCGCCTATTCAACGCTGGATAATTCTTCGGCCGTTAAGACCGTGGTCTTAGCGGTACAACTCCTCGAAAACGACCCGCTCTTCAACGCTGGAACCGGCGCCATGCTCCAACAGGACGGCAAGGCGCGGCTGACCGCTTCCATCATGGACGGCGCGAAGCGGAGGTTTGCAGCTGTCTTGAACCTCGAACGGGCCAAGAACCCCATCCTCGTCGCCCAAGCCTTGCTCGACCAACCCGATCGGTTGTTGGCTGGACATGGAGCCACCGCATTCGCCCGATCGCTGGGATTTCCTTCTTGGAACCCGGTGACCCCGTCTCGATGGCGTCAGTGGCAACGCCATCGACAGGAAAGCCACAGCACCGTCGGAGCCGTAGCCCTTGATCGAAGCGGCCGATTGGCGGCCGCTACCTCAACGGGCGGAAAGGGATTTGAGCGCCCTGGCCGAGTCAGCGATAGCGGCCTGCCAGCCGGCAACTATGCCACCGAGGAGGTAGCGATCGCGTGCACAGGGATTGGCGAAGACATCATCGACGAGGGATTAGCGATCCGGATCGCCCAGCGGGTTCTTGACGGGAACTCCTTGAAACGGGCATCTGCCCTGACTATTCGAGAGCTCACTCGAGCCAATCGAAAGGCCGGTCTCATCGGGTTGGACAAGTATGGACATATCGTTTGGATAACGAACCTCCCAATGCTCTTCGCCGTCGCGAAAACACCGCGCAGGCAACTCATATCGCCCTGAGCGATCCGCTCCCTCCTCCACACAAGCGTGGGACTTGCCTGTCGTAAAAGGGGTTGTTATAGTACCCGTACCCGATGCCTCTTGTTACGATTTCTCTCGTCACGTGTGGGTTGTTCCTCATAGGATACTTTACCTACAGTCGTCTCCTCGCGCGGTGGTTTGACTTGTCGCCAACGCGCACCACCCCTGCCTGCTCGATGAGCGACGGCATGGACTATGTCCCCGCCAAGGCTCCTCTGTTGCTTGGCCAACATTTTTCTGCCATTGCGGCCGCAGGACCAATTGTTGGCCCAATTCTTGCGGGTCTATGGTTCGGTTGGGCCCCGGCTCTCCTCTGGATTGTCTGTGGGGCGATTTGCTTTGGAGCGGTCCATGACTTCTCGAGCCTCGTCGGATCGGTGCGCCACCAAGCCCGTTCCATCGTAGAGATTGTGCGTGACCATCTTGGTCCCAAAGCGCACCTGCTGTTCATGGGGTTTGTGTGGTTGTCACTCATTTACGTCATCATTGCCTTTACCGATTTGACCAGCGCGTCGTTCGTCGAGCCGACATACGGAGGCGGAGTGGCCCAATCATCGCTCCTGTATTTAGGGGCCGCCGGACTGATGGGTTTGTGCCTCTACAAACTTCGGATGCCGCTGTGGCTCGCGACGTGTTTGTTCGTCCCCCTCGTGGGTTGTATCATCTGGTTGGGTCACAGGTGGCCGTTGAGCCTGCCACCATTTGGACCGATCCGTCCACAAATCATGTGGAATATGATCATCCTCAGTTACTGTTTCCTCGCCTCGATCATCCCCATGTGGCTCCTGTTGCAACCGCGGGGCTACTTGGGTGGGTTCTTTCTCTATCTTGCACTTGCCGCGGGGACAATCGGACTGTTGTTAGGCGGAGAGCGGATTCACTATCCCGCCTTCCTTGGTTGGACCAGCCAGCGTGGCTTACCGCTGTTTCCCATATTGTTTGTCACCATCGCTTGCGGAGCATGCTCGGGGTTCCATGGAATCGTCAGCTCTGGGACGACCTCCAAGCAGATTCGGCGGGAACCAGATTGCCGCCTCATCGGCTATGGCGGCATGTTGTTAGAAGGGCTCGTCGCGGTGATTGCCCTGGCAACCGTGATGGTCTTAGCGCCGAATGACCCGATGACGCAACAATCGCCAGATCGAATTTATGCCAATGGGCTCAGCCGCTTTGTTGAACAAACAGGTGTTCAGCGCGAGTTTGCGAGATCGTTTGCCTTGCTGGCGTTTGCGACGTTTATCTACGACACCTTAGACGTCGCGACACGGCTGGGGCGATACCTCTTTCAAGAACTCACAGGCTGGCAGGGAAAGTGGGGGCGCGTCGGGGCGACCTTGTGCACGTTGCTCCTTCCGGCAGTCTGCGTCAGTGTCACGGTCAAAGACGCAACCGGCGCTGTGGTTCCTGCGTGGAAGGTGTTTTGGACGATCTTTGGCACGTCCAATCAACTGTTGGCCGCGCTAACGCTCCTCACGATCACTGTCTGGCTGAAGCGCAGCGGGAAGCCGTGGTGGCTGACCGCAGTTCCGGCAACTTTTATGCTCATCATGACCTTCTGGTCGCTTACCCTCCTGGCCCAACCTTGGCTCACCACATTGATGCAGCGTCAGCTGAAGATTGATTGGATCGCGATCATCGCGTTGCTCTTGATGGGGCTTGCGATCTTGGTTGCATTGGAGGCGTTCAAAACGCTTGGACGATCAACGCATCCCTCTCCCACGACTCAGAGCTCCTAACAACATACCCCGCGGCCGCGGGAGGTTTTAAAACCAACTCTTACATCCTCGCTCAATCAACGTCGCGCTGCATGAGGGACACACCGGGGGAGGGATGGGGTCAGTTTGCCGTTCACACCGGGGGAGGCCGGTAGAGCCCGCAGATGGCGTCGTGAACGCTTTACTCGGCATCAAGAGATCTGCAGGTCACCAAATAACTTGAAACGGGTCTAGGCTCGAGGGGCTCTGGACAACAGCTTTCCTTGAGTGGACAGCTCCCCAACCGCATCAGCCACGGGCTGCGGCAAGACCACATGGGCGTTAACCGTCCACAGCTCACCAAAATGTTCCGTGATTAACTGGACGACGCCCGGGTCGTCTGTATCGAGCAACCAAAAGACCTGGGTCGGAGCGCTCCCGATCACGACGTAGCGCTGAGCCGTTCGGCAGAGCTTACGAACCTGTTGATCTTTTCCCTGTGACACCCATTGTTTCCGTTTAGCCGTAATCGCATCAGGGCTCACACCGTCCTTCGCCTGCGCCATGACCCAAAACCACATCGATGTCCTCCTCTTCGTCAAGGATCGCTGAGAGTCTTGCTGTGAATGGCGGACCGACTCACCGGCCCGACATGTCGAGAATCACAACTGTAGAGTCGATTATCTCCTGCGACAAAGTATTCCTCCGCGCCAAGACGCCACACTCGACCCCCCTCATCCCCAGGGGGCTGAGGAGTTGAGCGGACGTAGGGTTCCTCCAGGAGACGCCCATTGATTGTGAAGACCCCCCCAACCCACGACACGACTTCCCCAGGTAATCCGATGATGCGCTTCAGCTCAAGACGCGTCTTGGTCTGCGGGGATTGAAGGACAACCACGTCTCCCCTTGAGGGCGTTGAAAACAGATACGCGAGACGGCTTGCCCAGAGGCGGCTTCCGGCTTGTACACTCGGCTCCATGCTCTGTCCGTCAACCTGCACTCGATAGCCGCTTATCCGATGGATCCAGTGAAACCGCTTCATCTGCCTAGCAGTGCGGGGTCGCATGGAGGAAACGCTGTGCTGGGACGGAAGCTGTCTCTTATTTGGCTTGCGCCGAAGGATACAGCAGTTCACCGCCAGATTTTTGGAGAGAAGGCTGCCGGTGGACAGTGGCCCCTTTGGTTTTCCAAAAAATCTCTCCAATCTGCTGAACCTTGGTCAGCAGCTCTTGCGCTACCTGAAGGCTCACATCCTGCCGCGCTTTTGAAGCCAGCTTCATCGCCTCCCAAAACAAACCATGCAGCTCAGGGAATTGCTTGAGATGATCTGGAGTGAAGTAGTCTCCCCAAATCACCCGAAGCTCTTGCTTGCAGTGTTCGGCATGGACTTCTTTGACATGAGTGTAGCGGGAGAGTTTGTGCACGTAGACATCACGCTCTTCCGGGGACGTCTGAGGTCCGGGCTTTGGGAGTTCCCCAATGAGCTGAGTCATTCTGATCATGGTCAACACATCGATCTGCGCCGCATGCGGATCATAAATCCCGCAGGGAATATCGCAATGGGCATGGACATGTCTTGTGGCTGTCCAAGGCATCAATCGTTGCAGAACACGCTGCACGGCGCTCATCAGTCCCTCCTTGTTTGTTGAACCAACCTCACAGCTTTTGCATTATAGAAAGAACAGAGACGCGTTGTCAAAACATGCCCGCCGGAGGACGCTAGATTGGTTGGCGGCCAGCGAAGCCCTCTTCCAGCCCATGCCAAAACCGGATTTGCTCTTCACCAAGTCGCCAGCATAGCCAGATCAGTTCTCCATCCCGCATCCCACAAAAATCCACCAATCCCATCGTGACATCCTTCAGATAGCCTCCGAGGTTCTCTAATTGCTGGATGGTGGAATGAAGCGCCTCAATCAAATGAAGTTGATGCTTCGTGAGATCCTCAACCTGTTGCTTGAGCTCTTGAAGAGGATACCCGTTGCCTTGGGCTAGTTTCTGAACGGCTTCATCAAGCGCGTGGTTGGTGTTCAGGAGGGAATGCTGGATGCCTTGAATCTGTTCAACGAGCTGCGTGGCTTTTGGAAGCCGTTGGTTGGCTTCCTCGACGGTCAAGATCTGTTTGGGTTCGTCCACCTGCTCCCCCGTTAGGCGAGTTCTGTTCTTCTCAATACTTCACGGCAGAACGGCAGGTGAAGACCGCAACTGATTGTGGAGGGGAACTTATGCGCTAAAGGAGTGGCCGCAGCCGCAACTCTTTTTGGCAAGGGGGTTTTGGAACTCAAATCCGCCGCCCATCAGACCGCTTTTATAGTCGATGACTGTTCCATCCATATAGAGATGACTCTTGGCATCGATGAGAATCTGGACCCCATCCTGCTCAAAGATGGTATCGTGTTGTTTCGGAGTCGCCTCGTCGAGAAGCAGCTGGTAGCTAAATCCAGAACACCCGCCCCCCTTCACTCCGATCCGCAAGCCGAGATGGGGTTTGTTCTCCTGTTGGATGAGACGCCGAACTTCTTGAAGTGCCGACGGTGACAAGCTGATCATCCACGTTCCCTCCTTCGTCTTCGCACCCGTATTATATCACGACCTGTGCGGCGTGGCAATGTCGTCGCCGTCGTAAGGAATGTTACCAAGGAACGGTTTGCGGGCGGAAATGGAATGCGGCGTAACTGGGCCGGTGTCAACCAGCGGATTGCTTCGCAGCCCAACGGTTGAGGTCGGCCGTGGAGGATGGTGCCTCGAAAGACTTGAAGTCTCACCGTTCGGTCGGGGTAGGCGTGCTGGAGTGGTTTGAGGCGAGGTCCGATTGAAGCCACGATGCCAAGCTCCTCACGTAACTCTCTGAGCAAGCATCTCTTCCACGACTCTCCGACACGGCGCCGCCCACCAGGAAACTCCCAGTAGCCTGCCAGGTGCGTGTTGGGCTTTCGTCGGGTCACCAAGTAATGCCCGTTTCGTTCAATCACGGCGATGGCCGCGTAGACGCGAGGCCTTAAGTCGCTCATAGGGGAAACTGCGACACGAACGACGCAGAGCGCAAGCGGGGCACTGAGGTTGTCTGGCCGTACAGATGATCGCTCCGTAGTCCATCATGGCCTGGTTGATCTCGTAGCCTTTCCCTGGCGGAATGATATCGCCCGCGAGTCGCCAAAGGACACGACGGGTTCGGGAACCGCTAGGGTCGCCTCGAATTCCAAAATATCTCTGCAGAAGCCTCGCGACGTTCGTGTCCAGGATCGGCGCATCCTGGCCAAACGCAAAACTTAATACCGCTCCCGCGGTATAGCGACCCACGCCATCCATCGCCAGGAGGCCACTCTGTGAATTCGGGATATGACCGCCGTGTTCTCTGATGACGTGCCTGGCGATGTTGCGCAACCGGAGAGGCCTGACATTATAGCCCAACGGATACCAGACCTTCCGCAGCTCTGGGAGGCGAGCCTTCGCCAATGCCCGGATGTTTGGGTAATGGTTCAAAAATTCATGGTATTTTGGGATCACGCGATCGACCTGGGTTTGTTGCAGCATCATTTCAGAAACAAGGATTTTGTACGGATCGCGTGTGGTGCGCCAGGGAAGCCTCCGCTGATACCGGCTGTACCAACGAAGCAGAGTGCGCTGAAACACGGGAAGAAGTCGCTGACGGTATTGGCTCGGTCTTGCGGAGGAAGAGTGGCTCGTCATCAGGGTGCAACGATTAGACGAGTCCTATTGTAGCAAAAGCGACTGATGAGACGAAGGGCCATGTGGGTGGGCAGCGCACGCGTTCAACGACCGAGCGTGGAGCCCCGCCGGCAAGCCCGCGGCACCTGACATGCCACGCCCCGTGTGCCCGCCCCGGCACGCCGGAGGGGGTCGGGGGGGCGACACCCCTGCCTGCGCCGCGGGCGCGACAGACAGGCCCCGATCTGCGGATCTCGGAGATCGGGGCAGGCCCGTCTTTCGCGCTCGCCCCGACCATCGTCTGTCGCCAGTCGGGGCTGGCCGCGGCCCCATGGCGGGGTGGAAGCCGCAGGGCCACATTTACAACGTGAAAGAGGCTCTGTTAGAATAACGTGTCCGAAGATGCCTGCACCCAGTTATCAAACAGTCGTTGAACGTATCGACGTCCTTTCCTACAACGTTCGGGCCTTCCGCCTCAAACTCCTCAACCCCACTCGGCTTGCATTTGAAGCCGGCCAGTTTGTGATCGTGCACGTCCCGAAGAACGGATCAGTGGTCAAACGGTCCTACTCGATTGCCTCACCGCCCCACGAAGAAGGGGTCATTGAGTTGTGCATTCAACATGTGGAGGGTGGTATTGCCTCGACGTTCTTCTGGCACACCAAAGAAGGAACGCCCGTCACTATCTCTGGCCCCCATGGGCGTTTTACGTTAAAAAAGCCATTGACCTACCAACCGGTCTTTGTGTCAACGGGAACGGGGGTAGCGCCATTCCGCAGCATGATTCAGCATCTGTTTCATCTCAACATCTCCCACGATGTGTGGCTCTTCGCTGGCTACCGCTACGAACACGCCATCCTCTATGAAGCTGAGTTCCGGGCCTTGGCCTCGCTGCGTCATCACTTTCACTACTTTCCGACCGTGAGCCGGCCGAAGGAGTGGACCGGAGAAGTAGGGCATGTCCAACAGATCGTTCAGAAGCATATCCGTACCTACACCGATAAGGAGATCTACGTCTGCGGCTTTTTGGAAATCGTGAAGGCAGTCATGCAGGACCTGATCGCGATGGGCATTCCACAGGCTCAACTCCATTACGAGGAGTGGTAATGAAATGAGAGGTAGACGCTGATCCCGCTGTATGCATAGCATGACTGACATCATCCGCATTGGACATACGCCTGATCTCGATGATGCGTTTATGTTCTACGGGCTCGCAACAGGAAAGGTCTCGCTCGATGGGTTTCGCATTGAGCATGTCATCGTCGATATCCAAACGCTGAATCAGCAAGCGCGCGACGCCGAACTGGACGTCACCGCCATCTCAGCTGCCAGCTACCCGCTGGTCGCCACGCACTACTGGCTTCTTTCCATCGGATCCAGCGTGGGGCAAGGCTACGGACCTCTCGTGGTCTCTCGCCATCCCTACAGCGTTGACGAGCTGACGGGCAAGCGGATTGCGGTCCCGGGACTGCAGACCACCGCGGCGACGATCCTGCGGCTGGTCGCACCCCGATGCGTCCCTGTGGAGATGAGTTTCGATCGAATCGCCGACGCGGTCTTAGCCAACGAGGTGGCATGCGGGCTGTTGATCCATGAACGACAACTGACCTACCACGATCAAGGTTTGCTGCCAATTCTCGATTTGGGGATGTGGTGGCACCAGCAGACCAAGCTGCCGCTTCCGTTGGGACTGAATGTGGTCAAGCGAACGCTCGGCAGATCGCTGGCGATTCGTGTCGCACAGGCTTTGCGCGACAGCATCCTCTATGCGATGACTCACCAGGAAGAAGCCTTGACTGCCTCGATGCAGTTCGGCCGCGGGATTGACCCAACGAGGGCCAGGCAATTTATCAGCATGTATGTCAACGAAGACACGCTCTCACTCTCCCGTGCTACTCGACGAGGGCTCCGGCTCCTCTATCAACGAGCCTATGATGCCGGCCTGCTCCAACGTATCCCTCGCCTGACGATCATTGAGCCGCCGAAACTCTAGAGCCCGTCCAAGAACTAACCGTAGCTCTTTCGTCGGAACACATCCGTTTTGATGTTCACGACACGGTCCAGAAACAGCGTCCCATCCAAGTGATCGATCTCATGCTGCATGGCGATGGCTTCGAACCCCTCGAACCACCTCGTCCAAGACCTCCCGGTCTCATCCAGTGCTGTCACCTGGACGCGTACAGCCCGCTGCACGTTGGCCGTCAGGTCAGGAATTGATAGACACCCCTCCCGCTGAACCGTGCTCTCCTCCCGATGAAGGAGCTTTGGATTGATTAAGACAACGAGTCCCGTCGTGTGCTTCGCTTTGGGGTGGCCTGTGACATCGACAACCGCCAGCTGGAGATTCCCACCGAGTTGAGGAGCGGCTAATCCGACACAACGAGGATGGTGTCGCATGGTATCCACGAGATCACGAATGAGGTGTTCGATAGACGGCGTGATATGCTCGACAGGGCGACTGGGTTTTTTGAGCAACGGATCAGGAAAGGTGCGAACCGGTAGGACGGCCATGCCCCACGCTTAGAGCACGTGGGGCTCAGCCGAACGACAGCTCACCTCGACGCCAAGTTGTCGAGCAAGACGCTTCAGGCGCGGTTCGAGACGTCCAGCGATCCTGCGATCAGGCAACTCGACTTCCAGCACCATAAGGTAGAGCGGTTTGGTGGTTCTTCGATGGCTGGGGGTGGTCCGATGCGTGCCTACGTCGGTGATGTTGATGCCTAACTGAGCAAGGAGCGTTGAGACCCGATAGACAATGCCAGGCCGGTCGGCCCCATAGACAGAAATCAAATAGGGTTGACCGCCTCGAGCGGGAGTGAGTTCTGCTTTGCTTAAAATCTTCAGATGCCAGGCGAGCTTGAGCCGACTGGAGAGAGGTCGAAACACGCGTTCAAGTTGGACATCGTTCAGCCGGACAGGGGCGGTAAAGATCAACATGATCGCAAACTCCCCCGCCAGACGCGTCATCGCCGAGTCTTCGAGATTGCAACCCAACTCGAATAACATTTTGGTCACGTTGGCCACGATGCCTGGTCGATCTTTTCCGAAGGCGGTGAGAATCCAGGTGCGACTCATCCCCCCACCTCCGTATCCAGGCACCTCTGGTGCCTGGATGGCCTCGGGTATTGTCCAGGTGCTTCAAAACGGCCTGGTGGGATTCTGATCATGACCTAAGACGGCATGGAGCCGTTTTGAAACGGTGGTGGGGGGATCATCTGATCTCGCTTGTCATCCCACAGCGTCCCCCACCGTTCTCCAACTCCATTTCAAACCCCAGATCCTTGATCATTTGGTGGGCGTCCTGAGCACCCTGCCCCGGAGTGGTGAGATACCCCTCGACAAAGATGGAATTGGCCGGATACAGCGCCAACGCTTGAAGGGATCGGAGATTCACCTCACGTCCCCCCGCGGCTCGGATATCGCCCCGTGGGTTGACCAATCGAACGAGACACAAGACCTTCAAGCATTTCATGGGTGTTAGAAATCGATAGGCCTCCATGGGTGTTCCAGGAATGGGATGCAGAAAATTGATCGGAATTGAATGAACGCCTAACTCCCTCACGGCATAGGCAAGGTCGATGATGTCATCGTCCGCCTCTCCCATCCCAACGATCCCACCACTGCAGGTCATCAGTCCGGCCTTCTGCACGTTGCGGATGGTGTCAATACGATCCTGATAGGTATGCGTTGTGCAAATTTCAGGATAATACCGCTCGCTGGTGTTGAGGTTATGGTTGATCCATCCGACCCCTGCGTCCTTGAGTTGTTTGGCCTGTTCTTCCGAGAGGATTCCCAGCGACACGCAGATCTCCAAGGAGTAGTGCTGTTTGATGCGTCGCGTGGCCTCGCAGAGATGTGCAATATCCGTGTCGCTGGGACCCCTACCGCTCGTCACCATGCAGTAACGCCGCGCCTGGGCTTCGGATGCCCGACGGGCTCCAGCAAGTAGTTGGTCGATGGGCAACAAGCGGTATTTGTCGATCGTGGCCTGCGAGAGGACAGATTGGGAACAGTAATGGCAATCTTCTGGGCACAACCCGCTCCGGGCATTCTGGAGGATACACACCTTCACTCGCTTGCCGTAGAAGACTTTTCGCACGTCAAAGGCCGCCCGAAGCGCTAAGGGTACTTCCTCATCGGGGAGCTCAAGGATCGCCTTGGACTCTTCACGTGTCAGGATCTCACCGTTGAGTGAACGCGCAACGATCGATCCCCAGTCCATCATGAGGCCAACGCCTCTTGGAACGACGGGGCGGACCGGTTCCAAACCTCGGTTCCCATGTTGATCAACTGCGCCTTGACTCCGCGGCGCGCGGCTGGGCTCACTTGTGTCGCATTGACGTCCCCGCGAATCGCTCCGCTCATCCGGTTGACGTGTTCAGCGAGGCTTTTAAAGGCAAGGTGCTGCTTCGCATTCACGAACAGCTCAGAGACGGTCAGTCCCTTGTACCGGAAAGGATTGTCTGAGGCATCGAGTTCAATAGCCACCCACACCACCAAGAAGACTTCGCCCTCCCCGAGCAACGCCCGTTGCGGCACCATGGTCAGGCGGCTTTCCAAGGCGCTGCGTCCGTGGAGCGCACCCGGTTCGAGCGACACCTCTCCCTGGGGAGTGACGATCAACGCCGTCACCAGCGTGTGGGGTGCCATCAGTTCCCCCACGGTGCTGGAGAGCGGAATAACCCGATCGGCCATTCACGTCACAGGGGTTACCTTACCAGTATCGGAGAATCTGGTAGAGGGTCGTGCGCTGGGCTGGCCGGAAACCAGACTCGTGAATCAGGGTCACGACCTCATCGACGGTCGTCTTGTTGATGAAACGGGTCGCGGCATGCACATTTTCTTCAAAGAGAGTGCCGCCAAAATCGTCGGCACCGAAGTGGAGGGCCACCTGACCCGTTTTCTTGCCTTCAGAAAACCATGATGCCTGAATGTGCGGGACATTATCAAGATAGAGGCGGGATACCGCGAGGATCCGCAGATACTGCGCGGGCGAGGCGTGTTGGGCAATCCGCTTCTCCAATGGGGTGTTACCCGGCTTGAAGCTCCAGGGGACAAACGCGGTGAACCCATTATATTCGTCTTGTAGGCAGCGAATATGCTCGAGGTGCTGGATGAGGTCCTCATCCTCCTCGATATGTCCAAACATCATTGTGGCCGTTGACTTGAATCCAAGTCGATGCGCTTCGCGATGGACCGACAGCCACGCCTCCGCCAGACCTTTCTTTGGGCTCAACCGTCGTCGGATGCGGTCGGAGAGGATCTCTGCCCCTCCACCAGGCAGCGTAAACTGGCCCGCTTCTTTGAGACGCTCCAAGACCTTTCCAATCGATAACCCTGAGACCTCGGCCATCGTGTGGATTTCTGACGCGGTAAAGAAATGGGGGGTGACCTGTGGGAAGCGACGCCTGGTTTCTCGAACCAGCTCCAGATAGTACTCCAACGACAAGTCAGGATTGTGGCCGCCCTGCAACAGCACCGTGGTCGCACCAAGCTCCACCGCCCGTTGGACTTTTTCCATGACCTGAGCGACCGTCAAAGTATAGCTGTCCTTGTCCGTCGGCTTTCTGTAGAACGCACAGAACACGCAATCCGTCATGCAGATATTCGTGTAATTTGGGTTGGAGTCGATCACGAATGTCACGACAGGCTCCGGATGGCGGCGAAAGCGCACCGTATTGGCGAGCCGACCCACCTCAAGCAGCTCAGCCTCTCGAAGGAGCCACAGGCCTTCGTCGAGACTGAGGCGCTCGCCCGAGGCGATGCGCTCTTCGAGGGATTCAAAGCAGATGGTGTTCATGGACGAGCGCCTCAAACTGTTTGATGGCCCGTTCCTCGGACTCGCTCAGTCGGTAGACAAAGTTCGACAGGTACGCCGTTAATTGCTCAGCGGGGAGGCCGATGTTTCCGCTCCGTTGCTTTGCGAGGGCCTCGAAGCGGCCCAAGTTCAGCGCCACCTGTTTTTGCAAGTGTCTGGAGAGATGTTGCTTCTCTGTTGGGGAGCAAGTGGTGCGGACCGCCCACACGGCGAAGACCGCCGGGAGATGCTGCCACAGCCACCACTCAAACGCCAAATCCACTTCGTACGAATAGTCCTGGTTGGCGGCTCGAAAGGCCAGTGCCTCGTCGCCAATCAGCAGTACCGCATCGGCCTTCTCCCGCGTCTCCACATCGTAGACGTGAGGCGAGATCTGGTAGCGGTGTTCGAGGATCAGCCGAAGGAGCAACGCGCTCGTGGAGGTCTCCGGGGTGATGGCAATCGTCGCGCCGTCAAGCTGGCGAAGCGGAACTCGGCAAAACACGATGGCGCTCCCACAACGACCTCGCACAGCCACTCCAAAATTGCCGATTCGCTCAAAGCGACCCCGCAGCCGTAGATAGTCCGCGAGTGAGAGCGGCCCCGCTGACAGACGTCCCTCCGCCGCCTCCACCCCAAAGCGTCGAGGAGAAACATCCTGGAGCGTCCATGGGTCGCCAAGCATGAGCCCATCATAAAACGGCGCGCAGTTTAGATAGGGCACCCTCGCGACAACGAGTTGGGTGGTGGTTGCAGTGAGGCTCATCCAACACAATTAAGTTCGGAACCCGGAACGTTCTCATTCCACATATCAATGATGGCCATTCTCATACACCTCAATGACATGGTAGAGGGCATCCCGTTCCACAGGAACGCACC
>Ga0137796_10000449_pt1 | contig 25923 bp, 27 predicted proteins | sample OV2TP3_FD_97704 | JGI IMG/M metagenome (GOLD analysis project Ga0137796, IMG submission 97704) | reverse complement strand
ACTCGGGGCCGGTGTGGGTCGCTAACCCTTCACCGTACGACTCTTGCATTCGCAACACCTCGCCGGTTTAACCCGGCGCACGGAGGATCCATCATGGAGACCGCGTATCGGCGAGAGGAGATCGTCGCCTCTTCGAAGGCGTCGAAGCAACTGGGGCAGCTGCTGAACGAGGCCAGGCGGAAGGGACGCATCGTGCTCTCCCGCAACAACCGTCTGGAAGCCGTGATCTTGCCGATCGAGGAGTACGAGGGGATCGTCGAGGATCTCGAGCACCTCCTGGTCGCCTTCGAGATCCAGGAGCGAAAGGCGCGGGATCGCGGCGAGAGGGTGTCGTGGGAGTCGCTCAAGGCCAAGCATGGCCTATAGCGTCGAGTTCCTCCCCGAGGCGGCACGAGAGTTCGAGGCTCTGGACGGCTCCCTGAGGAAGCTCGCAGCGAGACAGATCGACAAGTTGGCGGAGAAGCCCGATCTCGGCGAGCCTCTCGGGAATAGGATGGGGATCGACCTGACCGGCTACCGGAAGACGTACTTCGGGAAAAAGGCCTACCGGATCGTGTACGAAATCCAGCGCAACAAGCTGGTTGTCGTCATCATCGGGATCGGGAAGCGCGAGCGAGCCGAGATCTATCGCGAGGTCGCCCGCCGCCTGCGGCGATCAGACTGAATCCCCGGCGTCAAGTGGAGGCGAGCCGGCTCTCCGACGAGGCATCGCCGTTTGGAGTGTGCTGCCAGTGTACGGCCGCCTGGGCGAGGATGGCCTTCGGCAGGACGATCCGCACCGCCATGACCGGGCGCGGCGACGTGCCGATCTTGAAGTCCCCGACGAGCGAGCAGAGCATGTAGGCGTCCTCCGCGGAAAGCCGCGTCGTCCGGGTGATGTGGCGGATCGCGGCGCGCGCGGCGTCGCGGCAGGCCTCTTCGAGGCTCGGCCCCGTCCCGACCACCTGGAGCGTCTCGCCCACCTCGATCACCGGCCGGTCGAGGAACGCCGGCCGCTCCACGGAGACTCGCAGCGTCACCGTCGCGCTGCACTCGAGTCCCGTCCCGCAGGTGATCCCGTCGCCGATGATGGCGTGGGGGTCCGCGAGGAAGAGGAGCCCGCCGGGGCGGAAGACCGGGAGGTGGCACGCCGTCCCCGGCCGGAGCTCGTTCTGGTCGAGGTCCCCGCCGTGCGGCCCCGCGTAGCCGAAGTGGTCCAACACCTCCGGCATCGTCGCGAGCGTCCCGAGGGAGGGGCGCACCGGGATCCGGAGGTCGCCGAAATGGACGGCGCCGCCGCGGACTGGCGAGACGCGCATCGTCGGACCCGGGAACTCCTTCGGCAGGAACCCGTAGTTCTTCATGATCACGGTGACGCCTTCCGCGGCCAGCTCCATCGCGAGGAGCTCGACGCGGAGTGAATCGCCCGGCTGCGCCCCCTCCACGAAGATCGGCCCCGTGATCTTGCCGAGCGGATGCCCGACCGCCTCGTCGGTGAAGGGGGTGGGGAGCCGCGCGGGGTCGCGGATCCCGGCGAAGCCCTCGGCAACCTCGACGACCATGACCTCGCCCGACGCCACCGTGAACGCGGGGCGCGTGTCGGGCTGGGCGTCCATCAGGTAGATCTCGCGGTCCGGCTTGAGCTGCTTCATCGCCGACTCCTCATTACTCCACGATCGGCAAGACGATGTGCGACGGGTGCCGGGCGTCGTGGTAGACGGTCTGCGTCGCGGGGCGCAGCTCCGCGTCGAGGCCGAATGGACGCCCGGTGTTCGGGTTCCGGTCGAACTGGGGAAAGTTGGACGACGCGATCTCGACGCGGATCCGGTGGCCCTTCCGGAAGCAATTCGACGAGGACCAGCAGTCGATCTCGTAGCGGTAGACCCGCCCCGGCTCGAGCGGCGTCGGGGACTCGAACGACTCCCGGAAGCGCGCCCGGATGATCCCCTGGGCGACGTTCATCGCGTACCCCGACGGGAAGACGTCCACGAGCTTCGCCGTGAAGTCCGTGTCGGGCGCGGTCGAGGCCGCCCAGAGGACGACCGCGATCGGCCCCGTCACCTCGACGTCGGCCTCCAGCACGTCGGACGTGTAGACCAGGACGTCGGGGCGCCATTCCGCGGGCCGCTGGTCCCGCGGCCCCATCGTGACCGGGGTCACGTCCTCCCCGCAGCAGGTGCTCCCCCCGAGCGTCGGCACGGGATCACGCGGGTCGTAGACGAAGGTATCCGGCGGCTCGGCCTCCGGCCGCCGCCGGTCGAGCCGGCCGTCGCCGAAGAGCGAGTTCGCGCGGCCCCCGCCGTGGAAGTAGTGCTCGACCAAGCGTGTCCCCGGGATCGGCCAGTCGTCCGCAGTCCGCCACCGGTTCGCGCCCATGACGAAGACGCGCACCGGCGGCTCCCGCATGATGCCGGTGTCGGTCCCGCGGAGCCAGTAGTCGAACCAGCGGACCTCCTCGGCGAGGAGGTCCCCGCACACGGCCGGTCCGAAGTCGAGGTCGCCCGTGCGGCTCGAGCGGCCCCCCTGCCCGAGGTCGTGGATCCATGGCCCGATCAGCACCTTCTGGCCGCGGCGCCCCTGCTCCGAGTACCCGCGGGCGCGGACGCCTCTGAAGTTGTTGAGGGTGCCCTGGAGGAAGACGTCGTACCAGCCGCCGAAGCCGTAGGCCGGCACGTCGATCTCGGCGTAGTCGCGCTCCACGTTCCCGAGCTTTTCCCAGTAGGAGTCGTACACCGGGTGCCGGATCCACTCCTTGTAGAACTCGCACACGCGCCCCGCGTTCTCGTCCCCGGTGATCAGCGGCAGGTGCGAGAAGAGGGTCGAGAGGTGCTGCTCGGGCGGCATCCAGAGGTACTGGATCTGGTTGGTCCGCGTGTGCATCTGGATCGCCCCCCACCGGAGGTTGAAGGCGAGCTGGAACGCCCCGCCCGTGTACACCCAGTTGTGGTAGAGGTTCGAGAACCCGACCCGCGGCGCCATCGCGGCGAGGTGGGGATTGCGGAGCGGCGCCGGCAGCCACTGGGTCAGCGCGACGTACGAGCCGCCGCGCGTCCCGACTTTGCCGGTGGACCAGGGCTGCGTCCCGCACCAGGTCTGCGCGTCGTAGCCGTCCTGCGCCTCGTGGAGGAACGGCGACCACTCCCCCTCCGAGTCGTAGCGCCCGCGGCAGTCCTGGATCACGACCGCGTAGCCGCGCGTCGCGAAGTACACCGCCTCCTCGACGCGCTCCTCGAGGTTGTTGTTGTACGGCGTGCGGACCAGGATCACCGGGAACGGACCCGGCGCGTCGGGGAGGTAGACGTCCGTGGAGAGCCGGACGCCGTCCCGCATGGGGACCGGGACGCCGAGCAGCGAGCGAATGCGGTACACGACGACCGGCCTAGCCCATTCGGAGGGGGCCTCGACGGCCCCCTCCGAAACCTCCCCCGGGACGCGGCGGCAAAGCCGCCGCTCGGAGTGGAACACTTCTCCGTTGGCGATTTGTCACCGCGTTGCGCCTCGTCTTGCTCAGACGGCCCCCTAGCGGCGGCCCGCCGCGCGGGCGCGGCGGCGCTTCGCCCCGCGGGGGGCGGCGCGCGCCGCCGGCGCTCCGGGAAGGGCACGGACCGTCCGGACGACGAACCCCAGCTCGGCCCACGTCCGGGCCGCGCTCAGGTCGAGGGGCTGGCGCCGGCAGTACCGCCGACGGTCCTCAGGAGGCACCGTGCCGGCCTTGCTCCTCCGACGGACGCGCCCCGATCGGCGGTCGACGAGGACGGCGAGGAGCCCCGGCTTCTCGAGGTGACGCCTCAGGACGGGGAGGAGGCGCGCCCGGGACCGCTTCACCACGAAGAGGATCGGCATCGCGCCTCGTTTCCGGCCGACGGTGGCCCCCCAGGACCCGCCGACTCTAGCACGGCGGGCAAGGCCGGACAAGGCGCGGACTCCTCGGCGCAACCGCCAGATTCGGTCCCGGGGGGAGGCAGGCCCGAGCCGTTCGCTGGACAGCGAACGGCCTGGCTTTGCCAGGAGGGCCGTCGGAGGGGGGCAGAGCCCCCCTCCGAGGATCTAGAAGTTCGCCGGGAAGAAGTGGATGGTCCAGCCGGGCGCGCGCGGATCGACCGTGAGCGTGCGGTCGAACGTCCCGACGAGCCGCCGGCCGAACTGGGTGTCCACGAAGGCCTGGGCGACGATCCGGTGCTGCCCGACGTCCAGGCTCACCGGTGCGCTCTGGCTCGGACGCAGGACCAGCGGCCCGGGGCTTCCCGGCGGCTGATCGACGAAGATGTGAATCTCCCACGGCGTGCCGTTGGTGATCACGCCGCGGGTCGGGTCCGGCGGCGGCGCCGGCGGCCCCGTCGGGCCCGCCGGGGGAGGCGCCGTCACGACGGCCCAGGCGGGCGGCGGCGCCGGCGGCCCCGGGGCCGCCGCGGGCGGGGGCGGCGCGGGCCGCCCGGCGGCGGTCGCTGCGCGCATCTCCTGGTGGGCCACCGTCTCCCCGACGAGCGCGCCGAAGAGCCCGCCGATCACCGCGCCGAGAAGAGCCGACTCCGGTCTCCCGCGCGCCGCGGCGCCGACGAGGGCGCCGGTCCCCGCTCCGAGCACGGCGCCCTTCGCCGTCTGCTCGGCGCACCCGGCGAGCGTCAGCAACGCGAGCCCGAGCGCTACGACACGAACGCTGACTCGTCTCAGCACGGCGTACCTCCCTCGGACCCCCGGCACGACCGGGGGACCCTTCCGCAGTCTACCGTCCCGCCCGGGGCCTGTCCACGCGTCCGGGCCACCGGGATCCGGGCCGCCGACAGATTTGACCGGCCATCGCCCGCCGATCTTCACGGCCGCCCGGCGGCGCGTGGCGTCAGCCGAGGCGCGACGTGACGATGGCCCCCTGCTTCATGATGAGCCGGAGGTTCTCGGGCGACTGGAAGCGCCGGAGGTCCCGGAGGGGGTCCCGCCCCGTGCCGTCGAGCACGCGGGCGGCGCCAAGGATCGTGAGGCGTCCCATGCGCGCCTGCCCTATCCCGCGCGGGCGAGCCGCCGGCCCAGCACCGGGTAGAGCGGCACGAGCCACGTGAGGATCGTGAACACGCCCAGGACGATCGCGACCGGCCGCCGGAAGAACTGGGTCAGATCCCACTCGGTCTTGATCATGCTGACCATGAAGTTCTGCTCGAGGATCGGCCCGAGCACCATCCCGAGCACGATCGGGGCGACCGGGATCCCGTTCGCCTCGAGGAAGTAGCCGAAGACGCCCATCGCCAGCATGAGGCCCACGTCGAAGAGGCTGTTGTTGATCGCGTAGGCGCCGACGACGCAGAAGGTCAGGATCGCGGGCATCAGGATGTTCCGCGGCACCCGGAGCACGGTCCCGCTCGCCTTGATGGCGAGGTACCCGAACGGGATCATGAGCAGGTTCGCGACGATGAAGGAGAGGTAGACGGCATAGACGAGCTCCGGCTGCTGCTCGAAGACCATGGGGCCCGGGCGGAGCCCCTTCATGAAGAGGACCCCGATGACGATCGCCGTGATCGAGTCCCCGGGGATGCCGAAGACCAGCGCGGGGATCCAGTCCGCGGCGAGGCAGGCGTTGTTGGCGGTCCCCGCGTCCACGATCGGCTCGATGGCGCCCTTGCCGTACTTCTCGGGCTCGCGGGAGAAGCGGCGCGACACGGCGTAGGCGATCCAGGCGGCGATGTCCGCCCCCGCGCCGGGCAGGATGCCGATGAAGATCCCGATCCCGCCGGCCCGCGCCATGTTCACCTTGTAGCGCCAGAGGGTCGCCGCCAGCCCCCGGAAGATCCCCTCGGCCCGCACGGGCGCGATGGGGAGCCGGAGGCTCGCGCTGGCCATGTTCCGCAGCACCTCGGACACCCCGAAGAGCCCGATCATCGCCGGGATGAAGTTCACGCCGTTCAGGAGCTCCGTCACCCCGAAGGTGAACCGCGGGTACCCCAGCGTGATGTCCACGCCGACCGTCGAAAAGAAGAGCCCGACGAGGAGCGCGAGACCCGCCTTGACGGGGGACGTGCTGGCGATCATCACGGTGGCGGAGAGCCCGAGCGCCGCCAGCCAGAAGTACTCGAAGGAGGTGAAGCGGAGCGCGACCTCCGCGAGGAGCGGCGCCGCGATCATCAGGATCACGGCGCCCATCAGCCCCCCGATGGCGGACGTCACGAGGTCCACGCCCAGGACCAGCTCGCCCTTGCCCTGCTTGGTGAGCTCGTAGGAGTCGTCCGTGTAGGCGGCCGACGACGGGGTCCCGGGGATCCGGACGAGCGCGGCCGGGATGTCGCCGGCGAAGATCGCCATCGCCGACATCGTGACGATCGCGACGAGCGCCGGCAGCGGCTCCATGAAGAACGTGAAGGGGACGAGGAGCGCCGCCGCCATCGTCGCGGTCAAGCCCGGCACGGCGCCGACGAAGAGCCCGTAGACGCTGCAGATCGCGATCGTCAGGAGGACGTTCCAGTTCGTGAGGAGCCCGACGGCGGCCTGGAGGTTGTCGAGCACCGCTCACCACCAGAGGAGGCCGGGCGGGAGCGGCACCTTGAGGACCTTGGCGAAGAGGAAGTGGACGGCCGCGGTGAAGACGATCGCGACCACGAGCGCCTGCCAGAGCCGGACCTGAAGGCGCCACATCAGGACGAACAGGACGAGGGCGCCCATGAGAAGGAAGCCGAGCCGGTCGACCAGCAGGATGTACGCGAGGACCCCGCCCAGCACGTACAGGGCGTTGACGAACCCCGCGCTCCGGTGGAGCTCGCGCCAGGCGACGGTCTCCGTCACATCCCGCGCCCGGACCCCCCGAGCCGCGAGCACGGCGCCGAACGCCGCCATGAGACCGCCGACGAGACGCGGGAACAGCGACGGGCCGGGGTGCCCCGCGTCGAGCGTGGGGTAGCCGAGGGTGCCGGCGGCGATGGCGGCGCCGGCCGCGACGAAGCCGGCGCCGACCACCGTGTCGCTTATTTTCATCCGCCGCGCGGCCGGACTACTTCGTGAGGCCGGCCTCCTTCATGAGCACGCCCATCGTCTGGTCCTGCTCCGCGAGGAACCTCGCGAAGTCCGCCGACCCCTTGTAGAGGATGCCGAACGGGGCGGCGCTCATGAAGTCCGTGTACGCCTTGGTGTTCACGACCTTGTCGAGGGCCTTCTCGTAGACGGTCACGATCTCGGCCGACGTGCCCTTGGGGAGGGCGATGCCGCGCCAGGCGCCCATGGTCCAGTTGATCCCGTGCTCCTTCAGCGTCGGCACGTCGGGGAACGCCGGGTCGCGCTTGTCCGCCATGTGGGCGAGCGGCCGCACCTTCCCGGCCTCGATCAGGGGCCGCCCCTCCACGAGGCTCGCGGTGACGACCTGGACCCCGCCGGCCACCAGCTCCTGCAGCCCGGTCGCGGCGCCGGTGGACGGCACCCACGGCATCGCGTCGATCGGGATCCCGGCGGCCTTGAGCATGCCCGCCCGGGCGAGGTCCCAGATCCCGCCCTTGCCGGTCCCCGAGGCCTTGGCCTTGCCCGGGTTGGCCTTGACGTAGTCCAGGACCTGCTTGAGGGTGCGCCACTCCGAGTTGGCCGCGACCTGGACCCCGGCCGGGTCGATGTTGAGCAGGGCGACCGGCGTGAAGTCCTTGTAGGTGATCTGGGCCAGGCCCATCCAGTGCATCATCGTCAGCTCGACGGTGACGATGGTGATCGTGTGGCCGTCCGTCGCCGCCGTGGCGCCGGCCGTGTGCCCGACCGCCCCGCTCCCGCCGGTGCGGTTGACGACCGTGACCGGCTGCCCCACTTCCTTCTCGAGCAAAGTCGCCACCATGCGGGCGATCCGGTCGGTGCCGCCGCCCGCCGCCCAGGGGCAGATGAGCTGGACCGGCCGGCTGGGGACCTTGGCCTGGGCCAGGGCGCCCGCGGGCCGGAAGGCCGGCGCGGCCAGGGCCGCGAGGCCCGTCAGAAAGCTCCGTCGCGTGCAGTGCGCGTTCATGGCTCCTCCTCGTCGGGGTGGATCACTACGGCTTGAAGACGAATCCCGGGCCGATCGCCGCCGCCGCCGGGATCGGCGCGAGATCGGCGAACAGCTCCGGGTACCGCTGCATCACCTTCAGGATGAGCTTCGGCTCGAAGTGTCGGTTCACGTCGAAGATGCCCTTGGAAGCGCTCGGGGGGAACGGGAGCGTCACCACGACGTCCACCGGGTCGGCACCCACCCGGGACAGGCCCGGCACGAGCTTGCCGGGTGCCCTCACCGTCAGCCACCCCTGCCAGAGGAGATAGCACGCGAGCGCCGCCAGGACAATCCGCCCTTTGGAGGAGGCCAGCACCGCCCGGGTCAGCCTCATGGCTGTACGCCGGCCGCACCAGGGCCAGGACGCGCGCCACGAGCGCCTTGAAGGCCCCGTCCTCGACGAGCCTCGCCCACACGCGCGGCCGGGGCAGCTCGACCGGCAGCTCGGCCACGACGCGTCCGGGCGCACTCGACAGCACCACCACCCGGTTGGCGAGGAACACGGCCTCCTCGACGTCGTGGGTCACGAAGAGGATCGCCGCCACGACCCGACTCGTGCTCATCGCGACCCCGAGCGGCACGCTGGCGGCGATGGCGAGCGCCGTCCCCACGAGGACGCGCAGGAGGCTCTGCCCCGCGTGGTGGAGGGGGCTCCCGTCGCGGAGGGCCTCGACCCCGGCGGCCGTCACGTCCCCCACCGAGGGAAAGACCCGCGGGGTGACGCCGAAGAGCGGCACGGCGGCCGCCCAGACGAGAACCAAGAGGCCCAGGGGCGCCAGGAAGGCGAGGGCGCGGCGGAGGGGGCCGGGGCGGCGCACGACGGCATCTTAGCGCAGGTGGCTCACTTGACAGCCGCCCCCGAACTCGCCCAGACTCGCGCCAAGTTCCGGCGTTATCGGCGGACTCGTGCGGAACGGCCGGTCCCCTTCGGGGGTTTCCGCTAGTGAAGGGTTCCAGCTCTGCGGGCGGCGGTCTGATCGCCTATGATGCTCATGACCTCTGTTTGCCGGTCCATAGGAGGCTCCTCCCTGTTCGAGGGCTGGTTGCGAAGAGGCCCCTATGTCCGATAACCGCTGCTCGAGAAAAACCGCCCTGGCCCCTTCCACCACTAACCTGGCGAGCGCCCGATCCGCCGTGCTCCTTGACAGCGCCGTTTTCCCTGACGCATGATGGCACTCGCTTCCTCGCAGGGTCAGTGCGCGCCGGCCCGGGGGGGCCGGCGGGGAGGAGTGTTCTGCGCTCCGAACGGCTACAGCGATCGCCGCCTGTCCCACGGAGCGAGGCCACCCCGCCTCCGGCCACCGATGTGGACAGGGCTTCCGGTCGCGACGAGTAACGACGAAAGGAGCCGTGTGAAATCCCGCTGACCTGTTCTGACCGGTGCCAGACCACTGGACATACCCGTCCGACACCAGTGGCCATCACCCGAAGCGGGCCCCCGGCGAGAGCCGCGGGCAACGAAGGGAGGACATCGACCATGACGAAGCAGCAGAACGCAAACGCCACGACCCGGCGGAAGTTCCTCGCCGGTGCCGCAGTGACCGGAGCGGCGACGATCGCCTTCCCGCAGGTCTCGCGCGCCCAGACCACCGTGTTCAAGATGCAGGGCTCCTGGGGCAAGGCGGACGTGTTCAACGAGTTCGCCGAGGACTACGTGCAGCGCGTCAACGAGATGGCCGGAGGCCGGCTCAAGATCGACTACCTGGTCGGCGGCGCCGTCGTCCACCCCTTCCAGGTGTTCGACGGGGTGCACGGCGGCCAGATCGATGCCGCGCACACCGTCACCGTGTACTGGTACGGCAAGCACAAGGCCGCATCGCTGTTCGGCACCGGCCCGGTGTTCGGCTTCAACGCCAACGAAGGGCTCGGCTGGATCCACAACGGCGGCGGCCGTGAGCTTTTCGAAGAGCTCCAGACCCAGATCATGAAGGTCAACATCAAGAGCTTCTTCGCGATGCCGATGCCGACCCAGCCGCTCGGCTGGTTCAAGAAGCCGGTCAGGAGGGCGGCCGACCTGAAGGGCCTGAAGTACCGCACGGTGGGCCTGGCGGCCGATCTGTTCCAGGCCATGGGCGTCTCGGTGGCGCAGCTTCCCGGCGGCGAGATCGTCCCGGCGATGGAGCGCGGCGTGATCGACGCCTTCGAGTTCAACAACCCGACCTCCGACCGCCGCTTCGGCGCCCAGGACGTGGCCAAGAACTACATGATGGGCAGCTACCACCAGGCGACCGAGTACTTCGAGATCATGTTCAACCGGACCAAGTTCAACGCGCTGCCCAAGGAGCACCAGGCCATCCTCCAGTACGCCGCCGAGGCGGTCTCGTCCGCCAACGAGTGGAAGGGGATGGACTACTACTCGAAGGACCTCCAGGAGCTGATGTCGAAGGACAAGGTCAACGTCATCCGCACGCCCAAGGACGTGTTCGAGGCCCAGATCAAGGCCTGGGACGGTCTGATCGAGCAGCTCGGCCGGGACCCCTTCATGAAGAAGGTGATGGACTCGCAGAAGGCGTGGGTCAAGCGCGTGGTCTACTACAACATGCTCAACGCCGCCGACTACCGCGTCGCCTACGAGCATCAGTTCGGGAAGCTGCCGCTCTAGCGGCAGTGTCCGGCGCTGACACTGTCTGACGCTCTCGGAGAGGGCGGCGTCGGTCCACGCCGCCCTCTCCGCTGTCGCAGGATGGCGGGAGGGGCAGCGCGGCGGCGGCGCCCGCAAGCTCGACGGCCATGACCCGATTTCTCCTCTTCATCGACTCGCTCAGCACGTGGGTCGGGAAGGCGTTCGCCTGGTTGATCCTCGTGCTCACGCTCGGCGTCAGCTACGAGGTCTTCGTCCGTTACGTCCTGCGCGCGCCGACGACCTGGGCCTTCGACTTCAGCTACATCAGCTACGGGGCGCTGTTCCTCATGGCCGGCGCCTATGCCCTGTCGCGCAACGCGCACGTGCGCGGCGACGTGCTGTACCGCTTCTGGCGGCCCCGGGTCCAGGCCACGGTGGACCTCACGCTCTACATCGTGTTCTTCCTTCCCGCCGTGGCGGCCTTCATGTACTCCGGCTGGGGCTACGCGCAGATGTCGGTCCGCTTCCGGGAGGTCAGCATCTTCAGCCCCGCCGGGGTCCCGGTGTTCCCGCTCAAGGCCCTGATCCCGGTGACGGGGGTGCTCCTGCTCGTCCAGGGCATCGCCGAGATCATCCGCTGCATCCTGTGCATCCGCTCGGGCGAATGGCCGCAACGGCTGCACGACGTCGAGGAGATCGAAGCCGTCATCCTCCAGGAGAAGCAATACCTCGCCGAGCACGGTGAGCCGGCGCCGCCGGGGGGCCGGGGCCCTCGACCATGACCGACCCGCAGATCGGCATGCTGATGCTGGGCCTGTTCATCTTCATCATCATGCTCGGCTTTCCCATCGCCTTCACCCTGATGGCCATGGGCGTGGGCTTCGGGTTCTACGCGTACTACACGCCCGGCCAGGACATCTGGACCAACCGCATCTTCACCCTGCTGGTCCAGAAGACCTTCGAGGTCGCGTCCAACGACGTGCTGACGGCCGTGCCCCTGTTCCTGTTCATGGGGTACATCGTCGAGCGCGCGAACATCCTCGACCGCCTGTTCCGGTCGCTCCAGATCGCCGCCAAGGGCCTCCCCGGATCGCTCGCCGTGGCCACGCTCGCCACCTGCGCCCTGTTCGCCACCGCCACGGGGATCGTCGGCGCGGTGGTGACGCTGATGGGGCTGCTCGCCTTCCCCGCCATGTTGCGCGCCGGCTATGACACGAGGCTCTCCGCGGGGGTCGTCTGCGCCGGGGGCTGCCTCGGCATCCTGATCCCGCCCAGCATCCTTCTCATCGTCTATGCCGCCACCGCCGGCATCTCGGCCGTCAAGCTCTACGCGGCGGCCATCATCCCGGGCTTCATCCTCGCGAGCTTCTACGTCCTCTACGTGATCGGGCGGGCGCTGCTGAATCCGAGCCTCTGTCCGAAGCTGCCCAAGGAGGAGACCGACGTTCCCTTCGCCCAGGTGGTCGGCGCGGTGCTGACCTCGTTCCTCCCGCTCGCCCTGCTGATCATGTCGGTGCTCGGCGCGATCCTGTTCGGACTGGCGACGCCGTCGGAGGCCGCCGGCGCCGGGGCCCTTGCCAGTCTCGTCCTGGCCAGTGCTTATGGGGCGCTCAACTTCCAGATGCTCAGGGAGTCCGTGTACCTGACGGCGCGCGCGACCGCGATGGTCTGTTACCTGTTCATCGGATCCTGGACCTTCGCGTCGGTGTTCGCGCTGCTCGGCGGCCAGTCGGTGATCGAGCAACTCTTCGTCGCGATGAACCTGTCGCCGGTGCAGTTCCTGATCGTGACGCAATTCATCATCTTTCTCCTCGGGTGGCCCCTGGAGTGGACCGAGATCATCGTCATCTTCGTCCCGATCTTCCTGCCGTTGCTCGAGACCTTCAAGGTCGACCCGCTCTTCTTCGGCATCCTGGTGGCGCTCAACACCCAGACGGCTTTCAACACGCCGCCCGTGGCGATGGCCGCGTTCTATCTGAAAGGCGTCGCGCCGCCGCACGTCACGCTGGCGGATATCTTCAAGGGCGCCCTGCCCTTCGTGTTCATGGTGTTCCTGTGCATGGCGCTGGTCTACGTCTTTCCGGGGCTGGTGCTGTGGCTGCCGGACTACCTCTACACGCCGCGGTGAGCCGCGCCGGCCGCGCGACCCGGGGCCGATGCGGCTGAGCCCGTGCGCGCTGTCGCTCACGGAGGCGGCGGCGGACATCCGCGAAGGGCGCATCACCTCGGCCGAGCTGGTGCGGGGCTGCCTCGAGCGCGTCGAGGAGGTCGAGGCGAAGGTCCAGGCCTGGGCGTTCCTCGACCGTGACCACGCGCTCCGCCAGGCGGACGCCGCCGACCTGCACCGCAAGCAGGGCAAGGCGCTGGCGCCGCTCCACGGCGTGCCGATCGGCGTCAAGGACATCTTCGACACCGGCGACATGCCCACCGAGCTCGGATCGCCGTTGTGGGCGGGCCGCACACCGCGACGGGATGCCGCGGTCGTCGCGCGGCTGCGCGCGGCGGGCGCCGTGATCATGGGCAAGACCGTGACCACGGAGTACGCGTACTTCCAGCCCGGCAAGACGACCAATCCGCACGATCCGGGCCGCACCCCCGGCGGCTCCTCCAGCGGCTCGGCGGCGGCGGTGGCGGCGTCCATGGTGCCGGGCGCCATCGGCTCCCAGACGAACGGCTCCGTGATCCGGCCGGCGGCGTTCTGCGGTGTGGTGGGCTTCAAGCCCACCCACGGCCTCATCCCCCGGAGCGGCGCGCTCCTCCTCTCGCGCACCCTCGATCACGTGGGGGTCTTCGCGCGCACCGTCGAGGACGTGGCGCTCCTCACCGAGACACTCGTCGGCTTCGACGAGGGCGACCCCGACACGCGACCCATCGCCCGACCGCTCGCCGCGGTGGCCGCGTCGGAGCCCCCGCTGCCGCCGCGCTTCGCCTTCGTCCGCTCGCCGGCCTGGGAGCACGCCGAGCCCGTGACGCGCGAGGCCTTCGCCGAGCTCGTCGAGGCGCTGGGCGAGGCGGTCGCCGAGGTCGACCTCGGCGCGCGCGTCGCGCGCGCCGTCGAGATGCACCGCACCATCATGGAAGTCGAGATGGCGCACAACCTCCGGCGCGACTACGAGAAGGGCCGCGACCGCCTCAGCGCCGTGCTGCGCGCGCTCATCGAGCGCGGGCGCGGGCACGCGGCGGTCGACTACGCGGCCGCGGTCGCCGGCATCCCGGCGCTCAACGCCGCCATCGACCCCGTGTTCGACGAGTACGACGCGATCGTCACGCCGGCGGCGCCCGGCGAGGCGCCGCGCGGGCTCGAGACCACCGGCGATCCGATCTTCTGCACCCTGTGGACGTATCTCGGCACGCCCGCGGTGACGTTGCCGCTGCTGCGATCGGGGGCGGGGATGCCGCTGGGCGTGCAGCTCGTCGGGCGCCGGGACGGGGATGCCCGCCTTCTGCGGACCGCTCGCTGGCTGGTCAAGACCCTCGGGACCCCGGGACGTCGCCGCGGCCAGAAGGCGCCAGCCGCCCGCCGAGCCGGTTCGCGACCCGCCCGGAAGGGAAGATCGCCGAGATGACCCTCGTCACCGGCCTCGTCGGCATCGCCATGCTGCTGGCGTTCCTGGGCATCCTGGTCTGGTGGATCAGGGCGCTACCCCTCACCATCATTATCGTGGGCGTGGTCCTCATGCTGCTCTACGACTTCGTGCAGACCCTGCGCTACGGCGACCGCGGCGCGGGGCGCTGAACACACACCCTGTTCAGCTCGGAGATCGCCGAGCCAGAGCATGGGCGGGCCGCCGACGCCTTCAGCGTCGGGCCGACTCGCCTGCCCGGGCGCGCAAAGGCCCTTGACAATGAGGCGATCCGCTGTTATCAGAGACCCACCATCCGGCGCATCTCTTTGACGTTCGCGTCCGTGCGTCGCGACTTTCTCAAGAACCTGGGTGTCACCGTCGGCGCCGCCGCCACCGCGACCGCGGCGCCGCTGGTCCAGCCCGGAGAGGCGAAGGCACAGCCGAGGGGGCCGATCCCCGAGCAGATCGACCTCTTCACCGGCGTCATCTCGAGCGGCAACACGCCGGCGCTGGGGCCGGTGGCCGAGGAGTTGAAGCTCCTGACGATCTTCGTGGACGGCTGCACCGACTTCCTCTTCGACAAGGCGGTGCCGAACCCCCACTACATCTTCCGGATCACCAACATGCAGTCGGCCGACGGCGTGACCGCGGCCGTCGCGACCGCGATGACCTGGCCGCAGGTTCGGAAGATCGCGCACATCCACCCCGACTACTCCTACGGGCGCAACGCCTTCGACCACTTCACGGTGGCGATCAAGAAGCTCGTCCCCGGCACCGACGTGGTCTACGAGGGGTGGCCGAAGCTCGGGACGACCGACTTCACCTCCCACATCACGAACGCCATCGGGAAGAAGCCGGACCTCCTGGTCTCGTCGGTGTGGGGCGGCGACTACATCGCCATGTACAAGCAGGCCCTGCGCTACGATCTCTTCAAGAAGATGAAGTTCACGAGCATGATCGCGTTCGGCGTCGCCCCCCACGCGATCGGCAAGGACCACCCGGAGGGGGTCATCGGCGGGATCCACTCCAACTACTACTTCACCAACCCGCCCGCGAACCGCTGGCCGCTCAACACCCAGTTCGTCAAGAAGTACTACGACCGCTGGAAGGAGTACCCGAACTTCCAGTCCGAGGGCTCCTACGTCACGATGGGCCTCCTGAAACAGGCGGTCGAGAAGGCGAACAAGCTCACGGGCGGCTGGCCCGACGACGACGCCGTCATCAGCCAGCTCTCGGGCGCGTCGATCTCCGGCCCGGCCGGGTACCTCCACATCCGCCCGGACAACCACCAGGGGTACAAGGACGCGGTGACGGGGTTCAGCGTGAACTCCGGCGACTACCCGTTCCAGATCCTCGACGCCAACAAGTTCATCACGATCCCGATCCGGAACATCACGGCGCCTCCGGGCTGGCCGAAGGGGGAGCCGACCTCGACCTACACCTGGATCGAGCAGACCTGGCCCAAGGTCTCGTAGGGGAGCCTGACTGCTGGCAGACGGCGGGTTCGACCGGGCTCCGCGCGAGCTCGGTCGGACCCGCTGTTGCCTTGCGACCGTGAACCGTCCGGCCCTGGTCCTCCTGGCGCTCTGCGTGCTCGCGGTCGGGCCCGGCGAGGCCGGCCACGAACTCCCCTTCTACCCCTCGTTCTATCCGCAGGAGATCCGGATCGAGACGGTGGACCCGGGGACGGCCGCGACGCTCCTCCCGCAGGCCGGCATCCACGCCTACGTCGGCGGCGACCCTTTCGCCTCTGCCACGCCCCCGAAAGACGTGGCCCAGGTCGAATCGCTGGGCGCCTGGGTCGTCGCGACGTTCGGGACGGCGAGCGGGCCCTGGGCCGACCGGCAGGCGCGCTGCGGGGCCGCCGGCGTCCTCCGCCGGGCGCTCGCCGCGGACCAGGGGGCGTACCGCTTCCATCCCTACCCGGTGACCCCGTTCCACGCCGACTACCTCCAGCACTTCGACCTCGCCGAGGCGGCGAAGCAGCCCCTCCGAACGCCGGAGCCCGCGGCCGTCGCGCCGCCGCTCAAGGTGCGGGCACGGGGCGCCGTGGCGGAAGCGCTGCTCGGGGGGCGCTGGGCCCCGGACGGGGAGGGGTGGAACGTCACCCTCGAGCAGATCGACGTCGACGACCTCACCGCGCCCCAGCGGGTGAGCGTGAACGGCTGGCTCGGCCCCCCATGGCTCAAGGAGGGGTGGTTCCACGCCTACCTGCTCCACGGCGGCGCGCTGCAGGATCGCGGCGCGAAGCGGACTGCCGGCGACCTCTACGCGCGCCTCGTCCGGGGCGCTCACGCGCGTCCGAGCGAGCGCCTCGCGCTGGAGCGGCGGCTCGTGTCGCTCCTCGGAGCGGGGTGCGAGCGGGTCGTCCTCGGGTACACCGTCCGGCGGGAGCCCTTCAGCGCCGAGTTCTCCCAGGGGATCGAGAACATCGCGTACGACTCCCAGAGCGGGTTCAACTCCGCGATCTTCCTCCGGACCGCCAAGCTGAAGGACTTCCCCTGGAACGGGTGGCTCCGGCTCGGGATCGGGACGCGCCCGGCCGCCGCCTGGAACCCCGTCGGGGGCTTCACCGACCCCGCGGGGCGGCTGCTCTGGCTGGCGCTGGGGGACCCGGCCTACTTCCCGACCCCGCACGGCGCGAGCTGGATCGGCAACCGGGTGACGACCACGACGGTCGAGACCGGTGCCCCGGTGGCGGTGCCCCCGGATGCCCTCGTTCCCGCCTCCGGCACGGGGTTCTTCCGGGAAGCGGGGCCGGGGCGCAGCGTCCGGGCGAAGGTCGTCTACCGCGTGCTCACCTCGCTGTTCCACGACGGCACGCGCATGGCCGCCGCCGACGTGCTCTACCCGGTGAGTCTCGCCTACCGGTGGGGCGCGTCGCGGAGCGGGCCGGCGTACGATCCGGCCGTGGACGCGGGCACCGCGCTCCTGCGCGAGTGGCTCGTCGCGCTCCGCCCGACGCGCGTGGACACGGACACCCTTAGGTTCGGCGAGATCACGTTCACGTACATCGTCCACACCGTGGAGGTGTACGGGCAGCACCCGCCGCTCGACCCCCAGCAGGCCGCCGCCGTCACCGCCCCCTGGAGCCCGGTCCCCTGGCACGTCCTCGCCCTGATGGAGGAGGCGGTCCAGCGCGGGCTCGCCGCGTTCTCCCGGGAGGAGGCGGCGCGTCGCGGGATCCCCTGGCTGGATCTGGTCCGCGACCAGAAGCTCAAGGAAGGGCTGGCGCCGCTCGTGGCCGACTTCGCCCGACGCGGGCACGTCCCGGCCGCGCTGACGCGCTTCGTCACCGCCGACGACGCCCGGGAGCGCTGGGCCGCGCTCCGGCGCTTTTACGACAGGCACGGCCACTTCCTCGTCACCAACGGTCCCTACCGCCTGGAGACCTGGTCCGCCGACGGGGCCGGGCTCCAGGCGTTCCGCGACTTCACGTACCCGCTCGGCGTGGGCTCGTACGACCGCTACCCGATTCCGCGCCGAGCCTACGTCGCCAAGGTCGAGCCACGGGGGGACCGGCTCGAGGTCCACGCCGACGTCGAGCGAATCGAGAAGTTCATGCGGTCGTACAACATCGTCCGGGAGCCGCTCCGGGTCCCGGCCTCGGGCGGGGACGCGCGCGACCTCCCCGTCTGCCGGTACGTGGTCGTCGGGTCGGACGGTGAGGTGGTGCTGTCCGGCACGGCGCCCCACGCGGGCGCGGGCGTCTTCGCGGTGGATCTGAAGGGCCGGCTGAAGCCGGGCCCGTACACGGTCCTGGTGGCGCTCTACCTGGGGGACAACCACGTGAACCCGGAGATCCGCGTCCTGACTCACCGGATCCCGTGACCCGGCGCACCGCGACATGACCACCCTGATCGTCCACCTGTTCAACGCTCTGCTCTACGCCTCCATCCTCTTTCTCATCGCCGGCGGCCTCAGCCTCATTTACGGCGTCATGCGGATCGTCAACCTCGCCCATGGAAATCTCTACGCCTTCGGCGCGTACGTCACCGCATGGACCGTGGGCTTGGTACTGGGCGGCGTCCCGAACGCCGTCCTCTACGTGCTCCTGCCGGCCGGCGCCGTCGCCGCCGGGGCGCTCGGCGCGGTCCTCGAGCCCACCCTGCTCCGGCCGCTCTACAAGCGGGCGGAGGAGTACCAGCTGCTGATCACGTTCGGCCTGCTCCTGATCCTCGAGGACCTGATGCGCTTCCTCTGGGGACCCTACCCGCTTCAGGCCAGCGCGCTCTTCGAGGGTCCGGGGAGCCTCTCCATCGGCGACACCATCTACCCGAACTACAACCTGGCGGTCATCGTCGTCGGCGGGATCGCCGCCGCGGCGTTGTGGGCGTTCGTGTACCGGACCAAGTTCGGCGTGATCCTGCGGGCGACCTCCCAGAACATGCGGATGGCCTCGGCGCTGGGGGTGAACGTCAACCGGGTCTACGTGCAGGCGTTCACCCTGGGCTGTTTCATGGCCGGCCTGGGCGGCGCCATCGTCGTCCCGCAGCAGGGCGCGGTCCTGGGCATGGGGGTGGACGCGCTGATCCTGGCGTTCGTCGTGGTGGTGATCGGGGGGCTCGGCAGCCTCGAGGGCGCCCTCCTCGGGGCGCTCATGGTCGGCGTCGTCAGGGAGTTCGGCATCGCCTTTTTCCCGGAGGTCGAGCTGGCCGTGCTCTACTTCATGGCGGCCGTTGTGCTGCTGATCCGGCCGGCCGGGCTGTTCGGCCGCACATGAGCGCTGTCCGCGTGCCGCCCAAGCGTCTGCTGTTCTACGCTCTCCCCATCGTCCTGCTTCTGTTCGTCCTGCCGTACCTGGTGTCGCCGTACGAGGTCACCCAGCTCTCGTACGGCCTGATCTTCGCGATCGCCGCACTCGGCTTCAACCTCCTTCTGGGCTACACGGGCCTCCTGTCCTTCGGCCACTCCGCCTTCTTCGGCGTGGGGGCCTATGCGGTGGCCTTCATGGTGAAGTACCTGAAGCTCGCGTCCATGGAGGCCTTCATCGTCGGGGGCGTCCTGACCTCGGCCGCCGTGGCCGCCCTGTTCGGGTTCCTCTGCGTCCGGTACACGCGGATCTTCTTCAGCATCCTCACCCTGGCGCTGTCCCAGGTTCTGTGGAGCCTGGCCTTCAAGTTCTTCTGGGTCACCGGCGGGACCGACGGGCTGCGTGTGCCAACGCCATCACTCCTGGGGGTCCAGATGGCCCCGGGGCAGGACAAGATGGCCTTCCTGGCCCACCGGTACTACTACTACGTCCTGATCATCTTCCTGGCCGGCGTCGGCGTCATGTGGGTCATCGTCCACTCGCCGTTCGGCAAGGCGCTGCAGGCCATCCGTGACAACGAGACCCGCGCGGAGTTCGTCGGGGTCCAGGTGTGGCGCTACCGGTGGTTCGCCTTCCTGGTCTCGGGCGTCTACACCGGGCTCGCGGGAACCCTCTGGGTCCCGCTCAACGGTCTGACGACCCCGGACATCCTGGTCTGGACCTTCTCGGGCAAGATCGTCTTCTTCACGGTGCTCGGCGGCTTCCAGACCTTCGCCGGGCCCATCGTCGGCGCCGTCCTCTACAACTATCTCGAGACCTATGCCGTGGGGCACACCGTGTACTGGCAGATGGTGCTGGGGGTGGTGCTCGTCGTCCTGGTGCTCGCCCTGCCGGCGGGGATCGCCGGCACGGCCGCGCGACTGTTCGCGCGGGCGCGGGGAAGCGCCTGAGATGAGCCTCCGGGGGCCAAGCGTCGCATGGTTACCGGTTGTGCCGGGCGACGCCGGCGGGCTACGCCTCCCCTCCCCCCGAAGGCGACCGGAGGGGCGGGACGTCGCGAGGGCGCTAGCCCGAGCCGTCCCGGCGATCCGATCGATCGGGGACGGGGGTGTGGGGGGTCCCGAATGACCCTGCTCGCGACCAGGAGCCTCAAGAAATACTTCGGCGAGACGCACGCGGTGGACAGCGTGAACTTCACGGTCAACCAGGGCGAGCTGCTCGCCCTCATCGGGTCGAACGGCGCCGGCAAGACGACGCTCGTGAACCTCGTCAGCGGGCTGCTCCGCCCGGACAGCGGGAGCATCGTCTTCCAGGAGATCGACGTGACCCACCAGTCCATCCACCAGCGGATCGCGGAGGGGATCGCCCGGAGCTTCCAGCTCGTCAACCTGTTCGACCGGCTCACGACGCTCGACAACGTGGCGCTGTCCATCTTCTCCCGCCAGGGCAAGACGCGGAAGCTCTTCGCGCTCGCCGACCATGACGCCGCCGTCCGCGACGAGGCCATGCAGATCCTCCACGAGTTCGGCCTCGACGCGAAGGCCGGGATGGTGGCCGGCGGGCTCGCCCAGGGCGAGCGGAAGCTGCTCGACGTCGCCGTCGCCTACGCGCTCCGGCCGAAGCTCCTGTTCCTCGACGAGCCGACGAGCGGGGTCAGCACGCGCGAGAAGGCCCCGATCATGGACATCATCACGGCCATCGTCCGGTCCGGGCGGATCACGGCCGTGATCATCGAGCACGATATGGACGTGGTCTTCAAGTACTCGAACCGCATCGTGGTGATGCACCAGGGCACGGTCCTGGCCGACGGGACGCCGGACGAGATCCGGGCGAACGAACAGGTGACCACGACGCTCCTCGGCGCGCACCATGCTCGAGCTTGACCGCGTCAACACCTTCCGCGGCCCGGCGCACGTCCTCCGGAACGTGTCCCTGGTCGTCGGGGACGCCAAGGCGACCTGCCTGGTCGGGCGGAACGGCGCCGGGAAGACGACCACCATCGACAGCATCATGGGCCTGCTCGCCCCGCGGTCGGGCCGGATCACCTACAACGGGCGCGACATCACCCGGCTCCCGGCCCACGAGCGCGCGCGGCTCGGGATCGGCTACGCGCCCGAGGACGCCGGCATCTTCCCCGACCTCACGGTCGCCGAGAACTTCGAGATCGGCCGGTCGCTCGCGGCGCAGGCGAAGCCGGGCGCCGACCAGACGGGGGAGCGGGTCTTCGCGGTGTTCCCCGAGGTCCGGGAGCTCCTCGGGCGGCGCGGGCTGAACCTCTCCGGCGGTCAGAAGAAGATGGTCGCGATCGCGCGCGCGATGCTGCTCTCGCCCTCCGTCCTCCTCCTCGACGAGCCCCTGGAGGGCCTCGCCCCGGTGGTGGTCGACCGGTTCATCGAGGCGGTGACGAAGATCAAGGCGATGGGGGTCTCGCTCCTCATCGCCGAGTCCAACCTGATGAACGCGACGCGCGTCGCCGACCGGCTCTACGCGATCGACCGCGGCGAGATCATCTTCGAGGGCGATCCGCGCGCGGTCTTCCAGAACGAAGAGGTGCTGAAGACCCTCCGGGGCTAAGTCCCGGAGGGGGGCGTCGCCCCCCTTGGTTCGGGGGCCGGACCTCCCCCCGGATTGCGCGGGCCGGGAACCCCCCCCGCAGGGGTGGGAACGCGCTCGGAGCGCTTCGTCAGGGGCGCGCGAACGGGCCAGGCGTTTTTGGTTTCCCTGCGAACTGCCCGGCGGGGTCAGCGTGGCGCGGCGATCGCGTCGAGGCTGCGCGCGGCCGCGGCGCGGATCTCCGGCCGCGGGTCCCGGAGGGCTTCCCTGAGGACGGGCACGGCGGGCGCCGCCGTCCGGCCGATCCGCCCGAGGGCCTGCACGGCCCCCAGGCGGACCTCGTCGTCAGGATCCCGGAGCGCCTCGAGCAGGGCCGGCACCGCCGCCGCGTCCCGCGTCTCCCCGAGCGCCCGCGCGGCGAGCGCCCGCAGTCGCGGGCTCGGGTTCCGGAGGGCCTGCGTCCAGTAGGCCGCGGGGACGCCCGCCCCGTTGTCGGCGCAGGCGTCCGCGAGCGGCGCGCTCCCCAGCAGGACGACGGCCACGAGCGCCAGACCGGCAGCGGCGCCCTGCCTGCTCACGGGTCTACCGCCGGAGAAGCAGCACCACCGTGACCGGCCGTGGGCCCGGGCCGCGGCCCGAGCAGATCAAGGACGCAGGCCCGAGCCGGCGTGAGGCGTATGCCGCATACGTTGAGCGCCGGCGAGGGCCGAGGACGCCGAGATGCGACGGGCCCCGGCCCGGGCCGCCTCACGCGCCCGGGTCCCCGGCCATCCGCGGCGCCTGACCCGCGCGCCAGCCGAGGTACGCGACGGCGAGCGTCATGCCGACCAGCAGGAGCGTCGTGGCGAGCCGCGAGAGCTGGGTCATGAGGGCGAGGGTACCGCTCGACAGCCCGGCGAAGGCGAGGGCGACCGCGGGCAGCACCGGGGCGCCGCAGCCCACGACGCTGCACGGACTCGTCGAGAGCCCGAGCACGCTCGCGAACGCCCCCACGACCCCTCCCGGCCGCGCGCTCCGTGCGCCCCAGCCCCAGCGCCGCGCCTGGTCCCGCCGGTAGGCCCACAGCGCGAAGAAGGCGCCGAAGATCAACCCCGTGAGGACGAAGCGGGCGAGGTCCTTCACGTCCACGCTGAACCCCCACTCCGGCGCCCCGTACGGCCCGTCCGCCGAGAACCAGAAGACGGCGAGGTTCGGCAGGAACTCGAGTTTCCGCCGGAGCGGGGTCTCCGCGGAAACGAGGAACGCGGGAAGCCTCCGGAGCCAGGGGTTGAAGGTGAAGTAGTCCCACGGCTTCCGGACCACCGACAGGAGCAGGGGCGGAAGGAAGACGTCGACGAGGAAGATCCCGGCCGCCACCCCGGCGAAGAGCCCGGGGCGCGCGCGAATCGCCGCCGCCGTCCCGCGGATCGCCTGGCCCAGGGCCCGCATCGCCCTCATGCTACCACTCCCCGGCGGGGCGGGTGCCTCACGTCTCCTCGCGCAGGAGGCGGTTCAACTCCTCCAGGTGCGCCAGGAGGCCGTAGCAGAGCCCGGTGACTTTCCCGCGGAGCGCCCGGTCCGCGGGCGTCGCCATGCCGGCCGCGGCGTGGACCTGTTCGGTCAGCTCCATGACCCGCGACTGGAGGCGCAGGGTTTCCTGGAGGCAGTCGGCGAGGTCGCGGCCCAGCGCTTCGGCATCCGGTCGTCCGGTCGACCCTGACGTCATGGCGTGCCCTCCTGCCCGCGCGACGACCCGGCGGGTTCCGTGTAGACCGGCCGGCCCGCGACCCACGTCGCGACGACGCGGAGCTCCGGGAGCGACTCGGGCGGCGTGGCGAGCGGATCGCCCGAGAGGACGACGAGGTCGGCGCGCTTCCCCGCCTCCAGGCTCCCGCACTCGCCCTCGAGCCCGGCCGCGCGGGCGGCGTCGAGCGTGTACGCCTGGAGCGCCGCCGCGACGGGGACCGCCTCCTCGGGGTCGCCCGCCTCGCCGCTCCGCGCCCGCCGGGTGGCCGCCGCGTAGATGCCGACGAGCGGCGCCAGCGTCCCGCACGGAAAGTCGGACGAGAAGGCCTGGGGCACCCCGGCCGCCCGGAGCGTTCCGAACGCCCGGACGCGGAGCCCCGCCACCGCGGGCCCCGGCCCCAGATCGTAGACGAACGACGGCTGGCCGACGACCCGGATCCCGAGCGCCGCGATCCGCCGGATCACGTCGTCACTCAGGAACATCCCGTGGTCCAGCCGGACGCGCCCCGCGCCCGCGGGCTCCCGCCGGAGGGCGTCCTCGATCGCGCCGACGCACGTCTCGACCCCGAGGTTCCCGATCGCGTGGCAGGTCACGCCGCGCCACCCGGCGCGCCAGGCCGTCACGAGCAGCTCCGCCAGCTCCTCCCGCCGGTAGAAGAGGAAGCCGCTGGTGACCTCCCGGCCGTCCCGCGGGAGCCGCATCGCGCAGCGATACCCGCCGTCCACGAAGAGCTTGAGCCAGCCGCTCTCGCCGGCCTCGCGGACCCGGTCCCAGGGCGGCTCGAACCAGCCCGCCGGGCTCACGGCCATCCGCTCGACCCGGATCAGGAGGGCGCCCGCCTCGGCGGCCTCGCGGTAACGGCGCTCCATCGCGGGACCGACCGCGGCGTCCTGGACCGTCGTCAGCCCCGCCGCCGCGAAGCGCCGGCAGGCCGCGGCCGCGACCTCCGCGAAGCGACGCTCCCAGCCCTCGCGCGAGGCCCGCTCGACCGCGCTCATCGCGCGCTCGAAAAGCAGGCCCGTCGGCTCGCCACTCTTGTCGCGGGCGATCTCGCCCCCCGGCGGGTCCGGCGTCGCCCGCGTGATGCCCGCCGCCGCCAGGGCCCGCGAGTTGGCGACTCCCTGGTGGTGCGAGAAGTGGAGGAGGAGGGCCGGCCGGTCCGGCACGGCTTCGTCGAGGTCGTGACGCGTCGGAGGCCGGCGCCCGGCGAGGCTCCCGTCCCGGTAGCCCCAGCCGCGGACCCATTCGCCCGCGGGGGCGGCCGCCGCGGCGGCGCGGAGCACGGCCTGGATCTCGGCGATGGTCCCGAGCGGCGGGGTCCGGCAGTCGGCCCAGAAGCCCTCGAGCGCTCCGGCCGAGAAGTGGGTATGGGGATCCACGAACCCGGGGATCAGGGTCCGTCCCGCGAGGTCCACGACCACGGCGTCGCCCGTCCGGAGCCGCAGGACATCCTCGGACGGGCCGACTGCCACGATGCGCCCGTCGCGGACCGCGAGCGCCCCGGCGACGGGGCGGGCGGGGTCCATCGTCCGGATCACGCCGCCGAGGAAGAGCCTCAGGGAGGTCATCGAAGACAGGGGAGCCCGGGGGACGGGACCGGTACGCCGCCCCCGGGCTCAGTCAGTGTGCGCAGATTCGACTGCGCGTCCCGGCAGGAGCCGGGCACTCAACCTGCTCGGCTACTTGGCGGGCGCCACCCGGCGGCCGGGTGCGTGCCCCGGCCTCGAGGGCGCCCCTCTTAGGCCCGGTGGAGTCTCCATCGTCAACCTCCCCGATGGTTCCCGTCACGACGGGAGCGGGCGCCACAGCCCCCGTCACGCCAAGTCAACTCCAGAGTCAGCCGTCTGTCAAGGGGTGCTAGGCTGAGGCGACCCCCGGGAGGATCGACATGCGCACGGACCCGTCCCTCGCCCGCCAGATCGCGGACTATCGCGCCGGCCGCCTGGACCCCGCCGAGTGGGTGGCGGGGCGGAAACGCCACCTCGTCCGCGAGGTCGCCGCGTTCCTCGACGCCCGGGGCGACCCGGCGCGGCTCGGTGCGCTCCTCCGCGAGGACTGGCGTCTCGTCTTCCACCCTGTCGTCTGCCGGGTGCTCGTCGGGCTCTGGAGGGAAGGCGCCGGCGAGCCGCTCCGGCGCGTCCTCGAGGCGTGGCTCCAGGGCGTCCTGCCGGGCGCGCACCTGGCCGTGCCACCGGGGGGCCATGGCACGCGGCGGCCGGCAGCGCGGCATGACCTCGTCTCGCGCGACCACGCCGACTTCCGCGCCCGGCTCGCGCTCTACGACCCTGCCCCCGGGCCGGGCGAGAGCGCGGCGGAGTGGCGGGCCCGCTGGCGCGAGACGCTGCGGGTCGTTTGGGCAGAGGCCGACGTCGCCGGCTACACCTACGGGGTCACGGAGCCCGGCTCCGGCGCGCGGGCGATCCGCGAGGCCGCGCCGCCCCTGCGCGACCGCCGCCTCCGGGAATGGGTCGCCGCCGCCCACCGGCGCCTCCCGCACGGCGACGCCGTCCACGACGAGCTCGCGACCTGCCTCGCCGCCCACCGCTGGGGGCTGAGCCGCGCCGCGCTCCGGGCGCTCCTCGCCGCGGGCCGGCGGAAGGCGGCGAGGCTCACGCGCCTCGCCGGACGGTGAAGGCGACCGCGCTCGCCACGACGTCGCCGTCCACGGAGAGGACCCGGACCGTGGCTCACGCGCGGGGCGCGATGACAACCCGTGCGCCCTGTCAAGCCATTTAAGAAAGTTACCCGGGGGCGATTCATCGCGCCATCTAACATGTAACCCTCGAGGGACGCTCGAGAGGCCGG
>Ga0137796_10000446_pt1 | contig 26033 bp, 29 predicted proteins | sample OV2TP3_FD_97704 | JGI IMG/M metagenome (GOLD analysis project Ga0137796, IMG submission 97704) | reverse complement strand
GGGTAGCGCATCCCGATGGCGCCCATGATGTACGTGCTCAAATAAAGTTGCAGCTCTTCCAAGGTCGAGAACCGACCACTTTTCAGCCCGAACTCCACAGCAAAGGTAAGCTCCCGCAGCGATCCCAACACACTCCTGCTCATCGTCGGGCCAAGTTCGATCTCCTGCATCTCGGCAATCTCACGCACCACTGTCTGGGGTGGAACGCCGATAGTCAGGAGGTGCTCCTTGACGGCCGCTTGGAAGCGAGACGTCAGCGTGTCCGGCTCGCGGGCAGGCAGGACCACGGAGAGCAATGACCGTTCGCTGACGCAAAGGACCACGTGATGCGGGCGCGTGTGCAGGATGGTGGCATACCAGTCACCGAGGGCGGTGGTGGGCGGACGCGCTTCTGACGGAGTCGACGCCCGTAACCGGCGCAAGAGCTTTTTGGTGCAGCGAAGCGTGACCATACCATCTTCCCGTTAAAGGAGCGCCATTATAGGCCGATTGTTCGACTCTGACAGTATCCAATCTCCGCTCTGCATGACTTTACGGGTAAGTGGTGATACCATGGGACTCGTGGAGGTCAAGGCATGAGTGCCAAGGTACAAATCGAAGTGCCCAAGGACAAAATTACGGAATTTTGTCGGAAGTGGAAGATCACCGAGCTTGCTCTGTTCGGCTCCGTCCTGCGCGATGATTTCCGCCCCGACAGCGACGTGGATGTGCTGGTGACGTTCAGCGCCGATGCCGACTGGGGCTTTGAACACCTTCTGGATATGAAAGATGAGTTGGAGTCCTTGTTTGGTAGACCGGTGGATCTGGTTGAAAAACGTCTCGTAGAAGGAAGCCCGAATTACATCCGCCGCAAGCACATCCTGTCCAATATAAAGACCGTGTATGTGGCGTGACGAATCGTGTTTGCTCGATATGCTCCAGGCCGCCAGACAAATTCTTGAATACACTGCTGGCCTTCAGCAATCAGCCTTTCTGAGCAGCCGAAAAGACCAGGATGCGGTACTTCTCCAATTCGCCGTTCTTGGAGAAGCCACCAAAAGAGTGCCTGCAGAATTCCGCACCGCCCACCCCGAAGTCTCGTGGCGGAAAATTACCGGCTTTCGCGACGTAATCGTTCATGACTATTTCAATGTGGACTTCAATCGTGTCTGGCGCATAGCGTGTGAAGACATTCCCCCATTGATCGCGGCCTTAGAGCCACTTGTGCCCCCAGAGACTCCTTGATGCCCACCAAGCAGAACATTCGAGCCGCCTGCGGTATGCTCACGAGCAAGACCTCAGTCACCAAGGCCTTGCTCAACGAGCGCGCCAAGGACAAGAACCGCGAGGAGGCGAAGCTGAGAAAGCCGGCGGATTAAATGTCAGATCAGGATTTGAATCAACGCGAAAAGGAACGTAACGTTTTCTATACGTTTCTAGCAGCCTATCCGACTCTGAAGGAAAGCGTGAAGCAGGTCTGCTCTCCTCTTTCGGCGAACGACTTTCCAGACATCACAGTCAAATTCAGAGATGGATCGGAACTCGATTTTGAACTTGGGGAATGGCTGGAGTGCTTGCAGATGGGCGGGGCCAAAAGGAGTGAGCAGATCCGCTCATTCATTCTTGATGCCATTGGGAAGCAAGGTCCGAATGCCTCTGGCTATTTCTCTTACGTGATGCTCACCTTACTGCCTAACGTCTCCTGCTTTAATAATAAGGAGGATGGTACTACCTTCCACTCTGAACTTTTTGCTCTTATCAACGAGACAGACCAGCGTTGGCCTAATGAACCCATGTGGCATGATCCTCAAGGTTTCCTATGTACCGACTTTGGACAACGCTCTACTTTGGCCAAATATCTTCAAAGCATTCACTTTCCTCCCGGTTCTGCAAAGAAAAGGCCATCAGGTCAACGTTGGATTGTTTTTGAGGAAACTGGTGGTGCTTACGATCCAAGCCATGCGATGGGAGCACTGAGAAACATCATCCAAAGAAAAGCTGGACATTACGGCTCCTGTATCCAGAAAAAGGTCCATTTGCTCATTCACTCTGGCCAGACGCTTCTCTACAACACGCCTTATCACAGCCTGGATGTCCACAGCTTCCAGGATGTGGCTGACGCTGTGGCAAAATGGATGAGTGACTCATCTATTAAGCCTGGACCTTTTGCAAAGATTTATTTGCTGAAAGCGGTTCAGCCCAATCCGTTGGCATTTGAAGTTTATCCGGACTTCAAGCTGTTAGGGCCTTAACCTTTCCTCAATTTAACGTAGTGCCGAACGGGCGCTTGCTTCCCATTCCAAAGGGAGAGCAGGGCTGCGTCGCGAATCGCGGAGGATCGGGTCACCGCACTTGCCGAGCAGATGCGGTCCGTGAAGCGGACGGCGAGGACTGTTTGAAGCTGCGTTCGCGGCTAACGCTGGACGCAGCGAGTTCCGCAGCCGAGCAGATGAGAGGCTTAGTGCGGTCGAGCCGGAGCGTCTGAGCAGGGCAGACCAGCTATCCCGCCTACGTCCCCATCTCCCAGGAGGCGAGGTACTTTTCCTGTTCCTTGGTGAGCTTGTCGATCCGGACGCTCATGCCGGCCAGCTTGAGCCGGGCGATCTCTTTATCAATCGCGGACGGCACCGGGTACACCTTCTTCTGCAGCTTCTTAAAATGCTTCATGAGGTACTCGGCCGAGAGCGCCTGGTTGGCGAAGCTCATGTCCATCACGCTGGACGGGTGGCCCTCCGCCAACGCCAGGTTGACCAGCCGTCCTTCGCCGAGCAGGCTGACCCGCCGACCGTTGCGGAGCGTGAACTCTTCCACACCCGGACGGATCATGCGCCGCTTGCGGCTGAGTTTTTCGAGCGCGGGGATGTCCAATTCGACGTTGAAATGGCCTGAGTTACAGACGATGGCCCCATCCTTCATCCTGAGAAAATGATCGGCGCGGATGACCTTGAGATTGCCGGTCACGGTGACGAAGAAATCGCCCACTGGCGCCGCTTCTTCCATCGGCAAGATCCGGTAGCCGTCCATCAGGGCTTCAATGGCTTTGACGGGATCCACCTCAGTGACGACCACGTCGGCTCCGAGGCCTTTCGCGCGCATGGCGACCCCGCGGCCGCACCACCCATAGCCGGCGACCACCACGGTCGAGCCGCACACCAGCCGGTTAGTGGCGCGAATGATGCCGTCCATCGTGCTTTGACCCGTCCCATAACGGTTGTCGAACAGGTGTTTGGTGTCGGCGTCATTCACGGAGATGACCGGGAACTTGAGGACGCCTCGTTCCGCCATGCTGCGCAGCCGGATGACGCCGGTGGTGGTTTCTTCGGTGCCGCCGATGACATGCTTGAGCAGGTCCTTCCGCTTGGCGTGCAGCGTGGAGACGACGTCCGCGCCGTCGTCCATCGTGATCTGGGGCTGGTGCGCGATCGCCGACTGGATGTGCTGGTAATAGGTCTTATTGTCCTCGCCCTTGATGGCGAAGACCGCGATCCCGTCGTGCTGCACCAGCGAGGCGGCCACGTCGTCCTGCGTGCTGAGGGGATTTGAAGCGCAAAGCCGGACCTCGGCCCCGCCGGCCTGCAGCGTCTTCACGAGGTTTGCCGTTTCGGTGGTCACGTGGAGGCAGGCGGCGACCCGCACTCCTGCAAGCGGTCGTTCCCGCTTGAACCGCTTCTTGATCAAACGCAGCACCGGCATGCTGGCCTCGGCCCATTCGATCTTCAGCTTGCCCTGGGCGGCCAGCGTGATGTCCTTCACGTCGTAATCCATGGTTGTCCCCGTGTTCAGTAAAAGGGGGACAGATTCGAGAATCCGTCCCCCATCTCTCTTACGCTTTTGTGAACGGCTATTTCAAGCCCGCTTCTCTCCTCAAGATATTCGCCTTGTCGGTCCGTTCCCACGTGAACTCCGGTTCGTTGCGTCCGAAATGCCCGTAGGACGCCGTCTTCTTATAGATGGGCCGCAGGAGCTTGAGGTGGTCAATGATCCCGCGCGGCGTCATGGGGAAGTGTTTGCGGACCAGCTTGTCGAGGAGTTCAAGGGACACTTTCTCGGTGTCCTTGGTGTGGATCAGGATGGACACCGGTTCGGGGACGCCGATCGCATAGGCCAGTTGGATCTCGCACTTCGCGGCCAGCCCCGCGGCCACGATGTTCTTGGCGATGTAGCGGGCCATGTAGGACGCCGACCGGTCCACTTTGCTGGGGTCCTTGCCGGAGAAGGCTCCGCCGCCGTGGCTGCCGACGCCGCCGTACGTGTCCACGATGATCTTGCGCCCGGTGAGCCCCGTGTCCCCCATGGGGCCGCCGGTGACGAACCGGCCGGTCGGGTTGATGTAGTACTTGACGCTGATGGGGTCGAAGATTCCAGCCGGCATGACGGGCTTGATCACCTGCTCGATGACGTCCCGCTCGATCTTCCTGCTGGTGACGTCGGGGCTGTGCTGTGCGGACACCACGATCGTGTCCACTCGAACGGGCGTCCCGTTGCGATACTCCACCGTCACCTGGGACTTGCCGTCAGGGCGAACCCAGGGGAGGATGTGCTTTTTCCGCACTTCCGCCAGCCGCTTGGTGAGACGGTGGGCCAGGACGATGGGCATGGGCATCAGTTCTTCCGTCTCGTTCGAGGCATAGCCGAACATGAGGCCCTGGTCGCCTGCGCCTCCCGAGTCCACGCCCATGGCGATGTCGCCGGACTGCTGGTGGATCGAGGTAAGCACCGAGCACGTGTGGTAATCGAAGCCCCACGTGGCGTCCGTGTAGCCGACCTCCTTGATCGTATCGCGGATGATGTCGGGAATTTCGACATACGCTTTCGTGGAAATTTCGCCGGCGACGAACGCGATGCCGGTCGTCAGGATGGTCTCGCACGCGACCCGGCAGTGCTTATCCTTGGCCATGATCGCGTCCAAGATGCCGTCGGAAATCTGGTCGGCGATCTTGTCCGGATGGCCTTCAGTGACTGATTCGGACGTGAACAGGAAGTTATTTCGACTCATTGATCAGGTCCTCTCTGTATCGGGATCGTCTCTCGATTGGCGGTGACTGGTGTGGGAGTCAGATTAGCGAGGGAAGTCCTCGGTTGTCAAGGGTATTTTCCGCGTGCTATAGTCCGCGACCGACATGCCGATCTACCTGGTCATGTGGATTCACCTGATCGCCGTCGTGACCTGGATCGGCGGTCTGCTGTTTTTCCCGCTCGTTCTGAGGCCGGCGTTGCAAAGCCTGCCTTCGGATTCACAAAAGGCGGAAATCCTGCGGCGCGTCGGCTTGAGGTTTCGGACCATCGGGTGGATCAGCCTCATTACGCTCATCTTGACGGGCGCCTTTAATATTTTAACTGAAGGCGGCTCCGCCAGGATCGAATCCGCTTGGGGGGCGGTCCTCATGCTCAAGTTGTTCGTCGTCGCCGTCATCGTGGGCCTGACGTTGGTTCGCGATTTTATTCTGGATCCCTATGCGCTGCCTGCCGCCGGGAAGACCGCCGCACCTCCGGTTCTCACGGGACGGGGACCCCTGGCCTGGCTCGAACAGGCTATCCTGGCTCTCAGCTTCACCGTCCTTCTCATCGCGGCCTATCTGGCACGGATGTAAAGAGGACTGAGCTAGCGCGAACCTGCCATTGTATTGACTAGACTATGGATTGAGAGGGATCGAGACGATCATCCCGCCCATCACGTCATTCTGCTTGAAGTCACGCTTCGGACTGTCCGGGTGTGCGTTGTGGCACCCGATGCAGGCCTGCGAAACGGCCCTGTCCGCATAGACCGCTTGCAAGTACAGATCCGGCCCGTTCATGACCACTTCGGTATAGGGACGATTGGGATGCTGCAGGGTCTCCTGGAGCCCAGTGTGCTCGAACGGGGACTTCGGCCCATTCCGTTTGTTGATCGGCCAGAGGCTGATAAGCCGGTATCCAACCCCGGTTCGTGTGCTTCCCACCAACTGGTTTGACTCCTGTAAGAACTGGGCCGGGAGGGGAAGCGTATTCGTGGACTGCCAATTTTCCGAGGCGACCACGACACCCTTTGCCTGCATCCGCTCCACGACATGTTTCGTATAAAAGGTCCGATCCGCCTGGAGCACGGCATGCACAAAGTCGGCCACTTTCTCTGCAGGAATTCCATCCTGTGTGCCGCAGCCTTTTTCTCCTGACGAAATCCCCCAGTATCCTAGCACTGCGATAAGGGTCGCCACTGTTCCCCATGCCAAGGCTTTTCTGATCATGATGCCCTCTCTTTCCCGGATCGGAGCCCGTTGCTGGAATGGTGGTCAGGACAATCGTATTCTCCCATTTCCTAGGCAAGTCCTATGCAAGGAGGAAGCCCCCGACAGTTGCGAGACTGAACGATTGAAATTCCATAGCTTATGCAGTCGTGTTGGACAGGAATATCAAGTCAAAATGGTTGCATTTGGTGGAAACGCACCAGCAGCAGCTTAAAAGAACCGTTAACCGAAGAGCCAGGAGGCATTGCCAGAACTTGACCTAGCCCTGGTTTGACGGACACCTGGAAGGGGGCCTGCCCCTTTATTCAGAACGGCACCTGGCCGGCTCGCAGCTTTCCCAAGGCGGTCTTGACGTATTCAGCGTCCTTGCTGCCGGGCTTGAGGTTTTGGAAGGCGGTGGTCCACGCGGCGTCCGTTTCCTGATGGCGTTTGAGGTACCAGAGGGCAAGACCTCGGTACCAATTGACGGCAGGCTCCATGGGAACGTCCACAAGGGCCTTGTCGAAATGCGAGAGCGCGGCTTGAAACAGCTCCGGATCATCGAACTTTCTGGTCTCGATTAAGAGGACCCCCAGGTTGTAATGGGCTTCGTAATTTCTGGGGTCTAATTCCAGGACCTTGCTCCAGGCCTGCTTGGCTTCGTTGGTCCGCTCGAGGGCCACGTACGAACGACCCGCCAGGATCTGCCCCTTGAGGTCGTTGGGGTTGCTTCGTAGTCGCGCCTCCAACTTGGCGACCATCTCAAGGGGATTGGGCGTCCCTGATCCCAGCCGGGTTTGGAGGGTCTCCAGCGCTTGGTTTTGTCGCCAGTGCATGTACAGGTAGATACCCGAGGAGGAGACGAGCACCACGAGCGCCGTTACGACCCCGCCGACCCATGGAAACGTGGGGGCCGGAGACGAGGATGCGGGACTCACTGAAGCCGGCGGGCTTGATGTGAGCACCTCCAGGCGATCCAGCACGTGGAGGAGCTGACGCTCATCTGTGGCTTTGAGCCGCTCATAGTCTTGGGGCGCCATCCTGCCTTGAGCCAGCTCCACCTCCAACTCCTGCAGGGACTGTATGAGCGCATCACGTTCGATGGCCAGATCCACCTGTTCTTGGTTTTGGTCGGCATCCTGGCCGACGAGCAGGGGGTCCGGGTCTTTGCGCCAGAAGGGAGAGGAAACGGCCAGGATGACGAGGGCGAGAATAAAGCCGCAGGCAAGGAGAAGCATCAACTACAGTCCGTGCGTGTTCAAGTATGGAGTTCCCGTTCGATGCGTCGGCGGGACTGGTCGTCGAGTGACGGAGGTGCTTCGGGAGAGGGCGGGGGGGTCTGGGCGACCCAGCGGCCGAGCGTGCGATACAGGAAGAATCCCCCGATCACCAGCGCGGCGAACGGGCCTGCCCAGAGCAGCCAATTCAGGCCATGCTTGGGCGGTTGCATGAGGATGTAATCGCCGTATCGGCTGAGAAAGTACGCGCGAATCTCTTCGGCGGATTGCCCCTGGGCGACCCGTTCGTGGATGAGCTCGCGCATTTGATGGGCCAGGGGCGCGCCGGATTCCCAGATGTTTTCGGTCTGGCAGACCGTGCAGCGGAGTGTTTTCGCGATCTCACGGGTCTTGATGTCGATGTCCGTTTCATCGACCATCGCGGCCGGTGCCGCCGGCGCCAGCGCCACGAGCATCACGAGCGTGAGGAGGAATCGGCTCAGCATCAGGTCGAAACTGCGGAACCGCGAAGGAGAGGGACGAGAACCTTCTCCGTCAGGTTGGTATAGACCGCGCCGGTGATCGGGCCGATCCACTTATACCGGATGATCCCTTGCCGGTCTATCACGAAGGTTTCCGGGACGCCGTAGACGCCGTAGTCAATGGCCAGGGCCCCTTTCACGTCGCGGATGTGCTTGAAGGAGGTGCCGTAGACTTGCAGGTACCTCTTGGCGTCCTCCACCTTATCCTGGTAATCAATGCCGAGCATGACAAAGTCGGGATCGCGCTTAAAGCGTTCATTGATCGCCAGGAGGTTTTCGTGTTCCAGTCGGCATTCCCGGCACCAGGACGCCCAAAAATTGATCAGGACGACCTTGCCGCGGAACTGGTCAAACGAGAGGTGTTCGCCGGACATGACTTCCTGGCCAGCAAAGGCAGGGGCGGGTGTGCCGATGAGAACAGGCGGAATACGTCTCGGGTCGCCCCAGAGCCCTTGATAGAACAGCGTGAACAGCCCCAGCAGCCCAGCCACCAGAGCAACCTGCCAGCCTCGGCTCATTCGTCCCTCTTCCGGGGCCTGAATATGTTCAACAAGACCCCCAGCCCCATGATACCGCCGCCGCCCCACACCCATAGGATCAGGGGGTTGATGACCCCTCGCGCCACCGCCACGCCGTCCGGGGACACCTCGGGCATCGTCAAAAAGATGTGCCCCATATTGATCTCATAGATCGCCGATTCCGTCGTGGGAGTCTGCGACTCGGTATACACCCGCTTTTGGGGGCGCAGTTCGGTAATCAGACGATCCCCGCGAAAAACCTGGAACACGCCTTCCTGCGCGTTCCAGTTGGGGCCGCTCACTTCGTGAATCCGGAGCAGCTTCATCCGGTACACGTCGATCGGAAATTCGTCTCCGACGCGCAGGGAGACGACCTTCTCGGTTTGATAGACCGTCGAGGCGATGATGCCGATGACCAGGATCAAGACGCCGATGTGGGTGATCAGGCCGGCATAGCGGCGTTGATTCGCGGCGAAGGCCGTAAGGAACCCGCGGGCGTACCCCACCCGGTCGCGCCGCGCATAGATCACCGAAATTTTCCCGAAATCCACGAAGATGGTCGTGGCGACGAACCCGACGATGAGTGCTCCGGCCAGGGCATAGGGGCTGCGTATGCCGAGGAGGAACAGCAGGGCGGCGGCGGCCGCACCGACCATCATCGGAATAAGGAAGTTTTTCTTCAGGCTCTCGCGGGAGGCCTTGCGCCAGGGGATGTACGGCCCGATCCCCATCAAAAACAGGAGCCCGAGCGCGACCGGCATGAAGACCGCGTTGTAGTACGGGGGCCCCACCGTGACCTTCGCGCCTTTCCACGTCTCGATCATCAGCGGATACAGCGTGCCCAAAAACACCGTCGCCGCCGCGACCATGAAGAAGAGGTTGTTGAAAAGGAACGCCGACTCCCGAGAAACGATCGAATCCAGTTGGACCTGGCTTCTGAGTTTGGCCCCCTGGAGGATCAAGGTGCCGAACGCCAGGCCCATGATCACCGTCAAGAAGAGGAGAATGTAGAGGCCCCGTCTGGGGTCGGTCGCAAACGTGTGCACGGAGGTCAAGACCCCGCTGCGGACGAGGAACGTGCCGATCAGGGACAGCGAAAACGTCACGATGATGAGGAAGAGGTTCCACACCTTGAACATCTTGCGCTTTTCCTGCACCATCACCGAGTGGAGGAAAGCGGTCCCGACGAGCCACGGCATGAAGGACGCATTCTCGACCGGGTCCCATCCCCAGTATCCGCCCCACCCCAGCTCGTAGTACGCCCAGTATCCTCCCATGAGGATGCCGGTCGTCAGGCACAGCCAGGCGAAGATCGTCCAGCGTTGGGTGACCTTGATCCATTCCTCACCCAGCCTCCCGGAGAACAGCGCGGCCATGGCGAAGGCGAACGGAATGGAGAAGCCCACGTAGCCCATGTACAGCATCGGGGGGTGCATGACCATCGCGGGGTCCTGCAGTAGGGGGTTCAAATCCTTTCCGTCGAGGGGAACGGGGAACAGGCGCTCGAACGGGCTCGACAGAAACACGATCAGCGTCAAGAACCCGCACATGACCAGTGATTCCACCGCGATCAAATAGGGCATGATGACGGGCTGGGTTTTCCAATGCAGCCAGACCGCGACCGTGCTGAAGGCGGAGAGGATGAAGACCCAGAGCAGGAGCGACCCTTCATGTCCGCCCCAGACCGCCGAGACGGTGTAGAAGAACGGGAGCTTGGAATTGGAGGTGTTGGCGACGTATTGGATGGAAAAATCGCGCACGATAAAGGAGTACACCAAGGAGCCCATCCCGATGGCCAGCAGGACGAAGATGAGGGTGACCGCCATCCGGCCTACCCGGACCCATTCGGGGCTCCTGGTGCGCAGTCCGATGATGGGGGCGGCGATGCCGAGGGTGGTGAGGACCAGGGCCACCACGACGGCAAAATGTCCGATTTCGATGATCATGCGGTCTCCGTGTCCGGTCCTATTGCCGCAACGTCTTCATGAAGTCTTTCTTGGGCAATTCGACCCCCGCTCTCCGCAACTCGATCGGCATGTAATCCTCTGAGTGCTTGGCCATGATCATGTTGGAGTGAAATTGTTTGGCGTCGGTCCAGTAGCCCTCGACGACTGCTCCCTGCCCTTCTTTGAAGAGATCCGGCGGGATGCCCTCGAAGGTGACCGGGATGGTCGCGGCTCCATCCGTCAGCGCGAACGTCATGCCGACGGCGCTCGGGCGCGTCTTGACGCTTCCTTTGACCACCATCCCGCCCACCCGCACTTTTTTGCGGTAATAATCCGGCGTGAAGGCGGTCACTTCGGAGGGCGTAAAAAAGTACACCAGGTTCTCGCCGAAGTTGCCCAAGGCCAGATAGCCGAGCGCACCGGCGACCGCGAGTACGCTGACGATGATTCCGGTCTTCTTGCCGCGGGTCCACATCATGCATCCATCATTTCCGGCTCGTAGAGCTTGGACTGTTTGATTTCGTGGTGGAGGAGGCCGACTTTGCGTTCCATGGTAAACAGAAACAGCGCCAGGGGGACGAGACCGACCAGATACGCGCCGACGACAAAGCCGTAATTCGTCACCAGCGCGATATCGTGCGCCCGAAACGTCCGCGCCGAGGGGTCCCACCGACCGACGACCACGAGTGTTTTGAGCTCGCGCAGATTTTCCATGGGCGGGCCGTCGTACTGGACCGTGAGGGTCTCTCGCGTTCCGGACAGGTCGAAGCGGAGGCGTCCGGATGCCTGATCCCCCGTCAGGGTTCCCCCCCGGACCAGGCCGAGCACGCGGACGGCGCGGCTCGGAGGATCGGCCAGGAGGTCTTCCGGGGTCAGGTTGGCCAGATTTCGCTCGTAGTTTCGGGCGACCAAGAAGGCCAGGATGGCGGCCACGACCAGGAGCCCGCCCCATCGCAAGTAAAACCCGGTCATGGCTCGGCTTTCGAAAGGTGCGCGTGGCTGAGGAGCCGACCTTTTTTGGCGTTCAACAGGTTGGCGAGATAGAGCATCTGGGTGCGGACCATCAGCATGTAGAAAAAGAGCACCGAGAATCCGATCCCCATGATGATCAGCGGAACGAGAAGATCCTTCGAGATGCTGACCCCGCGCATCGAAATGGACAGAGGCTGGTGAAGCGTCCGCCACCACTCGACCGAGAAATGGATGATCGGCAGATCGACAAATCCGACGATGGCCAGCACGGCCGCAAAACGGGCCTCCCGCTCGGGGTCGTCAATAAACGTCCGCAACATCAGGTAGCCGGTCAGGATCAGGAAGAGGACGGCGAACGAGACCAGCCGGGCGTCCCAGGTCCACCACGTATTCCACGTGGGCTTGGCCCAGATTGACCCGGTCAGGAGCGCCCCGGCGGTAAAAAAGGCGCTGAGACTCGCGGCGGCATGGCACATATTGTCCACGATCGGGTCGCGCTTCCATAAATACCAGAGGCTGCTGGCAAACAGGACGGAGTAGCCCAATAAGGACGTATGGGCCAACGGGACGTGCACGTACATGATCCGCACGACTTCTCCCTGGTAATAGTCGGGAGGAGAGCCGACCAATCCGAGATACACCCCTGCGATGATGCACATCCCGCCGGCGGTCCCGAACCATCCCTTGTACCGCTGCACCTGCTTGATCGCCGCGTGTATCATTTCGTCAGGAGTCCATGATGAATTCAAACGCCCAGAACGACACCACCGTAAACACCACGTCAAAGACGGCCAGCAATTCGAGCCAGTGCCGATAGAGCGCCATCGGGTTCCCGTTCAACGCCCCCCGTGTGGCTTCGACGGCGGCAATCATGACCGGCACGGCCAGGGGCAGGAGCAAAATCGGCAGCATGACCTCGCGCGCCCGGATCTGCACGGTCATTGCCGAAAAGAGCGTGCCGACGGTGGATAGACCCAGAGTGCCCAGCAAAAATATTAACAAAAGGAGCGGGAGTTCTTCAACTACGTCCAGGTTGAAGAAGATCACGAACATCGGGAAGAGGATCACTTCCACGGTGACCATGAACACCACGTTGGCGGCGACCTTGCCCAGGTACACGGCGCCTTTGGGCGCAGGACTCATCTGGAGAAATTCGAGACAATCGTTCTGTAATTCCGCCGAGAAGGACTTTCCCAGCCCGATGATGCCGGTGAAGGCGAACGCCACCCAGATGATGCCGGAGATGAGTTCGCGCGCGGCCTGCTGATCCATGGAAAAACTGAAACTGAAGACCAGGATGACGATGAGCGCAAAAAAGAACATGGAGGAGATCGTTTCCCGGCTCCGCACCTCGCTGATGAGGTCCTTCCAGACGACCCATTGGATCACCCTAAAAAAGATCATTGGTTCTCAGATCGTCGAGCGTCAGCGGGCGTAAGACATCTTTGCTGAGGACACCGGCCCGGTGGGCGACCTCGGCGGATTTGGCCCGGTCGTGGGTGGTCATGAGAACCGCCGCGCCTTCTTTCACGATGTCCCGGATGAACCGGTTCATCATGCCCATCCCGGCTTCGTCCAACGAGGTGTACGGTTCATCCAAGAGGAGGACTTGGGGTCGCACGAGGACGGCTTTGGCGAGCGCCAAGCGTTTTTTCATGCCGGCCGAGAACTGGCGGATCTTCATGTCCGCAAAAGCGCCGATCCCCGCGTGGTCCAGGGCCAACTTGATTTGCCGGTCCGTGGGGGACGCGCCGCGCATGGCCATGGCGAAGCGTAAATTTTCCACGGCATTCAGTTCATCGTACAGGTACGAGCCGTGGGCCAGCAGCAGGAGGTTCGAACGCACGGCCTCTCGCTCCGTGACTCCATCATGGCCCATGATTTCAAACCGGCCGGTCGAGGGCCGGTGCAGGGTTGCGAGAATTCTCAATAAGGTGGTTTTCCCCGATCCGTTGGGGCCGAAGAGGGCGTAACACTCTCCGGTTGCGATCTCGAACGAGAGATCGCGAAGGACCTGGAAATGGCCGTAGGATTTGCTGACCTGGAGCCCGCGGACAGCGATCATGCGACGTTCATCGGCGGTCAGAGCGACAATACATAAGGTTGCTTAGTATATGGGACGGGCCGGGTTCTTGTCCAGAAGTGGACGGTCGTGGTAAGCTTTGGGTATCATGCGTGTCCAAGTTGCCGCCTTCCTTGCGCTGGCCTTCATGGCCGGCCCTGTTGCGTGCGACGGAGCGCGGGAGAGCGAAGCTACCGGGAGCCCTGGGGTTGCCGCCGCTCCCGCTCTTACCGAGGCGCCTCGCGTCGGCCACCTGGCGCCGGATTTCGTGCTGACCACCCTTGATGGCCGAGAGGTGCGCCTGTCCGATTATCGAGGCCATGTGGTCTTTCTGAACTTCTGGGCCACGTGGTGCGGACCCTGCAAGATTGAGATGCCGGCGATGGAACGCATGTATCGGGAATTGCGTCCCCAAGGGTTCGCTGTTCTGGCGGTCTCCACAGACGCTCAAGGAGCGGCGGTGACCGGGCCCTATCGCGATTCGCTGGGCCTGAGCTTTACCATCGCGCACGACCCGGAGATGATCGTGGGGCGCCTCTACGGCGTCCGGTCCTTACCCGTGACCTTCCTGGTGAACCGCGAAGGCGTGATTACCCACCAGGTCTTCGGAGCGCGCAATTGGGGTGATACCGAGGCCCGGAGCGGCATCCGGAAGCTCTTGCAGGTCCACTGAATGTTCCTACAGCCTCCCGACATCTCTCTCCTGATCGCGTTCACCGCAGGGTTCTTGTCCTTCGTCTCGCCCTGCGTGCTTCCGCTGGTCCCGTCCTACGTCACCTATATCACCGGGTTGACGCTGGAAGAGCTGACCAGCGAAACGGAGCGGAAACGGGTCAGGGGCGTGATCGTCGTCAACTCGTTGCTCTTCATCGCGGGCTTTTCGATCGTGTTCGTCGCTTTTGGAGCCTCGGCCAGCCTCGTCGGGCAGATGCTGATCACTTACCAGGACTTCGTCCGGAAACTGGGCGGGGTCTTGATTGTGGTGTTCGGGTTGTACGTCATGGGCGTGCTGAAACTCACGTTCCTCATGACGGAGAAGCGGTTCCAACTCCAGAACCGTCCGGCCGGCTACATCGGGTCGGTTCTCGTCGGGGTGGCCTTCGCCGCGGGCTGGACGCCGTGTGTCGGCCCGATCCTCGGGACGATCCTGGTGTACGCCAGTACCAGCGACTCGATGCTCACAGGTGTGAAGCTCCTTTCCAGCTACTCGCTGGGAATCGGCCTGCCGCTCTTTGTGACGGCCCTCGCCGTTGATTCATTCCTCAACTACTTCAAAAAGGTTCGCGCATACATGTACGGCATTTCCGTCGCCAGCGGAGTGTTCCTCGTGCTGGTCGGAGTGCTGATCTTCACCAACTCGTTGGCTCTCCTCACCAGCGCCCTAGAACGGAACGGCATCGGCTGGTACATCGGGCAATAAAGTTCCATGCACGATGTTATCGTCGTCGGGTTAGGCCCCGGCGGGGCGATCACGGCGACCGAACTGGCGCGCGCCGGCTTCTCGGTCCTGGGGCTCGAATGGAAAGCGCACCCCCGCTACAAGGTGTGCGGGGGAGGGCTGTCGGCCCGCATCGACCGTCTCTTGGAACCCGACTACCGCTCCGTCGTCGAAGACACCATCCACAGGGTCCGCTTCCAGTTCGCGGGCGCTGAGGCCTTCGAGATCGCCTCACCCGATCCGATCGCCTACATGGTCATGCGGGACCGCTTCGATGCGTACCTCGTCCGGAAGGCGCGGGAAGCCGGCACGCAGGTCTGCGAGAATGAGCGTGTCCTCGCCGTGCGCGAGGACGCCAACGGGGTGGACGTGGAGACCGAGCGGGGCCGGTATCGGGCGCGTCTCGTCGTGGGCGCCGATGGGGCCAACAGCCTCGTCGCCCGTTCGCTGTTTCACGGACGTCGCGGACGCTTGTGGAGCGCGATCGAAGGCGAGGCCGATGCGCCTCTACACGCGGTGCGATTGGGGGCGGGCGTCATCGTGCTGGACATCGGCGTGGTGCCCGGCGGCTATGCTTGGGTTTTTCCCAAGGAAGGCCGGCTCTCCGTGGGCGTCGCGGAATTTCACGGACGAGAGCCGAACCCGAGAAGACGCTATGAACGTTTCGTGAGCGGGGAGCCCGCTCTGGCGGCGCTTGCGGTCCCCGGCGGGCTCGGCCATCCGATTCCGCTCTATGGGGGCGCAGAGACGGAACGGATGCCGCTGACCACGAACCGGGCTCTCCTGGTCGGCGACGCCGCGCACCTGGTGGATCCGGTGTTGGGGGAGGGCATTTATTATGCGGTGCTCAGCGGGCGGATGGGGTCGGCGTACGTCGCGGACCACCTGGGCGGCCTGACGCCGGACCTCCGGGCCTACGACGCATGGGCTGCCGACGAGCTCTATCCCGAGTTTCGCGTGGCTGCCCGCATGGCGTGGACCTTGTACAGGATTCCGCAGATTTCGCACCGCGTGATCCGCCGCAGGCCCGAGGTTCTCGAACTCTATGCTGAGGTGTTGAAAGGCCGGGAAACCTACCGGAGCTTCCACGCCAAAGCCGCGGCGGGAGCCAGAGCGACCTTCGCCCATCTTCTCAAAGATGCCTGCCTCGCGGCGTTTAAAAGCTGAGCATCAACCTCCGCTGAGCGCGCAGATGATGTAGATCTCATCGTCCGGTCGAAGCGCGACGGACAGATCCCGCGCCTGTTCCTCATTGACGAAGATCCTGATGTGCTGCCGAATCGTATCTTGCTCGGTGATGATGCGAAAGCGGAGGCCGGGGAACCGCCGATCGAGCGCCGACAGAACTTCTCCGAGCGTCGCACCCTCAGCATCCACCGCACCCCTCTGTGCCGTATAGGAGCGAAGCGGACTGGGGATGTGTACCGTCACGGTCACAATTCCGCAGCTTCGACTGAGTAAATCTCGGGAAGATTTCTCACAAGACAGGTCCAACCCGCACCGCCGGTGCGACTGCCCCAGAGCTCGCCGCTCGTCGTGCCGAAGAAGAGGCCGACCGGCTCGTGTGCATCCGCCGTCATCGCCTGGCGCTTGACGGTCCACCAGGCGTGCGCTTTCGGGAATCCCTTATCCTGTCTTGTCCAGCTTTTGCCTGCGTTCTTGGTCACATAGACGGCCGGCTTGCCATCCGGGCTCGTGCGCGGCCAAACGGTCGCGCCGTCCATCGGGAACACCCACGCGGTTTCCGCATCGCGCGGGTGCACGACCATCGGAAAGCCGATGTCGCCGACCCGCTTCGGCATGCTCTTCCCGATACGCGTCCACTCGTTCGACGGCCGATCGAGCCGGTAAATGCCGCAGTGATTCTGTTGGTACAACCGGTCCGGGTTGCTCGGACAGAGCCGGACGCAATGGGGGTCGTGGAAGGTGACATTGGCCGCGTCGAACCCCTCCACCACTTCCATCCCTTTCACGATGGGCGCAAAGGTTTTGCCGCCGTCGACCGATTCGTGGACACCGCCGCCCGACATGGCCATGTAGAGATGGGTGGGATCGCGTGGATCGACGAGGATCGAGTGCAGTTTCGGTCCATCCGGCGTGCCGTCCTGCACGCTGCCCATCCACGTTCGGTACTGCGGATCGTCGTTGATGCTGGAGAACGGTTCCCATGTGACGCCTCCGTCGTCGGAGCGGAACAGGCCCTGCGGCGAGGTGCCCGCGTACCACGCGTTCGGTTCGTTCGCGTGGCAAGGCGTGAGCCAGAACGTATGATCGACCACGCGGCCCTTTTCCCTTTCAGGTGCCTTTGGAAAGGCTGGCGGCCGCGCTGCTTCCTTCCAGGTCCGGCCGAAATCCGTGGAGCGAAAGACGGTTGGTCCGAGGTGGCCTGTCCGAGCGGCCATCAGCATCGTTCGCTTGTCTCGAGGGTCGAGCACGAGATGGTGCACGATGTGGCCGAGAAAGATCGGCTCTGTCAGCTTCCAGGTTCGACGAGCGCGATCGCTGCGTAAGATAAAGGCGCCCTTGCGGGTGCCAACCAACAGGGCAACAGGGGCCGTAGCTGGCTCAAGAGAGGGCGTGATGTTCTTTCGGGGAAGAGGGCGTACTGGTGGCATCATTCACCTCCGTTTTGCGATACCAGTTTCAGTAGGTCTGTCACACACGGCTAGGCAGGCTCCTTGGCCATCTGGGCGAAGCACGCCGCGCCTCGTTTCTGGATTTCCTCTTGCGAGAGGTCCTCCTTGTGGGTTGCCAGCCACCACTTGTGGCCGAACGGATCCGTGAGTTGCCCGCATCGGTCGCCCCAGAACATGTCGGCCACCGGCATCAGCACTGTGGCGCCGGCTGATACGGCCCGACTGAAGGCGTGGTCTGCATCTTCAACATAGAGGTAGAGACCAACGGGTGTACCTCCAAGGTTTTGCGGTCCGCGGCATCCCATGGCCGGTTGCTCCTCGCCCAGCATGATGATCGAATCCCCGATCTTGATCTCCGCGTGCATGATGCTCTTGCCGTCCGGTCCCAGTAAACGCCCCCGTTCCTCTGCGCCGAGCGCGCGCGTGTAAAAGTCAATGGCCTTGTCGACGTTCCGAACCGTGAGCATTGGGGTGAGGGTGTGAAAGCCCGCTCGAATTGGTTTGACCTGTGTTGCCATAGCTTCCTCCTTTCTGGTTGCTCCTGTGTCGGCCTAGTGGGGCGTCTTCTAAGCCGGTTTTTTACCAAAGACGAGTCCGAGGATAACCCCCTGGGCTTCCTCCTTGCCGATCATGGCTCGAACAGCCTTCTCACATACCGCTTGAAGTGCTGGACGTGCTCCGCAACCTGTTCGCGCTCCTGCTTGGCTTTGGCGAGGATCAGAGCTCCCTCCAACACGGCGATGAAGTGCTCGGCCAGGCTCTGCGTATCAAAGGAAGCCTGAGGCGCGTACTGGGCTTTCGCTTCATCGAGGTCCCGCTTGAACATCGCCGACCATTGGGCGAAATGGTTGGCGCACTGCGTCCGGATCTTCGGGTGGGTGTCCGACAACTCCTGGGCGAAGTTTCCCAACAGGCAACCCTGCAAGGTCTCGGGGGCTTTCGACATCTGGATGACGAAGTCCACGTAGCCATAGACACGCTGCAAGGGATCGCGTTTTTTCGCAAAGGGAGCTTGTTGGTACCCCTCGGCTTTGGCCGCGACGAACCGATCCAACGCCATTCTGGCCAGGTCCTCCTTGCTCTCGAAGTAGTGGAAGAAGCTGCCTTTCGTGAGGCCCGCCGTTTCGCAGATCTCGTCCACCGTGGTCGCAGTGAAGCCCTTGGCAAGCATCAGTGACTGGGCCGCCTCGAGCAGTTTCTCTTTCGTGGGGGAGTCAGCCTGTGGAGTTCTCATTCAGACAGCCGAGCTGCTTATACTGCTTAGTCACCATGGCAACCTCATTTCAATAGATGGAAACGGCATTATACCGACCAGTTGGTATATTTATAGCGAGTCGGCTACTTTCCTGTCAACTGGTAAATGAGCTCCATCCGCAGACCCACAAGTTACCGGCTTTGCGCCCGTTGCTGTATAGGTTTCCGGCGGGAGCCTTCATGCGGAGGTGGATACCACCGCGACCGCGAGGGACCTCTTCAAGAAGCAGCAGGAGTGAGGTCAGCAGATGACGTTCAAGCCGCAGGTCGTGATCGGCGGTCCGCTGCCGTTCACACCGACTTGGGGGAGAGGCGCGGGCAGCACCGCTAACGAGCGGGTTGGAGGAAGTGAGGGTAAGGGAGACGGGACCGGTGTTTTGGAGGGCGAACCGGCAGCCTCGGCCGCCGCGATGCTCTTCGCGGGCTTCCCGGTGAGACTGGACCAAAGCGCCTGGCCCTCTTTCCTGAGCTTCGTCTTGGGGTGTCGCGTCAAGAGCGCATTCAGATGCTCGACGGCCAAGCCGGTGTCGCCCAGGTCCTTGAAGGTCAGGGCCAGGTGATAGTGGGCATCGGCTGCCGCCTCTGAGTCGGGGAATTGCGCGACCACGCTCTCGAACCGGTGCACGGCGGCCAGATAGGCGGCCTTCCGATAGTAGTGCTTTCCCACATAGACCTCGTAGGTGGCGATGTGCTCCTGGCACTCCTTGATCTTGGCCCGGGCGTCGTTCTCATAAGCGCTGCCGGGGTATTCTCGCAATAACTTCTCCATGGCGTCCAGCGTCTGTCGGACGGGCCCTGGATCGCGGTCTTTGGTCGTGATCTGCTTGTGGTAGCTGAGACCCAGGCGGTATTGCGCGTAGGGAGCGAGGACGTGGGGCTTGTGAAGATCGAGGAAGTGTTGGTACTCGACGGCGGCTTCGGCATAGTTCTCTTTTTCGAAGAACGCCTCGGCTCGCTTCATGATGACGTGCGGGTCGTAGTTGCGCTCCAGGGGGTCTTGTTTCAGGATCTTCTCATCGACGTCGACCACTCGGGATGCCGCGGCGTCCTTGGCCTGCTGGGTCTTAGGTCCGCTGGAACAACCGACGAGCGTGAGGACGACTAGCAGGGTCGCGGTGAGGGGCACGTACACACGCATACGGCCCTCACCTTATCAAATACCAATTTGAAACTCAAGCATTAATTGACACCAGAAAATACCGCTTCCTATAATCCCTCCCGAGAGGGCGCAGGTATGAATTTCCGGTCGCGCATTGTGGGGACGGGAGGCCGAGTCCCCGATCGCGTGGTCTCCAATGAAGAATTGGCCCGCCTGACGGGTCTGAGCCCGTCCGCGATTCGCCGGCGGATAGGCATTGTGGAACGTCGGTGGGCGGATCCGAAGGAGGCTACGGCAGACCTCGCCTTTCGGGCAGCCACCGTGGCTCTGCAAGATGCCGACGTCTGGCCGCAGGCGCTCGATGCCATCATCGTATCCACCACGTCACCGGATACGATGATGCCCTCGTCGGCGTGCCATCTCCAGCGCATGCTTGGGGCCCACCGGGCGTTTGCGTTCGATCTGGCCGCGTCCTGCTCCGGCTTCCTCTATGCGCTGTCGGTCGGCGATCATTTGATCCGGGCGGGAAAGGCCGGTCGGGTGCTGATCGTCGCGAGCGAAGTCAAGTCGCGATTCCTCAACTACAGCGAAGGCGAGACAGCGATTCTGTTCGGTGACGGGGCTGGTGCCGCAGTCCTGGTTCCTGGAAACGACCGCCAAGGGGTCCTATCGGTCACGTTACGGGCGGATGGGGCGTATGCGGAGTTGATCCAGATTCGAGCGGGGGGATCGCGCCTGCCGGCTTCCGAGAAGACCCTCGCAGAAGGCCTTCATGCCATCACCATGAGAGGCCCCAGCCTGTTCCGGGTGGCCGTCCGCCATCTCGAATCCGCCGTGATCGAGACCCTGAAGGCGCATGGGTTGACGGTCCCTGAGGTCCGCTGGTTTTTCTTCCATCAGGCCAACGCCAGGTTGCTGGAGAAGGTCATGGAGCGGCTGGGCATCCCCTCAGCGCAGACCTTCAGCGTGATCGAACGTTATGGGAACACGTCTTCGTCGTCGCTCCCGTTGACGTTGGATGCGGCGGTGCGGGCTGGCGAAGTCAAACCGGATGATCTGGTCCTTCTGGCGACGATCGGCGGCGGCCTCACCTGGGGCACGGCGTTGATCCGATGGTAGCGGGCCCCGGATCTAAAATCCGCCCCTACTGCAGTAAAGGTCAGGGAGGGCGTTCGTCAATGAACCGCCGGATGCGCTCGGCAATCTCGTTCCGAACGCGGCGGAAGACGGCGCTTCGCGCCTCGGGCGATCTTTGGACTGTGGCTGGGTCGTCGAACGGCCAATGGTCTCGGGACGACGCTTCTGGGAAGATCGGGCAGGATTCCTTCGCCCGATCGCATACGGTGATGACGTCATCGAAGCGTTGACCAAGAAACTCATCAATGCCCTTCGATCGGTGCTGCGAGATATCAACACCGACCTCCCGCATGGCTTCCACCGCGTCTGGGTTTAACCCGGCCGGATGCGTCCCCGCACTTGCGACGTCGAACCGGTCGCCGGCCCAATGGCGCAGGAAGCCCTCTGCCATTTGGCTGCGACACGCGTTTCCGGTGCAAAGAAACAGGACCTTTCGGTTCATACGGATTGGGAGCGCGCTTAAGCGGTGGGCGCGGGCTCCTTCGCGGGCGCGGGCTCGTTGGCTTTCTCAGCGGCTTTCTCGGCCGGCTTGTCGGAGGGTTTCTCGACTGATTTGCCGATGCGTCTGGTGCGGCCTTCCTTGAGGACGGGGAGGATGCGGGCGCGCAGGGCCTCCTGGATCTCCTCCGGTGGGCGCCGGGCGTCCACCACTTGGAAACCGAACTCCTCGGCCATCTTGTCGAACTCCTCAATCAGCATCCCCTGGTATTTCTTGAAGCTGTCATACAGGTCGGTCCCCAGTCGCATGTCCATCCCGGATTCCCAATAGTTCATGCCCTTCGATTCGATGACTCTGAGCGCCAGGGTTTCCACGTCGATTCGGAGATAGCAGACGAGATCGGGCACCACCGCAAAACCGAAGACATCACGAATCCACTGCCGGTCGCAGCCTCGGACGGTGTTGCGGGCGAAAGCCGTGTAAATGTACCGGTCGGCCAAGACCACAAAGCCGGACCGGAGGGCCGGGATGATCTGGTGTTCCAGCCGGTCCGCAAAATCAGTGGCGTACAGCAGGCTGTAACTCCAGGGATCCAGGATGTTGCCTTGTTTGGCGATCTCAATGGTCTTGGACATCAGGGCGGATCGGGTCCAGCCGGTGGTGAGGACCCCGTACCCCTGGACTTCCAACCATTCCTGAAGCGATTCGATGTGGGTCGAGCGCCCGACGCCGTCCGGGCCCTCAATGGCGATCAGCTTCCCCTTGAGTCCCTTCAGACTCAGGTAGGTCAAACCTTCTCCAAAATAGCGCTTCTCGTTTGGCATGCGTTCCCCGCTTGAATTTGTAGGAGGCCAGCGTCTTCGAGACGATGTCGCGGACTTGCTCCTGCTGCTCGTCGATTTCGAACGTCGCGTCCATCACGGTCAGACCGAATTCGTCAACGATCTTGTCGTACTCGCCCAACACCCGCGATTGGAAAATCTTGAAACTCTCCACGACGTTCGTGCTGAGGCCCAGGTCCATCCCGGCCTCGTAGTACTTCAACTCGGCACGTGTCCCTTCCAGCAAGCGGGCCACGGAGACCTCGATCGGGACCCTGAAATAAAAGGCGAGGTCCGGTTTGATGGCGAAGCTGTAGAGATGGCGCACCCAACTATGGGAAACGCCGCGGACCGCGTCTCTCGCGAAGGCCGTGTACATGTACCGGTCTGCCAGGACGACCATGCCGGCCTTGAGCGGGGGCAGGATCTGGTGGTACAGGCGATTGGCAAAATCGGTGGCGTGCAGCAGGCTGAACGTGAGGGGGGTCAGGAGTTTTGTTTTTTTCCCACGCCGGGTCGTCTCCTTGACGAGCTCGGAGGAGTTCCATTCGGTAAAAAAGATGTTGGCTCCCTTGGACTCCAGCCATTTGCGGAGCAGGCTGAGCTGCGTGCTCTTGCCCGAGCCGTCAATCCCCTCAACGACGATGAGTTTGCCCGGATAGGGATGAGAGGCCATCGTGGCGAGTTTGGAAGGCGGGGTCATGTGTCGGATTCCTCTTGGGCTGTCGTTTTCGTAAACCGGATGGTCCGGTTCAATCCTTGGGCAAGCAGGTCTTTTCGCTCACGGGCCGCCCAGACTTCCAGTGCGGCGTCGTCCGTTGCGGACAGCGCGATGTCCGCTGTCTCGGGAGTGACGGCGCAACGGACCGATTGTATGACAGAGAAGTGGCTCCGGTCCAGTGCATCCCCTGTGCGAAGGATGCCTCCCAGGACCGTAAGGGTATCCTTGAGGTCTTCCGGGAGGTCCTTGAGGGTCCGGTGGTCGTCCTCCGGGATGGCTCTCCGGTGGTAACGGGCGACGTTGGCGATCAACTCGATCTCATCCGCCGAGAACCCCGCCAAGTCGCTGTTTTTTATCAAATAATAGGAATGCTTGTGATGTTGGCGGGAATTGATCACATATCCGATATCATGCAGGATAGCGGCGTATTCCAGCCACTCCCGTTCCCGGTCTCCCATTTTGTGCAGGACAGCGGTCTGGTCGAAGATCTGCAAGGAGAGTTTCGCGACGTGGTGGGAATGCACGGCGTCATACTGGCATTTTCGGGCCAGCGCGAGGACGTTGCGCCGGCGGACGTTGGGGATCTCTTGTTCCGTTTGAATTCCTTCGCGGTGCCGCTCGATGAAGTCATAGAGGAGCCCCTCTCGGATCGCCTGGTCGCTGACGGTCAACTCTGAAATTTCCAGCCGCTCCATGATGGCTTTCAACACGATGGTGGCAGGCAACAGCACGTCGGCTCGCTTGGGGTCCACCCCCGGAATCTCAGCCCGGTGCTTGAGCGGGGTCTTTCTGAAGAGCTTCTCCATCGCAACGACATCCTTCGAGGAGAAGCGGGCCAAATTGAGTTGCGGAATCGGCCGGTCCGTCTTCTGAAGGTGCATGATTTCGGCCATGTTCCCGATCATCCCGGAGGTGCCCACAAACGCGTCAAACCCGATCTTTTTAAAGCGCGGGAGCGCGGCCTTGAGTTGGGCGTCCACAGCCTCCTCAAGCCGTTCGAGCCGGCCGGCGGAGGGTGTGTGCTGCCCGAGATAGAGATCCTTCAGTCGGATCGCGCCGAGTTTCAGGCTGGCGGCGTGAAGCATTTTGTTCCGGTTTCCCACGATCAGCTCGACGGATCCGCCGCCCACGTCCGCGATCAGCACGTTCCGGTCGCCGAAGTCCATGCTGTGGCGGACGCCCAGATAGATCAGCCGGGCCTCTTCCTGGCCTGTGACCACGCGGATCCGGACGCCCGTCTGTTGCTCGATGGCCTCGATCAGCTCGCCGCCGTTGGCGGCCTCTCGAACCGCGCTGGTGGCCACCGCTTCGATTCTGGAAAAACCGCGGTTGCGGGCCAGGGTGGCGAGGGTCCTGACCACCTCGACCCCTTTGGACACGGCGCCCGGCGAGAAGGAGCCGGTCCTGAAGGTCTCCTCGCCAAGGCGCGTCACGTCCTTGTACCGGTCGAGGATCTTGTACGAAAAGTCGGGGAGAATCTCCGTCAGGATCATGTGGATGGAGTTGCTGCCGACGTCCAGGAGGGCGAGTTTGAGCATTCGGGCTAGCCGAGGGTGTGGCGGATGATCTTCCCTTCGACCATATAGACGACTAATTCTGCCACATTCGTGGCATGGTCGGCAATACGCTCCAAGTACTTTGCGATGAAGGTGATACGGATTGCGCGGGTGATCGTTTGGGGGTTCTCCAGCATGAAGGACAGCAACTCCCGAAAGAGTTGTTGGGTCAGGTCATCCACGAAGTCGTCGTCGCCGCACACTTTGCGGGCCAATGCGGGATCGGCGTTGACGAAGGCGTCCAGCGATTCCTTGACCATCTGGAGGGACCAGTTCGCCATGTGTGGAATGTCAATGTAGGGCTTGAGCTGCGGCTCCTCGTTCAGCTCGATCGCGCGCTCGCAGATATTCTCGGCCAGGTCGCTGATGCGTTCAAGTTCCGTGGAGATCTTCATCGCGGTCGTGATGAAACGCAGGTCCCGCGCGGCCGGCTGCTGGAGGGCGAGCAGGCGAAGACAGTCCTCGTCAACCTCGACATCCAAGGCATTGACGCGATGGTCGTTCTCAATGACCTGGCGGGCGAGCACCGAGTCTCGCTCGACCAGGGCGCGAAGCGCGCCCTGCACCTGTTCCTCCACCATACCGCCCATCCGGAGGATTTTTTCCTTGAGGTCTTTCAGTTCTTGGTCGAAGTGTCGTTGCATCAGCCGAACCTCCCGGTGACGTAGTCTTCCGTCCGCCGGTCCTGCGGCGTGGTGAAGATGGTCTTCGTGTCGTTGAATTCGATCATCTCGCCCATCAGGAAGAAGCCGGTGTAATCGGACACGCGCGCCGCCTGTTGCATATTGTGCGTGACGATCACGACAGTCAAGTCTTTCTTCAGCCCGAAGAGCAGTTCCTCGATCTTGGAAGTGGCGATGGGGTCCAAGGCTGAACAGGGCTCGTCTAAGAGAAGTACTTCCGGCTTGACGGCCAGCGCCCGAGCGATGCAAAGGCGCTGTTGCTGGCCTCCGGAGAGGCCCAAAGCGCTTTCGCGCAGGCGGTCCTTGACCTCCTCCCACAGGCCGGCGCCCTTCAGGCTCTCTTCCACGGTCTGATCCAAGGCGGCGCGGTTTCGGATTCCTTGAAGCCTGGGGCCGTAGGCCACGTTGTCGCAAATCGGTTTCGGGAAGGGATTGGACCGCTGAAAGACCATCCCCACCCGCTTTCTGAGGTCCGTCACGTCCACCTGCGGACTGTAGATATCCATGCCATCGAGAAGGACCTTTCCCTCAAGATGCGCGCCCTCGATCAGGTCGTTCAACCGGTTCAGGCAGCGCAGCAATGTGGATTTGCCGCAACCGGAGGGGCCGATGAAGGCGGTGACGTGGTTTCGCGGGACCTCGATGTTGACGTTGAAGAGGGCCTGAGACTCCCCGTAGAAGAAGTTGACGTCGGTCAAGGAGATCGTCGTCGTGAGGTCCTTGGCGGTCTTGCTGGGGAAAGCGTCGTGCGGCCTGGCGACGGAGATGCGCAACAATTCGGGAGAAGGATCGGTGGACGTTTGCATGACG
>Ga0137796_10000442_pt1 | contig 26118 bp, 22 predicted proteins | sample OV2TP3_FD_97704 | JGI IMG/M metagenome (GOLD analysis project Ga0137796, IMG submission 97704) | reverse complement strand
GGCCGAGCGCCGGGGGTTCAAGGTGGACGCGGTCGATCTCCAGCCGGGGGAGGAGGCGGGGATCAAGTCCGCCACGCTCACGGTGGCAGGCGAGTACGCCTACGGATACCTGAAGGGGGAGACCGGGGTGCACCGGCTGGTCCGGATCTCGCCCTTCGACGCCGCTCGCCGCCGCCACACCTCTTTCGCCTCCGTCTCCGTGATCCCGGAGGTGGAGGACGTGGAGGTGGTCGTCCGGGACGAGGACCTCCGGATCGACGTCTTCCGCGCCTCGGGGCCCGGGGGCCAGGGGGTCAACACCGCCGACTCGGCGGTCCGGATCACCCACCTCCCCAGCGGCGTCGTGGTCTCCTGCCAGAACGAGCGCTCCCAGCTCCGCAATCGCGACACCGCCATGAAGATCCTCCGCGCCCGTCTCTACCAGCTCGCCGAGCGCCAGCGCCGGGAGGAGCTGGAGGAGCTGACCGGGGAGAAGAAGGAGATCGCCTTCGGGAGCCAGATCCGCTCCTACACCTTCCACCCGTACCAGCTCATCAAGGACCACCGGACCGGCCTCGAGGTCGGCAACGTCGCCGCGGTCATGGACGGCGAGCTGGACCCGTTCATCGAGGCCTACCTGCTCATGCCGCAGAAGCCGGCGTGATCGCCGGCGGGTTCCTTGACACCTCCCCGGCGGCTCGGCCATACTACGTGAAACATTTCTTGACCGAGGTTTGCGAGTGACGGTCCCTGCCGACGCCGACGCCAACGAGCTGATCCGTCGCCGACGGGAGAAGCTCGAGGCCCTCCGCCGCGCGGGGCTCGATCCCTTCGGGGCCCGCTATCCGGTCTCGGACTGGGCGGGTCGCGTCCGTGAGCGCTGGGAGCGGGCGACCGCCGACGAGCTGAAGGGGGCGGGTCCGGTCACCCTGGCGGGGCGGATCCGGGCGGTCCGCCACCACGGCAAGGCCTGCTTCGCCGGCCTCCAGGACTACACCGGCGCGATCCAGCTCTACGCCCGGGCCGACCTCCTCGGCCGGGAGTACGAGCTCTTCACCGCCCTCGACGCGGGCGACTTCGTCGGGGTGACCGGCCAGCTCTTCCGCACCCGGACCGGCGAGCTCACGGTCGAGGTGAAGGCCTGGGGCTTCCTGGCCAAGTCCCTCCGTCCCCTGCCGGAGAAGTGGCACGGCCTCAAGGACGTCGAGACCCGCTACCGGCAGCGCTACGTGGACCTCCTGGTGAACCCGGAGGTGCGCGAGGTCTTCCGCCTCCGGAGCCGGCTCGTCCAGGCGACCCGGGAGTTCCTGGACGCCCGCGGGTTCCTCGAGGTGGAGACCCCCATGATGCAGCCGCTCCCCGGCGGCGCGGCGGCCCGCCCCTTCGTCACCCGGAGCCACGCCCTCGACCTCGAGCTCTACCTCCGGATCGCCCCGGAGCTCTACCTCAAGCGGCTGGTGGTCGGCGGCTTCGACCGGGTCTACGAGATCAACCGCAACTTCCGGAACGAGGGGGTCTCCACCGAGCACAACCCGGAGTTCACCATGCTGGAGTTCTACCAGGCCTACGCCGACTACCGGGACCTGATGGAGCTCACCGAGGAGCTGATCGTGCACCTGGCCCGGGCCCTCCTGGGGGGGACGACGCTCCGCTACCAGGGGCGGGAGATCGACCTGGCGCCGCCCTGGCCCCGGGTCGGCTACCTGGAGGGCCTGGCCCGGGCCCTCGAGACCTCGCGGGATGAGATCGAGGATCCAGAGGCCGTCCGGATCCTGGCCGCGCGGCGCGGCATCGAGCCGCCGCCCGAGGCCCCGTGGGCCCGCGTCGTCAAGGAGCTGTTCGAGGCCGCGGTCGAGCCGACCCTGATCCGGCCGACGTTCGTGATCGACTTCCCCCTGGACCTCTCCCCCCTCGCGAAGCGGAAGCGGGACGCCCCCCACCTCGTCGAGCGCTTCGAGCTGTTCATCGCCGAGAAGGAGATCGCCAACGCCTATTCGGAGCTGAACGACCCCATCGAGCAGGCCGAGCGGTTCCGGGCGCAGGCGGCCCTCCGGGTCGCGGGGGACGAGGAGGCCCACCGGGTGGACGAGGACTTCCTCAGGGCCCTGGAGTACGGGATGCCGCCCACCGCGGGGGAGGGGATCGGGATCGACCGCCTGACGATGCTCTTTGCCGATCAGGCCTCGATCCGCGACGTCATCCTGTTCCCCCTCCTCCGCCCCGAGCCCCGGGAGCCCTGACGGATGCCCCGCCGGATGCGGAGCCTCCCCTTCGAGCTCTTCGTCGGGCTGCGCTACCTCCGGGCCAGGGGGCGGCGGGGGTTCCTCTCCCTCCTCACCCTGATCGCCATGGCCGGGATGGCCCTCGGGGTCACGGCCCTCATCGTGGTCCTGGCCGTCATGTCCGGGTTCGAGGAGGAGCTCAGGGGGAAGATCCTGGGGGCCACGGCCCACGTCCTCGTCCTGGACTCCGGCGGCCAAGGGATCGAGCGGCACGAGGCGCTCCTGCCCGCCGTGCTCGAGGTCCCCGGCGTGAAGGGCGCGGCCCCCTTCGTCCTCCAGCAGGTGATGGTCGCCCACGACCGCCAGGCCACCGGCGCCGTCCTCCGGGGGATCGACCCGGCCGCGGAGCGGGAGGAGCTGGCCCGACGGGTGAAGGAGGGGAGCCTCGAGGCCCTGGCCGGGCCGGAGCCCGGGGTCATCCTGGGCCGGGAGCTCGCCCGCACCCTCGGCGTCTTCGTGGGCGACCCGGTGACCCTGATCTCGCCCCAGGGGGTGATGACCGCCACGGGGATGGTCCCCAAGATGCGGCGGCTCACGGTGAAGGGGATCTTCGAGGTCGGCCTCTACGAGTACGATGCGGCCCTGGCCTACACCTCCCTCGGGACCGCCCAGGCCTTCGCCGACCTCGGGGAGCGGGTGACGGGGATCGAGGTCCGGGTCCGGGACGTCTTCCAGGCCCGGGCGGTGGCGCTGGCCCTCCAGGAGCGCCTGGGGTTCCCCTACTGGACCCGCGACTGGATGGACATGAACCGGAACCTCTTCGCGGCCATCCAGCTCGAGAAGACCGCCATGTTCATCATCCTCACCCTCATCATCTTCGTCGCCGCCTTTGCCATCATCAGCCACCTCATCCTCATGGTGGCGGAGAAGCGCAAGGAGATCGGCATCCTGAAGGCCCTGGGGGCGACCGCCCGGAGCATCTCCCTCATCTTCATGGCCGAGGGGGTCCTGATCGGGGTGGTGGGGACCGCGGTCGGCGCCGCCCTGGGGACCCTGATCGGGTACCTCCAGGAGACCTACCACATCGTGAAGATCCCCGGCGACGTCTACCAGCTCTCGGAGCTGCCCATGCGGATGCACGCCGGGGACCTGGCGCTGATCGCCGTCGCGGCCCTGGTCCTCTCCTTCCTGGCCACCCTGTACCCCTCCCGCCAGGCCGCGCGCCTGGACCCCGTCGAGGTCCTCCGCTATGAGTGAGCGGCGCCCGTCCGGCGACCCGGAGGCCCCCGTCCTCTTCGCGGCCGAGGACCTCCAGAAGGAGTACCGGACCGCGGGGGAGGTCGTGAGGGTCCTGAAGGGCGTCCACCTGGCCGTCCGGCAGGGGGAGATGGTGGCGATCGTCGGGGCCTCCGGGGTCGGGAAGTCCACCCTGCTGCACCTCCTCGGGGCCCTGGATCGTCCCACGGGCGGGCGGGTCCTCTTCCGGGGCGAGGACCTCTACGCCCGCTCCGACCTCGAGCTGGCGCGCTTCCGGCGCTCCGAGGTCGGCTTCGTCTTCCAGCTCTACAACCTGCTCGCCGAGTTCTCGGCCCTGGAGAACGCCATGCTGCCGGCCCTCATCCAGCGCCGCCCCCTGGCCGAGGCCCAGGCGCTGGCCCTGGACGCCCTCCGGGGGGTGGGCCTGACCGACCGGTACCACCACCGCCCCGGGGAGCTCTCCGGCGGGGAGCAGCAGCGGGTCGCCCTGGCCCGCGCCCTGGTGGGCCGCCCGGCCGCCATCCTGGCCGACGAGCCGACCGGCAACCTGGACGCCAAGACCAGCGAGTCGATCTTCGAGCTGCTCGGGCGGCTCCAGGCCGAGCGGGGGGTGACCTTCGTGATCGCGACCCACAATGTCGAGCTCGCCCGGCGGGCGGAGCGGGTGCTCCGCCTGGTGGACGGCCGGGCCGTGGCCGAGTAGGAGGCCCCATGGCGCTCAAGTACTGGATCGACGGCACGCTCTACCCGAAGGACGAGGCGAAGATCTCGGTCCTGGACCACGGCTTCCTCTACGGCGACGGCGTCTTCGAGGGGATCCGGGCGTACGGCGGGCGGGTCTTCCGGCTGGACCAGCACCTGGACCGGCTCTGGGCCGGGGCCCGGACCCTCATGCTCGAGATCCCCCTGGGCCGCGACGAGCTGCGGCAGGCCGTGCTCGCCACCCTCCGGGCGAACGGGCTCCGGGACGCCTACATCCGGCTGGTGGTGAGCCGGGGGGTGGGCGACCTCGGCCTCGACCCCCGCAAGTGCCCGCGCCCCTCGGTCATCATCATCACCGACACCATCTCCCTCTACCCCGGGGAGCTCTACGAGAAGGGGATGGAGGTGGTGACCGTCTCCACCCGCAAGAACATCCACCAGGCCCTGAACCCCAACATCAAGTCGCTGAACTACCTGAACCAGATCCTGGGCCGCCTCGAGGTGAACCGGATGGGCGCGCCGGAGGGGATCATGCTCACCCACGACGGCTACGTGGCCGAGGCCACCGCCGACAACGTCTTCATCGTGGCCAAGGGTACCCTCATCACCCCCCCGCCCATCGCCGGGATCCTGGTGGGGATCACCCGGAACGCGGTCCTGGAGCTGGCCGCCCGGGAGGGGGTCCCCGCGGAGGAACGCCTCTTCACCCTCCACACCCTCTACAACGCCGACGAGTGCTTCCTGACCGGGACCGGGGCCGAGGTGGTCCCGGTGGTCCGGGTGGACGGGCGGCCGATCGGGGGCGGGGTGCCGGGGCAGATCACCCTCCGGCTCATGAAGGCCTTCCGGGAGCTGGTCCAGCAGGAGGGGACGCCCATCGACTGAGCGGGCCGGTCGGGGAGAATTTTTTCTGGCGGGGCCGCGGCGGCCTGGGTATAATGTGAGCTGGATTCGGGGGTCCGACCCTCGGGGGCGGATGGCCCTGGGAGGGGAGGGAGCGCGTGTTCGAACGATTCACCGAGCGGGCGAGACGGGTCATCATCCTGGCGCGGGAGGAGGCCGGGCGGTTCCGCCACGATTTCGTCGGGACGGAGCACATCCTGCTCGGGCTGATCCGCGACGGGGAGGGGATCGCCACCGCGGTGCTGCAACGCCTCGGCCTGCGCCTGGACACGGTCAAGGCCGAGGTCGAGCGGGCCCTGGCCGGGTTCCCCAAGACCCTGACCTTCGGCGAGGTCCCCTTCACCCCGCAGGCGAAGCGGGTCCTCGAGCTCTCCATCGAGGAGGCGCGCCAGCTCGGCCACAACTACATCGGGACCGAGCACCTCCTCCTGGGGATCATGAAGGAAGGCCAGTCCATCGCGGCCAAGATCCTGGAGTCGCTCGGGGCCCGCCTCGACGAGGTCCGCCAGGAGACCCTGGGCCTCCTGGGGGACCAGTACTCCCCCACCCGGCCCAAGAAGCGCAGCCAGACCCCGGTCCTCGACGAGTTCGCCCGCGACCTCACCCAGCTCGCCCGGGAGGGGAAGCTCGACCCGGTCATCGGCCGCGAGACGGAGATCGAGCGGGTCATCCAGATCCTCTCCCGCCGGACCAAGAACAACCCGGTCCTGATCGGCGAACCCGGGGTGGGGAAGACCGCCATCGTGGAGGGGCTCGCCCAGAAGATCGTCAACCACGACGTCCCGGACGTCCTGATCGGCAAGCGCCTGCTCCAGCTCGACCTCGGGGCCCTGGTCGCCGGCACCAAGTACCGCGGCCAGTTCGAGGAGCGCCTCAAGGCCGTCATGAAGGAGATCCGCCAGTCGGAGAACGTCATCCTCTTCCTCGACGAGCTCCACACCCTGATCGGGGCGGGGGCGGCCGAGGGGGCCATCGACGCCTCCAACATGCTCAAGCCCGCCCTCTCCCGGGGCGAGATCCAGTGCATCGGGGCCACGACGCTGGACGAGTACAGAAAGCACATCGAGAAGGACGGCGCCCTGGAGCGGCGCTTCCAGCCCATCATCGTGCGGGCCCCCTCCATCCCCGAGGCCATGGACATCATCCGGGGGCTCCGGCCCAAGTACGAGGCCCACCATCGGGTGAAGATCACCGATGAGGCCATCGACGCGGCGGTCAAGCTGGCCGACCGCTACATCACCGAGCGCCAGCTCCCCGACAAGGCCATCGACGTCATTGACGAGGCCGCCTCCCGGACCCGGCTCATGGCCATGACCCCCCCGCCGGAGATCAAGGAGCTCGACCGGGAGATCGAGCGGGTGGTGCGGGAGAAGGACATGTTCCTGGAGGCGCAGGAGTTCGAGAAGGCCGCCTCCCTCCGCGAGAAGGAGAAGCACCTCCGCACCCGGGACGAGGCGCTGAAGCGGGAGTGGGAGAAAAACCGGGCCCGCCAGCCGTCCGTGGTCGGGGAGGAGGACATCGAGTACATCGTCTCCCGCTGGACGGGCATCCCCCTGGCCCGCCTCGAGGAGAAGGAGTCGGAGAAGCTGGCCCGGATGGAGGAGGCCCTCCACCACCGGATCGTCGGTCAGGACGACGCCATCCGCGCGGTCGCCCGCGCCATCCGGCGCTCGCGGGCCGGCCTGAAGGACGCCAAGCGCCCGGTCGGCTCCTTCGTCTTCCTGGGGCCCACCGGGGTGGGGAAGACCGAGCTGGCGCGGGCCCTGGCGGAGTTCCTCTTCGGGGACGAGAACGCCCTGATCCGGATCGACATGTCCGAGTACATGGAGAAGTTCTCGGTCTCCCGGCTGCTGGGGGCCCCGCCCGGCTACGTGGGGTACGAGGAGGGCGGCTACCTGACCGAGAAGGTCCGGCGGCGGCCCTACTCTGTGGTCCTCTTCGACGAGATCGAGAAGGCCCACCCCGATATCTTCAACATGCTCCTCCAGGTCCTGGACGACGGCCGCCTCACCGATTCCCTGGGACACGTGGTGGACTTCAAGAACAGCATCCTGATCATGACCTCCAACCTGGGGACCCAGCTGATCGGCAAGCGGACGAGCCCGGGGTTCCTCCAGGAGTCGGCCGAGGACAGCTACGAGCGGATGAAGGAGCGGGTGCTGGAGGAGCTCAAGCGGGCCTTCCGCCCCGAGTTCCTGAACCGGATCGACGAGGTCGTGGTCTTCCACGCCCTCTCCGAGGAGCACATTAAGGGGATCGTCCGCCTCATGATCGGCCGGGTCAACCAGCAGCTCCTGGACAAGAACATCCAGATCGAGCTGACCCCGGCGGCCGAGAACCTCCTGCTCCGGAAGGGGTTCGACCCCACCTACGGGGCGCGGCAGCTCCGGCGCACCATCCAGAAGTTCATCGAAGATCCGCTGGCCGAGGCCATCGTGCGTGGCCAGTTCCAGGAAGGGTCCCGGATCGAGGTCAGGGCGGAGGGCGAGGAGTTCGCCTTCGCGCCGATCACCGTTGAGCCTTCCTTGGAGCTGGCGGAGCACTGATCCCTGCCTCTTCCGCCCGCGCCATCGGCGGGTACGGACTGTCCACCTCTGGTGAGGATCATGACGCCTAGGCGAGGGCTCGCCCTTTTTTTTGTGTGCGTCCTGCTGGGCCCGGTCGGCGCCGGATGGACGCAGGAACGGTCCATCACCATCATGGAGATCACCCTCGAGGGGAACCGACGGATCCAGGACGCCGTGATCCTGGGCCGCATCCGGACCAAGGTCGGAGATCCGTTCGTCCCCGCCGCCTTGCGCGAGGACGTGAAGGGGATCTTCGCCCTGGGGTTCTTCGACGACGTCCAGCTCAGGGTCGAGGACTTCGAGGGCGGGGTGAAGGTCACCTTCGTGCTGGTGGAGCGCCCCCTCGTCCGGGAGATCCGCTTCGAAGGGAACAAGGTCATCAAGACCGACGAGCTCCAGGAGAAGGCCGAGCTTCGCCTGGGGACCGTCTACAATCCGGTGGACATCCAGAAGGCCGAGGAGCGGATCCGCGCCCGCTACGAGGAGATGGGGTACTTCCGGGCCAAGGTCACCCCCGTCACCGAGCGGATCCCCGAGGAGGACGTCAGGGTCGTCTTCCAGATCGACGAGGGGCAGCAGCTCAAGATCGACCACATCGAGTTCGTCGGTAACCGGGCCCTCTCCGCCTCCCAGCTCAAGGGCGCCATGAAGACCAAGGAGCGGCAGTACTTCTTCTTCCGGTCGACCGTCCAGCGGCAAGAGTTCGAGGACGACATCGACCGGATCCTCGCCCTGTACGCGGACCATGGCTACATCCAGGCCCGGGTCGAGTCCCACGAGATCGTCGTGGACGAGACCGTCAACCGTCTCGTCCTCCGGCTCCGGGTGGTCGAGGGGCCCCAGTTCCGATTCGGGAGGATCGAGGTTACCGGCAACCAGGTCCTCCCGGAGGGGGAGATCCGCCGCCTGATCCGGATCCGCGAGGGCGAGGTCTTCAGCCGCTCGAAGCTGCGGCGGGACGTCTCGGCCATCACGGAGCTGTACTCCTCCATCGGCCGGGCCTTCGCGGAGGTCTTCCCCCAGACCACCACCCTGGCGGAGACCCGGATGGTCCCCGTGACCTTCGAGATCAAGGAGGGGCCCGAGGTCTACGTGGAGCGGATCAACATCAGCGGGAACACGCGGAGCTCCGAGAAGGTCCTCCGCCGGGAGCTCCGTCTCGTTGAGGGCGAGCTCTTCACGATCCAGAAGCTGACCCGGAGCCGGCAGCGCCTCTTCAACCTGGGCTTCTTCGACGAGGTCAACGTCGCCACGGCCCCGGGCGCGGGGCCCGACCAGATCGTGATCGACATCGAGGTCGTGGAGCGCCCCACCGGCCTGTTCAGCGTGGGCGCCGGCTTCAGCTCCCTGGACAGGCTGTTCGGGACCGTGGATATCAGCCAGCGCAACCTCTTCGGCCGCGGCCAGGAGCTGTTCCTCCGGCTCCGGGTGGGGAGCCGCTCGCAGCTCGCCAACCTGGGCTTCACCGAGCCCTACCTCTTCGACATGCCCCTCTCGGCCGGGTTCGACATCTACAACAGCACCCGTCTCTTCAACGAGTTCAGCCGCAAGGCCGTCGGGGGGGACCTCCGCGCGAGCTACCCCTTCACCGAGTTCATCCGCGGCTTCGGGACCTACAAGCTGGAGCGGGTGAAGGTGTTCGACGTCCGGGAGAGCGCCTCCAGGACGCTGCTCGAGGCCGAGGGATCCTCGATCACCTCCAGCGTGACCTTCGCCGGGGTCCGGGACAGCCGGGACAATGTCTTCGAGCCGAGCCGGGGCTCCCGCCACGCCCTCACCCTGGAGACGGCGGGGCTGGGCGGCGACAACCGCTTCTACAAGCTGATCGGGGAGAGCGCGTGGTTCTTCCCCTTGCCGCTCTTCGGCTGGGTGCTCGGTGTGCGGGGGGAGGCCGGGGTCGCCGACGGGTTCAGCGGCAAGGACCTCCCTCTCTTCGAGCGCTTCTTCCTGGGCGGCCCGACCACCCTGCGGGGCCAGCGGACGCGCTCGGTCTCCCCCCGGGACGAGACCGGGGCCCGGATCGGCGGCGACAAGGAGCTCCTGTTCAACGTCGAGCTCCTCGTCCCGCTGATCCCGCGCCTCCGGGCCGCGCTCTTCTTCGACGCGGGGAACGCCTACGGGTTCGGGGAGGAGTTCGATCCCACCGACCTCCGGATGGCGGCGGGGATCGGGTTCCGCTGGTTCTCCCCCCTGGGCCCCATCCGGGTGGACTACGGCCTCAACCTGGACCGCGAGCCGGGGGAGAAGAGCGCGCAGTTTCACTTCGCCATCGGGTCAACCTTCTAGGGATGTGTCCGAGCGGGGGGAGGTGGGGAGGTATGTGTAGGTCGCTGGCGGCGATCCTGAGCGTCCTCCTGGCGATCCTGGTGGGAGGCCAGGCGGGGGCGCAGGCCAACCGGATCGGGGTCGTGGACGTCCAGAAGGTCCTCGTCCGCTCCGCCGCCGGGCTGGCCGCCCGGGAGCAGCTCGAGAAAGAGAAGGCCTCCATGCAGCGGGAGGTCGACCAGCGGCAGGGCGAGATTGAGAAGCTCCGGGAGGAGCTGGAGAAGAAGGCGCTTCTCCTTTCCCCCGAGGTCAAGAAGGAGAGGGAGGAGACCCTCCAGCGGCGGGTCCGGGACCTCCGCCGGCTGGTGGACGATTTCCAGAAGGACCTGGACAAGAAGGAGCAGGAGATCACCCAGAGGATCCTCCAGGAGGTCGCCAAGCTCATCGAGCGGCACGGCAAGGAGAAGGGCTACCTCCTGATCCTCGAGAAGCGCAACGCGGGCGTGATCCATGCCGACGCCGAGGCCGACCTCACCGATGAGGTGATCAAGCTGTACGATCAGGAGAGGGCGCGGGAGAAGAAGTAGATGACCGAGCCCCGCACGCTCGGCGAGCTGGCCCGCCTCGTGGAGGGGGAGGCGACGGGCGATCCCGCCCTCCCCATCCACGGGGTGGCGGAGCTGGAGCGCGCCGGCCCCGGCGAGATCGCCTTCGTGGCCCGGGCCTCCGCCCTTCCCGGGGCGCGGGCGAGCCGGGCCGGCGCCCTGCTCGTGCCCCCGGACCTGGAGCTCCCGGACCGCGCCCTCATCCGGGTCCGCGACCCCTACCTCGCGGTCGCCCGGATCCTCCGGGTCTTCCATCCCGCGCCGGCGTTTCCGCCGGGGATCCACCCCTCCGCCGTGGTGGCCGCCTCGGCCCGGGTGGACCCGGGGGCGACCGTCCTGGCCTACGCCGTCGTGGGGGAGGAGAGCCTCGTCGGCCCCCGCGCCGTCCTCTTCCCCCACGTCTTCGTGGGGGCGCGCTGCGAGGTGGGCGAGGGGAGCGTGCTCTACCCCCACGTGGTCCTCCGCGAGGCGGTCCGGGTCGGCCGAGGGGTGATCATCCACGCCGGGGCGGTCATCGGGGCCGACGGGTTCGGCTACGCCTTCGACGGGAGCCGGCACCAGAAGATCCCCCAGGTCGGGCGCGTCGTCATCGAGGACGACGTCGAGATCGGCGCCAACGTCACCATCGACCGCGCCACCCTGGGGGAGACCGTCGTCCGGCGCGGGACGAAGATCGACAATCTGGTCCAGATCGGCCATAATACCGTCGTCGGCGCCGACTGTATCATCGTCGCCCAGACCGGGATCTCCGGGTCCAGCCGGGTCGGGGACCGCGCGGTCCTGGGCGGCCAGGTCGGGATCGCCGACCACGTCGAGATCGGGGAGGGGGCCCAGATCGCCTCGCAGTCCGGGGTCCACAGTGACGTCCCCGCCGGGGAGGCCGTGCTCGGCACCCCGGCCCTCCCCATCGCCCTCGGGCGGCGGGTCGCGGCGAGCCTGGCACGGCTCCCCGACCTCCTCCGCCGGGTGCGGGAGCTGGAGCGGCGGGTGGTGGCGTTGGAGTCGAGACGCGGTGGAAAGGCCTAACGACGACTCGCCCCCCGAGGTCCATCCCACGGCCGTCGTCCACCCCAAGGCGGAGCTGGCCTCGGGAACCCGGGTCGCCCCCTACGCCATCGTCGGGGACGGGGTCCGGGTGGGCCGGGGGACCGAGATCGGCGCCCACGTGGTGCTGGAGGGGCTGGTGGAGATCGGGGAGCGCTGCCGGATCTTCCCCGGGGCGGTCATCGGGACCCCGCCACAGGACCTCAAGTACGTCGAGGGGATCCGGTCGGGGGTCAGGATCGGCGACGGCAACGTGATCCGCGAGTACGTGACCATCCACCGCTCCTCCCTGGAGGAGGGGTGGACCGAGATCGGCCACGGCAACTTCATCATGGCGGGGAGCCACATCGCCCACGACTGCAAGATCGGCCACGGCGTCATCATCACCAACTACGCGGGGCTGACCGGATTCGTGGAGGTGGAGGACCGCGCGGTGATCTCGGGCCTGACCGGGATCCACCAGTTCACCCGGATCGGGGCCGTGGCCTACGTCGGGGGGTGCTCGAAGGTGGTCCAGGACGTCCCGCCCTATCTCATCGCGGACGGCAGTCCCGCGCAGGCCCGGGGGGTGAACGTGGTGGGCCTCCGCCGGGCCAACGTCCCCGCCGAGATCCGTCAGGATCTCCAGCGGGCCTTCAAGATCCTCTACCGCTCAGGGCTCAGCACGCCCCACGCCCTGGAGCGGATCCGGGCCGAGCTCCCGCCCTCGGAGCACCTCGCCCACCTGGTGGAGTTCATCGCCGCCTCCAAGCGGGGGATCTGCTGATGGCCCGGGAGCAGCGGAGGATGCGGGCTGCGGTGGTCGGCGCCGGCCACATGGGGCAGTACCATATCCTGGTCTTCGCCGAGCTCTGGGACGTGGAGCTGGTCGGGATCGTGGACACCGACCAGGCCAAGGCGGCCCGCCTGGCCGTCCAGTACGACACCCAGGCCTTCGCCGACCACCGGGAGCTCATCGGGCGGGTGGACCTGGCGACCGTCGCGGTCCCCACCCCCCTCCACTTCCCGGTGACCCGCGACCTCCTGGAGGCCGGGGTCAACGTGCTGGTGGAGAAGCCGATGACCCTCACCCTGGAGGAGGCCCGGGAGCTGTTCCGGATCGCCAGGGAGCGGAACGTGATCCTCCACGTGGGGCACGTGGAGCGCTTCAACGGGGCGGTCCAGGAGCTCCGCAAGATCGTGGTCAACCCCATCCTGGTGGAGTCCCGCCGGCTCGGCCCCTTCGTCCCCCGGGTCCAGCACGACACCGTGGTCATGGACCTCATGATCCACGACCTCGACATCATCCTGAACCTGGTGGACTCCGAGATCCGCCGGGTCACGGCCCTGGGGTCGTCCGTCCACTCGGCGCAACCCGACGTCGCCAACGTTCAGATCCTCTTCGAGGGCGGGACCATCGCCAACATCACGGCCAGCCGGGCCACGGAGCAGAAGATCCGCACCCTGGCCATCACCCAGCCCGACGCCTACATCGTCCTGGACTACACCGACCAGGAGATCCAGATCCACCGCCGGGCCGCGGCCGAGTACATCCTGAACCGCGAGTCGATCCGCTACCGGCAGGAGTCGTCCGTGGAGCATCTCTTCGTCCACAAGGAGAACCCGCTGAAGCTCGAGATCCTCCACCTGGTCAACGCCGTCCGCCACGCCCGCCAGACGGGGCGCGCGGACCTGGGGGACGCCGAGGACCTCCGCTCGCTCGCCGTGGCGCTGGAGATCGAGCGGATGATCCGAGAGGGCCGGCCCGAGACCCCCTGGCCGCCCCCCTGAGGGCGGCGTCATGGTCGGGCCCTCCCCCGACCCGGCGGGACCCTCCCCGATGCGCGCGCCCCTGGGACTCCTCTCCGGCGGCGGGACCCTCCCCGCCCTCGTGGCGCGGGAGGCCCGGCGCGAGGGATGGCGCGTGATCGCCTTCGCCCTCCCCGATGCCCCCGATCTCGCGGCGGAAGCGGATCGGGTCATCCCCACCCGCCTCGGCGCGATCGCGCCGATCCTGGAGGCTCTCGGCGCCGAGGGGATCCGACACCTGGTCCTGGCCGGCCGGGTCGGCAAGGAGGCGCTCTTGCAGGGAATGGCCCTGGACGGCGAGGCGGGTCGGCTCCTGGCGGCCGCCTCGGACTGGAGCGATGCGGCCCTGTTCCAGGTGGCCGCCGGCGAGCTCGCCCGGCTGGGGGTCGAGCTGCTCGACCAGCGGCGCTTCCTGGCCCCCTGGCTCGCGCCCCGAGGGGTCCTCACCCGCACGAGCCCCACCGAGGCCGAGTGGCAGGACGTGCGGGTCGGCCTCGCGGTCGGCGACGGCCTGGTCCGTCTCGGTGTCGGCCAGAGCGTGGTGGTCCGGGCCGGGACCGTGCTGGCGGTGGAGGCTTTGGAGGGGACCGACGAGGCGATCCGGCGTGGGACGCGGCTCGGCGGCCCCGGGTCGGTGGTCGTCAAGGTGAGCCACCCCGACCACGACTACCGGTTCGACGTGCCGACGGTCGGACCGACCACCCTCAGGGCGCTGGCCGAGGGGCGGGGAACGGTCCTCGCGGCCCAGGCCGGGCGGGTCGTGCTCCTGGACCGGGAGATCCTCATCGCCGAGGCGGAGTGTGGGGGGATCGCCCTCGTCGGGATCTAGAAGCGTCGGAGGAGGGCGCTGGTCCCCCTCCGAAACAGGGCGGAGCCTGATGGTGGTCGCCGGCGAGGCCTCGGGTGACCTCCACGGCGCCACCCTCGCGCGGGCCCTCACCCGGCTCGTCCCGGAGTGGGGCCTCGTCGGGATGGGCGGTGAGCGGATGCGAGAGGCCGGGGTCCGCCTCCTCCACGGGATCGAGGAGGCCTCCGTGGTGGGGATCAGCGAGGTCGCCTTTCGCCTCCCCGCCCTGCTCCGGGGCCTCCGGCGCCTCGGACGTCACCTCGCCGAGGCGCGCCCGAGCGGCCTGGTCCTCATCGACTTCCCGGAGTTCAACCTGCGCCTGGCCCGCACGGCCGCTGCCCTCAGGATCCCCGTGGTCTACTTCATCGCCCCCCAGGTGTGGGCGTGGCGGCGGGGCCGCCTGCGAACCATTGCCCGGTACGTCCACCGCGTCCTCGCGGTCTTCCCCTTCGAGGTCGGCCTCTACCAGGAGGCCGGGGTGCCCGTGGAGTTCGTCGGCCACCCCCTCCTCGACGTCCTCCCGACCCTCGCCCCCGAGCCGGCGCGCCAGGCGTATGCCGGGGACGGCGAGACGCTGGTCGGGCTCCTGCCGGGGAGCCGGCGGGAGGAGGTCGCGCGGCACCTCCCCCTGATGCTCCAGGCGGCCGGCCGCATCCAGGCCGCCCGGCCCGGGGCGCAGTTCGTGCTGGCCCTGGCCCCGACGATCCCCGCCCGGGCCGTGGCCGACCCGCTTCGACGGGGCGGGGTGGCGGTGCGCGTGGTCTCCGGGGAGACCTACCGGGTGATGGCAGGGGCGGACCTCCTCCTGGTCGCCTCGGGCACGGCCACCCTCGAGGCGGCGTGGTTCGGCACCCCGATGGTCGTGGTCTACCGGGTGTCCCCCCTGAGCTACCTCATCGGCCGGCTCGTCGTCCGGGGCGTCCGCCACATCAGCCTCCCCAATATCCTCGCGGGGCGCGAGATCGTCCCGGAACTGGTCCAGGGCGCCGCCACCTCCGCCGCCATGGCGCGCGAGGCCCTCGCGCTCCTCGACGACCCCGGGGCCCGCGCGCGCCAGCTCGATGCCCTCCGGGAGGTCCGAGCCCGCCTCGGCCAGCCCGGCGCGACCGAACGGGCGGCCCGGAGCATCCTCCGCGAGGTCGGCGCCCCGGTGAGAGTATGAGACATTCCACGCCACAGCATCGCTGTGAACCCTCGGAGGGGGGCTCCGCCCCCCTTCCGGCACCTCCCCCCAAAGGTTGCGCTGGCCGGGTACCCCCTGTGAGGGTGGGCGCTCGGAACGCCGCCTCATGAGCTGGGGTGACCGGCTCCGCGTCCGCCTCCTCCCCCCGCTGGGCCGGTGGGCGGTCTCGCTCCTGGGGCGGACCCTCACCCTGACGGAGGTCAACCGCGAGGTCGTCGAGCCGTTCTGGGCCGCGCGGGCGCCGCTCATCTACGCCTGCTGGCACGGGCGCATCCTCCTGTTCCCGTACTTCTACCGCGGCCACCATCGCCCCTGGGTCCTGGCGAGCCGGCACCGGGACGGCGAGCTGGTGAGCCGGTACGTCCAGGGGTTCGGCTTTCGCGTGGTGCGCGGCTCCACCACCCGGGGCGGCACGGCCGCGATCCGGGAGCTGGCCCGCCGGCTCAGGGCGGGGGAGGAGGCGGCGATCGTCCCCGACGGCCCGCGCGGCCCCCGCTACGTCGTCCAGTCCGGGATCGCGCTCCTGGCCAAGCTCTCCGGGGCCCCGATCGTCCCCCTGGCGCTCTCCGCCTCCCGGCGGACGCACCTGGCGAGCTGGGACGAGTTCCTGGTCCCCCACCCCTTCGCCCGCGTGGTGGTGATCTTCGGGGAGCCCCTCTACGTCCCCGCGGACGCCGATCGGGAGGTCCTGGAGGCCCGGCGGGAGGCCCTCGAGAGCCGCCTGCGCGAGCTGACCCGCGAGGCCGACGCCTACTTCGGCGCCCGTGTACCTGCTCTATAGCCTCTGCCTCGGCCTTGCCTATCTGGCGGCCATCCCCGGCTTCCTGATTCGCCGGGTCTGGCGGGGTCGGGAGCCGCTACTCCTCGGGCAGCGGCTCGGGTTCGTCCCCCTCCGCCCCGGGCCGCCCCGGCTCTGGGTCCACGCCGTCTCCGTCGGGGAGGCGATGGCCGCCATCCCCCTCGTCCGCGCCCTCCGGGCCCGCTGGCCGGAGACGGAGATCGTCGTCTCCACCGTCACCGGGACCGGAGCCAGGGTGGCGCGCGACCGCCTCCCGGAGGCCTCGGCCCTCATCGCCTTCCCCCTGGATTTTCCCTTCGCCGTCCGGGCCGCGGTGAGCCGGATCGCGCCGCGCGGCTTCATCGCCCTCGAGACCGAGCTCTGGCCCAACCTCCTCCGGGCCCTCGCCCGGCGGGGGACCCCGGCGGTCGTGGTGAACGGCCGGATCTCGGATCGCTCCTACCGGCGGTACCGGCTCGTCCGGCGCCTCTTCCGGCGGACCCTCGGGGAGGTCACGGGCTTCGGGATGCAGTCCGAGGAGGACGCCCGCCGGATCATCGGCCTGGGCGCGCCGCCGGAGCGCGTGGTGGTCACCGGCAACCTGAAGATGGAGGCCCCTGGCGTCGAGGGGGCGGACCGGCTCTGGCGCCGGCTCCTCCACCTCACCGACACCGAGCCGATCTGGATCGCCGGGAGCACCCACCGCGGCGAGGAGGAGCAGCTCCTCGAGGCCCTGGAGCGGGCGCGGGAGGGGGTCGGCCCCCTCACCCTCATCCTCGCCCCCCGGCATCCGGAGCGCGTGGGGGAGGTGGAGGAGCTCCTGGCCCGGTGGGGGCTCCAGGGGGTGCGTCGGAGCCGTCTCCCGGCCGAGCGGTCGGGGGCCGAGCGCCCGGTGATCCTCCTCGACACCGTGGGGGAGCTGGCCTCGCTCTACGCCGCGGCCGACGTGGTCTTCGTCGGCGGGAGCCTGGTCCCGGTCGGGGGGCACAACATGATCGAGCCCGCGCTCCTGGGGAAGGCGGTCGTCTTCGGTCCCCATGTGGAGAACTTCCGGGAGGCCGCCACCCTGCTCCTCGAGGCGGGCGGCGCGATCCAGGTGCGGGATCGCGACGGACTCGCCGAGGCGGTCCGTCGCCTGCTCCGCCACCCCGAGGAGCGGCGACGCCTCGGGACGGCCGCCCGCGAGGCGGTTCGGGCCCGGCAAGGGGCGACGGCGCGGACGATCGAGCTCCTGGAGCGCGCCCTGGGGGAGCCTCGATCCGGTGGGCTATAATGGCCCTATGCGCGCGGCGCTCTGGTCCGAGCGTCTCCACCGGGCGTGGCATCGCGAGCCCGGACCCGCCTGGACCGGGCTCCTCTCGGTGGCCGCGCTCGGCTACGCGGCCGTGCTCCGGCTTCGGGCGGGCCTCTACCGGCTCGGCGTCCTCCGCGCCCGGCGCCTGCCCTGTCGGGTGATCAGCGTCGGGAACCTCACCCTCGGCGGCACCGGCAAGACCCCGATGGTCGAGCTCCTGGCCCGCGAGCTTCAGGCCGCGGGCGTGCCGGTGGTCGTCCTCTCCCGCGGCTACCGCCGCGCCCGCACGGCCGGGATCCAGGCCGTCTCGGACGGCCAGCGGCTCCTCCTCGCCCCGGAGGAGGCCGGGGACGAGCCCTACCTCCTGGCCGCGCGCCTGCCGGGCGTGCCGGTCGTCGTGGGCGCGCACCGCTACCGCGCGGGCGCCTGGGCCCTCGAGCGCTTCCGCCCGGCGGTCCTCCTCCTGGACGACGGCTTCCAGCACCGCACCCTCGCCAAGGACGTCGAGGTCCTCCTGGTGAGCGCGCAGGCGCCGTGGGGGCGCGGCGGACTCTTCCCGCGGGGGAGCCTCAGGGAGCCGGCGCGGGCCGCGGGCCGGGCCGACCTCCTCGTGATCACCCACGCCGAGGCCCCGGACCCGGCGATCGAGCGGGTCCGGGCTGAGCTCAGACGGTGGAACCCGACCGCGCCGTGCGCCCTGGCGCGCCACGAGCCGGAGGGGATCCTGGAGGTGGCGACCGGACGCCGGCTGCCGCTGGATGCCCTCGACGGGCGGCGCCTCCTCGCCTTCGCGGGAATCGCCGCGCCCGACTCGTTCCGGGTCACCCTACGGGCCGCCGGCCTCCCCGTCCTCGACCTCCTCGCCTTCCCGGATCACCACCCCTACGCCCCCGACGACCTCCGGGCGCTCGAGGAGCGGGCCAGGGCCCTCGGCGCCGAGGGGCTCATCACCACCGAGAAGGACGCGGTGCGCCTGCCCCGGGGCTCGGGGCTCCCCGTCTGGGCGCTCGGGGTTCGCCTCGCCCTCGGCGAGGGGGCGGGGCCCTGGCGTGACGCCCTCCGCGCCCGCCTGGGCCTTCCCCGATGACGGCGACCCCCGCGCTCCGACGGATCCTGCTCCGGTGCCCGAACTGGCTCGGCGATACCGTCATGGCGACCCCGACGCTCCGGGCCCTCCGGCGGGGGTTCCCCGGGGCCGACCTCCTGCTGCTCGGGCCCTGGGCCGGCCAGCTCCTGGAGGGTGAGCCGCTCGCCGACCGCATCCTGCCGTGGGCGCCGGGGTGGGCCGAGCGGCTCCGCCAGATGCGGGCCCTCCGAGGGGAGGGGGTGGACCTGGCGCTGCTTCTCCCCAACTCCTTCAGCTCGGCCGTCGAGGCCTGGCTCACGGGGGCCCGCGTCCGGGTCGGGTACGCCGCCGACGGGCGCCGACTCCTCCTGACCCATCCCGTCCCGAGGCCCCGCGGGCCGGTCCATCAGGTGGAGGCCTACCTCCGCCTCCTCGGGCCGCTCGGTCTCGCGACCGAGGAGCGCGCCCCGCGCCTTCCGATCCGGCCCGAGCGCCAGGCCGAGGCCGACCGACTCCTGGCCGAGAGGGGCGTGGTGCCGGGGGAGCCGCTCGTCGGGATCCAGCTCGGCGCCGCCTTTGGCCCCTCCAAGCTCTGGCCGCTCGACGCCTACGCCCGGCTGGCCGAGCGCCTGCTGGACGACGGCCTCGCGGTCCTCTTCCTGGGGAGTCCCCGGGAGCGGCCGCTCTACGAGGCGATCCGCCGGGCGATGGCGAAGCCCCCGCTCTCCCTGGTGGGGGAGGACCGTCCGGCGCTCCTCCCCGCGCTCTGCTCGAGGCTCAGCGTCCTCGTGGGCGGGGACACCGGCCCGACCCAGGTGGCCGCGGCGAGCGGCGTCCCCGTGATCGCGCTCTTCGGCCCCACCGACCCCCGCCTCACGGCGCCGCTCGGGCCCGACCACGCCGTGCTCTGGAAGCCGCCGCCCTGCGCGCCCTGCTTCGCCCGCCGCTGCCCCATCGACCACCGCTGCCTGCGGGCGATCACCGTGGAGGAGGTCCGCCGCGCGGTCCACGAGCGCCTGGGGAGGCGGGGGTGAGCACCGTGCTCCACACCGAGGCCTCGCCCGGCTGGGGCGGGCAGGAGATCCGGACCCTCGCCGAGTGCCGGGGGCTCGTCGCGCGCGGGTGGCGCGTCCTGCTCGCCGGCCAACCCGGGGCCCGGATCCTCGCCCAGACCCGTCAGGAAGGGATCGAGGCGCGGCCGCTCCGGATGCGGGGGGCCGCGGATCCCGTGGCGCTCGTCCGGCTCGCCGCCCTCCTCGTCCGCGAGGGCGTGGAGCTGGTCCACACCCACAGCTCCATCGACGCCTGGCTCGGCGGGCTGGCCGGCCGGGCCCTGGGCCGCCCGGTGGTGAGGAGCCGCCACGTCTCGATCCCGGTCCGGCGGCGCTGGAACCCGGTCTACACGCTCCTGGCCGACCGGGTCATCGCGAGCGGGCGCGGCGTCGAGGCGGCCCTGCGCGCCGCCGGGGTCCCGGCCGAGCGGCTCGTCTCCGTGCCGGCCGGCGTCGACCTCGCCCGCTTCTCGCCCGCGGCGAGCGGCGAGACGGTGCGGAAGGAGCTGGGGCTCGGCTGGCCGACCATCGGGTGCGTCGCCTTCTTCCGCTCCTCGAAGGGCCACGCCGACCTCCTGGAGGCCTTCCGGGCGCTCCTCCCCCACTACCCCGACGCCCGGCTCCTCCTGGTCGGCGACGGGATCGGGCGGCCGACGCTGGAGACGGAGGTGGAGAGGCTCGGGCTCACGGCGCGGGTCCACTTCCTCGGCTTCCGGCGGGACGTCCCGGAGTGTCTGGCGGCCATGGACGTGGTCGTCCTCGCCTCGCTCCGCTCCGAGGGGATCCCGCAGGCCCTCCTGCAGGCGATGGCCATGGCGCGCCCCGTCGTGGCGACCGCCGCGGGAGGGATCGCCGAGGTCGTCGAGGACGGGGTCACCGGCCTCCTGGTCCCGCCGGGCGATCCCGGGCAACTGGCCGGCGCGATCCGGCGGGTCCTCGAGGAGCCCGACCCGAGCCGGGAGCGGGCCGAGCGGGGCCGGGCGCTCGTGCGCTCCCGCCACTCTTCCGAGGCGGTCCTCGACCGGGTGGAGGCCCTCTACCGGGCCCTCCTCCGGCCATGAGGCCGCTCCGGGTCCTCCAGCTCGCCGCCAACCGCTGGTGGACCGGGAGCGCCGACCCCGTCATCACCCTCGTCCGAGGGCTCCGGGAGCGCGGGCACCAGGTGCTCCTGGGGTGCATCCGCGGGGACCGCTTCGAGGCCAGGGCCCGGGCCGAAGGGCTCCCGCTGGTGGACGGGCTCTGGCTCGATCGCACCGCCCATCCTTTCCGGCTGGCCAGGGACCTCACCGCCCTCCGCCGACTCATCCGGACCGAGGGGATCGAGATCGTCCATACCCACCTCTCACATGACCACTGGCTGGCCGGGCTCGCCAGGGGCGGCGCGCCCGCGCGGCTGGTGAGGACCTTCCATCGGGCGGCCGCGGTCAAGGCCGACCCGCTGCACCGCTGGCTCTATCGCCGGACGGATGCCGCGATCGCCGTGGCCGAGCCGATCGAGCGGCGCCTCGTGGCGGTGTTCCCCGCGGACCGCCGCCACCGGATCGACGGGGCTGTGGACCTCGCGCGGTTCCCCCCCGGGCTCGATGGGCGGACGATCCGCGCGGCGCTCGGGCTTGGCGAGGCGCCGGTCGTGGGGACCGTCGGGCGGCTGGTCCCGGGGCGCGGCCACGACCGCTTGGTCGAGGCCTTCGCCCGCCTCCGCGGGCGCCTGCCGGCCGCCCGGCTCCTCATCGTCGGGAAGGGCGAGGGGCGACCGGCCCTCGAGGCGGAGATCCGACGGCTCGGGCTCGAGGGAGTCGCCCGCTTCGCGGGCTACCGGGAGGCGGACCTCGCGTCGGTCCTGGCGGCCATGGACTGCTTCGTCCAGCTCGGCGCCGGCTCCGAGGAGTCCTGCCGCGCGGCCCTGGAGGCCATGGCCGCGGGCCGCCCCGTGCTGGCGGCCCGCGTCGGCGCCCTCCCCGAGACGGTGGTGGACGGCGAGACCGGGTGGCTGGTGGAAGGGGGAGACCCCGAGGCGGTGGCGGCGCGCCTCGAGATGCTCCTCACGGACCCGGAGCGGGCCCGGCGGATGGGCGCCTCGGGGCGGCGGCGGGTCGAGACCGCCTTCACGCCCGCGCGGCAGGTGGCCCGCGTCGAGGCGATCTACCGCGGACTCCTCGGGGAGGGGCGGTGAAGCTCAGGATCCTCCATCTCATGAGCTGTCGGGGCTGGAGCTCCGACGCCTACTGGGCGGCGCGGATGGTGGTCGAGCAGCGGCGGCTCGGCCACGAGGTCGTCCTCGCGGTCAGGCACGGGACCAGGATCCTCCCGCAGCTCGCCGCGATGGGAGCGGGAGACCTCCTCCCCCTGCGCCTTGCCGGCGGCCTCGCCCCCGCCTCGGACCTCGGGGACCTCTTCGCCCTGCGAGCCCTCCTCCCCCGGTTCGACCTGGTCCACGTCCACCGCGGCAAGGAGCACTGGCTCGCCGCCCTGGCGCCCTCCCCGATCCCGATCGTCCGTACGCGGCACATCGTCGAGCCGATCCGCCCCCACCCCCTGAACCGCTGGCTCTACGCCAGGACCGCGCTCGTGGTGGCGGTGACGGAGGCGATCGGCGCCCACTACCGCGCCCTCGGGCTGCTCCCGCCCGGTCGGCTCGCCGTCCTGCACGGCGGGGTGGATGCCGAGGCGTTCCGCCCCGGCCTCGACGGCACGGCGGCCCGGCGGGTCCACGGGATCCCTGACGAGGCCCCGCTGGTCGGGGTGGTGGCGGGGCTGCGGCTGATGAAGGGCCACCGCGCCTTCCTGGAGGCGGCCGCCCGGCTCGCCGACCGGATCCCGGCCGCGCGCTTCCTCCTGATCGGGCAGGGGCCGGAGGAGGCGGCGATCCGAAGGGAGATCGCGCGCCTGGGCCTCGGGGACCGGGTGATCCTCGCCGGCCATGTGGAGTCCCTGCCTCCCGCGCTCTGCGCCCTTGACGTCGCCGTCTACCCGTCGCGGAGCTCCGAGGGGATGGGGCGGGCGCTCTTCGAGTACATGGCGGCGGGACGTCCCATCGTGGCGACCCGCGTGGGGGTCGCCCCGGAGATTCTCGTGGACGGCGAGAGCGCGCTCCTGATCCCTCCCGATTCGCCCGAGCCGCTGGCGGCGGCCATCGCCCGGGTCCTCGACGATCCGGCCCTGGCCCGCCGCCTCGGCCAGGCCGCCCGCCGGGCCGTCGAGGCGCGCTACGCCGGCCGCGAGGTGGCCCGTCGCCTCGTCGAGCTCTACGCGGGGGTGCTGGAGGGGCGCGGGTGAGGGTGGCCGTCGTCCGGCGGGAGTTCCGTTCGCACGGCGGGGCCGAGCGGGTGGCCGCCCGCGTCGTCGCCGAGCTCCGGAAGGCCGGGATCGAGGTCTCGGTGGTCGCCCACCGCTGGGAGGAGCTCCCGCCAGGGGTCGTGGTCCGCCGGGTCCCGCTCCCGCCGGTCCCGAAGCCGATTCAGCTCCTGCTCTTCGCCCTGCTGGCCCCACGGGTCGCCCGGGCCGCCGGCGACGTGGTTCACAGCTTCGATCGGATCATGGCCCAGGACATCTACCGGGCGGGGGAGGGGGTCCATCGGGAGTGGCTCGCCCGCCGCCGCCGCCACCTCCCCCGCCACGAGACCCTGCTCGACCCCCTGCGCCCGCTCCACCGGATCATCCTCGCCATCGAGCGGCGGATCTTCGAGAAGGGCGCCAGAATCCTGGTCGCCAACTCCCGGCAGGTCGCGGTCGAGATCCGCCGCCACTACCGTCCCACGGCCCCGATCGAGGTGACCCGGACCGGGGTGGACCTCGACGCCTTCCACCCGGAGCGGCGCCGGGCCCTCCGCGCGACGGCACGGGAGCGATTCGGCCTCGGCGACGAGACGGCCTTCCTCTTCATGGGGAGCGGGTTTCGGCGGAAGGGGCTCGGGCCGCTCCTGGTGGCGCTCACGGGGATCCAGGGGCCGTTCCGCCTCCTGGTGGTCGGGGCGGGGCGGGTCGGTCCCTACCGGCGCCTGGCAGCCGCAATGGGGGTGGCGGACCGGGTGAGCTTCCTCGGACTGCTCGACGAGCCGCTCCCGGCCTACGCCGCGGCCGACGCCTTCGTCCTCCCCTCGCTCTACGATCCGGCCGCCAACACCTGCCTGGAGGCGATGGCCACCGGCCTCCCGGTGGTCACCACCGCCGCCAACGGCTCGGCCGAGCTGATCGACTCCGGCCGGAGCGGCTGGGTCGTCGAGGAGCCGACGGACTTCCAGCGCCTCGCGGTCTGCCTAGCGACCCTCCTCAACCCGGAGCGCCGCGAGACGATGGGGGCGTGCGGCCGCCGGGCGGTCGAGGCCTACCCCTGGTCCCGCCACATGGAGGAGGTCCTCGCCGTCTACGCGCGACTCCGCTGAGCGCCCCTCGGCTCGCGGATTAGGTGGTCCGCTTCGGGCGCGGGCTTCGCCCGCCCAACTTTTGGGGGGGGAGGTATCGGAAGGGGGGCGGAGCCCCCCTCCGAGGTTTCAGACGAGCTGGCGGAGACGCTCCATCGTCTGGAGGTAGGGTTCCGGCGCCTGCCCCTCGGGCGAGAACGTGGGGTCGAAGAAGACCTCGCTCACCCCCAGGGCCCTGACCGCCCCGACATCCTCCCTGATCTGCTCGAGAGAGCCGCCGAAGATCCCCCGCTTCCCGCCCAGGGGCTCGGGCGTCACGTGGACGTTGGCCCGGACGACGACCTCGAGCCTCGCCGGGTCGCGCCCGGCCGCCTTCGCCATCTCCCGGAGCTGGGGGATCATCTGCCCCATCCCCTCGGCAGGGATCCCCACGGGGGTCCAGCCGTTGGCGAGCGTCGCAGCGCGCTTGAGGCCGGCGGGGGTGTAGGCGGCGAGGTAGATCGGCGGGTGGGGCTTCTGGACCGGCTTGGCGCCGATGATAGAGCGGGGCACCTGGTAGTAGGTGCCGCGGTGTTCGACGGGATCGGTCGTCCAGATCGCCTTGAGCACCTGGAGGAACTCGTCCGCCCGCCGGCCGCGCTCCCCCATGGAGGTCCCGACCGCGTCGAACTCGTCCTTGGCCCAGCCGAGCCCGAGCCCCACGCGCAGCCGTCCGCCCGAGAGGATGTCCAGCGTGGTGAGCCGTCGGGCGAGCATCAGGGGGTGGTAGTACGGGAGGACCAGGACGTTCGTCCCAAGCCCGATCCGGCCCGTCTGCGCCGCGGCGTAGGTCAACGTCTCGAGGGGGTCCAGGGCCACCTTGAAGGCCTCCGGCCAGACGCCGTCCGGCCTGCCCACATAGGGGGTCTGGGGCTTGACGGGGAAGAGGAGCCGTTCCGTGACCCAGAGGGTGTCGTAGCCGAGCGCCTCGGCCCGCCGAGCGGCCTCCGCGATGAGCCGAGGACCGGCCGCGGGCCCGAGGTTGGGAAGGGTGAACCCTACGCGCATCCAGTGCCTCCTTTTCTAGGCCCGGAGTTTACACGGGCATGCGGCGGTGGGTCGGTGCCACGACGATCTCGCTCAGCACCCGGGCGACCCCGGGGACCCTGCCGGCGATCTCCTGCGCGACCTGGCGCTGCTCCTCCTGTTCGACCAACCCGCCGAGCGAGAGCACGCCGTCCTTCGAGGTCAGGTGGAGCTGGAGGGGGCGGGTGATCGGATTCAGCATGAGCGCGGCCTTCACCTGGGCCACCAGGGCGAGGTCGGCGAGCTCCCGCCGCGACTCCTCGGAGGGGTGAAAGCTGGGGTCCTGGAGGGCCCCCTGAACGAGCCGGGCGGCCTTTTCGGGGCTCAGTCGCTGGGTGTTGAGCAGGAGGTCGTAGAGGAGGGGATCTTCCCAGTCCACGTGGTAGAGAAACCGGATCCGAGCCGCCTGCTCGCGGTCGGCCTGCCGCACGAGGGCGAGTGCCGCGTCCCGGCCGAGGCCCTGCTGATGGGCCACCCGCTCAGCCCGGACACCGTCGGGCGCGGTGATCCGCACCCGCAGAACGTGGCTGATCCCGCCCAGGAGGAACGCGGCCCCCCGTCCCGAGAGGATGACGTTGTCCCGCGCGGCCATCGCGAAGAGGATGGCCTCCACGGAGGCCAGGTAGTGGCGCTTGGTGTCGGCGAGCCGCTCCCACAGGGTAGGCCTCTCCTCGGTGACATGCGCCAGCTCCATGACGCCCTCACCGAATCGCTCCGCGGCCTTGGCGATGATCTCCCGATCGGCGAACTCGTAGGCGAGGCTCCGGGCGAGGACGCGCCCGATCTCGCCCCCCAGGCTTCCGAGGGTCTCCGAAATGGCCACGACACCCATCGCCCACCTCCTGCCGGCCCCCCCGGCCGGCTCTGTGGCGTGTCGCACCCGGGGCGACCGCTCCGGGACCTACCGCGGCCCGCGACCCTCGAGACACGAAAGCCCCCGCCGGCCATCTCCGTGGTCAGCGAGGGCGCCAAGCTGTCTCGCAGCGGCCGGATCGCCGGCCTGAGGGAAGTTTAGGCCGGATCGGGGGGGCTGTCAAGGGTGTCCAGGCGAAGTGCTGTTGGTCTATAAAAATGTCCTCCCGTAACTGTTCAGTGAGAATGTCCTCCTATGGAGACATGGGAGACCCTCACGATGAGCCG
>Ga0137796_10000441_pt1 | contig 26129 bp, 21 predicted proteins | sample OV2TP3_FD_97704 | JGI IMG/M metagenome (GOLD analysis project Ga0137796, IMG submission 97704) | reverse complement strand
GCGCGCAGGCGCGCACCAAACCGATTCAAAGCCTTCAGCAGGTCGCCGCTTGATCAACCCGTCGTACACAAGATTTGACGATAGCTCCCTTGTTCAGGTGCTGGATGACTTTGCGGTCGCCTTTCATGCCGCCAGTGTAGCGGCTCTAGGCGGAAGCACCCGAGAGAGTGATTCGCGGCTCCGAACGGGACTCGATCAGGATCTCCTTCGCCGCCGCCTTGCACTTGCCGCAGCCTGAGCCCACGCCGAGGCAGTGCTCGAGATCACGCATCGAGCGCGCGCCTTCGCGCGCGCAGGCGCGGATTTCGCGTTCGGTGATGCCGTTGCAGATGCAGATATACATGGCTCAACAATGGAAACAATTATCATTTAAATCATTGGAAAAGCGCAACTTGCGAGCGCCCACTCGCATATAACGCATTGTTTGTACTTGATTCTGGTATTGACTAACAAGATGCGAATAATTATTGTTTGCAAATGGGGGAACAAAAAACCGAAGTCACTGCGCCGTCACCGAACCAGCCCAGGCGCGTCTCCAGCGAGGCGCTGCTCGGGCAGAGGAAGGAGCTGGTGATCGTGCACAACGGGCGCGAGTACCGCCTGCGGCTCACCCAGAACGGGAAGCTGATTCTCACCGCGTAGCAGACGGACCGGGCGGGAGCCTCCCAGCCCGGCCCAGTTGTTCTTTCGCAAGCCAGCAAGCGGCTTCGCGCCGCGCGCCAGCCAGCGCTTTTTTCAAGGAGCCTGGCATGGACGCACCGAACCCGGAAGCCGACCGCCCCGAGACGCTCGCGGCGGCGCTGATCTACCTGATGACCCACTACGCGCGCACGGGCTGCCCGCGCCTCGCGCTGTGCGTGTCGCGGCACATGCAGTGCCTCGCGACGCATCCCGAGGCCGCGCCGGTAGTGCGCGACATCTGCTCCGCGCTGCACGGCGCCTGGAGCGAAGCCGCGGAGCCGCACGAAGCGCGCGGCAGCGTGCACTGATGCGCGCCGTCTGGATGGTTGTCGCTGCGCTGGCTGCATCGCCTGCGCTCGCCCAACAGGCCGAGCAGCAGCTCCCCGAAGTCAAGGTGCGCGCCGCGCCCGTGGAGGAAAGTCCCACGGGCCCGGACCAGGGCTACCGCCCCGGGCGCAGCGCCACCGCGACCAAGACCGACACGCCGCTGCACGAGGCCGCGCAGTCGCTGCTTGCCGCGCTCGCGGTGATATTCACGGGGCACGGCGTCGCTGCACTGCAGGAGGCTGGCGCGCTCGGCACGACCGCGCTCGGCTTCGAGCCGCTGCCGCTGCTGGGCATCTACCCGAGCGGCGAGGCGCTCGGGGCGCAGCTCGCGGCGCTGGCGCTCGTCGCCGCCGGAGCGTGGTCCGCCCGGCGGGCGGCGGCTGCGGTATGATTCCCGCCGCGAAATCTCGTCAACGCTTTTCCGGAGGAGGTCGACAATGAGAATCAAGGCACTGGCGCTCGCGCTCGGCGCGCTCGCCGCCGCGCCCGTCGCGGCACAGCAGGTGACGTTCATGACCGGGCCGCAGGGCGGCTCGTGGATCCCGCTCGGCGGGGCGCTGAAGGGCATGTGGGAGAAGCACGTCCCCGGCCTGCAGATCCAGCAGACGCCCGGCGCGGGCATCTCCAACGTGCGCGGCGTCGACGAGGGCAAGGCGCACATCGGGCTGGCCAACTCGAGCACCACGGTGGACGGCATCGAAGGCCGGCCGCCCTACCCCAAGAAGGTCACCAAGGTCTGCCAGCTGGCGAACCTCTACCCGCAGTACTTCCAGGTGGTGGCGCTGCAGAGCGCCAACGTCAACTCGCTCAAGGACCTCAAGGGCAAGTCGCTCACCACGCAGGCCAAAGGCAACACCGGCGAGCTGCTCACGGCGCTGGTGCTGAAGATGAACGGCTTGTCGTACGACACGCTCTCCAAGGTCAACTTCAACAGCTACACCGAGTCGGTCGGGCTCATGAAGGATGGCCATGCGCAGGTGTTCACGCTCGGCACCACGGCGCCCGCCTCCGCAGTCATGGACCTGGCGAGCGCGCGCGACATCCGGCTGGTGCCGGTGGACGACGGCATCATGGGGCAGTTGAAGAAGATGAACCCGGGCTACAACAAGCTCACCCTCAAGGCGGGCACCTACCCCAAGCAGGACAAGGACGTGCCGGTGATCGGCTACTCCACCCACCTGGTGGTGGCCTGCGACCTGCCCGAGGCGACCGTCTACGGCATGGCGAAGACCATGGCGGGCAACGTCGACTCGATGGCCGCAGTGGTAAAGGCGATCAGCGGCATCACGCCCAAGGACATGGCGCTCGACATCGGCGTGCCGTTCCACAAGGGCGCGGTGAAGTTCTACAGGGAAGCGGGCGCGATGTAGGGCCGGCCGCGTGAGGCTCGGACACGGGCGGCCCGGCCGCCCGTTTTTTTGAGCGGGAGGGGGAGATCTTGCTGCGCAGGGTCGTGCTCGGCATCGCGGTCGCGATGTCGCTGTACCACATGTACGTCGCGGGCTTCGGGCCGCCCGAGGCGATGATCTTCCGCGGCACGCACCTGCTGTTCGCGCTCACCCTCGTGTTTCTCCTCTACCCCACCCGGCGCGGCGGCGGCTGGGGCTGGCGGCTGCTGGACGCCGTGCTGCTCTTGGCCGGGTGGAGCTTCGTGCTCCACATCTTCCTCAACTACGAGTACTTCACCAACCGCATCATCTACATCGACGAGCTGACGCTCTCCGACCGGGTCCATGCCGTCCTCGCCGTGCTGGTGGTGCTGGAGGCGACGCGGCGCGTGATCGGCTGGGCGCTGCCGCTCACCGCGATCTGCTTCCTCGTCTACGCGGTCGGCTTCACCAACGTCACGATGCAGGCGCTGATGGAGCAGGTGTACCTGTCGCTGGAGGGCATCTTCGGCTCCACGCTCGGCGTCTCGGCCTCCTACGTGATGCTGTTCGTGCTCTTCGGCGCGTTCATGGAGAAGAGCGGCACGGGGCAGCTCTTCATGGACTTCGCGATGTCGATCACCGGGCACACCGCGGGCGGCCCCGGCAAGGTCGCCGTGGTGTCCTCGAGCCTCTTCGGCACCGTGTCGGGCAGCGCCGTGGCCAACGTCATGGTGGACGGGCCGATCACGATCCCCCTCATGAAGCGCACCGGGTTCCGGCCGCCCTTCGCCGCGGCGGTGGAGTCGGTCGCCTCCACCGGCGGCCAGCTCATGCCGCCGATCATGGGGGCAGCCGCGTTCGTGATGGCCGAGTTCCTCGCCGTGCCCTACATCCAGATCGCGGTCTGGGCGGTGTTTCCGGCGTTCCTCTACTACCTTGCGGTGTTCTCGGCGGTGCACTTCGAGGCGCGGCGCTACAAGCTCGCCGGCGTGCCGAGGTCGGAGCTGCCGGCCTTCGGCGCGGTGATGCTGGCGCGCGGCCACCTCTTCGTGCCGATCTTGGTGGTGCTGTTCGGCCTCATGGCGGGCTACTCGGCGCCCCTGTGCGCGCTGTGGGGCGCGCTCGCCTGCCTGCCGCTCGCGCTGCTGCGCAAGGCAACGCGCGCCGGCATCGGCTGGCGCACGGTACTCGAGGCGCTCGAGGAGGGCGCGAAGAACGCGCTCGCGGTGGCGATGGCCTGCGCCTGCGCCGGCATCGTCATCGGCGCCGTCACCATCACGGGCCTGGGCATCGTCTTCACGCAGATGGTGGTGGCCCTCGCGCAGGACCAGCTGGTGCTCGCGCTGATCCTCACAGCACTTGCCGGCATCATTCTCGGCATGGGCATGCCGACGACGCCGGCCTACATCATGATGGTCGCGCTGCTCGTGCCCGCGGTCGTCAAGCTCGCGGTCGCGGGCTGCCCGGAGCCCGTCACCGCGGCCTGCAAGGCGGCCGCGACGCCGGCCGCGCACATGTTCGCGTTCTACTTCGCGATCCTCTCGGCGATCACGCCGCCGGTGGCGCTCGCGGTGTTCGCTGCGGCAAGCCTCGCGAAGGCCAACATGTGGGCCTCGGGCTTTGCCGCGATGCGCGCCGCCGCCCCGGCCTACATCGTGCCGTTCATGTTCGTCTACGAGCCGATGCTGCTGCTGATCGTCTCCGACTGGAGCAGCCAGTGGTTCAGCCTGGTGCTGGCGGTGATCTCGGCCTCGATCGGCGTCGTCTGCCTCGCGGGAAGCCTCTTCGGCTGGCTCTTCACGCTCGCCCTGCCCTGGCAGCGGGTGCTGCTGTTCGGCGCCGCGCTCTCGCTCATCAAGCCGGGCCTCGCCACGGATGCGATCGGCCTCGGGCTCCTCGTCATCGTCGCCGGCGCGCAGCTCGTCGCGCTGCGCCGCGCCTCGGAGGCTCCCGGGCACTAGCGGTCCTCCAGCCGGCGCGTCTCGCCGCGCTCCTCGCGGTACTCGCCCTCGATCACCACGGACTCGCCGGCCGCGGCGCGCCGGCGCAACCCGCGCGCGCGCCACCACAGCCAGGCGCCGATCACGATGGCGAACGCCGCCGCGAGCGCAAGGACGATCGACGCCCAGATGACCGCGGCGACCGCCAGCGCGAGGCCCACCAGCAGCCCGAGCGTGCGCTCGAGGAAGCGCCGCATCAGGCCGGCGCGGCCTCCGCGCGATCGAAGTCGATCTCGACCTTGGCGCCGTTCGGGTCGTGGAAGAACAGCTGCCAGGTGCCCGCGCCGACCTGCTTGCGCAGCTCGTAGGGCAGCTTCCTGCGCTGCAGCTTCGCCACCGTCCCGGCGAGGTCCTGCCCGGTGAACGCCATGTGGTCGATGACGCCCTTCACCAGGTCCTTTTTCGGCTTGCCGGCGACGACGTGCAGGATGGGGTCGCGCCCGCGACCGCCCTCGGCGTAGAGCCAGGCGCCGGGAAAGGTGAACGGCGGCCGCGCCCCGGGCGCGAGGTCGAGGAACTCGCGGTAGAAGGCGAGCGTCGACTCGAGATCATCGGTGAGGATGGTGAAATGGTTCATCCCGGAGACGGGCATCGCGCCTCCTAGGCCTTGGCGGCCGCCGAGGCCTGCCGGGTCTTGTCGAGCACCGTCATCGCCGTGGCGATGAAGCCCCCGACGTCGCTCGCGCTCGCCGGGATGATGAGCGTGTTGTTCGTCTTGGCGAGATTGGCGAAGGCTTCCACGTACTGCGTCGCCACCTTGAGGTTGGCCGCGTCCATGCCGCCCTTGTCGGAGATGGCCTCGGCGACCGCGCGCACCCCTGCGGCATTGGCTTCCGCGATCAGGCGGATCGCGGTGGCCTCCCCCTGCGCCTTGTTGATCGCCGCCTGCTTCTCGCCCTCGGACTCGAGGATCGCCGACTGGCGCTCGCCGTCGGCGAGGTTGATCTGCTCCTGGCGCTGGCCCTCGGACTTGGCGATCAGCGCGCGCTTCTCGCGCTCGGCGGTGATCTGCTGCTGCATGGCGCGCAGGATCGACTCCGGGGGGGTGATGCTCTTGATCTCGTAGCGCAGCACCTTGATGCCCCAGCTGCGCCCCGCCTCGTCGAGCACGCTCACGATCTGGCGGTTGATCTCCTCGCGCGACTCGAAGCTCTTGTCGAGCTCCATCTTGCCGATCTCGCTGCGCAGCGTGGTCTGCGCGAGCTGGGTGATCGCCGCGATGTAGTTGGCCGAGCCGTAGGAGGCGAGCCGCGGGTCGGTGACCTGGAAGTAGAGGATGCCGTCCACCGCGAGCTGGGTGTTGTCCTTGGTGATGCAGACCTGCTCGGGCACGTCGAGCGGCACCTCCTTCAGCGAGTGCTGGTAGGCGACGCGGTCGAGGAACGGGATGATCAGGTTCAGTCCGGGCTCCAGCGTGGCGTGGAAGCGCCCCAGGCGCTCGACCACGAAGGCGCTCTGCTGCGGCACGATGCGCACGCCCTCGATGACGAACACCACCACCACGGCGAGGAAGAAGATGAGCACCGCGTACTTCTCGGTGGCGGGAAAGAAGGCGGAGGCGATGGCCACCGCGACCGCGATGAGGAGCTTGGAGAACATGTGGACCTCCCTGTTGCCGAGACCTCAGCCCGGGCGCCGTGCGCTCACGCGCAGCGTGTTCCCGGCGCTCGAAATGACGTAGACCGTGGCCCCGGTCTCGGGCGCGGCATCGCCCTCCACCACCGCGTCCCACAGCGCGCCGCGGTAGCGCACGCGCGCCAGCCGCGCCGCCTGGTCCACCCAGGACTCGAAATTCGCCGGCTGGCCGGCGTCCACCGGCGCCATGACCTGCCCGGCGTTGCGCGCGCGCCAGGCGTGCACCCAGTAGCAGCCGGCCCCCGCCATCGCGGCCGCGACCAGGCTCTGCACGGTGAACTCCTGGCCGAGCCAGGCGGCGAGCGCGGCGCCGAACGACGCGACGCCGAGCACCAGCAGGTAGAAGGTGCCGGTGAGCAGCTCCGCGATCACCAGCGACAGCCCGATGATCGCCCAGGCGAGGTATTCCTCCACGGCCCTAATTTGGCACGCGGCGGGGCGTTGCGCAACCGCGCAGGTAGAATTCCCGCCCCATGAAGCGGCCGCTCGAGGGCGTCACGGTGGTGGGGCTCGAGCAGGTCATCGCGGGGCCGTTCTGCACGCGCCAGCTCGCCGAGCTCGGCGCGCGCGTCATCAAGATCGAGCGCCCGGGGCCGGGGGACGCCTCGCGCGACATGGACCGCACCGTCAAGGGGCTGTCCTCCCACTTCGTCTGGGTCAACCGCTCCAAGGAGAGCCTCGCGCTCGACGTCAAGCACCCCGCGGCGAGACCGATCCTCGATGCGCTGCTGGCGCGCGCCGACGTCTTCGTGCAGAACCTCGCGCCCGGCGCCGCCGAGCGGCTCGGCTTGGGCGCGGCCGAGCTCCGGGCGAAACACCCGAGGCTCATCTGGTGCGGCATCTCGGGCTACGGCCCGGCAGGCCCCTACGCGGGCAAGCGCGCCTACGACCTGCTGGTGCAGTGCGAGGCGGGATTGCTCTCGGTGACCGGCACGCCGGAGTCCCCCTCCAAGGCCGGCATCCCCGTCGCCGACATCGCCGCCGGCATGTACGCGATGTCGGCGATCCTCGCGGCGCTGCTGCGGCGGGAACGCGAGGGCGTCGGCGCGACGCTCGACATCACGATGTTCGAGGCGCTCGGCGAGTGGATGGGGTTTCCGGCCAACTTCACGCGCTACGGGGGAGAGCCGCCGCCGCGCTCGGGGGCCTATCACGCCACGATCGTGCCCTACGGCCCGTTCCGCGCGGGCGACGGCGGCACGGTGTTCCTCTCGATCCAGAACGAGCGCGAGTTCGCGCGCTTCTGCGACGAGGTGCTCGCGAATCCGGGGTTGAAGTCCGACCCGAGATTTTCCAGTGCGCCGGCGAGGGTGGAGAACCGCGACGCGATGCACGCGGAAATCGGGCGGGTGTTCGAGGGACTGTCCTCGACCGAGGTGATCTCCAGGCTGGAAAAGGCGGGCATCGCCAACGCACGCTTGAACACGATGCAGGAGTTCTGGGACCACCCGCAGCTCGCGGCGCGCGGGCGCTGGGCGCGGATCGGCTCGCCCGCCGGCGAGCTGCAGGCGCTCAAGCCCCCGCTCAACCTCGACGGCTTCGAGCCGCGCATGGAAGCGCTGCCGGGGCTCGGGGAGCACACGCGCGCGATACTCGCCGAGCTCGGCTTCTCCGGCGGGGAGATCGAGCGCCTGGCCGCGCAGGGCGCGATCTAGCCAAGCGGCCTGCCCGCGCGCAGGGCAACCCAACCCTTCGCCACGCGGTAGACGTACCAGATCGCCGCGACGAGCAGGATCAGCATCCCGACCAGGACAATCAGCGTCACGACCCCGAGCACGCTCCAGGCGAGCGTCCACCAGAACGTGCGGATCTGCCAGCGGACGTGCGACTCGAGCCAGGTCCCGGCCGCCTCGTCGCGGCTCAGGTAGTCGATCACCACGCCGGCGACCATCGTAATGCCGGTGAGCAGCGCGGCCGCCTGGAGCACGTAGACGAGCGTCACCATCTCGCGCAGCCGCGCCTGCGGATCGGGAGCCGCCGTGGGCTGCGGAGCCGTGCTGGCGCCGGGCCGCGCCACCGGGCTCGCTCCGGCCCGCGTGCCGAGCACGTACACGAGCATCCCGATCCCGCCGCCCGCTCCGAGCAGGCCGAGCGCGAGCGCGCCCCCGATCGCGGCGAACATGCGGCCGGTGAAATCGGGCGCGACCGCGATCACGCGCGGCTCGAAGCTCCCCTCGACCCGCAGGACATGGCGCCCCGGCACCTCGGCCACGAAGCGGCCCACCTCGCGGCGCGCGATGTCGCCCTCATCCCAGGTCTGCTGCCCGGCCGGCTCGAGCTCGAGGCGCCGCCCGTCGGGCGCGAGAATGGTGAAGCTCGCGCCTCCCGGGAATTCCGGCTCCGCGCGGTAGGTGCGGTCGCCCAATACCGTGCGGTGCTCGTGCCAGACGATCTGCGTGCCGGCTTCGCCCACCTCGACCACGCCCTCGCCGGGCACGGCAAAGCGCGCGCTCGCGCCGAGCGAGGCGACGAACCAGGCCGCGAGCGCGACCGCGCCGCCGATGCCGGCGAGCGCTACGGCGCCCGCCGCGACGTACCAGCCCGTGCCGGCGGCGCGCGCGCTCAATTGAACTTCAGGACGTTGCCTTCCTTGTCGGTGAACTTCTGCACCACGATGATGATGAAGTCGACGAGCGCCCAGATTCCCAGCCCGCCGAGCGTGACGAGCTGCAGGATGCCGGTGCCGATCTTGCCTACGTAGAACCTGTGCACCCCGAGAACGCCGAGGAAGAAGCACAGGAGCAGCGCCACCGTGTTGCTCTTGTCGCTGGTTCCGCCTGCCATGGGACCCCCCTTCAGGTCGCGCGGCGAGCCGCCGCGGGGCCCAGTTTAGGCCAAACGGGCCGCCGGCGAGGGGCCGATCCTCAGGGCTTCTTGCTCGCCTCGATGCCCGCGGCGCGCGTCAGCTCGCGGTGGATGCGGGCCACGCGCTCGACCTCGCCCTTGGCGGCGAAGCGCTCGTAGAAGCCCTCCTCGCGGAACTGCTTCGCCAGCTCGCCCCACGGGGCGAGGCGCTGCGTCCAGCGCTGCTCGCGCCCCTCCTCGCGCTCGCCGTCCTCGCGCACGAGGTCGGCGCAGACGCGGATCAGCGCCTTGATGGTCACGGGCTTGGTGACCATGTAGCCGTCCTTGCCCCAGACCGAGTCGCCAAAGGCGGCGCGCGCCGCGCGCAGGAAGTCGCGCGTCATGCCGTAGTAGCGCGGCACTTCCTTGGAGCTGCCGCCCGCAAGCTGGATCGAGCGCCACTTGCCGCGCACCCAGCGGTGCAGCTCGTTGAAGAGCTCGGCCTGCAGCACCCACTTGTCGCGCTGGCTGCGCCCGCCCAGGCGGTTGATGCGGTAGCGCAGCGGGCTGTCGCCGTCCAGGTACAGGCGCTCGACCAGGCGCGCGGCGAACTTGCGGTCCGGCGCCGCCCACGAGACGCGCTCGTAGAGGTCGATGAGGTGGCTCTTGTTGATGCGCGTAGGCGTCGAATTGATGATGACGAACATCTCGGCCGCGAAGTCCTCGCTCCTGCCGTCGAAGATGACGCAGGGCACGTTGATGGTGGCCGCGTCTCCCGGGCGCTCCTGCATGTAGAAGTGCAGCGCGGCGAGCCGGTGCTGCCCGTCGATGATGAGGAACTTGGAGGCGGGCTCCGCGAGGTGCCCCGAGCCGTCGCCGTTGGCGCGGAACTGCAGCTTCTCGTGCGTGTAGAGCAGCACCGTCCCGGGGATCGCGGGCTGGGTCACCGCGGTCTCGTAGAAGTTGGTGAGCTGGCGCACCTTGGCGCGCGAAAGCGCGCGCTGGAAGGCGTGGTCGGTGCGCTCGATGCGCGCGATGAACTGCGCGATGTCGTCGTCCTGCGCCACGCGCGAGGCGGCGATCTCCTCGCCCTCGCCGTAGAAGCGGCTGATGAAGCGCACGCGCGCCAGCAGGTCCTTCGCCCGGTAGCTGACGAAGTAGAAGATGCCGTCCTTCTGCCGGATCTGGGTTGCGTGCATGGCCTTTGCCGGGGCTTTCAGCGGCGCGCCCCCGGGGGGCGCGCCGGGGCGAATTATGCCCGATTCAGCCGCGACAGGCCGGGAGCAGCAGCGCCTGCAGAACCTCCGCCCGGCTGCGGCTTTGGACGAAAGCGACCACTCCGGAATCGGCCGCCGCAGCCCTTGGGAGCAGCGGCACCGTACGGCGTCCCGCGATCGAAGGCCTGCCCCCGAATTCGAGCGGCCCGACCCAGTCGAAGACCACGAAATCGTGGGCCAGGGTCTCGCCGCGGTTCTCGCCTGCGCGTACCTGCGAGCTGAGCCGGTTGGCGTACGCCCCTACATAGAGGGCGGCATCAGCCCGCTGCGCGGCTTCGGGCACCTCGGCCGCGTACTCCAGCTCGAAAGCGTGCTTGCGACCCGCAATCAGCGCGAGGGTAATCCGCGCCCTCGCCGGCCGGGCATTGATCCCGGCCACGGCCTCGTCGAAGGCGCCCGAGCCCCAGCGCCGGAAATCCCGCCCCTGCAGCACCACCTGGGGCGTGTAGACGATCGCCGAGCGGGTGAGCTGGGCGAGCTTGCGCTGGCGGCTCGAGAACCGCGCCTGCGCATAGGGATCCTTCCAGCCGAGGTAGTCCCAGTAGTCGACGTGCAGGGCGATCGGCACCACCCGGTCCGGGCCGTAGCCCCGCGCGCCGAGCGAGGCGAGCCACCGGTCGGCCGGGGGGCAGGAGTTGCAGCCTTCCGACGTGTAGAGCTCTACCAGCGCCGTCGTATGGGCGGGAGAGGTCGCGGTGCAGGTCATGGCCTGCGCGGGGACGGCGAGGGCTGCGGCAGCAAGGCAGGCGATCCAGCGCATGCCCTCGGTCGAAACAGCCATGGCCCGGCTTACGCCCGGCTCGATAATGGCCGCCCCCGATGCGGCTTTCCGTCCTCGACCAGTCCCCGGGCGTCTCCGGCCATACGCCGGCGCAGGCCATCGCCGAAACCCTGGCGCTCGCGCGGCGCGCGGAGGCGCTCGGCTACCACCGCTACTGGCTCGCCGAGCACCACGCCATCGCGGCGCTCGCCGACCCCTGCCCGGAGGTGCTGCTCGCGCGGCTCGGGGCCGAGACGCAGCGCATGCGCGTAGGCACGGGCGGGGTGCTGCTGCCCTACTACAGCGCCTTCCGGGTGGCGGAGACCTTCCGCATGCTCGAGGCCCTCTATCCCGGGCGGGTGGACCTGGGGATCGGGCGGGCCCCGGGGGGCGATGCACGCACCGCACGGGCGGTAGGCGGTGGGCGCTTCCCCGAGGCGGACGACTTCCCGCAGCGGGTCTGGGAGCTGGTGGGACACCTCGACGGGACCCTTCCCGAGGACCATCCGAACGCGCAGGTGCGGGTGCAGCCGGGGGGCGCCACGGCGCCCGAGGTGTGGCTGCTGGGGTCCTCCGACTACAGCGGCGTGCTGGCCTCGCAGCTCGGCCTGCGCTTCGCCTTTGCACACTTCATCAACGCGCATGGAGGCGACGCGGTGACACGCTTCTACAAGGACCGCTTCCAGCGCTCGGCGCGCGAGGCCTCGCCCCACGCGATCCTGTGCTGCCTCGTGATCTGCGGCGAGTCGGATGCCGAGGCCGAGCGGCTGGCGCAGGTCGTCGACCTGCGGCGGCTGCAGATGGCCTACAACCTCGATACGCCGATCCCCACGCTCGCCGAGGCCGAGGCGAGGAGCTACACCGAGATCGAGCGCCAGCACATCGCCGGGCAGCGGGCGCGGTGCGTGGTCGGCGGACCCGCGCGGTGCAAGGCGCGGCTGACCGAGCTCGCGGCGCAGTACTCGGCCGACGAGCTGATGGTGCTGACGATCACCGGGGACTACGGCTCCCGGCTTGCCTCCTACGAGCGGCTCGCCGAAGCCTTCAGCGCTTCTCCAGCAGCTTGACGAGCTCCGCGTGCCCGCGCCCGCGCGCGAGGTCGAGCGGCGTTCTCCCCTCGCGGTTCTTTTCCGCCGCGTCCAGCCCCAGGGAGAGGAACAGGCGCAGCAGCTCCTCGTGCCCCCCGTCCGCGGCCGCGTGCAGCACGCCGTTGCCGTTGAGCGCCTTCACCTTCGCATCCGCGCCGCGCTCGAGGAGCTTTCTCGCCGTCTCGGCGTTGCCCGAGAGCACCGCCCAGAAGAGCGGCGACTCGCCGTCGTCGTTCCTCACCACGGGATCCGCGCCGGCGAGCAGCAGCAGCTCCGCGTACCACGGGTCGGCGTGCAGCGCCGCGAGGTGCAGCGCGGTTTCGCTGTTCGAGGAGCGCGCGGCGAGATCGGCTTTGGCTTTCACGAGCAGCGCCGCCAGCTCCTTCATGCCCTTGTCGATCGCGCGGTGCAGCGGCGTCTCGCGCTCGGCGTTGCGCGCGTTCAGGTTGACGCCGCCGCGCGCGACGATGCCCTCGGCGACCAGCGGCTTGCCGGATTCGATGGCGTCGAAGAGGCGCTCCTCGGGGGTCTGAGCGGAGGCGGCGCCGGACAACAAGATCAATGCAAGGACCAAGCTTCGCACGCGGCGATTCTAGCGGCGCGCCCCAAGTGGCCCCGAGCACGTGACATTCTTCACGTTCAAGGGGTAACCTCTCGTCCGAGACGTGCGATCCGGGGGGGATTGCATGGAACCGGAAATCACCACCAAGCACCTGCAGGGCATCAGCGACCTGACGCTGGTCGCGCCGATCAAGCGGGGACTCGTCGAGGTCCTGGCCACCTGCACCCACGAGAGCCGCCTGCGGGCGGTGCTCAAGACGCTGCATCTGCTGCGGCAGACCTCGCGCGAGTACTCGCTGGTGCGGCCGTTCTCGGACAGCACCGACCGGATCCGCACCATCACCGATCTGCGCATGGCGATCCTGGAGCCGCCGCTGCAGCAGGAGCCGCCGCTGCAGCAGCGGACGTTGATGCTCTCGGTCACGTTCGACCAGCCGTGGGAGCCGTACCTGCGGGTCATCTGGCGCGACGTCGGCAAGCAGCTCGACCTGATCTTCTGCAACTGCGAGGGCTATCCGATCTCCTTCAGGAGCAGCTTCGCCGAGTACGGCGGGTGGGTCCGCAGCGCCCGGACCAACACCAAGTTTTTCTACAAGACGAGCGCGCTCACTTTCGACGACGCGCAGTACCTGAGGCAGACGGAGCGGCTGCTGCGCGAGGCGCCGGCATCCGACCTCGGCGCCGCGGGCTTGATTGCGACGGACCCGGGGGAGACGGCGATGCAGACCGCACTGCGGTACGCGCCTCACACCCTCAGGCAGGGAATGCAGGCACTCTCGGTGCTGTACCGGCTCGTCGAGCTGTACCCGGCGAGCGGGCCCGACGGCGAGATCCTCCTGCGCGCGGCGCACGAGCTGCTGCGAGAACTGAAACTGTTTACCGCACGGGACTTGGGGCCAGCCGTGGAAACGCGGTTCGCGGCGCAGCTCGCCTGGTTCAGAGGGCAGCCGGCGGCGACGGCCGCCCCTGTTACGCCTGCCCTTCGCGATACCCGCGGGGTGCAGGGCGGCATCCTCACCCCATATCCCCGCATCACGCATGGCTGCATGCTGCTGCTCAGCGCCGCCGACCCGGCGGCGGCGGCCGGCTTTCTCGCAGCCCTTGCACCCAAAGTCAGCGTGCAAGGAGAACCCAAGCCCAAGGGCGACATCTATTTCAACATCGCGTTCACGCCCGAGGGGCTGCGCGCGCTCGGTCTGACCGAGGGGCAGCTGGCGGCGTTTCCGCACGATTTTCGCGAGGGCATGCAGGAGCGTGCCGGGCTGATCGGCGACGTGCGCGGCAACCATCCGCTCCACTGGGCCCTGCCGGAGCGCAATTGGCCGTCCGGCCATGCCTGGAATGGCGCACGGGTGCGGCTGGAGACCGTGCACATGGTCGTGCACATGTACCTCGAGAGTGACGAGCCCGGCCACGCGCTCATCGAGCCGTTATGCCAAGCGGCGGAGTCGCTGATGACAGGGCACGAGAGGATGCAGCTGCTCTCGGTGCAGGAGATGCGTCGCTATACCACCGATCGCCCCAAGGAAGATACGACCCTGGAGCACTTCGGGTTCGCAGACGACATCAGCCAGCCGGTGGTCGGCGAGCGTCCACCGGGCAAGGCGTGGAGCAACAGGGTCGGCCCGGGCGAGCTGCTGCTCGGCTACGAGAACGACCGCGGCGACGCGCCGGAGCCGAACGCGCTGCTCGCCGACGGCAGCTTCCTGGTGGTGCGCAAGCTGCGCCAGGACGTCGCCGCCCTGAACGCGGCGATCCAGGCATCCGGGATCGCTTCCGACGAGCTGAAGGCGAGGATGATGGGACGCACGGTCGACGGCGATCCGCTGGCGTCTCCAGGTTCCGGCAATGCCTTCGACTACGGGGACGGCAAGGACGCCAGCCGTTGCCCGTTTGCGGCCCACATCCGGCGCGGCAATCCGCGCAGCGAGAACCTGCCCGACGGCCGGCCCGCGGTGCCGCGCATCATGCGCCGCGGCATGTCCTACGGGCCGCGCTTCGAGAACGACCCGGCGGCCGAGCGCGGCATGATGTTCATGGCCTACAACGCCAGCATCTCGGAGCAGTTCGAGGTCATCCAGCGCTGGATGACCGGCGGCAACAGCACCGGCGTGCTGTCCGAGCACGCCGATCCGCTGCTCGGGGTGCCGCAGCTCGGCGAGGCGCGCTTCTTTCGCTACCACGACGGTGCGGGCAAAGTCACGCGGGTCAAGCTCGACGACGCGGGCGACAATCCCAGCCGCCCGTTCGTGCGGCTCGAGTGGGGCGCCTACTTGTTCGCGCCTTCCAAGCCGGCCCTCGGCAAGCTCGTGGATATCGCACGGGGCGCGAGCCGACCCCAGGGGCCGGATCCATCGGTGATCGAGCGGGGCGAAGCCGTGCTCAGGAGGTTGCGCCAGTTGGAGGAGGCCGGCGGCGGCCACGACATGCTCAAGGAGTGGAAGGCGATGCTGGAGGACTCGCACGCGCGCGCAAGCGGCGAGACCGAGGCGTTGTGGACCGTGATCCGTGCCCGGCACGGCGGCGTGCTGCGCACCCCCTACGGCGTGCTGGTCGGGAGCAAGGCGCTGGTCAAGCAAGTGTGGGAGAACGTGAAGGGCGACTACTCGGTCACCGGCTACCTGCCGCGGCTAGGCAGCTCGATCGGGGAGATGTACCTCGGCCTGGACGACGAAGGCCCGGGCTCGGCGTACCGCAAGCAGTCGCTCAAGACGAATGCCGCGATCATGGGCGTTTCCCTGGCGGAGGCGTTCAAGGGCGCGCGCACTCATGCCGCCGCGCGCCTCGGGGAATTCATCAAAGACGCCAAGGAGGCAGCGGTCAAGACCGGCGAGCGGACCTGGGAGCTCACGTTCGACGTCATGGAGGTCTCCGACTACACGCTCGCAAAGCTCTGCGAGGACTGGGTCGGTCCGCTGTCCGACGGGGACCACCTTCGGCCCGGCGGCTTTCGCTGGGACTGGAAGCCGGGCGAGCCGCCGTTCTATCCGGGCCACTTCACGGCGCCCTCGCGCTTTGTCTTTCAGCCCAACCCCGGGGACGGCGCCGAGCGCTTCGGGCAGCAGCGCGGCAAGGCGCTCCTGGAGGCGATGAAGCGCTTCGTCGCCGACCACCGCTTCCCCCCTCCCACGGCGCCCCTGTCCGCGGCCATGTTCGCCGACCCCGAGCTCGCCGACGACGACCTGCTCGCGCGCACGCTGCTCGGCATCCTGATCGGCTTCCTGCCGACAGTGGAAGGGAACTTCCGCGCCACGCTGAACGAATGGCTCGGTGGAGGGATGGAACGCCTTACGCTCCACGAGCGGCTGGACCGCCCCGCATTCTGGGACCTGCAGAACGCGTTCCTCGCCGACCCGGACCCGGACGTCCATGCCAAGGCGCGCAGGTACTTGATCACGCCCCTCATGCGCACCATGCAGCTCAGGCCGGCGCCGGAGGTAGGCTGGCGCACCGCGCGCACCGAGCACCCCCTCGGCGAGGTCGACGTGCAATCCGGGGACCGGATCGTGATCGGCATCGTCTCGGCGACGCAGGAGGACCTCGCGGCCGACCGGGTCGATGTCTTCCCCATCTTCGGCGGCAATCGGCGCGCGACGCCGCAGCCGGTCCATGCCTGCCCGGGCTACGAGATCGGCATGGGCGTGCTGCTCGGCATGATCGTCGCGCTGATGGAAATGGGACCGGTGCGGCCCACCGCCGCCCCGCTTACGCTCGGCCTGCGCGGCGCGATGCCCTAGAGCTGCGCGCTGAGGCGCCGCGCTTCCTCCAGGTGCCACGCCATCTGCATGGCGTCGAACCCGGCCGCCGCCTGCTCGAGCAGCTGCAGCGCTTCGGCCCGCGAGCCGCCACGCGCCGCGATCTCCGCCCCGCAGAGCTGCGTCACCGCGATCTCGTGCCGCGAGCCGCGCGCGCGAGCGGCCTGCATCGCCCGCGCCAGGTAATGCTCCGCCGGCCTGGCGCCGTGCCCGCTCGCGCTCGCGCGCGCCAGCGCCCGGTAGGTCATGGCGAGCCCCAGCCGGTCGAACCGGCGCGCGCGCTGCAGCGCCCGCGTGGCGGGGCCCCGCAGCTCCGCGTACCGGCCCGTCGCCGCCATGGCGTCCGCAAGCCAGCCATAGTTCAGCGAGATGTTCAGGCGCCGCTCCCGCGCCTCCAGCCAGGCGGTGGCGTCGACGATCGTCTGCAGCGATTCCGCCGTGCGCTGCATCGACCAGATCGCGTAGGCGCCCAGCGCGCGGTCGGCCGCGACGATGAAGCGGCTCTTGACGCGCTCGGCGACGCGCTGCGCGTCGGCGGCCGACTGCCTGGCCTCGTCCCAGCGTCCCTGCCAGAGATAGACCGCGCTGCGCCAGCCAAGGACCGAGGCCTCGACCTCGTGGTTTGCGCCCTTCACCGCGTCGAGCGCCTCTTCGAAGCAGGCCTGAGCCTGCGCGAACTGGCCGCGGTCGCCGAGCACGGCGGCCTTGCAGGCCAGCGTGTAGGAGAAACCGACGGCAGGCCGCGCGCTCGTGCGGCGGCTGCGCCTGACCGCGATCGCGCCATCGAGCAGCGCGAGCGCCTGCTCGTAGTCGCCCGCGGCGGCGCGCGCCTGCCCGAGCGTCGCGCGGACCTGCACGATCAGGGCGTCGTCACCGGCGCGGCCTGCGGCCTCCAGGGCGCGCTCGAGATGGTGGATCGCGACGCGCGATTCGCCCAGCGCGTAGTTGACGTAGCCCAGCCAGTACTCGGCGCGAGCGAGCGCGGCCTCGTCATGGTGCCCGGCGGCGAGCGCGATGGCGCGGCGCAGCACGTCGAGCTGCTCGCGCGAGGGATCGAATACGCAGACCAGCCCGAAGCGCTGGGCGATCGAGCTCCAGCGCTGGTAGTTCTGGTCCGACGGCTCGAGCCGATCGAGCGCCGCGAGCGCAGCCCGGTACTGGGTCTGCGCGCGGTCGAGCGCCGAAGCCGCCACCGCCTTGTCGCCGGCGAGCTCGGCGTAGCGCGCCGCCTCCCCGGCCTGTCCCCCGGCGCCGAAGTGATAGGCGAGCGCCTCGTAGACTTCCTCCTGCCCGCCCGCGGCGCCCTGCTCGAGCAGCGCGGCGGCGATGCGCAAGTGCATCGCCCGGCGCTGGTGCAGGCCCACGGAATCGTAGATCACGTCGCGCGTGATGCCGTGCTTGAACCGCAGGCTCCCCGCATTTCCCGACGGGTAGACGAAATCCTGCGCCGCGAGCCCCCGCACCAGGGGATGGCCTTCCCCGCAGCCGGTGATGCTCTCGAGCAGCCAGGCGGGAACGACGTTGCCGATGACCGCCGCGGCGCGCACGACTTCCGCCTGCGCCTCGGGCAGGCGCGCGAGCCGCGACTCGATCAGCATGTCGAGCCAGGCCGAGCCGCTCTTCGCGGCGCCCGGGCCGCGCTCGGCGTGCTCGTACGCCGCGGAATGGCACAGCTCCTCGATGTAGAGCGGATTGCCGCCCGCACGCTGCCGTATCTTCGTCACCACCACCGGGTCGGCGCGCGGCAGCAGCCGGCCGATCGTGCGCGCCGTTTCGTCGTCCGAGAGCGGCGCGAGCTCGAGCACCCGGGCGTCGCCGAGGCCGGGCTCGCCGGCCGAGAGGTCCCGCGTCGCGATCAGCAGCAGGATCGGGCGCTGCTCGAGGCCGTGGATCGCCTCCAGAACTTCCCGCGTCGCGTCGTCGGCCCACTGCCAGTCGTCGATGAATACGACCTGCGGCTCGGCCGCCGCCAGCGTGTCGAAAAGCGCGCGCAGCGCCAGGATGGTGCGCTGCGCGGTGGACCGCTTTCTGGCCGCTTCGCCGTCGTCGATCCTGCTGAGCGAGAGCGTCCTGAGCAGCTCGTCGCGGTGCGCCAGCAGGCCCGGATCGATGGCCGCCAGGCCCGCCTCAACCGCCTCGGCCGCCTCGCTGCCGGACATCGCGCGCTCCAGCTTGAAGATCGACCTCAAGATCTGCAGAAACGGCTGCAGCGGCGCCGCGCTCAGCTCGCTCTCGCAGTAGCCGCGCCGGACCTGGCAGCCGCGCGCAGCGGCCGCGCGCAGGAATTCCTCCGCGAGCCGCGTCTTTCCCAGCCCGGCCGGGGCGGCGAGCGCGACGAGTCGGGATGTGCCGTCGAGCATCTCGCGCAGGCTGCGTTCCAGCGCCTGGAGCTCCGGCTCCCGCCCGACGAACGGCGTCAGGCCGCGCCGGACGCTCGCTTCGTAGCGGGTGCCGACGGGGGCGCGCGCCAGCACCTGGAAGACGGCGAGCGGGTCCGCCCGACCCTTGAGGCTGACGTAGCGGCGCTCGCTGGTGCGGAAGAAGAAGCTGTCGGGGCCGAGGGTCTCTTCGCTCACCAGAATCTCGTCGCCCTGCGCGACGTCGGCGAGATGCCTGGCGATGTTGGTGGCGTTGCCGAGCATCTCGAAGCGCCCGCGGACCAGGTCGCCCTCGTCGAGCAGCACCAGGCCCGAGTGAATGCCCGAGTGCAGGCACAGGGATGCGCCGGCGGGCTGCGCCGGGTCGATCCGCAGGCCGTGCACCCGCTCGTGAAGCTCGAGCGCCGCCTCGGTCGCACGGCGACCCACGTCCTCGCGCGCATCCGGGTAGCCGAAGATCGCGAGCATGCCGTCGCCCTGGATCTGGACGATGGTGCCGCCGTGCCTGGGAACGACTTCCTGGTAGGCGCGCTGCAACTCGCGCAGCAGCGCCGCGTAGTTCTCCGCCTCCATCGCCGCGGCATGCGCGGTGGAATCGGACAGGTCGGAGAACAGCATCGTGAGGTACCGGCGCCGCGCCGTGCCCGGCATCGCAGTATCCCGATCGGGCTTGTCGCTCATGCCGATCTCGCCCCCTTGCGTGCTTCCGCCCCACGCGCCGAACATGGTAGCGCAAGCGCGGCCCGCGCACAGCGCTGCGCCGGCCGCGCGCCCGCGCACCGGACAAGATGATTAGGAGCGCCGGGATTGCCACGAGGTGGTGGCGCGCCTGTAAAGTCCAGGCAGCGCGGCTCTGCAGATCGCGCTAGAGGGAGACGACCATGCTCAAGGTGTTGCCGCTTGCCGTGCTGGCGTGCGTACCGCTGTTGTTCGGCGGATGCGTGAAGATCTACATCGACGAGGAGCGCTTTCACACACCGAACGTCGTCCGCGGCTACCTGCCGGGGAGTCTCTCCGCGATGGCCGAGCACAATCATCAAGTGCTCGCGAATCCGCTTCCCACCCGAGAGCACGGCCGGGACGGAAGCGCCGCCGACGAGACGCCGCACTCGGGCCGCCTGTTCGACAAGGACATCGAGCCGATCGCATACCGGCGCCAGGCCACGATACGGAGGCCGAGAACCGTACGCGCTTTAATAAGGAGTGGGCCTTCAATAGCGAGGCGAGACGTTCGGAGCCCCCACGCTACTGCGTGGCGATGTCGGGGGGCGGGATCCGGTCGGCGTCGTTCAACATCGGCGTGCTGGCCGCACTGCACGAAACGGAACGGTTGCGCCGCGTGGACGTGCTTTCGGCGGTCTCCGGGGGCGCATACGCCCTTTCCTGGTACTACGCGCAGCACTTTCACGACGCCACGGACAGGAACGAGCTGGATAAGGAGCTCTTCGCCTTCGGCGGCCGCTTTCAGACGAGCCTCGCCGACAACGCCCGCGTCTTCGGCAGCGCCGAGTACTGGAGCCTCGGCGCGGTCAATCTCGCGATGACGCCGGTCAACTTCCTGTTCAACGGCATCTTCGGCTGGCACATGAACACGACTCCGGGGCGCGCGATCTACGAGGACCGGCTGAAGGCGATCTTCCAGACCCCTCCCGCCGCCAAGCTCGATTCGACCCCGATCCCGTTCGCCCAGCTCAAGCGCAAGGTGCGGGAGAAGCAACTTCCCTATTTCATCATCAACACCGCGGCCTTCATCGAGGATTCCTCGGAATACCTGGGCGCGCCCCTCTACAACCGCATCTACGAGTTCACGCCGATATTCTTCGGCTCGGACTCCCTCGGCCGCCACAACTACGACGCGAAAGACCCCGAGTTCCCCCTGACATTCGCCCGCGCCGTCTCGATCTCGGGCGCCGCCCTGGACGGCACCAAGATGATCTCCGGCTCGAGCCAGCGCACGCTCTGGTCGCTGCTCAACCAAGACCTCGGCTACTACATGAGAAACCCGTCGCTGTCTCGCGACGTGGAGGCGCTACACAGGATTCTGCCGTTCCCGCTCTACTACTTTCACCACTACCCGAGGCACCTCGACGGAACCGATATCTACCTGTCGGACGGCGGTCACGCCGAGAACCTCGGCGCGTATGCCCTCGTGCGGCGGCTTTGCGCCGAGATTCTCGTGGTCGATGCCGAGCATGACCCGACCTACGAGTTCGAGGCCTACCACGTCCTGAAGCGCGCGCTGCGCCGCGACATGAACGTGGAGTTGCGCGTCAAGTACGTCGACGGCATCGCGCAGGACGAGCGGACCTTGCGGGAAGCCCGCGTCGACCAGGCATTGAGGGATCAAGGTGACCCGGATACCGCGGCGCGGACCGACGAAGACAGGAGAAAGGAGCGCCTTCCGCCTCTACGGACCATGGACGCGCTCGAGGGCTGGCGCTGGCGGTGCGCCGCCGAGCACCCCGCGACCCGGGGACGCATCGCGCACCTGCCCTACAAGGGCCGGGACTCGGAGCTTACCGTGGACTACATCAAGGCGGCGTATTGGCGCAAGCCCGAAGAGTGCAAGCCCGCGGACGACTACTTCACCCGTTGCCTCAAGGTTTCCTCGGAAGATCAGTGCTGGACGGCTCTGGAGCATCGCCAAGAGTGCAAGGCTGCCGCAGCGAAGTGCAGGTTGCAGAAAGGCAGCCATGACCAGAAGTGCAAGGCTCTCGCGCAGAACTGCACGTCGGAGGAAGACGAGGCCTGGATCAGGCACCCGCAGGCCGATGGCAACCAACGAACACTGGACTACGCCGGGATCTACTTCTGCCGCACGCGGGAGACCGAGGCGCTGCGCAGGAGCCGCTACACCCGGCTGAATCACTTCCCCAGCAGGCGACGACCGATCAGGATTTCGACTCGTGGCAGTTCAAGGCCTACCGCCAGCTCGGCTACGACATCGCGCTCCGCGCATTGAGCGGCCGGCAACCGGCAACCGAGCCGGCCTCCATCAAGAAAGAGAAGCTGGGAAAGCCGTGTCCGGCTGACTGAGAGGGCGAGCGAGCACCTCCGCCAGGTGCAGCGTCTCCCGCCCGGCGAGCCCCTCGATCTGCTCGCGGCAGGAAAAGCCGCTCGCCACGATGAGCGTGTCGGCCGGCGCCGCGCGCACCGCGGGCAGCAGCCCCATCTCGCCGATCCTCACCGAGGCCTCGTAGGTCTCGGGTCGCATGCCGAAGGCGCCCGCCATGCCGCAGCAGCCGAAATCGGGCGCCTGCACGGTGCAGCCCGCCGCCGAGAGCAGCGCGAGGTCGTGCTTCGTCCCCCAGAGCGCCTTCTGGTGGCAATGCGCGTGCATCAGGACGCTCGCGCCGAGCCGCGGCGGCTTCCAGCCGCGGCGCTCGAGCAGCTCGCCGAGCGACACGGCCTGCTTCGAGAGCCGCCCGGTGCAGGCGTGGTCGGGAAGCAGGTTCACCAGCTCGTCGCGGAACACCGAGAGACAGCCGGGCTCGAGCACCACCACCGGCACCCCGGCCTCGACCTGGGGCGCGAGCGCGGCGAGGATGCGCTCGAGCGAGGCGCGCGCCTCCTCGAGCATGCCGAAGTCGTAGTACGGGCGGCCGCAGCACAGGTGCTCGCGCGGCAGGTCCACGCGGCAGCCGGCGGCCTCGAGCACGCGCGCCGCGGCGAGCGCGGCCCCCGGCCGGAAGTGGTTGCTGAAGGTGTCCGGGAAGAGCACCACAGGGTCGCCGCGGCGCGCCCCGTCCGCTCGCGCCGGGTCGCGGCGCGCGTGCCGCCCGGCTTCGAACTCACTGCGAAAGCTGCGCGCGGCGAAGCGCGGCAGCGCCCGCTGCGGCGCGATCCCGGCGGCGTGCTTCGCCAGCCTCGCGAGGAGCGGCGCGCGCCCGAGCAGGTTCGCGATGCGCGGGACGGCGGCGGCGAGCGGCGCCCACTCGCCGATCCGCCCCATGCTGAGCGCCTGGCGCGGCCGCCTCCGGCGCTCGTGGTAGTGCGAGAGGAACTCCGCCTTGTAGGTCGCCATGTCGGTGTGCGTGGGACAGTCGCTGCGGCAGCCCTTGCAGGCGAGGCACCAGTCGAGCGCCTCCTTCACCGCGTCGCTCTGCCAGCCCTCGGCGATCACCTCGCCGCGCAGCATCTCGGCGAGCAGCCGCGCGCGCCCGCGCGTGGAGAAGCGCTCCTCGCGCGTGGCGCGGTAGCTCGGGCACATGGTGCCGCCCTGCATCGAGCGGCACTTGCCCATGCCGATGCAATGCTCGGTAGCGCGCGCAAAGCCCTCGCCCACCGGGCTGCGGAACGCAAAGCGCGTGGCGAGCGTCACCGGCTTGTAGTCCGGGCCGAGCTTGAGGTGCTCGTCGGCGCGATAGACCTCGCCGAGCGCATCCACCAGCTTTCCGGGGTTCATGTGCCCGAGCGGGTCCCAGATGCGCTTGAACTCGCGGAACGCGGCCATCAGCTCGGGGCCGTACATCAGGGGCAGGAACTCGGCCTTCGCCTGCCCGTCGCCGTGCTCTCCCGACAACGAGCCGCCGTAGCGCACCACCAGCTGCGCCGCGTCGTGCAGGAACCGCCGCCAGTGCGCGAGCCCCTCGGGCGTGCGCAGCTCGAAGGTGATGCGCGCGTGGATGCATCCGTCGCCGAAGTGGCCGTAGAGCGAGGTGCGGTAGCCGTAGTGGTCCACCAGCGCCTGGAACTCGCGCAGGTAATCGCCCAGCCGCAGCGGGTCTACCGCGGCGTCCTCCCAGCCCACCACCGGGTCCGGGCCCTTCTCGCCCGCGAGGTTGAGCGCGGTGGCGGATGCCCCGGTCTCGCGGATCGTCCAGAAGCGGCCCATCAGCGCCGGGTCCTCCACGAGCAGGCCGCCGATCGCGCCCTGCAGGCCGCGCGCCTGCGCCACCGCGTCCGTGTGCGCGTCGGCGCCGAACTCGACCATCAGCCAGGCGCGCCCCGCGGGGAGTAGCGCGATGTCCTCCAGGCGCAGGCCCCGGCTGCGCAAGCCCCCGATGATCGGCTCATCCAGCCCCTCGCAGGCGATCGGCCGCGCGGCGAGCACCCGCGGCACGGCGTCGCCCGCCGCGTAGACGTCCGGGAAGCCGGCCACCAGCAGCACGCGGCTGCGCGGGCTCTTCACCAGCCGCGCGAGCGCCTGCAGGGTCAGCGCGCAGGTGCCTTCCGAGCCCACCAGCGAGCGCGCCACGTTGAAGCCGTTCTCGGGCAGCAGCTGGTCGAGGTTGTAGCCCGAGACGCGGCGCTTGATCCCGGGGAAGCGGCTCCGGATCAGGTCGGCATAGCGGTCGCGCAGCGACCTGAGCGCGGCGTAGATCTCGCCCTGGCGGCCACCCCGGCGCACGATCGCCTCGAGCTCGGGCTCCGTGGTCGGCCCGCACCAGAAGCGCGTGCCGTCGTAGGCGAGGACTTCCAGTGCCTCGATGTTCTCCACCGTCTTGCCCGCCATCACCGAGTGCGGGCCGCAGGAGTTGTTGCCGATCATGCCGCCCAGCGTGCAGCGCGAGTGCGTCGCCGGGTCGGGCGCGAAGGTGAGGCCGTGTCGCTCGGCCGCGGCGCGAAGCTGATCGCACACCACCCCGGGCTCCACGCGCGCGAGGCGCGCCGCGGGATCGACCTCGAGCACGCGGTCGAGGTATTTCGAGGCGTCGATGACCACCGCGACGTTGACCGCCTGCCCGGTGAGCGAAGTGCCGCCGCCGCGCGCGAGCACCGGCGCGCCGTGCGCGCGGCAGGCAGCGAGCGCGGCGACGATGTCCTCGGCAGACCTCGGCAGCACCACGCCGATCGGCACCTGGCGGTAGTTGGAGGCGTCCGCGGCGTAGACCGCGCGCGTGCCCGCGTCGAAGCGCACCTCGCCCTTGACCGCGGCGCGCAGCGCCGCCTCGAGGCCGCCCGGACTCATGCCGCCAGCGTCGCCGGATCCACCGCTTCCAGCAGCGGCGGCAGCGGGCAATCGAGCACCGCGCCGGCCATGCGCATCAGCTCCGCCTCCATGACGCGGATCGTGCCGTCGTGGGTCGCCGCGGCGAACAGGCCCTTCATGAGCAGCGCCTTCTGCATCGGCGCGAGCGCCTTCAGCGCTTCGAGCGCCTTCGCCGCACCCTCGAGCGTGAGCTGCGCTCCCGGGGCCGCAGCAGGCTCGATGCCCATCTCCTTCGCCCCCGCGGCGATCGCCTGCTGCAGCGCCTCGCCGCGCTTGCCGCTCGCGTCCTGGCGCGTGCCGGCGTGCGCGACCAGCGTGAGCAGGAGCACGCACTCGGCCTGCATGTCCTGGATCCTGCGGCTGCCCGCCGCGGCGGGCTTCGCCGGCGGCGCGAGCTGGTCGCGCACCAGGGTCAGCACCACGAACTCGTGCAGCGACACGCGCCGGTCGGCCTGGATCACGGCCTCCAGCCCCTTTACCAGCCCGGCGCGCAGCTCCGCGGAAGCGGCCTTCAGCGCCGGCAGCGCGAGGTCGATCACCGGCAGGTGGAACGCGGGTCCGAGCCGCCGCGTGAGGGGCGCGAGCTCGGCCGCGGCGCCGCCCAGGGTCTGCAGCCCGGCGCTGCGCAGCACCTCGAGCTGCCCGCGCATCACGTCCTCCTTCGGTGCGAGCAGCAGCGCGACGAGCGCCGCGCGCGCGCCCTCGGGCTGGTGCAGGCGCTCGCGCAGCCCCGCCGGCAGCGCCGCGAGCAGGCGCTTGGCATAGTCCACCTTGGCGCCGTCCGCCGAGCCCACCAGCGCCGCGCTGTCGCCCGCCGAGCGGCCCCATTGCGCGCCGCCGTCGGCGCCGCGCCGGCCCGCCGGCGGCAGCCCCGCGCCCGGCAGCACCGTACCCGCGACGAGCACCGCCCGCGCCGCCTGCTCCCGGGTGAGCGCCTGCTTGCGCGCCTGCTCCTCCTGGGGCTCGTCCGGCAGGCCCGGCTGTGCCCGCGCCCGGCGGTAGTCCGCGACCTGGAACCGCGGGTGGGCCCGCTTGATGCGCTCCTCGACCGGCGGGTGCGTGTCGAACAGGCCCCCGAACCACATCTTCACGCTCTGGCCGAAGAACATGTGCGACATGTCCTCGGCGTAGCGGCTCGCGATCACCGTGCCCGCGCTCGAGGCCCGGATCTGGTCGAGCGCCCCCGCGATGCCGTCCGGGTTGCGCGTGAACTGCACGCTCGAGGCGTCCGCCAGGAACTCGCGCTGGCGCGACACCCCGGCCTTGATGAGGCGCGCGAAGAACAGGCCGATGTAGCCGATGAGGAGCAGCGTCAAGCCGATCCCCATGATCGGCCCGGAAGCCCGGCTGTCGCGACTGTGGCGCTGACTACGCAAGAGGAACTCGCCGATCGAGCCGATGAACACGATGCCCGCGAGCACCCCGATCATGCGGATGTTGAGCCGCATGTCGCCGTTCAGGATGTGGCTGAACTCGTGGCCGATCACGCCCTGCAGCTCATCCCGATTCAGCGTCTCGAGCGTGCCGCGCGTCACCGCGACCACCGAGTTGGACACCTCGTAGCCGGCGGCGAAGGCGTTG